>Ga0315906_10010036_pt1 | contig 11173 bp, 9 predicted proteins | sample LakEriMetagenome_4_FD_203526 | JGI IMG/M metagenome (GOLD analysis project Ga0315906, IMG submission 203526) | Freshwater fungal communities from buoy surface, Lake Erie, Ohio, United States - Buoy 2 MA122 | ecosystem: Environmental > Aquatic > Freshwater > Lake > Lake biofilm | place: USA: Lake... | reverse complement strand
GCGCCGCATCGCGCTCGAGTCGCGCGAACAGCGCGGGATCCTTGAGAAGCGCGATCTTCACCACTTCGCTGAAACCCGAGAGGTACACCGCGTCCGGCAGCGTCTCGAGCAGGCGCTCGTCGCAGAGGACCGCGTAGGGCACGGCGAACGCGCCGACGAAGTTCTTCTTCCCGAAGCGGTTGATGCCGTTCTTCACGCCCATCGCCGCGTCGTCCTGCGCGAGGACCGTGCTCGGGATGCGGACGAGCCGAACGCCGCGATGCGCGATCGCCGCGCCGTAGCCGACCGCGTCGAGCATCGCTCCGCCGCCGATCGCGATCACGAAGCTCTTGCGGCAGATCCGGTGGTGGTTCACGAGCTGGAGCACGATGTCCGGGATCTCGTGGCTCTCCTTCGCGGTCTCGCCGCCGGGCACGACCACGACCTCCACGAGCTGCGGCATCGCGCGTCCGCCGGCATCGAAGGCGGCGCGCAGCCGGTTGGCGATCTCGCCCTCGGTGGCCCGCGCGAGTCCGTCGTCGATGAGCGCGACCGCTCGTCGCGTCGCGATCTCGGGATCTTCGGCGAACGCCTCGCGCAGCGCGGGGTTCGCGGGATCGAACGCATCGCGCGTGAAGCGCACGCGGTGCGCGAACGAGAGCGCGACCTCGCGGTCGAGGCGTGCGTGCGCTGGATCGTTCGCTCGGTCGTCGGTCACGGGTCGTGAAGGGTAGTCGCCGGCGCAGCGCGCGTGGCGCGTCGGCGACGCCTGCGCGGGTATCGGACGGGACCTACGCCCGCTCGCCCTGCGACAGCCGGTCGAGCGCGATCGCTGCGCTGACGGCGACGTTCAGGCTGTCGACGCCGGCGGCCATCGGGATCCGCACGACGCGTGCCGCGATCGCACGCACCGCTTCGGAGACGCCCTTCGACTCGTGTCCCACCACGATCGCCACGCCGGCCGGCCGGCCGATCGACGCGATGGGCACGCTCGACTGGATCGCGGTCGCGACGACCGCGAGATCGAAGCGGGCGCAGAACCGCGCGAGGTCGCCGGGCCAGTCCTCCGCGCGCACCGCGGGCACGCGCAGCGCGTGCCCGGTCGAGACGCGCAGGCTCTTCCGGTAGAGCGGATCGTGGCAGGATGGCGAGAGCAGCACGGCGTCGGCGCCGAACGCGGCGGCGATCCGGAAGAGCTGGCCGATGTTGTCGATGTTGGTGATGTCCTCGGCGACGAGGACGGTGCGCGGCGGCCGCGACGGCGCGAAGTCGGCGGGCGCGACCGGCTCGTAGGGCGCGCGCGCGCCGGTCGCGAGGACGCCCCGGTGGAGGTCGATGCCGGTCAGCTGCTCGAGGACCGCGTCGGGCGCGGTGTAGAGGGGCGCCATGCATCGCGAGGAAACGAGGAGTTCCCGCGTCCGCCCGAGCATGCGCGGGCTCGCGAGCACGGCGCGCACCGCGTCCGGCCGCGCGAGCATCGCCTCGAGGACGACGAGCGTCTCGCCGACGAAGAGGCCCTCGCGCGCGGCGAGCTCCTTCTCGCGGATGTCGCGGAAGGCGGCCACGCGCGGGTCGCTGGCCGAGGCGATCTCGATCGGTTCGGGCGTCTCGTGCACGCGGCCATTCTCGCGCATTCCCGCGCGTTGCGCGCGCGGGGCGCGGGGTACACTCGCGCCATGTCCGACGGCGGCGATTCCCGCGATCCGAATCCCGACGAACTGCGCGCCGCGCAGGGTGGCGGCGATGCGTCGGAACCGGTGGTCGATCACGTCGTCGACGCGACCGAACCGACGCCCGAGGACGAGCGGGTCGAGGAGCTCCTCGACGCGCCGACCCTCGATGTTCCCGAGCTCGCCGACGCGGTCGAGCAGCAGGAGGCGCCCGACGCCGCCGAGACGCTCGAGCAGATCGGCGAGGAGGCCGCGGTCGAGGTCATCGAGGAGATGGAGAAGGAGAGCGCGGCCGACGCGCTCGCCCACATGCATCCGTCGCTCGCGGTGAGCGTGCTCGAGGATCTCGTCGAGGAGGATCCGGCCTACGCGGGCGAGCTCATCGAGCAGATGGAGCCGGACGACGCGACCGACCTCCTGCAGAATCTTCCCGACGAATACCGCGACCGGCTGCTCGGCACGCTCGGCAAGGTCGAGGCGGTGAAGTACCGCCGCCTGCTCGAGTTCCCTGAGAAGAGCGCGGGCGGCATGATGACGACCGACTACCTCGCGGTGCGCGACTCGATGAGCGTGCGCGAGGCGGTCGAGGCGCTGCGGCGCGCGGGCGATCTCGGCGAGGACTGGCTCTACGTGTTCGTCGTCGACTGGCGCGGACGCCTGCAGGGCCGCGCGGCGATGCGTGCGCTGCTGCTCGCCGATCCGGCGCAGCGCGTGGTTGCGATCTCCGAGCGGCAGGTCGACGCGGTGAAGCCCGACGTCGGCCGCGACGAGGTCGCGCGCGAGTTCGAGAAGTACGACTACCTCGTGCTTCCGGTCGTCGACGACGAGAACCGCATGCTCGGCGTCATCACCGTCGACGACGTCGTCGACGCGATCCGCCAGGAGTCGACCGAGGACGCGCAGGCGATGGTGGGCGCCGGCCGCGAGGAGGCCGTCTTCTCGAGCGTCGCGGACAAGCTGCGCGGCCGCCTGCCGTGGCTCTTCGTCAACCTGTTCACGAGCTCGATCGCTGCGATCATCGTGCTGCAGTTCGACGGGCTCATCGCGTCGATCGCGATCCTCGCGGTGATCATGCCGGTGATCGCGAACCAGGCCGGCAACGCCGGACAGCAGTCGCTCGCGGTCACGCTGCGCGGCATCGTGCTCGACGAAGTCCACGAAGGCACGGCGCTTCGGCTCGTGCGCCGCGAGGCGATGGTCGGCGTGATCAACGGCGCGATCTGCGGCCTGCTGATCGGCGGAGTGGTCGCGCTGCTGCAGGGCTACCTGCATCCCGACACCGGCCTCTGGCGCCTCGGCGTCGTCGTCGGCGTCGCGATGACGGTCGCGCTCTCGGTCGGGACCTGCGTCGGATCGAGCCTGCCGCTGATCGTGCGCCGCTGCGGCGCCGATCCGGCGACGGCGTCGACGATCTTCCTCACGATGGTGACCGACTCGATGAGCTTCCTCGTCTTCCTCGGACTCGCGAGCGCGCTCGCGGCGTGGATCGGAATCGGCGCCGTGGTGCCGACGCCCTGACGCGGCCGCGGATACCCTGCGCGGCCCGTGCTTTCCCTTCGCGACATCCGCCGCAAGTTCGGCCAGACGACCGCCGTGGACGGCCTGTCGCTCGAGGTGCGCGCGGGCGAGATCCTCGGCCTGCTTGGCCCGAACGGCGCGGGAAAGTCGACCACCATCGCGATCACGACGGGCCTGCTCGCGCCCGATTCCGGCTCGGTCGACCTGCTCGGGCTCGGCGCGCCGACCGATCCGGCGGTGCGCGCGCATCTCGGCCTCGCGCCGCAGGAGATCACGCTGTACGCCGAGCTGACCGCGCGCGAGAACCTCGTCTTCCTCGCGCGCCTGCACGGCGTCGCGCAGCCGGCGCGGCGCGCCGACGAGCTCCTCGCGCTCGTCGAGCTCGACTCGCGCGCGCGCGACCGCGTCGGCGCGTTCTCGGGCGGCATGAAGCGGCGGCTGAACCTCGCGGCGGCGCTCGTCCACGATCCGAAGCTCGTGCTTCTCGACGAGCCGACCGCGGGCGTCGATCCGCAGTCGCGCAACCGCATCCTCGAGCTCGTGCGCGACCTCGCGCGCGGGGGGAAGACGATCGTCTACACCACGCACTACATGGAGGAGGCGGCGAAGCTCTGCGACCGCGTCGCGATCGTCGACCACGGCCGCCTGCTCGACTGCGGCACGGTCGGCGAGCTCGTGGCGCGCCACGGCGGACGCTCGGCGGTCACGGTTGAGCGCGACGGCGCGGAATCGACGGTGCTCGCGGACGATCCGGTCGCCGAGGTCTCGCGCCAGCTCGCCTCGGGCGGCGTCACCGGCGTGCGCGTCGAGCGCCCCGACCTCGAGACCGTGTTCCTCGCGCTGACGGGAAGGAGCCTGCGCGAATGAACGCCGTGCTCGCCATCGCGCTCAAGGACCTGCGTCTCCTCGCCCGCGACAAGGGGAACGTGTTCTTCACCTTCGTCTTCCCGGTGCTGATCGCGATCTTCTTCGGACTCGTGTTCGGCGGCGGACCGCGCCGCGCGCAGATCGAGATCGCACTCGTCGTCGCGAGCGACTCGCGCTTCGCGCAGGACCTCGCGCGCGCGCTCGAGGAGGACGGGACCTTTCTCGTCGAGCGCGTCGCCACCCGCGAGGCTGCGGTCGCGCTCGTGCGCGCCGGCGAGGCGAGCGCGGCGGTGGTGCTGCCCGACTCGATGCAGCGCGGGCTCGACGGACTCTTCGCGGGCGGCGGCATCGAGGTCGAGGCCGTGGTCGACCCCGCGCGGCGCGCCGAGGCGGGGCTGATCCAGGGCAAGCTGAACGAGCTCGCGTTCCGGCAAATGCCGAGCCTCTTCGCCGACCGCGCGCAGATGGAGCGCATGTTCGCCGGCGCGCGCGCCGCGATCGCGTCGGCCGAGATGAGCGCCGCGCGCAAGTTGCAGGCGTCGGCGATGATCGCAGCCGCGGAGGCGTTCACGCGGCCGGCGGAGGAAGCGCCGTCCGCCTCGCCTTCCGATTCGCCCGTCTCGCCCGGCGACGGCGGGTTCTCGCCGATCGCCGTCGATGTGACGGAACTGCCGCCCGCGGCCGGAAAACCGCGCAGCGCCTTCGACGTGACCTTCCCGCAGGGCGCGGTGTGGGGCCTCGCGGGCTGCGTCGGCGCGTTCGCCGCGAGCCTCGTCGTCGAGCGCACGCGCGGCACGATGGCGCGGCTGCTCCTCGCGCCGATCTCGCGCGCGCACCTCGTCGCCGGCAAGGGACTCGCGTGCTTCCTCGCCGCGCTCGTCGTGCAGGCGATGCTCGTCGGGCTCGCGGTCGTCGGCTTCGGCTCGTCGATCGCGCAGCCGGCGATGCTCGCGGTCGCCTGCATCGCGAGCGCGTTCGCCTTCGCCGGCCTCGCCATGGCGCTCGCCGGATTCTGCCGCACCGAGGCCGAGGCCGACGGCGCGGCGCGCGGCGCCATCCTGATCCTCGCGCTCGTCGGCGGCGGCACCATCCCGCTCTTCTTCATGCCGCCGCTTCTGCGGACCTTGAGCTACGGAAGCCCGTTCCGCTGGGCCGTCATGGCGCTCGAAGGCCCGTTCTGGCGGGATCTCTCCGTCGCCGAGCAGATCGCGCCGCTCGCCGTCCTCGCCGCGATCGGCGCCGCCGGTTTCGCCTTCGGGAGTTTCGCGCTTGCGCGATCGGCAACCCGCTGAGCGGCCGGCGGTACTTGCGCGCCCCGCGCGCGATTGCGTATGTTTCGTCCCGTCACGGAGAACCCCGCATGCCTGACAGAATCGTCGCCGAGAAGCTCGAGAAGCGCTTCGGCCAGATCCACGCGGTGCGCGGCATCGACCTCGCCGTCCCCGGCGGGCAGGTGCTCGGTTTCCTCGGCCCGAACGGCGCCGGGAAGTCGACCACCATGCGCATGATCACCGGCTTCCTCGAGCCGACCGCCGGGCGCGTCGCGCTCGACGGCCGCAGCCTCGCCGACGACCCGATCGCGGCGAAGCGCGCGATCGGCTACCTGCCCGAGGGCGCGCCCGCGTACCCCGACATGACGGTCGAGGAGTTCCTCGGCTTCGTCGCCCACGCCCGCGGCTTCCGCGGCCGCGAGGCGCGCGAGCGCGTCGAGCGCGCGATCGGCCGCGTGAACCTCGAGGGCGTGCGCCGTCAGGCGTTCGAGACGCTGTCGAAGGGCTACAAGCGCCGCACCGGACTCGCGCAGGCGCTGCTGCACGACCCCGGCATCCTCATCCTCGACGAGCCGACCGACGGCCTCGATCCGAACCAGAAGCATGAGGTGCGCGAGCTCATCAAGGAGCTCGGCGGCGACCGCGCGATCGTGCTCTCGACGCACATCCTCGAGGAGGTCGAGGCGGTCTGCACGCGCGCGGTCGTCATCAACCGCGGCCAGATCGTCTTCGACGGCACGCCGGCCGAGATGGAGTCGCGCGCGCCGCGCGACGCGACGCGCAACCGCATGGACGCGGCGTTCCGCGCCATGACGACCGGCGACGCGCCCGCCGCCGCCACCGCCGCGACGAGGAAGGGAGGCTCCCGATGAACGCGTTCCAGCGCACCGCCGTCGTCTTCCGCCGCGAGTTCCGCTCGTACTTCCAGACGCCGCTCGCAGCGGTGTTCCTCGTGATCTTTCTGTTCCTCGCCGGGCTCTTCGCCTTCAACCTCGGCGGCTTCTACGAGCGCAACCAGTCCGACCTGCGGCCGTTCTTCCAGTTCCACCCGTGGTTGTACGTGTTTCTGGTGCCCGCGGTGTCGATGCGGCTCTGGGCCGAGGAGCGCCGCACCGGCACGATCGAGCTCATCATGACGCTGCCCTTCGGCGTCGCCGACCTCGTGATCGGGAAGTTTCTCGCCGCGTGGGCGTTCACCACGCTCGCGCTCGCGCTGACCTTCCCGATGTGGATCACGGTCGCGTGGCTCGGAACGCCCGACCACGGCGTGATCTTCGTCGCGTATCTCGCGAGCGCGCTGCTCGCGGGAGCCTTCCTCGCGGTGGGCGCGTTCCTCTCGGCGCTCACCAAGAACCAGGTGATCGCGTTCGTCATCTGCGCGGTCGCGTGCTTCCTGCTCCTGATCGCGGGATTCCCCGCGGTGCTCGACTTCCTGCGCGCCGCGAACGCGCCGCGCGGCGTGGTCGAGGGCCTCGCCTCGACGAGCGCGCTGACCCACTACGAATCGATGATGCGCGGCGTGATCGACCTGCGCGACGTCCTCTACTTCGCGCTCACGATCGCCGCGTTCGTCGTCCTCAACATGTTCGCCATCGACTGGAAGAAGTCCGACTGACGGACGGATCGGAGCCCACGCCATGGCCGTCACCGACAAGCGCCGTTCCACGCTGCTCGCGACCGCCGCCATCCTGGTGGCGCTGGTCGCGGCGAACACCGCCGCCTGGTTCCTCCTGCGCGGCGCGCGCATCGACGTCACCGAGGAGCGCCTGTACACCGTCTCGCCGGGCGTCGGCGAGTTCGTGCGCGCGCTGCCCGAGCCGGTGCGCATCGACTTCTACTGGACGCGCGAGCAGGGCGCCGACCTGCCGATCGTGCGCTCGTACGCGCAGCGGGTGCAGGAATTCCTCGAGGAGATCGTCGCCTCGAGCGACGGCATGCTCGAGCTGCGCACGATCGATCCCGAGCCCTTCAGCGAGGCCGAGGACATGGCGCGCGCCGCCGGCATCTCGCCGCGCACGCTCGACACCACCGGGCGCGTGCTGATGTTCGGCCTCGCGGTGCGCGGGCCGACCGACAAGGTCGAGACGATCCCGTTCCTCGATCCGTCGCAGGAGCAGTTCCTCGAGTACGAGGTCGCGCGGCGCATCGCGACCGTGGGGCGCGACCGCCGGCCGGTGGTCGCGATCCTGTCGACGCTGCCCGAGTCGAAGGGCTTCGATCCGCGAAATCCGGCGGCGCAGGCCGGGAAGTCGGTCATGCTCCAGCAGATCGACCTCCTCTTCGACGCGCGCCGCGTCGACCGCGCGAACGCCGAGATTCCTGCCGACGCGCAGGCGCTCCTCGTGATCCAGCCGCGCGGGCTCGACGAGAAGGCGCTGCGCGCGATCGACGCGTGGGCCGTCGCCGGGAAGCCGCTCGTCGTCCTCGCCGATCCGTGGTGCGAGTCCGATCCCGAGGCGCGCAACATGGACTTCGGCTCGACCGGACGCGGCACGAGCTACGACCTCGGCCCGCTGCTTGCGCAGTGGGGCGTCGACATCGCGAAGGACATGGCTGTCGCCGATCTCGGCTACGCCACGCGCATCATGTACCGCTCGCAGGGCGGGCAGGTGATGGAGATGTCGCACCCGGCGTGGCTCTCGATGCGTAAGGACGGCATGTCGAAGGACGATCCGGCGACCGCGCCGATCGCGCGGCTCAACATCCGCGGCGCGGGCGCGATCGTCGCGCTTCCGCAGCGCACCACGAAGCTCGCGACCGTGCTCTCGAGCACGAAGGACGTGCAGATGGTGCAGACGATGAAGCTCGGCTTCTTCGGCGAGGTCGACCGCCTCGTGCGCGACTTCAAGAGCGCGGGCGAGCCGGTCGCGATCGCGGTGCGCATCTCCGGGCCGATCGAGAGCGCGTATCCCGGCGGCGACGGCGCGCGCGCGAAGGGCGAGGCCGACATCCTGCTCGTCGCCGACGCCGATCTCGTCGACGACGAGAACTGGGTCGCGGTCGACGAGCGCGCCGGCACCGCGCAGACGATCGCCGACAACGGCGCCTTCATGCTGAATGCGCTCGAGCAGGCGACGGGCGAGCGGCTGCTTTCCGGCCTGAAGCCGCGCGGCGGCTACCAGCGGCCCTTCGACCGCGTCGAGCAGCTGCGCAAGGACGCCGAGTCGCGCTACCTCACGCGCGAGCAGGAGCTGCAGGACCAGATCAAGCAGGGCGAGATGCGCATCAACCAGCTGCAGCGCGAGCGCGGCGGCGAGGGCGTCGACGCGAGCGGCATGCTCGTGCTCACGCCCGAACAGGTGGAAGAGCTGAAGAAGCTCGAGGCGGCGTCGGCCGAGGCGCGCCGCGAGCTGCGCGAGGTGCAGCGCTCGCTGCGCAGCGACGTCGAGCGCACGGGAACGATGCTGATGGTCGCGAACGTGGTGGTGTGGCCGGTGCTGGTCGCGGGCTTCGCCACCGTCTGGATCTCGCTGCGCTACCGGAGGCAGCGGGCGCGCTGAGCGCCGCGGAGGATCGCCATGAAGTCGAAGCCGCTCTTCATCGTGCTGGGTGTGGCCGCAGCGTCGGTCGTGGCCGCGTACGTCGCGCTCTCGCGCGGCGGAGGCGCGACCGCCGTCGACCGCACCGGCGAGCCGTTCGCAGCCGGGCTCGAGGCGCTCGCGCCCGCGCTCGACCGGATCGAGCTTGAGCGTGGCGGGCGCCGGGTCGAGCTGCGCCGCGCGGGCGACGCGTGGACCGTCGCCTCGAGCGACGGCTATCCCGCGCGCTTCGAGCAGGTGAAGGCGCTCGTGTCGGGCCTCTCGACGCTGAAGACCGAGCAGCGCATGACCGCGAAGCCGGAGCGCCACGCGGAGCTCGGGCTCGCGTGGCCCGACGCCGAGGGCCGCGGCGCGCGCGCGCGGCTCTTCGCGAAGGACGCGGCCGAGCCTGCGCTCGACGTCGTCCTCGGCGAGGAGCGCGCGAATCCGCGCAGCCAGTTCGTGCGCCGCGGCGCGGAGAGCCAGACCTGGCGCGTGCTCGGCTCGGTGCTCGTCGACGTCGAGCCGCGCGCGTGGGTCGAGGCGGAGCTTCTCGCGATTCCCGACGGCGAGGTGCGCGGCGTCGCGATCGACGGCCTCCGCATCGCGTCGACCGAGGACGCCGGAGGCAAGCTGACGTTCCGCGGCGAACCCGAGGCGGCGCCGGTCGCAAACTCCGGCTTCCAGTGGACCGCGCCGCGCATCGAGGCGGCGGCGCGCGCGCTTCCCGCGTGGCTGTCGCGGCTCGAGCTCGACGACGTGCGCCGTGCGAAGGGGGGCGCGCCGGAACCGACGATTTCGCCCGAGTTCGACATGGTGCGCGGCACGCTGCGCGTGAAGGCGGTGCGCGACGGCGACGCGGTGTGGATCTCGTTCGAGGCGACGCCGAAGGACGGCGCGCCGGCCGCCGACGAGATCAACGCGAGGAAGAAGTACCCGGGCGATCCGTACATCCCCGACTGGACGGCGTTCGCCGCGAAGCACGCCGGATGGGAGTATCGGCTGCCCGCGTGGAAGAAGAGCTCGCTCGAGGAGGCCGCGAACCTGCCAGCCGACGAAGCCGCGCCCGCCGATCCGAACGCGCCGACGCTGATCCCGAGCCAGCGGTGAGGGGGGTTCGGGCGCGTTCCTCTTCGATCGTGCAGGTGTTCCCGGAAGCCGGTGGCGGACGGGGCATCGCGGTTTCCGGCGGACCTTCGGGCAGCGCATGCGGCTCCGGCCGTCTGGATGGCGGCTGGCGATGTCCGCCGCCGTGGAACGACCCTGAAGGTTGCAGATAGCCGACCAAAAAGGTTGCAGATGGCCGAACTCGAGATCTTCAATCAGCCGCTCGCCGCGCTGCGCGTCGGCCCGCTGATCCGTGCGCCAGTCGATTTGTGGGATTGAGTCCGCGCATGCCGGAGGCGGAGGAGCCTGGAATCAACGCGCTTGTCCACTCCGACCCCGAGACTCTCGACGGTACGCCTGTGTTCATCGGAACTCGGGTTCCTGTCGCGACGCTCATCGAGTACCTCGCAGCCGGCGATTCGCTGGACGAGTTCCTCGAGGACTTCCCGAGCGTGGGGCGTGCACGAGCCGTCGAGGTCCTCGGAGTGCTGCGGTCCGATTTGAGCCGTCGTCCCGCTGCCGACTGACGCGCGCGTTCGTGGCCGTGCGCCTCCGCGCCCCGTCAGGTAAGTAGCCGCACGATCTCGTCGACGCCTTCGTCGCCCGGGAGGCCCTCTTCATCGAGGAGTTCGTGCAGTCGCGTGCGCAGCCGCGCCGTCACGCCGCGCACGAGGTCGGCCATCTGCTGTCGCGAGAGCGCGAACTCGGACTCGAGGTCTGCATACGGCCTTCCGTCGAGCGAGTGCATGCGGAAGACGCGCCACGCGCGGTCGCGGCCCTCGGCGACGAGCGCCGCCTCGACCTGCGCGCAGGCCTCGGCGAGGATCGCCCGCGCCCACGCGCGCTCGAAGAGGTCGTCGGGCCCGGGCGCGCTGCTCGCGAGGCCGCGCTCGCCGCCGTCGAGCGCGCGCTCGCGCGTACGGCTCCGGTCGCGCACCACGCCGCGCGCGTGGAGCAGGAGCCCGTTCATCATCCAGCGCCGCAGCGTGAGGCCCGAGGCGTTCCACGCCGCGAGGTACGCGCGCGTGGCGTCGGCCGAGGTGAACTTCGCGACGAGGAAGCCGTGCACGATCTCGCGCGGCTCCGCGATCTCGCGCAGCGACGAACCCTGCGCGTAGGCCTCGAGCGGCTGCGCGTAGCGCTCGATGATGCGCGCCGCGAGCTGTGCGAGCACGGCGTCGTCGTCGGACCGGGCGTCGTGCACCCAGGTCGCGTGCGTGGTCGGGAACCGCTGCGTCGCCTC
>Ga0315906_10010034_pt1 | contig 11175 bp, 7 predicted proteins | sample LakEriMetagenome_4_FD_203526 | JGI IMG/M metagenome (GOLD analysis project Ga0315906, IMG submission 203526) | Freshwater fungal communities from buoy surface, Lake Erie, Ohio, United States - Buoy 2 MA122 | ecosystem: Environmental > Aquatic > Freshwater > Lake > Lake biofilm | place: USA: Lake... | reverse complement strand
AAATACATCGCCATCAGAAAGGCACAGCAAAGCATATCCGGCAATCCCAGCAAGGCAGAGCGCACAAAGAAGGGAGCGCAGAGTAGAAAGACGATCGCATATCGCTGGCGTTGTGTTCCGCCCGGATATAATAAACTTAAAGTGCGACAGAAGTAGATGAAGCAGAATACCGCAGCAAGGATACTCAGCGTTTGTAAACTGATGAGTGGCGGAAAAATAATTTGCAGGAGGGCTGCACAGGCAGGAAATACTACCGGCCAGGAGAAGGGTACAGGTTCCGCTCCGCCTCCTAAGTAAGCGGCTACCAGTTTTGAGTAGCGAAGATATTCATGACTCTCTTGTCCGAAGAGTCCGTTGAATTCAAAAATCCGGGATAGCAGCCATAGCAAAGGCGCAAAAATCAGGGCCGGAAACCAGTAGAACCGGTAAACAGATCGGTCTTTATTGTGTTCCGGCTTCATGGCGTATAGTTTATCCGGATTGAATCAGGATCAGAAGTTCATGTTAACACCCAGAGCCGGCAGCACCGGTAACTGATTGATGCGCTTGTAACGTACGCGGTCAAAATAAAAGATGTTTTCGCGATCGTAAACGTTGATCACACTGGCATTGGCTTCAAGAATGGAGTTTTTACCAATTACGAAGGATTTCTTGATGCTGAAATCCAATCGGTGATAGTCTGGTAAACGTCCCTGGTTGATCTCCCCGTAGTTGATACCAAGGTCTCCATTAGAAGTGTTGGGGTCTGTTCCGAGTCCATTTCCGAAAGTCTGCAGTTCATAAAATCCTGCTGTCTTGGTGAAAGGAAAGCCAGAACCGTAATTCCAGCGTACATTCATTTCCCAGTCAAGTTTCTTTCCGAAAGTATAACTCACGAGCATATTCACATTGTGCCGGCGGTCGAAGTGCGGCGCATATTCCCGGAACTCATCACGGCGACGCACATACCCTAAACTGTAAACAGACCAAATATAGAAACGCTTGTAATCATATTTTATTACCAGATCAACCCCGCGGCTGTATCCATCTTCTACAATATAATCTTTCACGAGGGCATCGGGCTGATCTTCAAACTGCCCGTTGTCGGGATAAATTTTATCGCGGTTAATGTTTGTTACCTGGGTAAACCATTTGTGATAAACTTCCACATTTACTTCCAGGTGATTGGTGATATCCCATTCCACACCGGCGATAAGGTCGCGTGCTTTCTGTAATCGTGTTTTCACTTCTTCACCACGGAATTCTTCCGGCAGATTTTCCGGTCCGCTCAGAAATCCGTAAAATAAATTGACTACATCACGGTCGGAGGCCGCACTCATCAGATTCTGAGAATAAAAGCCACCTGCTGCTTTAAGACGTATTTTATCACTGACGTTAAACTTGGCACCCATTCGAGGTTCAAGGCTAAACTCCGCCAACGACGCATAGTACTGAATACGTAATCCCGGATCCAGCACGAATTTGTCGCGCGAAATCCGATATTTGAAATAGGTGCCGAACTCAGTGGTGTTTTCAATTTGTTCCCGCTTCACATCCGATACCGTATAGGTTTCGTATTCGGTGCGGAATCCCAGCACTTCCATGCCGAAACGGAATTCATCCCGGTTGATGAAGCTGGTAAAGTTCATGTTCAGATTAAAGCCATTAATGGAGGAGCTGCGGGGCTTATCGTCTGCTTCCTGCTGATTGATTTTGTATTTTGAGTAGGCAAATCCACCATCCATCAAGGTATTACTGCCTTTAGGAACGATTACAAAGTTGGTGCCGACACCATTCGATTTCCAGTTGATCTCCGCAATGTCCTGAAAGTTGGCGTCATCGGTAAAGTCGAATCCGAACACGCTGAATTTACTTCCGCCTTCACCATTGAAGGAAACTTTTCCGTAAAGATCTTCAAAGCTAAACGGTAAACCGTTACCGTTATTTACATAGCTGTATAAATTTTTGGAAGTCTGATCGAGATAGGAGTTTTTATAGGAGAGTACGAAGGTAGAACTTGCACCACCGTCTTCTTTTTGTTTTTTAAGCGGTCCTTCCAGCAGTAGTTTGGAGTTGAAGGTGCTGAGGGATGCTTTACCCGATAATCTTTTCTTGTTGCCATCGCGGGTGGTAATGTCCATCACCGATGAAATGCGATCGCCATATTCGGCTCCGAATCCACCGGTATATACATCCGCATTTTTCATGATATCGGTATCGAAAACCGAGAACAGACCGATGGAGTGGAATGGGTTATAAATGGTCATTCCGTCCAGCAACACTTTATTCTGCACCGGTGTACCCCCGCGGATGTATAACTGTCCGCCCTGGTCTCCACTGAAAATAATTCCGGGAAGCACCTGAAGGTATTGTGCTAAATCGGGTTCGCCGCCCACGGCCGGCATAATTTTTATTTCGCGTGGAGTAATTTTTGTTACCGAGGTTTGAACTTCTGTTTTTTTCTGCTGCTTCTCGGCCGACACATCCACCTCTTTCAGGTTTACGGTTGTTTTTACAAGATATAATTGCTTGCTGATAACTTTATCTTTTTCGATAAGGATGGCAACGCTTGCTGAATCGTAACCGGTTGCGGTTGCAATGAGGCGGTAATTTCCGGGAGGAATTTTTGTAATGGCATAAAAACCGTTTACATCGGTGGATACAGCGAAGCCGGTTCCAACCAATGCAACCGGAGTAAAGAGGATAGGTTCTCCGGTGGCCTTATCATAGATAAAGCCTTTCACCGAACCGGTTTGTGCGAAACCAGAAGTGGCAATTACCAGAAAGGAAAATAGCAGAATCAGTTTTTTGATCATAAGGATTGGAGCTCTTCAGCTTCCTAATTCAAGTATACGGTCAAACTCTTCAGCAAGTACCGGTATTACTGAGAGCCTTGATAATTTAACCAGGGCCATCTGTTGCAGAATCGGATCTTGTTTAATCTGTTTGAGTGTAACAGGTGTTTTAAGTTTTTTAAATGCCGACAGGTCTACCGCCACCCAGTTTGGGTCTTCTGTAGTGGGATCTTGGTAATGTTCTTTTTTTACTTTGGTAATGCCTACTATTTCCAGGCCTTCGTTGGAGTGATAGAACAGAACCAGATCGCCTTTTTTCATGCTCCGCAGATTGTTGCGGGCACCGTAATTTCTTACGCCGGTCCAGGCTGTAGATTTATCATCCTTAAGGTTCTCCCAGGAATAAACGAAAGGTTCGGATTTGACCAGCCAGTATTGCATGAATTGTTTCGGATTGCCGAAAATAGGGAATCCCGCGTCATTACACAGCCTCCTTCTTATATTTGGAGAATGAAAAAGCTGTTTCTTGTCTTCACGTTTCTCCTGAATACATTTTTGACGCCGGCTCAGCAGCATTTCTGTTGTTCGATGTCGCAGGCTACTTTGGCATTTTCTGCCTTAGGAAATGACCTCGACTTTGTGAAAGCGCATGCCGAGCCGCTGCCGATGGCGTATGAAGCCAAATTCGGAAATATAGTTTCGCTTAAGGTGGAAGGCGGCAAAGAGGCCCGGGCCTTTGAAGCAAAAAGTGGTCCCGGCACCGGTAAAGTCATTCTCCTCTTCCATGAGATGTGGGGATTAAATGATTACATTATTCGTGAAGCAGAGGGTCTGGCAGTGGAAACAGGGGCTACTGTTCTTGCCCTTGATCTTTATGACGGCAAAGTGACGGCTGACAGGGAAGAAGCTGCAAAACTTTCCTCGATAATTGACCAGAAAAGGGTAATGGGTATCCTGGAAGCCGGACTGGATTATGCCGGCAAGATGGGAAAAGTGCAGACGATGGGATGGTGTTTTGGCGGGGGCTGGAGTCTCCAGGCGGCCATTCTGGGAGGTAAAAAAGTAGTAGGTTGTGTGATGTATTACGGCATGCCCGAGCTGGATACTGTGCGACTGGCAACCCTCGAGGCTCCCGTGCTTGGGATTTTTGCCCGCAAAGATGGTTTCATTACGCCGGCGATGGCGGATTCATTTTCCGTGAAAATGAAGGAAGTCGGAAAGCCGCTGGAAATTAAATTTTATGATGCTGTTCATGCCTTTGCCAATCCCAGTAATCCGCAATATGACAAAGTGGCCGCCATGGATGCAAAAAAGCGAGCCATTGCTTTTCTGAATGCCAATTTTCCGCAACCCAAATCGCCGGTTCCGCAAAAGAATTAACCCGTCATTTTCCTGCTTACAAGGATGGAAAAAACAGCGCGCCGACGTTGCTGTTTTCCGTATCTTTGCGCCACCGTTTGAGGTGCTTATTTCAGACGGAAAACCGAATCTAAATCCTTAAGAATCCTTAACAATGGCTTTTGACCTTGAAATGATTAAGCGGGTATATGGCGAGTTACCTGCCCGTGTGGAAGCTGCACGTAAACTGGTGGGACGCCCCCTTACGCTGACGGAAAAAATCCTTTATGCGCACCTTACTGAAGGTCTTCCTTCAAAACCATTTGAGCGCGGCAAAAATTACGTTGATTTTAACCCCGATCGCGTAGCCATGCAGGACGCAACAGCTCAGATGGCACTGCTGCAGTTTATGCAGGCTGGTCGCCCGAAAGTGGCAGTACCAAGCACCGTACATTGCGATCACCTTATCGTGGCGCAGAATGGTGCAAAAACGGATCTTCCGGCAGCAATCAAAGACAGTGAAGAGGTTTTTAATTTTCTCTCTTCTGTAAGTAACAAATATGGAATCGGTTTTTGGAAACCCGGCGCAGGAATCATTCACCAGGTGGTGCTTGAAAACTACGCGTTTCCGGGTGGATTGATGATCGGTACCGATAGTCATACTGTAAACGCAGGTGGCTTGGGTATGTTGGCCATTGGTGTTGGCGGTGCTGATGCCTGTGATGTGATGGCCGGACTTCCCTGGGAGCTAAAATGGCCCAAGGTGATCGGTATAAAGCTTACCGGAAAACTGAATGGCTGGGCTTCTCCAAAAGATGTGATTCTGAAAGTGGCCGGAATTCTGACCGTGAAAGGTGGAACCGGAGCCATCATCGAGTATTTCGGTGAAGGTGCTGTGAATATGAGCTGCACTGGAAAAGGAACTATTTGCAACATGGGTGCTGAAGTAGGAGCTACTACTTCCACCTTCGGGTATGATGATAGCATGGAGCGTTATCTCCGCGCTACAGGCCGTGCCGATATTGCAGATCTCGCCAATGGTGTGAAAGCACATCTTACCGGTGATCATGAAGTGTATGTGGATCCTGCAAAATATTTTGATGAAGTCATTGAACTGAATCTTTCTGAACTCGAGCCACACCTGAACGGACCATTCAGTCCGGATCTCGCAACTCCTATCAGCAAGATGAAGGAAGCTGCTGCCGCCAATGGCTGGCCGGTGAAAGTGGAAGTGGGCCTGATCGGTTCCTGTACCAACTCTTCGTATGAAGATATCAGCCGTGCTGCTTCTCTTGCCAAACAGGCTTCCGAGAAAAAACTAAAGCCAAAGGCTGAGTATATGATTACTCCCGGTTCGGAGCTGGTAAGGTTTACCATCGACCGTGACGGACTGATTGCTGATTTCGATAAAATCGGAGGCAAGGTGTTCGCCAATGCCTGCGGACCCTGCATCGGAATGTGGTCGCGCGTGGGAGCGGAGAAGCAGGAAAAAAATACCATCGTGCATTCGTTCAACCGCAACTTTAAAGCGCGGAACGACAGCAACCCCAATACCTATGCTTTTGTTGGTTCGCCTGAACTGGTAACTGCTCTTGCACTGGCAGGAGATCTTACTTTTAATCCTTTAACTGACACCTTGCTGAATGAAGATGGGGTAGCGATGAAGCTGGATCCTCCTACCGGTGATGAATTACCGAAAAAAGGATTTGCAGTGGAAGATGCAGGCTATCAGGCTCCGGCAACGGATGGCAGTAAGGTGCAGGTGCTGGTTGATAAACAGAGTGATCGTTTGCAGCTGCTCGATCCGTTTTCTGCCTGGGAAGGAGTGGATCTGAAAGGACTGCGACTGCTTATCAAGGCAAAAGGCAAGTGTACTACTGATCATATTTCTCCTGCCGGCAAGTGGTTACGTTTCCGCGGACATCTGGATAACATCAGCAATAACATGCTGACCGGTGCGACTAATTTCTTTAATGAAAAAGCCAACTCGGTGAAGAATACCCTCACAGGCGAGTACGGTGAAGTGCCGGCGGTACAGCGTGCCTACAAGGCTGCTTCTATCGGAACCGTGGTGGTAGGCGATGAAAACTATGGGGAAGGTTCAAGCCGCGAACATGCCGCCATGGAACCACGTCATCTGGGTGTTCGTGCCGTACTGGTGAAATCCTTTGCCCGTATTCACGAAACCAATCTGAAAAAGCAGGGTATGCTGGCATTGACGTTCAGCAACACGGCCGATTATGATAAAATTCGTGAAGACGATACCATTGAAATCAACGGACTGACCACATTCACTCCCGGTAAACCACTTACCATGGTTCTGAATCATAGTGATGGCACCCGGGAAGAATTCGCCGTGAACCACACCTATAATGAGAATCAGATTGAATGGTTCAAAGCGGGTGGTGCATTGAATATCATTCGCTCTCAGATAAGCGCCTGATAAAAGGATAATAATTACTAAAAAGGCGGGCGAATAGCCTGCCTTTTTCATTTTCTGCAGGAATCCGTTTTCTGCCGGCATTTTTTGTGCTGATTTCTTATTTACTTTCGGTTCAATGAACAATCGGAGTGCTGAGCAAAAGAAAATCATCCGTGCATGGACCATTTACGACTGGGCCAATTCGGCTTACTCACTCGTAATTACCTCCGCGTTGTTTCCTATTTATTTTAATGCAGTAACCAAAGCGAATGGCAGCAGCAATGTTGCTTTTATGGGAAGGACCTTTAACAGCGACGCACTGCAAACCTATGTAATCAGTTTTGCATTCCTGATGATTGCCGCTATTTCACCCTTGCTTTCTTCGATTGCGGATTACAGTGGAAAGAAAAAGAAGTTCATGTTTTTCTTTTCCACCCTGGGGGCTATTTCCTGTGCTTCGCTGTATTTCTTCAAAGATATTCCTACGCTGTGGATTGGTATCGCCGGTAGTATGCTGGCGGCAGTTGGCTATGCAGGAAGTATTGTGTTTTACAATGCCTTTCTTCCTGAAATTGCACCTCCCGAAGATCACGATAGAGTTAGCGCAAAAGGATTTGCCATGGGCTATATCGGTAGTTCGTTGTTACTCATCTTTAGTCTCACCATGGTGATGTTTCCCGACTGGTATGGTGGTATTTCTTCCGGCGATGCTACCCGTCTTGCTTTTGTGCTGGTGGGTGTGTGGTGGTTTGTCTTTGCACAGATTACTTTTAATGTCGTGCCTGAATATGGTGTGGCCCGGCCTCGCAATGGTGAATCAATTTTTACAAAAGGGTATCTGGAATTGCGAAAAGTTTGGAGTGAATTAAATGAAACGCCGCGACTGAAAAGATTCCTGCTTGCCTTTTTCTTTTACAATATGGGTACGCAAACTGTAATGTATGTAGCCACATTATTTGGTACCAGCGAACTCAAACTTCCGGATGAAATATTAATCGCCGTTATCCTGATTATTCAGTTCGTTGCCATTGGAGGCGCATATCTCTTCAGCAATCTTTCTTCCAGATTTGGCAATATCAAAGCGATTCTCATTGCTATTGTGATCTGGATACTGATTTGCTTTGGCGCCTATTTTTGTGACAAGCGCTATGGTGTGGATGAGCAAACGATGTTTATGATACTGGCCGCAGTGGTTGGACTGGTGATGGGTGGTATACAATCACTTTCCCGTTCAACCTATTCCAAGCTATTGCCGGAAACGAAGGATCATGCATCGTATTTTAGTTTTTATGATGTGTGCGATAAAATCGGAACGGTACTGGGTACATTTACTTTTGGGTATGTAACCGAGTATAGCGGAAATATGCGTGGCTCGATTCTGGTACTGACTGCTTTCTTTCTGCTGGGTATTTTTCTGCTGCTGCGGGTAACCGAGCGGAACCGTATTCAGAAGCTAGCCTGAGGCGGAATTTAGGCGGGATTCGCCTCCCTCCAGCTGTTGAACTTATTATATTTGCGTTGTGATTATCGATTTGTTCATTCCCTGTTATATGGATCAGTTTTATCCGGATACTGCGCATCAGACGGTTAAAATTCTGGAGCGCCTCGGAGTAGGGGTGAACTATAATGTGGAACAAACCTGTTGCGGCAAACCGGCCTTTGAAGATGGTTACTGGGATGCCTGCAAGGAAGTAGGTGAGAAGTTCATCCGTGAGTTCCAGAACGAAAGGTATATCGTTTGTCCGGGTCCGGGTTGCGTTAACACAATCCGCAATTACTATCAGTCACTCTTTTTTAATTCAGCACTTCATAACGAGTATAAACTGGTTCAGCGCCATGTACATGAGCTCTCCGAATTCCTGGTGAATGTGATGAATGCCTCCGATATTGGAGCCCGTTTCAGTGCCAAAGCCGTGTATCTGAATTCCTGCGCCTGCGAAAATTCTTATTCGCCCGCCATGCAATTACTCAGCAAAGTGCGTGAGCTGGAAGTAGTTGAAATTTCCGGAGGATTACCTTGTTGCGGTATGAGTGGAGGACTGGATCGCCGCAACGAAGAGTTTGCCGTATCCATGGCCGAAGTGGTTTTTGAAAAAGTCGCCGCCGCCGGTTGTCAGGTCATCATTTCCAACGATTACAATTGCCTCATGCACCTGGAAGGAGTCATCAGCAAAAAGAATCTCAACTTCCGCTGCGTTCACATCGCCGAAGTTCTCACCTCAGGCTGGGAATAGAATCAGTTCAAGGTTCAAAGCTTGCCAAAATGCAAATGCGTTATGGTTCAAAGCTTGCCCTGATGCGAATGCGTCACGGGTTCAAGGTTCAAAGTTTTTTGTAATGTGAATCTGTTATGGTTCAAAGCTTGCCATGATAGTAATGCGTAGTAGTTCGCTTGATCTGGTCTAGGCACATAAATCAAAATCCTGAAGGGATGAGATTTCAATCCTGAAGGGATCTAAGAATTTGGTCGCCGTTGGTGATGTCCTGAAAGGACTGAAACCCCGGCTTATAAAAAACTTCAAAGCTGACCCTGGTGCAAATGCATTTTAGCCTAACATTCTTAAACTGCCCATCTGCCCAACTTTTCAATCACCGAAGTGAGCGAAGGTGATGCCCATCTTCCACAGTTAAAAATTTTGCAGGATGCCAGTGTAATTGTACGGTGTAATTGCGCGCAGTTCTTTTTTTACCGGATCCGAAACATCTAGTTGTGAAATAAATTCAGCAATAAGTGCTTCATTTATTTTCGCGCCGGTGCGGGTCAGATTTTTCAAAGCTTCATAGGGATTCGGATATCCTTCACGACGTAAAATCGTTTGTATTCCTTCCGCTACCACGGCCCAGTTTTCTTCAAGATCGGCGCGAATAGCCGCCTCATTTACTTTCACTTTTTTCAATCCGCGCAACAGCGATTTCAAGCTGATGACTGTATGCGCAAAGGGTACGCCAATATTTCTTAATACTGTAGAGTCAGTAAGGTCGCGCTGTAACCTTGAAATAGGAAGTTTGGCTGCTAAATGTTCAAATAACGCATTGGCCATTCCAAAGTTTCCTTCCGCATTTTCAAAATCGATCGGATTTACTTTGTGCGGCATGGCACTCGAGCCTACTTCATTCGCTACCACCTGTTGAGTGAAGTAATTCATCGAGATGTACGTCCAGTAATCACGGCACAGATCAATTAAAATGGTATTGATGCGTTTCATTGAATCAAAAAGCGCCGCCATATTATCATAGTGCTCAATCTGCGTGGTATACGGCGAGCGTTTTAATCCCAAACGAGAAATAAAGCGGTCACTGAACTGGATCCAGTCAATTTCCGGATAAGCAACAAAGTGTGCGTTAAAATTACCGGTGGCCCCGCCGAATTTCGCGTTGTAGGCAATGGATTTCATTAGTTCCAGCTGCGTTTCAATCCGGTGGATAAAAACATAAATTTCTTTTCCGAGTCGGGTAGGAGAAGCAGGTTGTCCATGGGTTCTTGCCAGCATAGGAATGTTGGCCCATTCCTGCGCAAGTTGTTTTAACCGGTCAACCACCGCCTTTAATGCAGGTAAACAAACTTGTTCAACCGCTTCCCGCAGCGAGAGTGGAATAGCCGTGTTGTTTATGTCCTGACTGGTTAATCCAAAGTGAATGAATTCAATAGGGTCTCCAAAGCCAAGATTCGTAAAGCGTTCCTTCAGAAAATATTCAACCGCCTTTACATCGTGATTGGTGGTTTTTTCTATTTCTTTAATCTGAAGCGCATCACTATGGCTGAAGTTGAGATAGATATTCTGCAGTGCCCCGAATTTTGATTTATCTATGGAGGCAAGCTGTGGTAAGGGAAGATTACATAACTCAATAAAATACTCTACTTCAACCATTACCCGATAGCGGATCAGCGCTTCTTCGGAGAAGTATAGTGCCAGCTCTTCACAGGCATTGCGGTAGCGCCCGTCAACCGGAGAAATGGCGTTTAAAGGATGTAGTTCCATAAGGGCTTAAGCCGGTAATATTTCTGCTTCGCGATGAATTTTGCGTACAAGTCCCTGTAATACTTTACCCGGACCTACCTCTGTAAATCCGGTGGCACCATCAGCCGCCATATGTTCTACCGTTTGTGTCCAGCGAACCGGTGCTGTTAATTGGGCAATAAGATTTACCCGTATTTCTTCGGGATTGCGGTGAGGCATCGCCGTTACATTTTGATAGATTGCACAACGCGGTGCACTGAAATTTGTTTTTTCAATGGCTGCGGCCAGTCTTTCACGAGCCGGCTCCATAAGCGGTGAATGAAAAGCTCCTCCAACACTCAGTAACAATGCTCGTTTTGCTCCGGCGGTTGTCATTTTTTCGCAGGCAGCTTTTACCGCTTCCACTTCACCGGAAATAACTAATTGTCCCGGACAATTATAATTGGCGGGCACCACTACTCCGGGTGTCTCGCTGCAAAGTTTTTCTACCTGAGAGTCCTCCAGTCCGAGAATAGCAGCCATGGTTCCCGGAACAGCTTCACAGGCGGCCTGCATCGCTTCGGCACGTTCAATCACTAACCGTAATCCGTCTTCAAATGTTAAAGCTCCTGCAGCGGTCAGCGCACTGAATTCACCCAGTGAATGTCCCGCCGCCATATCCGGTACAAACCGGTCGCCCAGC
>Ga0315906_10010033_pt1 | contig 11175 bp, 17 predicted proteins | sample LakEriMetagenome_4_FD_203526 | JGI IMG/M metagenome (GOLD analysis project Ga0315906, IMG submission 203526) | Freshwater fungal communities from buoy surface, Lake Erie, Ohio, United States - Buoy 2 MA122 | ecosystem: Environmental > Aquatic > Freshwater > Lake > Lake biofilm | place: USA... | reverse complement strand
GCTTCGGTGTTCCAAGGTACGGCAACACCACTGATCGAGCGTGGTGACTCGCCATCCTCAGCCAGGACAAATGTGTTTTGTGCAGTTAGGCGAATCATGAATCCTCGTTTTCTGTGTCTGGTAGCTCCCGAGTCGGTGCAGCGTTGTCCGACTCGGGAGACATTTCGTACTCCTCCAAGTAACTATCCACGTCCAAATAAATGTAACGGCCTCGTGGCGTGATGTTATTCATGCTCAACGTCTGCTCAATGCAATCAATAAACGGTTTGGCACCGAATAGGTACAGGTCTTGGCGTGCCTGCTGCGCGTTCTGGTAGGTCATGCCGGAGCCACTTGGCGCACCTACCAAGTAGGGCGGAATGTTGGCGATACGTGCCATCTCCAGCGCCTGATAGGTGCGTGCTTCGGTCAATTGCAGCTTGCTTGGATCCATGTAGGACTCTTTCCAGTCCACGTACTGGTTCAATGCAGCGATGGCGTTGTTGTTGCGTGCTTCAGCAAAGCCAGCAGCAAGCTCAGACAGTTCCTCGGCGCTCAAAGGCTCACCATCGACCTGACGCAGCACGCCTGCCGGGGTTTGATTTTTGGCAAAGCGCTCGGCGCTGGTGTCCAAATTGATGTTGGTACGGATTGAGCGTGCACCCATTGATAGCAAGCCTTGAATTGGGCTGAGGAATTGCACAACATCGTTCGGGTTCAGATCGATGCCGTTGAAGGTCACTTGCTTGCTCGGGCCGAACCATTGTGGGCCGCCTTGGTCGCGTGTCTGTACGTCAGCTGCTGGAATCCACGTGAAGGTTGCTGGAAAGCCGTTGCCGAATCGGCTGGTGACTACCCAGAAGGCACGTCCGTAGAACAGCAGGTCGTCGGCTGTCCAGCTCATGATGAAGTTGCGAGTCACGTTGGGGTCGGGCTGGTGAAACCACGTGTCATCAGGCAAATCAAGTTCCTCGTAGTCATCGTCCATCCACTGCTTGGCGTACTGATGAATTTCTAGGCAGCCAATCATTGAGCAGATGAGATCACGTGCTCGGCTGATCGTCGGAATCTGGATAGCAGCCAAACGGTCAAAGCCCGTTTGATAGGTCATGAAGTTGCCGACCATCGGGTTGCCTGCGTAGCCGGTCGCTGCGCCTACTTGTGCTTTAGTTTCGTTAGCGACTGCGCGCTTCAGTGAAAATGCCATCGTGGCATCAGTCTAGGCACTCGAAGCAATCATGGGTCGGTTCACCATCGGACGCGGCTTGGCGCACATACCGACAGCCCACACCAGACACCGGGCTAACTCAATCGGGCCACTCGACTTCTGTGATGACAACGCAATAGCGCCAGGAGTCTTGACCGCAACAGCACGACCAACATGCTCAGCCAACATCGTTTCGCCAGTGTGATTGACGCGGCCCTCATTGATGAGGTTCTTGACCATTGACGTATAGCGGCCTATCTCCTGATAGCCGACCAGCACCCTGCGACGTTGCAGATCGGAGGGGCAGTTGGTGTCCAGTGTCGGCGTGATAGCAACTTGCAAACCTGAGTTGGAGGCCAACTGGGCACGAATGTTATCCCACACCTGTGTCACGGTTTCGCACATGAACGCGACAGTCGCACAAAGTATCCCAGCAGTATTCGCGTTCACACGTACCGCCACGTACCTGCCATCGTCGAGCGATACTTCTACGGCGAGCACGCCACCGGGCAACGGTGGCAAATCGGTACGCAACGACTCCCACTTGCCGGGCTGCAGCCACGACAGCTCTGATTGCACCCATAGGTTCACGCTAGATCGCAGGAAGCCTGCACGGTTCGGGCCTTTGGATTCAGCCTGAACGGTACGAATGTCAAGCGTGTGCCCAAGCGCCGGGTTGGCGTACTCCCACGCAGCTTCACTCATCGGGTCAAGCTCAGGCGGTGGGCTGTATTCCGCTAGGTACACAGAATTCGTGACTTCGCCTGAGTCAATGGCACGTATGCCTTGCTCACGCCAGCGCAGCATCGCTATGGAGTCCTCCGTGCCTGCCGTTGACCACATCGAGCACAATGGGTTCGGTCTGGCACGCTGAGTCGGCAGCAAGCCGATGTCAAGTGTCTCAGAATCAATGCCAAACACTTCGTCCGCAATGATCAGGTCAACGCTCATACCGTGACCGCTAGATGGCCTGGCTGCTTTGACGTACCAACGCGAATCACCAACCTTGATGCTGTTACGACCATAAGCCCACACAGCTTTGACACCGAACTTGGCTTCGATTACCGGGGCTAGGTCTTGAAACAGCGCTGTGGCTAGATCAAGCCTGTGAGCTGTAGTGAGAATGGTTTGAGGGCCGACCTGCGTAGCGTGCTGGGTTAGCCACCAGCCCAGCAACGCCTTGAGCGCTACGGTCTTCCCGTTTTGTCGAGCGACGGACACAAGCGATACGTGGTTGAGGAACTGCCCTTCGGCATCCACGGCAAGCTGACCGTTGAGAACATGCCGTTGCCAGGGCATAAGCTCCACTCCGAGAATACGCTCAGCCCAATCTGCAACTTCAGGGCCATAACTCCCGGCTGCATCAGTGATGACTGTTTCAATTCGCGGCAAGTCATGACCTTTTCCTTTCCGTTCAATGACCTTTCCTTTGGATAAAGAAAGAGATGGGCGCGGGGTCGTTTGCTGATGTTGATCCAAAAAATCTTTTCGTGTTTTTTTTGGTTTGCGATTTTGAGAGGGCACCTGGGTTTTTGCGCCTGGGCGTGCGGCTTGACGTGCTCGACCTTTGGCTGCTTTGTAGTTGGCTCCGCGTCTGGCGTTGCATGGCTTGCATGAGGGAACCAAGTTCTCTGGGTCGTTGCTTCCACCTCTGTCCAGTTCAATCAGGTGATCTGCCTCTACCCCTGGGCGTCTTTTGCACCAATGGCACAGGGGTTTGTCTCGAAGCAGTTCCGCCCGGTTCTTTTTATACGCAGCCGTGTCACGTGGCCTGCGTTGTTTGCTAGGCATCGAATAGTCCTGGCTGGTGTTGTGTTGGTTCAGGCCTGAAGTCACCTTTGTCAAAGCCTTTTCGTGTATGACAGTTGTGACATGTCAACACGCATTTGCTCATTTCAACCATTAGTTGCTGTGCTGTTTTGTATCGGCCAATGAGCTTTGCGATAGTCATTGATTTGGTTGATCGGTCAAGGTGGTCAAATGCGAATTCAACATAGTTGTCAATTGTGACTAAATGTTCATTTCCGTTGTTATAGGTCGGATGGTATGCGCATCTACCTCGTCGCAATTTTTCGTTTATAACCAGCAATAGGTCACGGGAATACCATTCGCCGCCTTTGTTTTGTTTAGGGTTTCGATTTGGCATGGGGTACTATCGCTGACGCGCTTCGCTTGTCCTAGCGCCCTCGCGTTGCTCGGTTGCTATCGCATCCACATAGCAGAGGTAGCACACTGGCCCGGCTTCCGTGAGTTGGTCACCGTATTTGGTCGAGAGGTTTGTTTCACCGCAGTCGCGGCAAGTGCCAATTTCAATCACTGTTTCGTAGCTGCATTTGATTTTCATGTTGTCAAGGTTACTTAGGCAGAGTGCCCCCGGGCACCATCCCGACCGTTGTTGAAGCACGGTTCACACTCGCCACGCAATGGATCTGTTTGCATGGGCTGAGCTGCCCTTCTGATGGGCGAACTAGGGATGATGAGTCCTCGAGGATTTGCACCTGCATCAGGTCACGCGGCCTGAACGCACCAATGAGATTGGCGTACTTTAGTTTTTCCAAGCTGTAATTACAGCAGAAGCCTCCTGCTTGCTCAGCTCGTCAAGTTTTACGACCTCACGATTCAGCACTGTGCCAATCTCACGCATTGTTTGACTGCCCGGTGTAAAGCCCCGCGTCTTAGCCAGCACTCGAATCATGCCAATCTGTTTCTCTGACGCTTTGCCAGGGCCAGCCTTCATAGGCACCACGTTTGTCTGTGGTTCGCCTGTGAATGGGTCTGGGATAGGTTCGCCATCGTCATACCGGGCTATTTCCACACGTGGTTGCTCTTGGCGTGCCATAACCTCTTGTTTGGATGCCATTTTGTGGTCAATGCCAAAGCCCATCATGCCCAATGCGCGGCCTAAAGCCGATGTGCTTGCGTTCATCTGCTCAGAATCGCGTGTGTAGGGCGTACGGCCCGGAAATGGCTCCCAGCAGTATGCGATGCACGGCAACTGATCGTCTTTGTCTCGCCACACTGTGCAACGTATCTCGATGTACAGCTTGTCGTTGACCTCACGAAATGTGGGTTGCGACTCTTGCACGCGCAAATCTGGGAACTTGTCTAACGCCATGCGTAGGCGTGTTGGTACGTCAACGTAATTGTCCAGGTTGAAACTCATTTGCTTTTTTCCTCCAATAGCAGCATCAGGTTGAACCATTCATCCACTGGCATGACAGCCATCCACTGTGCAACATCGGTGTGCCCAGGTCGTTTGCAAATGATGACTCCTGTGTAAGCATTGGCGTGTGTCATTTGTGCACGCAACTGCCTGAAGTAGCCAGCCCAGTCGTGGGCTTTACGGTCTTTGACCTCAATGACGACACCGGGCCAGCCTGTGACATCGCCTTTGTCGTCGTGGGTACCTGCTTGGATACGGTCTGCTTTGATTCCGTACTTTCGTAGCCATTTGACTACTGCAAGCTCTGCTGCGTGGCCTTTACGCTTCTGGGGACTGGTCACGGTAAATACCCATGTCTCCTACCACGTGTAGTGGGGCATCGAGCAGCTGATCACGTGCGTCAGCCATGTGCAAACAGTTGAGATAGCCAATTGCGTCAACTAATGAATCCTCGTGCATCTTTTCGTTGTCAAGGCTTTTCATCAGCCGAGCCAATTTGACTGCCACCATAAACATGATGGCCTCCTGCACAGTCAGGTTGTGCTTGAAGTTGGTGAGCACGCCAAAGATACGACGCACCATGGTGTAGTCCGTGAATGGGTGACCGTACTGTTCCATGCGCTCACCGTTTTTGGTAAGTTGCCATGCTCGATACGCGGCATCGCCCGGGTCAATGTTGCTGCTCACTTTTTCCTCTCCGTGGTTTTGACAATGTAGTACACGCATCCCACGATGTATGTGGTGAACACCCCGGCAAAGAAGTAGTCAGCCCAGAACATTGTCGTACGTGCTCCAGTTCTGCCAGCCGTAGTTTGTTGCGATGTGCCATGCCACCCACAAATTGGTCAGTGGGTCAAACAGGTCGATGCAGTCATCGATCATGCCTTTGGTTTGCAGATAGCCACGAGGCCAGTATTTGGTTGGCTGGCACCACGATGGCGTGTGAATCTGCATCAGGCCGAAGCTCTGCCCATTGTCACCGATCGCGTTAGGCAGGCACGCTGACTCAAGCTCTGCGACCTGTAGTGCTAGCCATAGGTCATCAAGCACGAAGCCTGCTCGTAGGGCTGTGTCAGCCCATTCTCGGCAGCCTGGGCCTGTGTATGGGGGCATGGTCGTTACGACGCTCTCAGGGCTTCCTGATGCGTCTGAAGCGGTGTCCAAGCCCACCGTGCCCGAAAGGGGAGCCGTGTACACGGTGGACTCGGACACCAGCCCGATGGTGTCGGTTTGTGGGTCGGACGTAACAGCCAGGGTTACGCCAAATAGCCCGGACAAAGCCAAGGCGATTACTGCTAGGGGATTCATGCGACGCTCGGGTGTTCCGGGTCGATGCGAGGCTGATGGGTCAGTTTTGATGGCTCGCTCCAATCCTCGTCAGCGTTGAATCGGTAACGCAGCTGGGCCTTTACGACCTCGCCTTCAGCGTTCCTGAACACTACCAAGTGGAATTGTTGCGCTGTATCTGCACAAAGCCCGGTGAGGACTTCGTAGGTAATCAGGTTGTGTGTCATGTGTAGGCCCCTCCAGAAGCCTGTTTTGACCTTAGCGGCTCTTTCGTCGCTTGTGTGGGATGCTCAACTTCTCTACTTTTCGTACCATTCCCCACGGTATAAGTAGCACGTTGTCAGCACCCTGATCAGCTGTGCAGGTCTGGATAAGTACGCAGTGACGCTTGTACCGCTTCAGGATGCCCACGGACACGCATACCAGTGGCTGGTCATCAATGTCCCCTAGTTCGTGCCATTCGTTGTTGTCAAGGCTGTGAGCGTCATGCCACGTCACCTGGACAATGGCTCCGTCTAGTCCAGCCATACCACGTACTCCGCCGCTACCCGGCCTTTGTCTGGGTCAACAAAGTGCAACCGTTGGCTTGGTATCCCGGTGGCTGCGACGAACTCTCGAGCGTATTCGTTGTGCGACTCTGGCGAGCCTGTCACAAAGATGCGGCCTCCGTTGCTCATTGTCAAGCTCATTGGCGTATGCCAGTGGCCCATGTAGCAGTCATTGAAATCCTCAATGACTCCACCTGCCCAAGCGTTGACTTTGCGCAGAATGCCGAAGGCTGGCGTGTTACCGCCAAAGCTCTTGATTTCATCGCCATGCACTAACAGCGCTGTGTAATTGCCAATTTTGACAATCTGATACCAAGCGTCTGATGACTGCCAATCCTTGACCAAGTGCCCAACCTTGTTGCGTGCAATCTCATAGGAGATTCGATCTACGTTGTCACCCTTTGGCATTTCGCCGTACCGACCAATGCGACCATGGTTGCCGTATTCGCACACGACGCGCACAGTCTCAAAGTTGCTGGCAAGTGTTGTCACCGTTTTGGCAATCAGCCTGGACACTTCAAACAGCTGTTCGTATAGGTGGCTGTCCACTTCGTACGCCTGACCGGGAAAAATGCCCATGCCTTCCACCATGTCACCGCCAAGCATCAGCACTGCTTCGCGTACCGGGTGATGTTTTCGTTGAATGTCAGTGATGTGTAATGCCTTGTCAATAAAGCGATCTATGCGTTGACCGCATGTTTCCGAGCCATACGACACAGACTTTTTACCAAGCTGCCAATCCGTGCAGTGAATCACTGCGACCTCGGCTTTGCCTTTGCGAGTGTCCTTGGTCGGTGGCTTGACCTTCACTGGTGGCGTACCGAGGCTGGCATCCTTGGCGGCCTGATACACAGCCTGCACCAACTCGTCGTTCTTGACCTTCAGCTTTGCGTACTGCTGCTGAGAACGTTTCAACGCCTCACGCAACTGCTCGAGCGTCTGCTCCTCAGCAATCTCGTTACTTAGAGACATGCTTGCGCCTAAATCGGTACACGACGTTCCAATCGCACTTGAACCCATGTTTGGTAAGCAGCCGAGCTATCGAGTGGTTGCTGTAGTCCAAGTTGTAAATCAGGTCGTACCATTCTTCGCCGTTTGGCTGTGCATCAATCCAAACGCCTAGGTCGTGCAACCTATTTTGTCTTGGTTCTATTTCGTCGCGTAACGCCATTGTCGTGATCCTCCAGGTGGTTGTCAATCTTGTGTTCCACCCTAGTAAGTATCTTGCGGACGTATGCGTGATCGTCAGCATTTTCTTTGCGTGCACGCTCAATAAGTACCGCTGGCAGGACAGCTGCGCAGATGATGGCAATACCGCTAATTAGCGCTACGTAAATCTCTGTCGGCATGCAGGCTCACGAACTGCTGCACTTTCAAGGGTACCTTGTCCCCTGTGTAGTACCTGATGTGCCAAGGCTCTGATTGCAGCTCCCAGCAAAAGCCGTACCAGTCAGCATTAGCGAGCATCCATTTGAGTCGATCACCGCTGGCATCACTAACATCGACAGCCAGCCCAAGGTTGTGCATGGATGTGCCCGGTGTTGCCATTGGTGCCATGCCGGGCTTGAGGTAGTACTTCTGGCCTTTGTACGTGCGCACAGACGTCGTTGGGATGGGTGCTGTGGTGTATCGGGCCATAAAGCCTCGCTCCTGCGTCTCCAGGCTCCTGTACGTGTCTGCAACGCTCGTGGGCTTGAACGGCCTGATGCCCTCAGCGTGTGCAGCTCGACGCATAGCCTCCCACGCCTGAGCCGCCAATGGATGCAGTTGCCCATAGGGCCGAATTGTTTTGAGCAGGTAGGTAGGCAATCGGCCGGGCTGTACGCCTCGAAGGTCAGCAGGTAGGACTACTGGCTTGACCGGGTATTTCACTTGCGTCCGTACCGCGTGTCTTTAGTGTTTGCCCAAGCGTAGATCATTGGCAGAACTGCCGCTAATCCGGCTTTTAGCGCGCTTTCTACGTTGTAGTTGCTTGTGATAAGCACGGCGACGCTTCCAGCGACGAAAGCTTTCAACCAATCTTCGAGCATTGCTTGCCACTTCATTACGCCTCTGTTGGGTAAGGGTTAGCTGCTTTGACTGCTGCTACTGCTTCACGCCATGCGGCTTCTGTTCCGTCACCACGTTGCCACTCAAAAAATAAACCATCTGATTGCGTTTCGTATGCAGTACGCCTATTACTTGCTACTGCTGCAACTTGGTTTTGGTAATCAACTTGTGGCCAAGCTGCGTCTAATTCGGCTTGCGTTGGTTTTGGTGTGTCACTAAACCATTGCAATGACTCATATTCATTGTTGTTTATTGCCCATTGTGTACCAGGGTAGTTGGCTGTTAAGACTGCTGCGTAGTCGATCATGGTTTTACTTCCATTACTGTAATTGTGCTTGCAGAGTTGTACATGGTTAACGAGCCGTTGCGATTTAAGGTTGTGTTATTACTGTCGTTTGTCTGAAATTGTATTTTGTAAGTCGTGGCGCTAGTAGTTGCAGGGCTGTCTAAAAACGCAACAACCACATTGTCAAGGCCGCCTGCTGGAGTATCGCCGTGACCGTACCAGGCTTGAGTTCTACCGCCTGCAGCTGCGCCTAACGCGATAGCCGTAGCGTCGCGCATAAGACGTAGTCCGCGTTGCGTGCCGCCTGCACCACCAAACTGCAAAGACGCTAAAACAAACACTTTGTTGCTGGCACTTGTAGGCGTAATGCTTACGCTCATGCCCGTCACGTCAACGAAAGTATTGCTAGTAGTAATGAAAGTGTCATCTTTAAAAGTGCTGACTACTTGGATTACGCCGCTATTGCCTGCAGCAAAACTAAAATTGGCATTAAGTGACGATGCTGTGAGCACCTGGCCAGCTGTGTACGTTGTTAATGGCATATCGTCATCCTAATACGTTTGTGCCATCAAGTTGACCGTATACCGGGTCATCCAAAATGAGTTGGAACACAACAGTGGTTGGGGCTGTGTAGTAGGTAATTCGATGCCCTGACGCAAAATTGATGTTGCCCTCAATGCCTTCAATGCTCAGCTCTGACGTAATCGTTGACAGCCCGGTGATCTCTTTCGTGATGGTGATGGTGTCTCCGATGTCCACGGTGGCAGCCAACGCGCGCTCAGCGTTGTCCAGCAGGGCAAAGTTGGTGCTGACAGCCGTAAAGCGTGGGGCAGGCTCAGGCTCAAGCAGATAATCAGCCAGGTCATCAATCTCGCCTTGCAAATGCAGCAGGCTGTTGGTGATCGACTGCGACTGAATGAAGTACGTGGCCTGACTGCTCAAGTCCTCAGCCAATGCATTCTTGCCATCAAGCGCCTGCACGTAGGCACGGTTCAGCACACCGTCAGCGTCAAACTCGATTTCCACGTTGTCATACGGTGTGTTGGTGTTGTCATCGGCAAACGTGATAACCGAGCCGCTCAGCGTGGCTCCAATACGCGGCTGGAACGTGAACACGCCAGCCCTGCTCATAAACACGCGGCCCTGTTCAGCCTGGTTGATTTGCGTAATGTAGCCGAGCGTGTTTTGCCCGGCATTGAGCGTGTATGAATTGTCGCTACCCAGATTGACGGTGCCTGGGTCAATAGCCGTGGTGCCTGTGTAATTGACCTCTGGCAGCGCTAGAACTGTCTCAATGCGTTCTCCCGAGGTTTCCGCACTCGGGTTGAACGCAGCCATCTGCGTTTGCGCCAGCAAATAGAAATCGTCCGAGCACTGTACTGCCACCGTGTTGGGGCCAGCCAACGCGAACTCGTAGTTGTAGGCCGTGACGTAGCCGACAAACAGGTATTCCGATGATCGGCTCAGCCTGACTCGACGCATAGGTGCAAGCCCAGGTTTGTCGTTGCTTGGGTCGTAGTAGGGGCTGGCAGTGTCATACGGCCCGAGAATGCCTGTCTCGTCGGTCATGCGGAAGCTCATAGTTCCGGCACCGAACTGATTGTCAATGTTGCGGCGGCCTCGCTTGTAGGCAACCTCGGTCACGTACTCGGTGATGTCTGCGTAACCAGTTTGTGGCCCCAAGCCATAGGTGGTGTTGTTGAGTACGCCTTTGGTTGCGTCATCCAGCCTGAATGAGTTGTAGTCAAAGCCTGTGTCAAGTTCGAGCAGGTAACTACCTGATTGGACAACGCTGGCAGCCATGGTTACGCAATCTGTACGTCGAGTGGGCCGCTGCGACGGTTGTACTGTTTCAACGCGTTCACGATGGTGTCACCGAGGCGCTCGTCGGCAATGGTGCTGTTGACGGTCACGTTGTACACAGCCTGCTTAGGCGCGTATGCCGCGTCCAACATGGCTGGTACTTCGTAGTAGCGGCTCTTGGGGTCATACACCGAAGGGTCAAACGGTTGTACGGTCATTTGACCGCCACCGCCACCGCGACTGCCACCGCCACCGCCACCCGATGGGGCAGGCAACGTCACCGGGGCAATAGTTGGAATCACTGGTACAGCAAGCCGACGTGACAAGACATCGCCACTTTCCAAATTGGTTGGACTACTGCTTGCAATTGGATACGGCGCGCCAAATGGCTGTTCGCTCAAACGTGGCAATTTGACGTTTGGAATCAATGGCACGTCAATAGGGCTAATGACATTGAATGCTTTATTGATGTAGTTGACAGCTTGTACTGCAGAATTGGCTAGCAACTCAAATCCTGCAATGCCCAGGTTTATGAATTGAGCAACTCGGCCCGACAAATCTTTGAACACTGCACCGCCATCCATGCCTAAGCCCTGAATGGTGACACCAAGCGATGCCACCACGGCAGCAAATAAACTTAGGCGACTGCCAAGGCTGGCATACGACAAATTGAGTCCATAGTTGCTTGCGTCCAAGGCTTTCGTTGTCAACTCAACTACTGCCAATGTGGCTGCATACACGCGCATAATGCCGTTGATTGTCAACACGCTGGCAGCAAGACTGCCAATGACAAGAATTAGTTTTACAATAACGTCGCTGTTGTTTTGTGCTAGTTCAGCAAGTTTCTGGATAC
>Ga0315906_10010032_pt1 | contig 11176 bp, 12 predicted proteins | sample LakEriMetagenome_4_FD_203526 | JGI IMG/M metagenome (GOLD analysis project Ga0315906, IMG submission 203526) | Freshwater fungal communities from buoy surface, Lake Erie, Ohio, United States - Buoy 2 MA122 | ecosystem: Environmental > Aquatic > Freshwater > Lake > Lake biofilm | place: USA... | reverse complement strand
ATGGAAATCGGCGCGCTGTTGTCAGTGGCCGCAACCTGCCTTGCATTGGCCGCTGCGGCCTTGGCCATGATGCGGTCTGGTCGGATCATCTGACCCGAGTGCGGCAGTCGGCATGCGCCCCATCGGACGGCATGCCGAAGCGCGACAGGGCGACGGACTTAGACCGGGCCCATGTAGGCCGAGGCCAGCGCCACCTGGAGTGCGGCCACGGTCTGATTCAGGGAACGTCCGATTTCTTCGAGATTGGCCAGTTGGTCGATCCGGTCGCGCAGGCGCACCTGCTCGGGCTCGCCCAACAGCAGATCAAACATTCCAGTGGCACGCAGCAAGCCCACCAGCAAAGCGTCACGCGGGCTTGGAATGTCGTCGTTGTTGAGCAGAGTCATGATGCGGCTCTTGACTTCACGCTCCTCAATCCCGCTGGTAGGCGGATAGACACGCGTGCGAAACACCCACATCAGCCGCTTTTCAACCGACTGCAACACCCCGCGATTGACCAGACGCTGAGTAATGCGATCACGCAGCACCGGACCTTCTTCGGCGATCCGCCGCAACCATGCCTCGGACGACAACTGTTTGGGCTCGCTGACGATATCAGCCAGCGTTTCGTCCAGGATCGAATCTCCCAGCGGCGCCTTGGAGGTCACGAACAAACGAGTCGGGTCGGTGTCTACCCTGCCCTCGAGTGTCAGTTCACCGACCAATGCCGCAGCCAGTCCGAGTTCCAGCGCCAGGGGCGGCAAGTGCATCACGGTGCCGGTTTCGTCATCGAGTGCGATCAACAAAAGCTCTTCGGCAAGCGTCAGTCGCGTCGGCGTTGCAGGGGAGGTCGTCATGGCGCGCCTCAGGATTGGATGTTGAGGATGCGATCAAACCCGCTGATCTGCAGCACTTCGAGGACAGCAGGCTTGGGGCCGCGCAGCACCAGCGTGCCGCCTTTGCCCTTGGCCGCCTTCGCTGCCGACAGGAACACACGAAGCCCGGCGCTGCTGACATAGTCAAGTTTGGACAGGTCCACTTCGACATTGGCCCCGGACTCCGAGAACAGCGCGAGCAGGTCCTTTTCGGCGGCTGCGGCGTTCGAGCCATCCAAGCGTCCGATCGGAGCGTAATGAGCAGGATTCGACATGGCGTTTCAACTCAACAGGAAAGTTTAGGTAGAGAGACGGCCGGGTGAAGCACTTGAAACCACTGACTGTGACCTGCGCAGTGTATCCCAGGAGGCTGCGCGCAACGTGGCCTGATCAGGCAACCCGTTCAGGCCACCCAGTTCACGGTGACATCCAGGCAATTACGCCCGTTAGCGTAGCGGTAGGCCAGCCGGTCCGAGAACTCACGGACCATCATGATGCCCAGCCCACCCGGCTCGGCATCCATCAGATCCTCAGGAAGCGCTTTCGTCTGATGGGTTGTCGGATCGAATGCGGGGCCGCCATCGTCCACTGTCAGGGTCGCCTCACGCGTCTGGGCTGCGGCATCCGACACCGTCAGAGTGAGTCGCACATCCGACGCGGCCGCCTGTGCGCCCCCGTGGTGAACCACGTTGGCGAGCAACTCATCGAGACACTGATCCAGGCGTCGCACCTGCGGCTCAGGCAGCTTGAGCGCCTCACCCGCTTGCGCCAGCCACTGAGACGCCCGGGCGATTTCCTGGACGTCCGCCTTGATCGAAAGACTCAGTGCCATGATCGCAGCAACTTGCCCGGCAGTTCGCGGTGCAGCACGCCCTGGGCATCGGCGACCCGCACACCATTGACCCATACGCCATGCACCCCGCGGGACTGCGTCACCACGCGGGTGGCCCCCGCAGGCAGATCATTGGCGCGCGTGCGCGCACCGCGTCCGACCGTCTGCGGATCGAACAGCAGCAAATCGGCCGCCATGCCCTCGCGAATGCTCCCGCGATTCCGAATACCGAAAAACTCGGCCTGGGCGCTGGTGAGCCTGCGCACTGCCTCTGCCATCGGCATGGCCGCCTGATCACGCACCCAATGGCCCAGCAGGTGCAGCCCGAAGCCGGAATCATCCAGAAACGACAGATGCGCGCCTGCGTCTGACAGCGATATCAGGCTGTCGGAGTGATTGAGCAGCTTGGCCACCGCCTGTTCGTCGTGGTTGAAGGCCGTGAGCGAAAACAGCGTGCCCAGCTGCTCGGAGAGCGCCAGATCGAAGAGGCAATCCAGCGGATCGACGCCCTGCTCTCGCGCAATGCTGCCGATCGTGCGATCAATCAGACCGTCTCGGGACCGGTCCACCGGCTGCAGCACATGGATCAGGTCCCAGTTGCCCGCAAACAGCCTGCGCGCCGGGGTTTTCAGCTCATCACGGATCGCCTGTCGCAGTACAGGATCGCGCATCTTCGCCATGAGCGCCTCGCCCTTGAGGCCAAACACCGGCTTCCAGGCATTCAGGGGCTCCAGGGGATACGGTGATTCAAAACTGAAATCGAATACCAGTGGCGTGGCTGCCACCGCGCCCCGCATATGCCGACCACGGGCATTGGCATCGTGAATTGCCGAAAGATCATCGAAGACGCCCTGGGGCGTGATCGCCGAGTGGAGCAGGGCTGCCACCAGCACCGGGCGCCCGGACTCTGCAGCGAAGGTCTCGAGCATGGGCACCGGCGTGGACGGCCCCTTGGTCATCATGAACACACCCTGGTTGCGCGCACGAAGCGGCTGGGCCAGCGCGAGAAATTCCGACCAGTCGGCCAGCCTTGAAGGCATCGGACGACCATCGAAGGCATTGTGGGAGGTGGTCGTGGTGGAGGCCAGGCCGATTGCACCCGCTGCAAGCGCCTCATCGACCAGCGCCTGCATGCGGGCCACTTCTTCAGGGGTGGCGGCGCGATCCGAGCCTTGAGTGCCCATCACATAGGTGCGCAATGTGGAATGGCCCACGAAAGCGGCCAGATTCATGGCGCAACCACCCGCCTCGATCTGGTCAAGGTATTGCGGAAAACTCTCGAAATTCCAGCGGATCCCGGCTTGCAGGCTGGCGAGCGACATGCCTTCGACCTGGGTGAGGTTCTTCGTGACCAGGTCACGAGAGGCCGCATCCGGATGACAGGGCGCAATCGTGAAGCCACAGTTTCCGATGATCGCGGTGGTCACACCCATGCCCACCGACTGATCCAGGAACGGATCCCAGGTGATTTGCGCGTCGTAGTGCGTGTGGTTGTCGATGATGCCGGGCATCAGCGTCAGACCGCGGGCATCGACATGCTCGCGTGCTTCGGTTGCTGCAATGGGTGAGCCTGCAGAGCGCACCGCGGCGATACGCCCGTCGCGCACCGCCACCTGACCGTCGAAGGGTTCGCCACCCTGTCCGTCGTGGATGCGCGCATGGGAGATCAGCAGATCAAACATGGTGGAAAAACCCTGTGTGGTGAAGGACGCGCCGTTCAGCGCGCAGGTTCAGGCCAAACGCGCGGGCTGAAGTCCCTTTGGCCTTTCTGCGGTTCAGCCCAGTATAAGGGCTGGGGGCCTGCTCAGTCGCCGCCGCGCAGGCTTGCGCCGCCATCGACTGGCAGGGCCACACCTGTCACAAACTGCGCCTCGTCGCTGGCCAGGAACAGACACGCATGGGCGGTGTCCCAGCCGGTACCCATCTTGCGGCGCAAAGGCACCTTGGCGTCGCGGGCCGCCGCAATCTCGGTGCGAGGCCGATTCCACTCGCGCGCCCGCGTGTCCACCGCCATCGGGGTATCCATCAGACCGGGAAGCACCACGTTGGCTCTCACACCGAATTCGGCATTCTGTCGGGCCACCTGCTCGGTGAACGCCACCATGCCCGCTTTGCTGGTCTTGTAGGCCACATTCGGATAGGTGCTCGACCAGGCCGCCACCGATGAGATCGCCACGATCGCGCCCGAGCGCTGGGCGCGCATGATTGGCAGCACATGCTTGACCGCCATGACATAGCCGCGCAAGTTGATCGCCATGACATTGTCGAAGGCCTCCTCGGAGATCTCGAACATGTTGCGATCACCGCCCGACAGGCTCACCCCGACGTTGTAATGCAGGACATCGATCCGGCCGAAGCGGGCCTGAGCATGTGCAATGGCAGCAGCCATCGCCGCCTCGCTGCGCACATCGGCGTGCAGGGCCTCACAGGCACCGCCCTGCGCTGTCACGGCATCGGCCGTGGCCTGCGCCGCCGACAGATCGCGGTCGACCGACAGCACCCGCGCGCCTTCGCGTGCGTAGAGCAGCGCGGCAGCGCGCCCGTTGCCCACGCCTTCTCCGGGACTTTGCCCGGCGCCGATCAGCACGACCACCTTGTCCTGCATGCGCATGTTGTCTCCCCGCCCCGTTCAGGCTGTGATGTCCAGGCAGTCTAACGCGGGCCGCCATGCGGGCCAGCAAGACTGGCCGGTCCCTCGATTGGCTGCACGGTCGGCTGCTCGATCCATCACACAGGCTGTTGCGTTGACCAGGTTGATGGCCACGCCTACCATCGACGGATCGGCTTCGGCCATCAGCCAGTCCGCCTGCGGCGGCCCAGCCCATGAACCCACCCACTCTTTGCGTTGGCACGGCCGGCACCTCGGTGTGGTTCAGTCGTGATCTGGGCGACACCTGGGAGCGGCCCTATTCCGAATCGGGCCTGTACCTCGAAGCCCGCGTCTGGGCGCTGTCCAGCCACCCGGATCGCCCGGGCGAACTGCTGGCTGGCACCGACTCGGGTCTGTACCGGTGGTCGGAAGCCTCCCGCACCTGGACGCACCTGCCCGGGCCCCTGGATGCACTGTGTACCTGGGCGCTGGCGCAGGATCCACGCGATGCCAACGTGATCGTGGCCGGCACCCATCCGGCCGCCTTGTTTGTCTCGGAAGACGGCGGACGCTCGTGGCACACCGCGCAGGCCACGCTCGCGCAGACCTGCGTGTTTGTGGGCCGACCACGGGTCACCCAGGTGCTTTTCGATCCGACACACCCCGATACGCTCTGGGCAGGCGTTGAAATCGATGCGGTGCATCGCAGCACCGACCGGGGGCGCACCTGGACACGCCTGGATCAGGGTCTGCTGTCGGGTGACATCCACGGACTCGCCGTCGTGCAGCATGGCAACACAACCGTCTACGCCACGACCAACAAGGGCCTGCATCGCAGTGACGATGGCGGGCTGCACTGGACCTTCCAGCCTCTGGACGCCCCGTGGCAATACACTCGCAGCATCACGGCCCGGGCCGATGGCGACAGCACGCTGTTTCTGACCAACGGCAATGGCCCGCCCGGCTCCACCGGGCGCCTGTTGCGCTCGGTTGACTACGGCACAAGCTGGCACGACGTCGGACTGCCGGGGCCGATCAACAGCACACCGTGGTGTGTCGTCTCGCATGTCTCAAACCCTCAGGTCGTGTTCACCGTCACCAATCTGGGGCAGTTGTTCAGAAGCCTCGACGGCGGTCTGACCTGGGCGAAATTGCCACGCGAATTCGGTGAAGTCCGCTCCATGCAGTTGCTCGCCTGACCCATTCACCTCTCATCGGAGTCCATCTGCTCATGATCACGCTGTTGCATGAACAACGCGAAGCCCACCTGCCCTCCGGGCGGGCGCAGGGCGAATCCCTCTGGCTCGATGCAGCCGAACTTGAGTCTGTGACCGGCTGGGCCTGGAAGCCCGAAGGCCTGTGCCAGGGGCCGGTCTGTGTGCCGCTGCCTCGCGCCGGTGCGAAAGACTGGGTCCGCGACGATCGCATCGATGCGGCAGCCGTGTGGGCTCACATGGGGCACCCTGTGGTGCATGACGAGACTGGCTCGACCTGGGTGCTGGGCACCGGCGCGGCCCAGCGCAGTGAGGCGCTGACCAGCTTGCAGGCGCCCGACTTCGAATTACCCGACCTGTCGGGCAGGATGCATCGCCTCTCCGACTATCGCGGACGCAAAGTCTTTCTGGCGACCTGGGCCTCCTGGTGAGGGTGTCGAGCCGACCTGTCCGTGTGGCAGGCACTGTTCGAATCACTCGCCGATCAGTCCTTTGTCGTGATCGCCGTGGCGCTGGATCAGCCCGAGGCAGCACGCGCCTGGATCGAAGCGTCTTCCCCGACCTACCCCTGTCTGATTGATCGTGACCACCATGTCGCCGATCTGTTCAACCTGGTGAATGTGCCGCAGGCCGTCTGGATCGATGAAAGCGGCCGTATCGTGCGCCCGCCGGAAACGGCCGGATCAGGCAATGGTTTGAGATTCATGGACCGTTCCACCGGTGCCCTGCCCGAGGCCGTCATGGCCGAGCGCAAGCGCATCAAGTCGGTTTACATGGATGCAGTCCGCGATTGGGCCCGCCACGGCGCGAGCAGCCAGCATGTGCTGGATGCGCCCACTGCAGCGAGTCGTCTGCCACAGGCTTCGGCGCAGATTGCGCAGGCCCATGCGCACTTCAGGCTGGGCCAGCATCTGCAACGCCAGGGCCAGGCGCAGGCCGCGCGGCAGGCATTCGACGAAGCGGTGCGCCTTCACCCGGAGTCGTGGAGCATCTGGCGCCAGGCGGCTCCCAAGGATGCCCGCGGTCTGGCGGCAGGCCCCGACTTCTGGGCACGCGTAGACGCCCTGGGCGAGCGGGATTACTACGCGCCGATCGACATGGCCGGCATTCGCCCGGCCAGCTGAACGGTACCGCTGCGTCGCTCGCATGGCATGCCATGCGAGCCGCGCGGCGGCAGCCCCTTTCCGAGGCTAGCCTCGCCCGCGGACTATAATCCGACGTCCGAGGTGCCCCGCTTCGCTTATATCCGACCCGCTTTGGACCTCCCCACCGCCGATCCCTACGACACGCTCGGTGTGCCATCCGGCGCCTCTGCCGAGGACATCAAGCGCGCTTTTCGCCGTAAAGCGTCGTTCTATCACCCTGATCGCAATGCCGCCCCGGATGCAGCGCAGCGTTTTCGCGAGGCGCAGGCCGCCTATGAACTGCTGAGCGACGACACACGCCGCCGGGCGCATGACGAAAAGCGTCAGAAACACCTGCTCGATGACCCGGTCGCGGTGGCGCGCCGCATGTTCGAGTCCTACCTCGAGGACATCGAATGAGTCTCTCAGCCTATTTCCACGACCTGTGCGAGCGCTATCAGGCCGAGATTGACGACCTGCGCGATGACTCCGAAGGGCGCAACGTGCTGCAGGCCCGACTGCGCGACAAGCGCAAGGCCTTCAGCGCCCTGCTGCCCATGATCAGCTATAGCCCCGAAATGGTGGCGAGCGCCTTTCATGGCGCCTTTGAATTTCCTGCACCCCGGCGCGCGGCCCTGCACGATCTGCTGCAACGCGAGCCTGGTGAATTCCTGCCCTGGGGTGAATTGGCGCAGCACATCGGTATTGCCGGCTGGGCCCAGACCATGATCGATCAGGTGCTTGCTGAAGAAGGCGGCGAAGACTTTCTTTCGAGCACGGTCGGGATGGAATTTGTGCTGAGCGGTGCGGGTGGGCGCGGCGCCATGCGGCGTGCGTCGGCCGATCTGCACGATGCAGGCGATGAGACGGAATCCGAGGACACCGGCACTGAGGCCTGGGCTGAGGACGATGGCACGCGACGTACGGGCACCGGCCTGGGCGATGACGAGGATGGCAGCGACGAGGCCGGCGACCCCGATGCCAGTGGCGAAGACTTCCTCGAAGACCAGGGCTTCGATCGCAGGCAACCCGAATGACACACCCCATCGTGAAAACCGTCTCGAACATGGTGTTCGAGGGCAACATCGACAGCGCCGAGCGTGCGCTCGCCACCGTGGCCGATCAGGAAGGCGATTTCGCACTGGCGCGGGTCATCGACGAAATGGCGCCGCGCGATCTGGTCGCGATCCTGCGCGAACACGACGCCTCGCGCGGCTCGATCATCAGCGAGCTGATCTCGCCCGCGCAATTCCTGGCGGCAGTCAGCCTGGAGTCGGGGTATCGCGAACGCGGCCACGAGTCGCTCAAGGGCATGATCAACGCGGTCGTCTTTGCCGACGCCGCACGCACCGACGATTTCATCGAAGTGCTGGGCAGTACGCCAGAGGGCGTGGCCGCACTGGTCGACTATTTCGCGGACCGTCACGAGGAAATCGAATACTTCTTTCGAAACGGCACCTATTCCGAGTTCGAAGGCGAAGACTTCTCAGGCATTCCTGCAGAGGACAGCGACCTCGATGTCGGTGAGCCTGATGACCGTGTACGCCGCACGATGGTGCGGCAAAGCGAAGTCGAAGACCATGACTGGCGCGAATTGGGTTGGCGCCTGCGTGCAGACCACTACGAGATCTTTCGGGAAATCCTGGAAATTTTGCGGCGCAAGTACCGGCAGGCGCTGGCCGAGCAGGCTCAGGCGGCTGCGCTCGCAGCCGCAGCGGCGGCCGCTGCAGCCGCCGCCAGCGCCGAAGACGATGAGGATGACGTGCTGTGAACCGTCTGGCCACTCGCGACGATCGCACACTCTTTGAGCGCGCCTGGGCACACGGCACGGCCGCCGGCATCATCACGCCCGAAGTGCGTGCGGCCATTGTTCAGGAAGGCACACGCGCCATGCGCAAGATCGCCTCGATCCTGGGCTCGGAAAATCTGCGCGCCGACCTCGACCGTGCGCAGCGCAGCATGCTGGGGCTGGTGAACTTGCATCTGCAGGAGGTCAGCGCAGGCGATCTGCGCCTGGCCGCACGATCGATCGCCGATCGCGGACTGCTGGCCCATACCCGAGGCGCTTCGCAATCCATCAAGCGCATCCTGGCGAGCCGCGAAGGGGCCGACCCAGACCAGCTCGACGCCGAACAGAAGCGCCGCTTCGAAGAAGAAGTCGTGTCCGCCTGGGCCCGCTACAGCTTCGAGGAATTCCGTGCGCAGCAAGAGGAAGCCGACCGTGTGCGCGCCCGGCGTGAAGCCGCCCGCGCCTTGTCTGCGACCCTGAGCGGACGTGCCCCCGAGGCCTGGCACGAACCCGAGCAAGTCATCATGACCGGACTCTTCGTGCTGGCGGTAGGCCGCACCAAGGCCTGGCCGCGCCATTCGGGCGAACTGGAAACGTTGCTGGCTGCAGCCCGCAAAGCGCCCGCCAAGCTCGGCAAGCCGCCGCGCGTCTTGCCACCGGCGCACAAGGCCGAACTGGAAGCCGTCTGGGTTCAGATGGCCCCTGCATTGGCTGCGCTCATCACCGACCCGAGCACGCCGCTGCATGTGCTGGCCGCCGGCGATCCATCGGTCAATCGGCTGCATGAAGTGCTGGCCTTGCCGGATGACGCTCTGGATGAAGTGGCCGACCATGATGAACGCACCACCACGCACTGGCAGACACTGACGCGCGGACATACCGACGAACCACGTCTGCTGCTCGTGATGCTGCAGGGCGTGATGGGCGTGACCGACAAAGCACCCTTCAGTCAGCGCACAGCCGATCGACTGCTCGACACCGAGCTGGTCTCGCGCCCGCCCAAGTCCAAAGCACGCACTTGGCTTGAGCACAATGCGCCTCACCGCATGCAGGCCGATCTGCTCGAACTCTGGGACGACTTCTGGGACGAGCGGGAATCGTCCCTGCATGAAGACGCCAGCGCTGAAGACTATCGGGCCTTCGCACAAGACTGGTTCCCGATGCGTGCACCGGGCAAGCCGAAAAAGTCCGCATAAGTTTCACACTGCCGCAACGCCTGCGTGCAGGGGCCATCACGCATGAGGCGATCGGCCCAAGGCATATCGGAGGACCATGGCTCACGCCATGAGCCAGCCCCGGGTTAACCTGCTGCCCATGCTGCACCTGCATTTCTCAAACCGCTACGAACGCCTGCGCCACGCGCTGCTAGAGCGCCTGGACCAAGCGCCGGGCGATCCTTTCACCGCGCAGCAAATCATCGTTCCCAGTACTGCCCTGCGCCGTGACCTCACACTGGCCGCAGCCGAGCAGCATGGCATCGCCGCCAATCTGCAGTTCGGATATCTGGCGCAGTGGCTGTGGCGCCAGATCGGACGGGTCACGCATGTGGCCGATGACTCCCCCTTCGCCGCCCCAGTCCTGACCTGGCGGGTCTATCAGACTCTTGAAGCGTCTGACTGGGTACGCAGCCATCCGCGTCTGAATGTCTGGCTGCAGGCATCCGATGAGGTCATGCGCCTGGAATTCGCCCGGCAGGTAGCCAGCCTGCTCGAGGACTATGTCACCTACCGGCCGCACTGGCTCGAACGCTGGCAGCAAGGCCTGCCGGCTGGTCCGGCGCATACCTCCCCTGATGCACTGGCCGATCAGGCCTGGCAGGCCGAGCTCTGGCGGCGCCTCAATGCACAACTGGCCCTGCCCACCCAGGACCCGGTCAAAGCCTTCATCGCTGCGTTGAGCCACATAAGCCCGAAAGAGGCTCAGGCCTTAGGACTGCCAACCGAAGCGCATGTGTTCGCGCTGCCCGCCATTGCGCCCTTGCATCTCGATCTGCTGCGAGCCATCGGTCAGGTGTGCACCCTGCACCTGTATGTACTCAATCCCTGCGAGGCCTTCTGGTTCGACCTGCTCGCCCCCCGCACGCTCACCTGGCTCAAGCAGCAGGGTGGCGCCCGAAGCTCGGCCGGCCATGAGGCCGGGCATGCGTTACTCAACGCATGGGGGACGCAGACCCAATCCCATGTCGGGCTGCTCATCGACCGCTTCGGCGAGCACATGACAGACGACGCCCACTTCGATGCACCCGAGGGGCACAGTCTGCTTGCGCAATTGCAGGCCTCCATCCTCACGCTGGCCCCGCTTGAAGCCGGCACGCTCAGCCTGTCCGCCACCGACCGCAGCCTGGAGGTCCGCGTCTGCCACAGCCTCACCCGCGAACTCGAAGTCCTGCACGATTGCCTGCTCGGGCTTTTTGCTGGCGATGACCCCGGGTTGCCTGCACTCAAGCCGTGGGAGGTGCTGGTCGTCACTCCCGATCTGGAATCGGCTGCGCCGCTCATTGAAGGCGTGTTCGGCAGCGTCCCCGAAAGCCGGCGCATCGACTGGACGATCACCGGAAGGGCGCGCAGCCGCGTGCATGCGCCGGCGAGCGCGCTGCTCGGGGTGCTGGCGCTCATTGGCTCCCGCGTCACAGCCAGCGCAGTGTTCAGCGTCCTGCAGCAAGACACCGTGGCGCGGCGCTTCGGTCTGGATGAAGCAGGCCTGCAGCAGATCCACACCTGGATGCGCAGCAGCGGCTTTCGCTGGGCCTTTGATGCCGAACACATCACCAGTC
>Ga0315906_10010030_pt1 | contig 11177 bp, 5 predicted proteins | sample LakEriMetagenome_4_FD_203526 | JGI IMG/M metagenome (GOLD analysis project Ga0315906, IMG submission 203526) | Freshwater fungal communities from buoy surface, Lake Erie, Ohio, United States - Buoy 2 MA122 | ecosystem: Environmental > Aquatic > Freshwater > Lake > Lake biofilm | place: USA: Lake... | reverse complement strand
CGTTCGACCTGCACGGCGTCCCCCCCACTCCCGCCGAGGTCGCGGCGTTTGTGAACGACCCCGACCCCGACGCCTTCGAGCGGGTGGTCGACCGCCTGCTCGCGTCGCCCCGGTATGGCGAGCGGTACGGCCGGCACTGGCTCGATGTGGTCCGGTATGCCGACTCGAACGGGCTGGATGAAAACCTCGCGTACGCCAACGCGTGGCGATACCGCGACTGGGTGGTGAGCGCGTTCAACAGCGACCTCCCGTACGACCAGTTCGTGCACGCTCAACTGGCGGGCGACCTGCTGCCTCCCGCGGACGATCCGCACGAGCAACTGGCCCGGCGGGTGGCGACGGGCTTCCTGTCGCTGGGGGCCAAGATGCTGGCCGAAGATGACCCGGTCAAAATGCAGATGGACATCATCGACGAGCAGGTCGACACGCTGGGGCGGGCCTTCCTGGGGCTGACGCTGGGCTGTGCCCGCTGCCACTCGCACAAGTTCGATCCCATTCCCATTGAAGACTATTACGGCCTGGCGGGCATCTTCAAAAGCACCAAGACCATGGAGAACTTCTCGGTGGTCGCCCGGTGGCAGGAATTGCCCCTGGCCAGTCCCGAGGTGGTCGCCCAGCGGGCCGCTCAGCAGCAGGTCATTGACCAGCGCCGGCAGCAACTGGCGGCGCGGCTGGGTGAGGAAACCACGCGGGTCCAGGGGCGCGGCCGTCGGCAACTGGGGGCCCTGCTGCTGGCCGCCCAGCGGCGGAACCTGCAAGAGTCGCTGCTGGCGCAGACCGCCAGCCGGGGTCCGCAGCCCGGCCAACCGGTCCCCGCCGGGGGAGTGCTGGTGGAGGCCGAAGATTTCCAGCGGGGCAACGTGCTCATCAACCGCACCGACTACGGAGCGGGAATCGGGGTGATCTTGAACAAGGGGGAGACCCCCAACTTCGTCGAGTACGACCTGGCGATTCCCCAGGCGGGGCTGTATCAGCTTGAGATCCGCTACGCGGCGGCGGCGGCCCGGCCATGTCGCTTGAGCGTGGCAGGCCGGCAGTTGAAGGGGGACGCCGCGGGCAAGGTCACCGGCAGCTGGAACCCCGACACGCAAGCCTGGCACGTCGAGGCACTCGTCGAGTTGCCGGCTGGTCCAGTGGTGGTGCGGGTGGAATGTCCGGGGCCCGTGCCTCATCTCGACAAGCTGCTGCTGGTTCCGGTCGCGAATCGGCCGGAAGGGTGGGACGCGCCGAGCGGCGGTGCTGCTGAAGCGGTCGCGGGGATCGAACCCTTCCTCCCGAAGTTCGTCCAGGCCCTGCAGATGCCCGCCGACAAACGCCCGACATGGCTCGCCGGCTGGTTCGCCTTTTTGGAGCGGAAAGCCAAGGGGGACGCGAACGGACCCGACGCTGCCAAGGCGGCGCCGAACACCCCGGCCAATCCACCTGCGAACGAGCCCGCGAACAATGCGGCCAAGGCCGGGGCCGACGCGTTGCAGCCGCGACTGTTCGCCGCACCGGTACCGCAGACGTTGGCCGAGTTGGCGGCCCGCTACGGCGAGTTGGCGTTCGAGGCGGCGGCGCGGTGGGACGAACTCCAGGCCCGGCCCGAGACCCGCTCGCTCACGGCGCTGGCCGACCCCGCGCTCGAGACGCTCCGCGGCGCACTGTACGACGCAAACGGGCTGTTCCAGCCCCCGGCGAACCTCGAAGAAGCGTTCGACACAACGGTGCGAAGCGACCTGGCCCAACGTCGGGAGGAGATCAAGACGCTCGAGGGAGCCCTGCCCAAGTTCCCCGAAGCGATGGCGGTGAGTGACGGGACCCCCGAGAATCTGCGGGTGCACCTGCGCGGCAGCCATTTGAACCTGGGTGCGCAGGTCTCCCGGCGGTTCCCCCAGGTGTTTCCGCAGGTGGACCGGCATGTGGTGGGAGAGACCGGTTCCGGCCGGCTGGAACTGGCCCGCTGGCTGACCGACCCCGCCCAGCCACTCACCGCCCGCGTGATGGTCAATCGGGTCTGGCAGTGGCATTTTGGCGAGGCCCTGGTGCGGTCGCCCGACAACTTCGGCCGCCTGGGTGAACGCCCAACGCATCCCGAGCTGCTCGACCACCTGGCCCTCACGCTGCAGCGCGAGGGGTGGTCGCTCAAGCGGCTGCACCGTCGGCTGCTGCTCTCGGCAACGTGGCAGCAGGGCACACGGTTTGACCCGCGGGCGGCGCAGCTTGATCCCGACAATCGGCTGTGGTGGCGGTTCAACCGCCGTCGCCTGGAAGCCGAGGCTCTCCGCGACTCGGTGCTGGCGGTGGCTGGCTCGCTCGATTCGCACATGGGGGGCACGCTGTTGCCGACACCCAACCGGGCGTATGTCACCAGCACGGCGAATGTGAACCCGGTGGTTTACGATCCCCCCCGGCGGTCGCTCTATTTGCCCGTGGTGCGCAGCGCCCTGTACGACTTCTTCCAGGCGTTCGATTTCGCCGACCCCAGCGTGCAATCGGGCCGGCGGGAGACCACCACGGTCGCCCCGCAGGCGCTGTTCCTCATGAACAGTGATGTGGTGCTGAAGCAGACCGCCGTGCTGGCCGGGCAGTTGCTGGCCGACCCCAACCGCGACGATGCCGCACGAATTGGCGAGCTGTATCAGCGGACGTTGGGGCGGGCACCACGGACGGTCGAGATCGAGCGGGCGACGCAGTTTCTGGCGCGGTACGAGCAGCAGGCGGCGGGCGAGCCCGCGGCGGTCCCGCCCCGCACCCGGGCCTGGCAGAGCCTGTGCCGGGCGGTGCTGGCGACCAACGAATTCATCTACGTGGAGTGATGGGCATGGCACGAACGTGGTGCAACCAGGAGACCCCGGCGGTGAACCGTCGGGAGCTGTTGCGAACGTCGGCGGCGGGGTTCGCCTCGGTGGCGCTGGCGGGGCTGTTGCAGCCAGGCGAAGGGCGGGCCAACCCCACCGAGTCCGCGTCGGGGCTGATGAACCCGCTGGCACCGCGGTTGCCGCACTTTGCCCCGACCGCCCGGCGAGTCATCTTTCTGTTCATGCATGGGGGTCCGTCGCAGGTCGATACCTTCGACTACAAGCCCCTGCTGGAGCGGGACCATGGCAAGCCCTTGCCGTTCGCCAAGCCGCGGGTGGTCTCTTCGGCGACGGGGAACCTGCTGAAGTCACCGTTCAAATTCGCGCAGCACGGTCAGAGCGGGGCGTGGGTGAGCGAGCTGTTCCCGCACGTGGCGACGCAGGTCGACCGGTTGTGCATTGTGAATTCGATGCATGGGTCGAACTCGCGGCACGGCGGCGCGCTGCTCGAACTGCACACGGGCAGCGACACGTTTGTGCGACCCAGCATGGGGTCGTGGATCACCTACGGACTGGGGACCGAGAACCAGGACCTGCCGGGGTTCATCACCATCTGCCCGACGCTGACGCATGGGGGGGTCAACGCTTACAGCTCGGCGTTTCTGCCAGCGGTCTACCAGGGGACTCCGCTGGGGAACGCGAGCATCCCGGCCGACCGGGCCCGCATTCCATTCATCGACAATGGCGACAAGACTCCGCGGCCGCTGCAGCGGATGGAGCTGGACCTGCTGCGCGAGATGAACACCGAGCGGATGGCCGAGACCGGTCCCGACTCGGCGCTCGAGGCCCGCATCAGCTCGTTCGAGCTGGCGTTCCGGATGCAGACGGCGGCCCCCGAACTGCAGTCGATCGCCGATGAGTCGGAGGCGACGCAGAAGCTGTATGGGCTTGATCAGCCCCAGACGGCGAACTTTGGCCGGCAGTGCCTGATGGCCCGGCGGTTCGCCGAGCGGGGGGTGCGATTCATCCAGTGCACGCACAGCTACAAGTGGGACCAGCACGGAGGGCTGCGTGCCGACCATACGAAGAACGCCTTCGAAGTCGACAAGCCGATTGCGGGGCTGCTGACCGACCTGGCCAGTCGGGGACTGCTGGAAGAGACACTGGTGCTGTGGGGGGGCGAGTTTGGACGAACGCCCGTGGCGCAGGGGGACGACGGACGCGACCACAACCCGCAGGGGTACACCATGTGGATGGCGGGGGGCGGGGTGAAGGCGGGGCTGGTGTACGGGAAGACCGACGACTACGGCTATTACTCGGTCGAGAACAAGGTGCACCTGCACGACCTGCACGCGACGCTGCTGCATGTGTTAGGGTTCGACCACCTGCGGCTGACGTACCGGCACGCAGGACGCGACTTCCGGCTGACCGACGTGCATGGGGAAGTGGTGCACGATCTGCTGGCGTAGGGTCGGGGGTCGGGGGTTGGGGATCGGGGTTCGGGGTTCGGGGATCGGGGTTTGGGGTTTGGGTTTCGGGGTTCGGACGGGGGCGGGTCGCGGTGGTGCGGCTGGCGGGGACTGAGGCGACACTTTTTGGTGGGGCGGAACGATGGCGCTGAACCGGGTGTGGGTGGTGGTGTGGGCGCTGTGGGGGACGACGGCGGTTGCGCAGACCAATTGGCCGGGATTCCTGGGCCCGACGCACAACAACCATGCCCCGGCGACCGCCGAGCTCCCCCTGACGTGGAGCGAGACCGAGAACGTCGCCTGGAAGACCCCTTTGCACGACAGTGGCTGGTCTTCGCCGGTGGTGTGGGGCGATCAGATCTGGCTGACCACGGCAACGGACGACGGGACGAAGTCTTACGCGCTCTGCCTGGACCGCCGGACGGGGAAGGTGGTGCACGACCTGCTGCTGTTCGAGACCGCCGAGCCGGAGAAGACCCGGCAATACAACAGCTACGCCAGCCCGACGTGTGCGATTGAGGAGGGGCGGGTGTATGTGCACTTTGGCAGTTATGGCACTGCGTGTCTCGACACGGCGGATGGGAAGGTGTTGTGGACGCGGCGGGACCTGGCGTGCCAGCACTACCGGGGCCCGGGATCGTCGCCGTTGCTGGCGGACGGGCGGTTGTACATTCACTACGACGGCTTTGACCAGCAGTACATTGTCGCGCTCGACAAGCAGACCGGGGCGACGGTGTGGAAGCTGGACCGGGCGGTCGATTACGGGACCGACAATGGGGATGTGAAGAAGGCGTACGCGACGCCGTTGCTGTTTGAGCAGGGGGGACGGCGGATGCTGGTGTCGCCCACGTCGAAGGCGTGCCTGGTGCTCGATCCCGAGACGGGGCGGGAGTTATGGCGAGTGCGGTACGGGGGCTTTTCGGTGGCGGCGCGGCCGCAGGTGGCGGAGGGGTTGCTGCTGATCAACACGGGGTTTTCGCGGGGCGAGTTCGTGGCGGTGCGACCGGACGGGACGGGGGACGTGACGGAGTCGCACCTGGTCTGGCATCAGAAGAAGAATCTCCCCTCGCAGCCGAGTTCGATCGTGGTGAACGGGCTGTTGTTCAGCGTGAACGATGAGGGGGTGGCGACGTGCCTGGACGTGCGGACGGGGGAGTACGTGTGGGAGAAGCGGATTGGGGGGAATTTTTCCGCCTCGCTGCTGCTGGCGGGGAATCGGCTGTACGCGAGCGATTACAAGGGGAAGACGACAGTCTTCGAGGCGGGGCGGGAGTATAAGTTGCTGGCGGAAAACGAACTGGAGACCGGCTGCCGAGCCAGCCCCGCAGTGACCGGCAACGCCCTGCTGCTGCGAACGGAGAAGGCGCTGTATTGCCTGGAGAAGCGGTGAGGCGGCGGACGTGGCGAGGCGTCGGGGCTGACCGAGGATTCAGCCAAGAACGATCGCGGATGAGTGTCTCGCGCGGTGACTGGTGCGATGGAAATCCCCGGCGGTGACCGGGATGAAGTCTCGCGTGGTCCGTTTGGGTGTCGCGGAGATCGCGTTTAGGCAGGGTGCCTGGTGCTAACGACGTGCCACCGAACACAATCGGCCTGCAACAGCACTCGCCATGGCGTGACGGTTTGAAATCATTTCAGTTTCAACAACTCAGATTCCACCGCCACGAGTTCGCTTCGCCACGCTGTGTGGTCAGGCGCGATTTGGACGATATCCTTCAGCAGATCGCGGGCCTGAATCAACGCGGCCCGGGCCTCGGCCGGTTGTTTTGAGCGGCGTTGAATTGATCCAATCCACGCAAGACTGACCGCCAAGTCGCGTTGCCAACCGGTATTGGCCGGGTCCAGTTCGGTCAGCTGCTGCATGATTTGTTTGGCAGCCTCGAACTCCCGCAGGGCACCCGGCAGGTTCCCCTGCGTTTGATAGACGCCACCCATGTTGTTGTGGGAGACCGACAGTTCGCGTTGCCAATCGGTGTTGGCCGGGTCCAGTTCGGTCAGCCGCTGCATGATTTGCTTGTAGGCCTCGAACTCCCGCAGGGCACCCGGCAGGTTCCCCTGCGCCTGATAGACCCCACCGATTTTGTTGTGCGAGACCGACAGGTCGCATTGCCAACCGGTGTTGGCCGGGTCCAGTTGGGTCAGCCGCTGCATGATTTGCTTGAGGGCCTCGAACTCCCGCAGGGCCCCCGGCAGGTTTCCCTGCGCACGATATACATCACCAACACAGTTGTGCGAGACCGACAAGTCGCGTTGCCAACCGGTGTTGGCCGGGTCCAGTTCGGTCATTCGCTGCATGATTTGCTTGTATGCCTCGAATTCGCGCAGGGCCGTCGGCAGGTTCCCCTGCGCCTGATAGACGTCACCGATTCTGTTGTGCGAGACCGACAGTTCGCGTTGCCAATCGGTGTTGGCCGGGTCCAGATCGGTCAGCCGCCGCATGATTTGCTTGTATGTCTCGAACTCTCGCAGGGCCCCCGGCAGGTTCCCCTGCGCCTGATAAACCCCACCAATCTTGTTGTGCGAGACCGACAAATCGCGTTGCCAACCGAGGTTGGCCGGGTCCAATTCGGTCAGCCGTTGCATGATTTGCTTGAGGGCCGTGAACTCCCGCAGGGCCCCCGGCAGGTTCCCCTGCGCCTGATAGACGCCACCGATTTTGTTGTGCGAGACCGACAGGTCGCGTTGCCAACGGGTGTTGGCCGGGTCCAGTTCGGTCAGCCGCTCAAGGATTTGCTTTCCGGCCTCGAACTCCCGCAGGGCCCCCGGCAGGTTCCCCTGCGCCCGGTAAACGTCACCCACTTGGTTATGCGCCGCCGCCATGGAACGCTGTTCATCGTTGCTGGCGCATTCCAACTTCGCCAGTTTGTACCAACTCTCCAGCGAGGCTCGCAGCACATGCTCAGCCGCAGACAAATTGCCTAAAACGAGCAGCAGTTCGCCCACGCGACCACGGCAAATCGCAAGGTCGCGCTCATAATCGGGCACATCAGAATGGGCCCGATGGAGACGGAGTCGCTCATACAGTTTGTTCTTCAACAGCTGGAGTGCCAACCTGGTCTGGCGGGGCGACTCGATCGCTGCGGCCATCTTCGCTGCTTGGCTGGCAAAATCCCCCGACAGCAGGTCGTGCCAGTCACTCCCCACGTTCGGATCCTGGGCGTGTTTCGCCAGCCCCTTTTCCAGCAGTCCCCGCGCTCGCTCCAGCGACTCCCGGCCCTGGTCGTTCAAGCCATGAGAGACCTCGTTCGCAGCCAATTGACGCCAGGTCCATGCCGAGTGCCTGTACGTCGCGAGCGAGCCCTCGGCTTCGAGCAGGGCGGCGGCGATGCGGGTCGCCATCTTCCAGTTCGATCGCGCTGCCTCTGGCTGGTAACTCCGCTCGTGGAGCCGCGCGGCGCTTTCGAAATACGCGAGCCGATCCCACGAATCGCCGTCGAGTTCTTCCCGGAGGATTGCAGCCCCAACGATGTCGCCCATGCCTTGCAATGCGAGCTGGGCCCCGGAAGTGTCTCCGCGGTCGAGCGCCTGCTCGAACTCCTCCAGTTGATTGCGTGTCTCAGGACGCAGTGGCACCATCGCGAAGGAGTTCGGGGCACGCTCCCGCCGATCCTCCTCCGGTGCAATCGTCAACTCCTCACCTTGCCGGGGTGACAGAACGCGATCCCGGTCGACATCGCTCTCGACTTCAAAGTGATACCACGCCGGAATCATCCGCAGCAGGTCGCCGCAGTCGCGTGTCAGGGCGATCGCGGCGAAGGTGGGCAACCAAAAGACGGTTGGGCAGGAAAGCTCCTCTCTCCAGCCATCCCGCGAGTAGTTCAGACGTGAGAGCGCCGGCTCATGACGCTGGACTCCCTCCAGCAGCGTGTCGATGCCCACAATGATGACAGCGGGTGGCCGGTCGGTTCCCAGCTCGGCGACGACGGTGTCGAGGATGCTATAGGTCTCTTTCGTAACCCGCACGACACGCAGGCCGGGAAGCTGGTCAACCAGGCGTGCGAGCAATGAATCCCGCAGTGCCGGACTGTTGCACTCGACAATCGCGAAGGAATGCCGATGCGCCGAGAGTCGCACCATCCCGACCAAGCGCGCGAGTTCCGCTGCCTGCCGATCGGCAGGACTGTGTGTCAACGCCCCGGTCACGTTGGAGCGCCCTTGGTGTCGGAAGGCATGGGAATATCCTGAACGATCGGATTGAGGTCGTACCACTCGCGTGCGTTCAGATAATGCAGGATAGCTCGACCGTCGAGCAATCTCTTCAGGACCACCTTGGTCTGGTCGACAGGCTGGTAATGCCCCTGATGCTTAATGATCTCAAGAACCTGCCAGTCCTCCTGGCTGAGCCAGCGGTACTCGCGCGAGCGGGAGATCCGCAGCTGGGTGACCGCGACCTGGGTGATGGGGAACGCACCGGTCTCGATTAACTCCTGCATGAAACTCATCAATTCATTTGGCTGACCCCCCGTGGCAAGAATCAGGTCCACGAGGGCCTCGTCCGAGGCGAACACGCGATCACGTTCGACGCCCGCCTTCTTCAGTCGGGTATCGACCATGGCGCGGAACAAATCGATACCCTCCATTGACGGTTGGCGGTCTGGTGGCAGACCGCGCAACTTGGTCATGGGAACGATGGTGGGAGGGCTGCCATACAGGTTCGCCAGCTGGTTCGTGGTCTCGGCGTAGGCGAGGGAAATGGGCATCGTGAAGACCATCTGACACTCAAACCCGGTCATCTCTGTGGCGCGTCCCACAAACAGGGTTTCAGCCTGTTCGCGGTCGACGATGCGGTCGAGTGAATCAAAAATCACGACCAGGCCGGCATACCCCTTGGTTCGCAGTTTCTCCGTGGCATCTCTCAGCAAGTGGTTGATTTCCTGCTGCAGTGTCGCCGTGTCGGCTGACAGGATCTCACGAACATCCTGCCGCGTCTTGGGGCTTCCCTTAATGGACGCCGAAATCCGAGCAAGGCCCGCCGTGAGTTCCAGTTTGTCCACCTGGACGGTGGCAAACAGTGTCTGCTGCAGTCGGTGGAAAAACTCCCTGAAGAAGGTGTTCTTGTCGAGCCTGACGCCGCACCGTTCCCTCAGTTCCGTAGCGACACGCTGGAGCATGACGATCATCACCTCGGTGAACTCAACATTCACAGTGTCGATGTCACGTTCGGTGCAGATCACGGTGAGGTAGCGTCTCGCATCATTCACCAGCTCGAGTTGCTGCGACAGTCGCCGCAGTTCCGTCGACTTGCCGCAGCCCTTATGCCCAGCGACCAACCAACTCTTTGGCTTGGGATTCAGTTGGATACGATTGAACAATTTCGCGACGATATCGGTTTGCCCACGCACCGAATTCAGATTGACATAGAGGTCCCCCTGACTTGCGTCGAGGGGCACAGGCTCAAACGCCTGGTGGAGTCGACTTCGCTCCTCCAATGACAGTCCCTCACGGGTAGCGGGGTCCGATACTTTGGCGATCGGGGGGCTGGCAGGCGATGTGGGTTGCTTGGTGGACCGTTTTTTGGACATGGGCAGGAACTCGCCGAATTGCAGTGTGAACTGGGTCAATCGTATCTCAAGAGACCTTGCCAGGCCAATCGGTTACACCGAACTCACGCTGAGACGGGCACTCACCCCGATCGCGTGGCTCACTCCCAACCTGCGACCAGATGCCCCTGGTACGGCAGAAACTGGCCACCCCCTGAAACTCCTTCGGCACCGGGGCTGCCGCCAGTGGCTGAATGACAAGTCGGCGGTTCCGTCGCGCGCTGCAATGTGGCCGGGGCATAACCTTCTCACTTCCCTCGCCCCCCCATCCTCTTTCACCCCTCGATTGACATCCCTTTCCGCCAGGGACTATGACCTCGTGCGCGTTTGGTTTCTCCGGCGACCGGTCAGCGGCCCACGGCTTCTGGTTGCGGATCCGCCGACTCGGAGGTCGGCCGTTGGGCTGGCACCAGGACGCGACCGGAGTTGGGTTTCTCGAGTCGCTGCGGTTGGTTTGATTCACTGTTTTGGCGAATGGTCGTACGAATCTTTGACAGCCTCACTCTGTGGAGATGTGCGGTGGCGGAACGGTTTGCTCTGCTCAATCCCCCCGCCCCCCCCGGCTCATCCCCGCGCGAATTCCTGCTGCCGCCCGGGCGGGTGGTTTGCGTCGGTTGCGACCCCGCGGCGGACTGGTGCGTCGCCGACGCCAGCCTCGCCCCCCGGCACTGCGAGCTTTCCTTCGAAGACGGAATGCTGATCGTTCGCGATCTCGACAGTCCACGCGGTGTCTGGATCGACGGGACTCGCGTCTTTCACGCGCCGATCCCTGCTGGAGGCACTCTGCAGGTTGGCGACCTTCAGTTTCAGCATGTACCAGCCCTGGTTTCGAATCTGCCCCCACCTGCTGCGGAACCGTGCTCGGACCCAGCGCGAGTTCCCGCAGCCCCCGGCGTTCCCGCCGGGTTCGCTGGCTCAGCAGGCGAACCGTGGCGGTTCGGCCAGCCGAGCTCAGGTGATGGCGAGGCGACGGTCCTCGGTCCAGCGCCGGATTCAATTCCGACCGCCGTGTTCGATCAGCCGCCCCCCATCTCGAGCGATTCCGACGATGGGGGCGTCACGATTCTTCCCGAACGATTCACGCCTCAAAGGTTTCACGACGGGTTGTCGACCATCCGCCGGTTTGGCGACTACGAACTGCTGAACGAAGTGGCGCGGGGTGGGATGGGGGTGGTGTACCGCGCCCGGCAGGTGAGCCTCGACCGCATTGTCGCCCTCAAGATGATCCTGCAGGGAGAGTTCGCTGGCGAAGAGGATGTTGTCCGCTTCAAACGCGAAGCCGAGGCGGCGGCGCAACTCTCTCACCCCGGCATCGTCCCGATCTACCAGGTCGGGCAATGCGACGGGCAGCACTTCTTCACCATGGGCTTCATCGAGGGCCAAAGCCT
>Ga0315906_10010028_pt1 | contig 11179 bp, 12 predicted proteins | sample LakEriMetagenome_4_FD_203526 | JGI IMG/M metagenome (GOLD analysis project Ga0315906, IMG submission 203526) | Freshwater fungal communities from buoy surface, Lake Erie, Ohio, United States - Buoy 2 MA122 | ecosystem: Environmental > Aquatic > Freshwater > Lake > Lake biofilm | place: USA... | reverse complement strand
CTTCAAGGGCGATACTAGATGGAGGAAGGTTCTCTTTCGGATCTCCTTCGAAAACGGTTACATACAGTCTTTCCTTATCAAGCTGATAAACTTCGGTAAGTAGCTCCCAGCTCCAGGCGATGGCTTCAGCCTTGAAATAACCTGCGGAAGGATTGTCCGGATCTCCAAAACTCCAGTTGCCAAGCATTTCAAACATGGTGTGATGATAGGTGTCCACACCCACCTCTTCCAAGTCATTATGTTTTCCGCTTACCCTCAGACATTTTTGGGTATCTGCCACTCTGGCATTTGGTGATTTCTTATTGCCAAGGAAAAAATCCTTGAACTGGTTCATGCCTGCATTGGTAAATAGCAGGGTCGGGTCGTTCTTTACCACAATGGGGGCGGAGGGGACAATTCTGTGTTCTTTGGATTTAAAAAAATCCAGGAATTTCTGCCTTATTTCCGCGGAAGTCATCATCAATTTACCGGCCTCTGCCATGCTTAAAGTATTTGTGATTAAGGGTCTATATTTGTGAACCTTATAAGGCTGTAAAGGTAAAATTTTTCGTCCTTAAACAGGTCTTTCATCTTAACTATGGCCTTTAATGTTTTAAAGGTAATCTTTGAGCTGCCGGGGAGCATATGAAAAAAATAAAATATTATTATAATACCCATACGCTACGCTACGAGAAGCTTGTCACTCCTTTAAGGGTCAAACTTTTGCGTTTTTTCGGATTTCTCTCGGCCCTACTGGTAAGTTCCGCGATGATCATTTACGTTTACGACCGTTTTTTCCCAAGTCCTGCTGAGGTGTTGGCCAGGAAGAGATTTGAAATGATGCAGGAGAACTATAAGATTCTAAATAAAAGGCTGGTGGTGCTGGAAGAGCAGCTTGCCGCCCTGGAACAAAGGGATAACGAGGTTTACCGTTCCATTTTTGAAGCCAACCCACTGCCTGACAGTGCCAGGGTTAAAGCGATTGAGAAGAAGCAGGAAATTGAAAAAGTAAGGGTGATAGAGGATGATGAATTGGCAAATTCCATTGCAGGTACGCTTCACATTATTAGCGCAAGAGTGGCCTACCAATTCAGGAGCTACAATGAGATTGCCGGATTGATAAGGAATAAGGACAAGAAATTGGCCTGTATTCCTGCGATACAGCCTGTAAGTAATAAAAAACTAACCAGGATTGCCAGTGGATATGGGATGCGTATCGATCCGGTGTATGGCTCTCCGCGCATGCATAAAGGACTTGATTTCACAGCTCCGGAAGGTACACCCATCTATGCCACCGGTAACGGACAGGTGACACAGGCAGGTAATGCGGGGGATGGGTATGGCAATCATGTGATCGTCAATCATGGTTATGGATATAAGAGCCTATACGCCCATATGGTAAGGGTAAAAGTAAGAAGGGGGCAGTCTGTCAAGCGAGGTCAGGTAATCGGCTGGGTGGGAAGTACCGGTAAAAGTACAGGGCCTCATTGCCATTATGAGGTAATTATTAACGGAAATCAAATAAATCCCGTATATTTCTTCTATAATGACCTGGACGCTGAGCAATATGATAGATTATTGAAGATTGCTGCCCGGGGTAGTGCCAAAAGTTTTGACTAATTTTAACTCATGGAATTGAAACAAATCAACTTCGACTTTGATTCCGTCCAGCAGGAGGAATCGCCCGTGACTGTCGTAGGTCCGGCCACCATTCATGTTCCCGCTCCCGTAATCGAGGAGAGGCTGATGATGACGGAAAAGAAATCTACCCGCGGTCGTATGAAGCTAAGCGACATGAAGACTAGTGCAGAGCAGGTTCAGATTCCAGAGGACTCCGTGCTGTTTGAAAAGAGCTATTACAGTATCGGAGCTGTAGCCGACATGTTTAGAGTGAACCAGTCTTTGATTCGTTTTTGGGAAAATGAGTTTGATATTATCAAGCCTAAGAAAAATGCAAAGGGAGACAGACTATTCAGGCCTGAGGATATCAAGAATTTGCAATTGATCTATCATCTGTTGAGAGAAAAGAAATTTACTATTGAAGGTGCCAAGGAGTTTCTTAAAAAGAATAAGAAAGCAGATGAGCGCTTTGCTTCTACCCAGTCATTGAAAAAACTGAGGGAATTTCTGCTCGAGTTGAAGGCTAATCTTTGATGCATGCGTTTTTCACTTTTAATTGTTGTGCTGCTTATCATGCAGTTGTCTTCTTTTTCACAAATTACTTATCTGACCTTGCAAGATCCCAAGCATCCGGAAAATGAAATGCTTGTAGGCGGTATAACCCGTCAGGTGATTGAAAATAATTCTTCCTGTAAATGGTTTTTAACCGGCTTTAAAAGTTATGATCCCGGAACCCATGCATTCAAACTGTCTGATCCGGACGCGGATATTCATCTAGTCATTTTTGCGGGTACCTGGTGTGAGGATTCCCAGGTGATTCTCCCCGGACTTTACAAGTGGGCATCAGCAGAGGGGTTTCCTGAAAACAGGATCAGCCTTTTCGGTGTGGACAGGGATAAAAAGACAGTAGGTGATCTGGCAGGAGCCTTTGGGATCACTAATGTACCTACTATCATAGTGATGAAAGGCGGAAAAGAGCAGGGGAGGGTAGTGGAGTATGGTAAAACAGGCAGATGGGAGGAAGAGCTCTCTGCCATTTTCAGATAATATCTTTCGATTTAGGTTCCCCTAAACCACCTTCGGTAATGATGTTGATATTATTGCCGGTGGCCATCTCAATGTTGTTTTCTTCCAGTATTGTCGCTATTCCAAAATTGATTTTTTCTTTGATTGCATTGAAATCGTCTGCATTGAAGGGGGCTGTAAAATATTCCACCGAAAGTACTTTTGCCTGTTTGCTAAATTCTGAGAAAAGAACGCTACTATTCTTTACTTCACTTTGTTCAGAGATCCACTTACTGAGGATTCCGGCTAAATTTTCCAATTTTGATACAGAGGTTTGAATATGAACTTCTATTTTGATTTCTCCTCTTCTTTCTGTTCGCACAGTCCAGTTGTCCACTATACTATCTACCATTTGCTTGTTGGGTACTGTAACCAATGTTTTGTCGTTTGTCCTGATTCTTGTACTTCTCAATCCTATATATTCGATGGTTCCGTTGATATTGTTCACGCGGATGATGTCTCCTGCAGTGAACGGTTTGTCGAAAAATATGATAAAGGAAGCGATCAGGTTTTCTATGGTCTCTTTGGCAGCCAATGCCAGCGCTGCACCGATAATACTCAATCCGGTGAGGAGGCTGCTGATGTTGCGATTGAGTCCCACTCGGATGACCAGCAAAATACCCAAAATTCCAAGGATGATCTTTAGAAGATTTTTTGTGAATACGATCAATTGATCATCCCGTTTGTCTTCGGTTAATTTTGCTTTTTTTTCAAGCGTGAGAGAAGTAAAGTCTATGATCTTCCCCGAGAGCCAAATAAATGAAATGATGATGGAGGAGAGTAAAAGGCGTTCAAAGATCAGTTGAAAGGCTGTGCCGTAGATATCAACATCCAGTGCCTTTGGGAACTGGAGCACGGATATGGCGGTGATGGAGGCCACTATGATGATGAATACCCCAATAGGCTTCATCACTAATTCCAGGAACGATGCCTTATCTATGCTTCTCCAGCATTTCCTGATAATATGGAATAATAAGATGGCAAAGGGTCTTGCAACAAATCTTTTGAGCAGTAGTAATACAAGAATTACAGATGCTACTGATAAGTAACTGCGAAGGGAATTATCCATCCATTCATATTCAAGAAACTCCATTATAATCCGGGGTTTTTCAATTGAAAAATACGAATTCCGTCTTCTTCCAGAACATACAGCTTACCATTTTCTATTTTTCTCTCAGAATTCAACTTTGTTTTTTGGGGAATAAATAAGCTTTGTGTTGTTCCTTTTTCAGGGTCGATGAGAAACAAGCTGTCAGATCTCGATCCATAAAGATAAGGTTTGCTAACACCAGGGCCTTCATATTTGAATGAAGGAATGGATCTCCTGAAGCTGCCATAATAATCAAATACGAACAAGCCCTTTTCATTGTCGAAAAAGAAAAGTTCATTACGCTGATCTGTCAATTTTTTGGGCGTCGGAGCATCATCGAATAACAATCTCCAGTCGGCAGATTCAAAAAGTATCCGGCCTTCATCGTCCAGTTTCTTGAGTTTGAATTCAAATTCATCAAATACCCAGATGTGATTGTCATAGGAATTTCCAATACAACTAGCACTGAATATATTGCTTTTGCGAAGGTTGAGCGCATGGCGGAAGGTTAGCAATCTGTCCAATACCACTATGGTGGAGAAAGGCTGAAAGAAAACAAGTATCCTCATAGGATTGGAAACGTCAACTGAGGTGGGTTTGCCATATTGACGAACATCGTTCCAAATTCCGAGTGAATCGCCTCTCTCGCTGAATTTCCGAAATTGATCGTTTTGGGAGATAGCGTAAATGTTACCGAGTACATCTACTTCAAACATCCTGAATTTTCCGGGTATGAATCCTGTTGAAATGGTATGCAGCGAACTTACCTGCGCGATGGCATTCGTGGAAAGCGAGAGGATGAGCAGCAAAGCACTTATGCTTTTCAAATTATTCAGATTTATGAAATTTCAGTTCCAAATTATCGCCATCAAAAACGGCGTAGCTGAAATGATGGATCCAGTCCCCAAGATTGATGTATCTGATGTTTTCCTTCAATGTGAAATCAATCGGAAGATGTCTGTGTCCGAAAACGAAATAATCATAATGGCTTTCAAGCAGCTTTTCGCGACAATATTGAATCAGCCACTCTTTTTCCTCCCCATAAAACTGCTGTTCAGAAATTCCAGTTTTGGCCCTGCTGCTTTTGCTGAAATAGTCGGCGATTCCGATACCCAAGGCGGGCGGAATCAAGCTGAATAGCCATTGACAGATGGGGTTTCTAAAAATTTTTTTCAGCCTTTTATATCCGTAATCTCCGGGTCCCAGTCCATCTCCATGGCCAATGAGGAATTTCTTTCCTGATAAATCGAATACTTTAGGTTGATGCAGTACCGTGACACCTAACTCCTTCTGAAAATAATCATTCACCCACATGTCATGATTACCGGTGAAAAAATAAACAGGTATTCCGGCGTCAGAGAATTCTGCGATCTTTCCTAACAGTCTCACGTAGCCTTTGGGAATCACCTTGCGGTATTCGAACCAGAAATCAAACATGTCGCCTAAGATGAAAAGTGATTGGGTCTCATTTTTTATCCGGTCCAGAAAACCCACGATCTTTTTTTCCCTCGCGAGGCTTTGGGCATGGTCAGGGACACCAAGGTGGAAGTCCGATATGAAAAATACTTTTCCGGACATGCTTTATTATTTGGGTTTGTTCTTTTGCTGAAGATAGCGCATCACTTCGCCTTGTTCCAGCGGAGGCATACCACTTACGTCTTTATTATACCAGTACACCCAGGCCTTGCAGGGTTCTCCGTATTGATAAACCTCTGTGTCAACTCTTTTGTAATCGGCCGTCTCTCCGGGTTCGGTATCGATGCCTTCATAATCATCCAGTTGGCCTAATACCCAATCTGATTTTGCCGGGTCGAGCAATTCATACAATTCTCCGCTGATATAGAAGTCGCCTTCATCCGGTACTGCTACGGGAGAATGACCTGCATCAAAAAGTCTCCCCCTTACCAATGCTTCACCAAGCAATTTGAAATTGCCGGTTATGTAATCATAGGCAGGATTTCTGAAACCACTGCGCAACGAACCGTAAACAAATAATTTTTCAGCCATGAAATCGAGGGTTACCTGATGTCAACGAGAAAACAATATACTTCTTTTGGACCATGCACGCCAGTCACCAGCGTTTTTTCAATATCAGCCGTACGGCTGGGCCCTGTGGCAAAAGAAATGGATGAAGGTAGACCGGTGGGGTATTTTTTTTTAAGGTATGACAGTGCATCCCTGATGTCGGGCAACAGTTGATCTGCATATGCCACAGTCACATGGACAGGTGCATAGACGCTTGCGGCCCGTCCGCCCTTTTTAGAGCTAATGACAACCGAACCTGTCCTTGCTACTAAACATTCGCACCCAGTAATGGAGGCGTCGCAAGTTGCCAGGTCGGGGAAGTGCGGCACTTTATCAAATAATAAATTCCTTATGGGATCTTCTTCAATGTAAATATTGCTCCAACCATTATTGCTGATGAGTTTTTGAAGTTCTTTCAGCAATTCTTCATTATTGTCGCAAAAAACGAATTTTCCCTGTAGGGAGCTGAATCTCTCTGCGAATATCACTGCATTATCGTCCTTCAATGGTTCAAAAGGAGATTGCTGCCCTTCGCTTAGAGGAAATGGCTGCGCGGTGGAATGACTCAGGGCTTGCCTGATCTTTTTCAAAATATTCTCCTTTGCCGGTGAGACAGACATGATGATCAGATTGAAGGAGGATTTTTCAATTCATCAGGAATGCTCTCGGAAGGTTCCGAAGAAACCGTTTCTTCCGGTTGCACATCAATTATCTTCTTCTCCTCATAGGGACGCTTGCCGATCAAGGCCTCTACATCACTCTTGAACAACACCTCCCTGACTAGCAGTTCTTTGGCTAGTTTTTCTAATTCGGACTTTCGCTCCATCAGCAGACTTTTGGTTTTCTGATAGGCATCGTCAATCAGTTTCCGAACCTCCTCATCAATCATTCGGCCGGTCTCTTCGCTGTATGGTTTGGTGAAATAATTTTCTTGTGCGGGGTCGTAAAAACTGATGTTGCCAACTTTTGTATTCATTCCATATACGGTGACCATACTGTAGGCAATCTTGGTGATTTGTTGTAAATCATTGCTTGCGCCAGTACTGATTTTTCCGAAGAAGATATCTTCCGCTGCTCTTCCTCCCAGGGTCATACATATTTGGTCGGTCAGTTGGTCGGTGTTATACAGATACTGCTCCTTAGGGGTGTATTGGGCATATCCTAATGCAGCTGTACCACGGGGAACGATAGTGACTTTGAGTAGGGGATAAGCATGTTCCAGGTACCAACCGCAGATGGCATGGCCGGCTTCATGATAAGCAATGATCTCTTTTTCTTCAGGGGAAATGATCTTATTTTTCTTTTCAAGCCCACCGATCACCCTGTCGATCGCATCTTGAAAATCACTCATGTCCACTGCCTCTTTATTTTTTCTGGCAGCTATCAGTGCAGCCTCATTGCAAACATTGGCTATATCTGCTCCGGCAAAGCCCGGTGTTTGCTCAGCCAGTTTATGGATATCCAATTTTTCTGAGACCTTGATAGGTATGAGATGGACTTTGAAGATAGCTTCTCTTCCGACCAGGTCAGGCCTGTCAATAGTTATCTGACGGTCGAATCTGCCGGGGCGCAGCAGTGCACTGTCCAGTACATCTGGCCTGTTGGTGGCCGCAAGTATGATGATGCCAAGATCCGTGCCGAATCCATCCATTTCCACGAGCAATTGGTTGAGGGTGTTCTCCCTTTCGTCATTACTCATCATCACGTTCTTTCCTCTGGCTCTGCCGATGGCATCAATCTCATCAATGAAAATGATACAGGGTGCTTTTTCCCTTGCCTGCTTGAATAGATCTCTTACCCGGCTTGCACCTACACCTACAAACATTTCCACGAAGTCACTTCCGCTAAGACTGAAGAAAGGAACTTGTGCTTCACCCGCAACGGCTTTAGCCAAAAGGGTTTTACCCGTTCCCGGGGGGCCAACGAGCAGCGCTCCCTTGGGGATCTTTCCACCCAGTGCAGTATATTTTTTCGGATTTTTCAGGAAATCCACGATTTCCATCACCTCTACTTTGGCCTCATCGAGGCCGGCAACGTCTCCGAAGTTGATATTCACTTTGGTGCCTCTTTCAAAAAGGGTCGCCTTGGACTTGCCTATATTGAAGATGCCTCCGGGTCCCCCGCCGGCACCACCTCCGCCTACCTTGCGCATCATCATGACGAAAATCAGACCTATCAGTAAAATGGGGAGCAGGGTGTTGATCAAAGACACAAACCATTCTCCTTCATCTTCAGGCTGATCCGGAACCTGCCTGATCTGTTCATTTCCGGGCTTTTTGTAAAATTCACTTAGCTGCTGGGCGAATGTCTTGTCATCAATGATGCTGAAAAAAAGTTGGGGCGGATTGGAACGTAAGGCTACTTCGTATCTCCTTTTGTCCTCCGGGGTATTCAGCAAAGAATCGTAGAATCGATTGTTTTCTTTTAGGACTTTCTTGTTGATGTAAACACGGACAATTTTCTTGTTACGGATAGTTTTTATCTTCTCCACATGTCCCAAACGCAGCATCTCGAAAAACTTCAGACTATCCGTTTCCACACCATTTGGATAGGTGTTTCTGAAAAAACTTAGTACCATGATGGTCACCAATACTATGCCCCAAAGCCAGTAGGGATTGAATTTCCCTTTTTTTCCCTGCGGATCATCGCCTAACGGAGGCAGGTTTCCGGGTGACTTCTTCTTGGTTTGATTATTATCCGACATGTTCTTATTTGAAATGTTATACTCCTTTTATCCATGATGCTCCTGCAAAGGGGCATCGCTCCACATTTCCTCCAAGCGGTAGAATTTCCGCGGTTCGGAAAGCATGATATGCACTACTATGTTCACATAGTCTATTAATATCCATTGTTGACCCTGACGACCCTCGTGCTTGAATGGGATTTCGCCACAATTTTTTTTCACTTCCTCCTCGACAAAATCCGCGATGGCTCTTAACTGATTAGGATTGTTTGCCTGGCAAATGATGAAAAAATCAGAAACAGCCTCCGGAATTTTCCTCAAATCAAGACTCACTACCTGATCTCCTTTTTTTTCCTGGATGGCATGGATGACGGTCTTGAATAATTTGCTGCTACGGGTTAATCTAGTTGCGCTTTTTTTTCTGCTTTTTAAGGCTTCCAAACTGTTCAAATCAGTGACTATTTTGTTTATGTTTATGTGATCCGGAGGGCCGGGTTAAAGGGTCCTTCACGGGTATCACAAAAGTAACGTTTCTTTGCCATCCCCACATGGAAGAAAAAGCCTCGTTTATCGTGCTTTCCCGGACGGAGAGTACCAATGATTATGCCATGGACCTGATCCGTCAGGGTAGGGCATCAGTGGGATTGGCTCTGTTTACTGCAGATCAGACCGCGGGGAAGGGCCAACGGGGAAAGGTTTGGGAGGGGGAGCCCGGTAAAAATCTGGCTGTCAGTATCATTCTAAGCCCCGGTCAGGAGTTTAAGCTTGACAAGTTCTTTTTTAACGCTCACTTAACGATCTCCTGTCTAAGATTCCTGCAAAATCTTGTTCCGAATGGATTGACAATAAAATGGCCCAATGATATTTACCGGCAGGATAAAAAGTTGGCAGGAATCCTTATTGAGAACATGATTCGGGGAAAATCATGGGATTGGGCGGTGGCCGGTATCGGGATAAATGTCAACCAGACTGACTTTTCAAAACTAAACGGCAGGGCGGTATCTCTTTCTTCCATTACGGGTATTACTTATGATCCGGAAAAACTGTCCAAATCCCTTCATCAATTTGTCCTTGCATCATTCATGGAAAAACTCAATGAGGCTGAGCTGATGCGAAATTTCAATGATTGTCTTTACAAGAGAGGTGAGAAGGTTCTGTTGCAGGCTGGTGAGGATGTTTTAGAGGCCGTCATTTTAGGTGTAAATGAATTTGGTCAATTACAGGTATTGGATGACTCAGAGAATATTCGGACTTTCAATGTAGGGGAGGTGGTCTGGAAATAAAAACTCCCGCCAGAGACGGGAGTTGCAGGATTGATCATTTCTTTTCGGCTACCGCTATTTTTTTCCATTCATTCATAATTTCTTTGGCATGTTCACTGCTCTTGGGTTTTTCTATGATCTTCCGAAGGACGCCTTTTTCGTCAATTAAGAAGGTGGTTCTGATCACTCCCATGTATTTTCTGCCATACATGCTCTTTTCGCCCCACACACCATATTTTTCCAAAACGGTATGTTTTGGGTCAGCTAAGAGAATAAATGGTAGTTTGTGTTTCCCTGCGAACTTTTTATGGCTCTCCTCCTCATCCGGACTGATGCCGATCACTACTATTCCGTTTTTCTGCAGTACGCTGAAATTGTCTCTGAGGTTGCAGGCCTGTACTGTACAGGTTGGTGTGTCATCTTTCGGATAGAAATAGATCACTACCTTCTGACCTGAAAAATCCGACAAGTTTATTGATTTGCCATCCTGGTCTTTTAATTTGATCGCAGGCGCTTTTTTGCCTTCTGTAAGCTTCATATTGGAGTTGTTATCTGGTGAATAAATAATTTAGTGTCGACTTGTTTCCTGCCATATCCTCGGCAGTTAAAATTAGTTCATGACTGCCTTTGCTGCAGTATTCATCAAACGCATAGGTGAAGATTTTTCCCTTGTCGTTGCTGAACAGGATCCATTGACCGTTCAGCATGCCCGTAAAACTGATATTTTCGGCATTGTCTGTTACTGCAAAACTTATTTTTTTCAGGGATGCGGTGTTCATGCCGTTTTTGAATCCGATCGGGCGGATCAGCGGAGGTTCATTGTCTTCGAAAAGTTCGAAGTTTCCGAATTCCCTGAAGGATGCCTTGTACCAGCCATTCACCCAGACAGCCTTCTTATAATCATCTTTATCCGCATAAGATCTTTTCATAATGACCTTTGACGTATCGCTGAAAAGTAAATCAGGTTTGATGAAAATGGGAAAGTAATCGTGTACCGGAACCATAGGATGATGAATCTGATGTATTGTTGATCCCTTGCTAATTAATTTTTTATATTGAAAGCTGAATGAGTCGTAAATAAAATTCTCCGGTATAAAAAGCCTCAGGTTTTCGGAGTCATAGATGTTCATTTCATTTGGGCGAAAAATTGTTCCTTCATTTGCAGATGCAGCGATCTTATTCCCTGAAGATCTTACACAAAGCCGGATAACTGATTTATTCAAGTTAGCATCTTCCACTTCTATTTTTATTCGGTGAATTTCTCCGTCTGAAAGATTGATCACCCCATCGCCTGCTGCCTTTTGATATACATGGTTGTTATATCCGGGTAATTTTGAAAGGTGCTGAATATAGGGGCCTCCCATGAATTTGGTCTTATGGTCGATGTGGGCATTCATTCCCCTGGTATCATCATAACTTATGCCATCAAGCTTGAAACGGCATTGCAGAATATCA
>Ga0315906_10010027_pt1 | contig 11180 bp, 7 predicted proteins | sample LakEriMetagenome_4_FD_203526 | JGI IMG/M metagenome (GOLD analysis project Ga0315906, IMG submission 203526) | Freshwater fungal communities from buoy surface, Lake Erie, Ohio, United States - Buoy 2 MA122 | ecosystem: Environmental > Aquatic > Freshwater > Lake > Lake biofilm | place: USA: Lake... | reverse complement strand
TATTTCAAGCAGGTGAGGGAGGGTATCGCAGAGCAGGCGGCTGCTGGATTGGGTTGGAGCCTGGAGGAAGTGAGGCAACAAATGGGCTACACTGAGGAGCGCGGGGCAGAAAAAACAGAGACGTGCGCCATTGTTCGCTGGGCGACCACTACAAAGGCTGCAGATTGGCAAGCGACGTGGCGTATAGCCTACGCTTTCGGTCTTTTGAGAATCGGAGGAATCGCTCTTGAGGAGCAAATGGAGGTGGACGCAGCGGTTTCTCTCTTCTCGTATGCCGGGTACCAGACAGAGAAGTTCGAGGAGTTGATGTTGGAAAAGAAAGTTGCTGAATCCTTTGAATTTCTGACTGGCTCAAGGACCCTGTTGCAGTTGTTTGTGTTACGGTTCTTGCACCGGTTCATGTTCAAACCATTAATGTTAGTGACGGGGGACAATCTGGGATGCGGGGATGGTATGGTAGGCATGGGCTCTGTTCCCAGACGAATGTTGAGGGTTCTCCTGCGGGGTCTCTTTGTGGAGGGGAAATGGAACCGTAAGCTGGCCCACGGGCACAGAACACACGGAGCTGAATATACGGCGCGCTCCAAGTGGACAATACGCTTTCTGAATCCATCGTGCGGAGACAGAGTGAGACAGATGCTGGGCGATGGTTGGGACGATCCCATGCACGCTTCCATCTTGGAAGGTATGGTCAAAGCGCCATTAGAGCTAGTTGCAGCTTTCCGAATGCTGGCACACAGGCAGGACCCTCTCATGCCGCAGGAGGCCGAGCTGATATTTAAGGACACGTATCCAGACTTGTACGCAGATCCGAACAAAGATTCCAGCTTCTGTCTCAGGATGACCCAAATGCAGTTCCTGGCGCAGCAGGTCATTCTGGATTGTGCTGAACAGCTGGCATATTGTGTAAGGCAAAACCTCCAGGGTGTGAGAGCTTTTTTGGCAGGTATGATGCAAACACGGTGGACGGTTGGCACTATTTTGTGCAAGCCAGACGGCCAGAATTTGGTCCAGAGTGCAATCAATTATGCCCATGAAATGGCACTTGCCGACGCTGTCATCACCCTAAAGTTGAGAGACGAAATGATGCACGAAATCGAAAGCGAGATCGCGAAGCTTGCCAGGAAAACGCCAGAAATGAAGGACAAAGATCCTCTCTCCTTTTTGCCGGCATACATTGCAGACGCATTTTGTGAGGCGGGGCGGAAGGACATTCAGAATTTTCTCGGCATTAGTGCAGAACAAAAACAGAATGGAGAGTGGGGCAGACACTATAATCGCTTGGACTCGCTCAATTGTATCGACAGTGCTGGAAATGTTTTGAGCGGCGGCACAGTTCTGCCTCGCGTCAAGGTTCAGATTCAAAACGAACCCCCGCTTCCGTCAGATTTTTACCTGTATCCAGTTGAGTGGATCCAGAAGTTACACTGGGGGTTTTACCCGTCGTGGCTGCGGAAGAATACAGGACTGCACCAGAGCTTGATGTTCGGGTGGAATCGGGTTTCTGAGCTGCCAAAGCCATTGAAAGCGTTTCCATCCGCGTATGGGCCCTCAGTGCAGGCTTCCAATTTTTCGGTCTCAGGAAAGAGGTTGGAGCAACATTGGTCCTTTCCAGCCTTGATGTACGACACCAGGAGCCAAATGAGCAACAGAAGCTTGACCCACTTTTTCGTTCTGCCTGCATTCCGTCACGCGACGCCTGCTCATCTCATGAAAGAGGCACCAGACTTCCAGATCGCTGCGTTGCAGGAGTTATCACAGTTTACAGGGATGGCGCAAACCTTTCAGGTGGATAAGGAGCTACGCAGCGTGATGAAAGAAGACGCCCATCGGGCTATAGGTGATAAAGCCCGAGCGAGTGGAGGGTGGAGCGATATTCACCACGGCGGCGAGTATCGGCGCCCTGGACACTCGAGTCTTGATCCAGCTACGAGGCAAGGGAAGCAGACTCTGAACAAAGTGAAAAACTTGAGCGGCGTGGTCGGCGCGCGGAGAGGCAAACATCCTCAGACGATGCATGCGGGCGTTCGAAAGCGCGCGCCCCGAAAGTCTGCTGGTGCTCCGAAGCATCCCAGGAAGCGGCCATCGGGACAACACGCCAGCTTCTTATCCCAGGCGCTAGCTGCAAATAGCTTGAGGGCAGCAGGTAACTGTGGCGGGGCAGCTGGCGGCGGCCAGAGAGCTCTGAGGAGCGCAAAGCGTCGCAGGCCACTGCACAACGTAGATGCTCCAGGGAGTGACTCTGATGCTGGCGAATCGGACGCGGACTTTGTCCCGCCTGCACGGTTGGGTATGGACGATCCGGTGGCTCCGCGGCGTTCTGCCCGAGACGGCAGCACACAAAAAAGAGCACGCAGCAGCGTTGCCGGCGGCAGCGGCGGGGCAGGTCAAGGCGACGGCGACAGCGACTGGGAAAGCGGCGCAGACGCAGACGGCGGCAGCAAACAAAAAGGAGCAGGTGGTCGCGTTGGGGGTGGCGGCGATTCAGATAATTCCAGCGCGACGTTTTGGAATTCGGATGCAGGTGGTGACGGCGATGGCGCCGGCGATGGCGAAGCGGGAGGAGGCGGCGGCGGCGGCGGCGAAGGAGCAAGTCACGGCGGATTGGACGCGGAAAGTGCAAGTGATTACGACATGCAGCTCAGGCCGGTGGGGGGCGGGGGCCAAGCAGCCGGCGGTGGGGACGCCGACGGCGGTGGCGGGGCAGCTCAAGGCGACGGCGACGACGACGACGACGACTCGGACGGTCCGGGCGACGATGCTCCTCTCTCCGCTTTTAAACGGCCGGTGGGAGCAGGCGATGTGCATCAGGCCATTGGCGGCGGCAAAAGAGACAGCGGAGGCGACGGGGTTGGAGACTCTGGTGAGGGAGTGGCGCGGCGGCGGGGTCGCAGACAGGCAGGCAGCGAAGGAGCCGGCGGTGGGGGCGCCAGCGATGGGGGCGCCGCTGGCGGTGGGGGCGCCAGAGGTGGGGGCGCCGGTGGCGGTGGGGGCGCCGGAGGTGCGGGCGGCGGCGGCGGCGGCAGGGCAGCTCAAGGTGACAGCGACGGCGACGACAACAACGAGGCGGGGGGGGGCGGAGCCGGCGATGGAAACACCCATACCGACTCGGATGACTCGGACTCGGACTCGGACAAGCCGCTCCTTGTTCGGAGACCCATGCCTTCGCTTGGAAAGCGGCATTCGAGTAAATCGAATGCTGCTAACAAGCGCCCTGAAGAGTCCAGTCCTCCTGAGTCCGACGACGACGATGCGACAATGCCCTCTGCCAACTTGAAATTGAACACAGAGCAGAAGAACGAGGGAATTCCAAAAAACAAATGGAGCATGGAGTTTGCAGCGGCGTGTGGCAACCTGGAATATTACGGCCGCGAAAAAGGATCCAATAAGCCACATAAGCAAGTGTGGCTCATGAAGGAACAGGACACAGCTGTGTTTGCAACAGTCGGCACACACCTGGAGGCCACCATCACCAGGCGACCGTCGCCATATCTCAGACAGTTGCTTGAACTGAAAAAGATTCCCGGTGACGCCAAAATAAACTTTGTCGTGCGCTGCAATGGCGGCTGCAGTTCTGGGCGAAATCACTTCCTGCAGTATCATGAATATGCCGGAGTGGTGATTGTTGCTGTGGAGCAGATCTTGAAACCCATCGAAGATAAAACGGGAAATGTCGACGAGGATACAAAGTACAAAGAGACAATGGTATTCAGACGAGTTTTCGATACGCGGGACGCTGCTTGCAAAGCTAAAAGTTGTTTGCCCAATGGGAGGTATATGGGTGAAGTATATTTTCGCAAGCTTCATCGGGAAGAAAGGGCGACGGGGATCGAGACATTCCATGAAGGTGATACCATTTACAAGGGCGACATCCGCACCCTTGTCGGCATTGTCAGATGGCAGCAAGCAAGCCTCACAGACCTTCCAACAAACTATTTTACGGAGTACCTGGACGCGGATCTGCTGCGCATGGGCGAACCTGTACACCAGAACTCACGCGCATGAGCGCTTCCAGGACTTGCGCCGCGATTTGGATCTGGTCAGTCCCCTGCTCCCAACCCCTTAAACCTGCCCATTAGCCTCCAACCCCCAGCTTTGGCCAATACTTCCCGGTGTTCTCACTGTTGTAGGCTTCGGCCGACATTCCGTATCCTTCATCTCATCCCCTTCTCTGAGTTTTCTCCTGTCCTCCTCCCCTTTTCTTCCCTCCTCCTCCCCCCTTTCTTCCCTCTCTACCGAGTCTCCATCCCTTCCCTCCCCTTCCCTTCCCTCCCCAGAGGCGAGAGAGGGACACATGTAGACCGTGGGGGACCACACCGGTTTAGCCGCACATCAGACCCATCCTGCCCGACGGATGTATCCCAGCCGCACTAAAACATATTTTGACTGGCAGGCAATCGCAGGTGCAGGAGGGGAAGCTGCAGTTGAAGTGGTTGCCGGATCGTGCGCCGATCGGGGCCTGACCGCACGCTGCGAGGCACTTGTCGCCAACGTTCTGCAATTATTTGGCTGGGACAGGGTGGTGCCATGGGTAAGTTTGGCGGTGCGCCTTGCCGCTCAGCGGCGAAGGTGCTGTATTCACTGCGAGCTGTCGAATAAAGCGATTAAGTGTGTCTTGCTGTGGCACTGTGGCTGCAGTGTGGCAGCGTTGTGTGCCCACTCTAAGAAGCACCACACAAACTAGCTTTGTTGAATCGTTTCTAGAGGCAGGCAACCTTCTTCAAGCACCATGTGACACACCACAACACAGCAAAAACACGCGCTGTCACTTGGGCTGTCGCCATTGACTTGGGCAGGCAAATTGTGAATAGTCTAAACAGCGTGTTCATTTGCATACGTCTGCACACAGTGGCCCTGCATAGCGCTGCACGCCTGGTCCGGCCTGGATGCAAACCTCCGCAAGCCGGACTCCGCTGCCGGAGCTCTCGGACCCCTGCCTGCGCACCGGTGCGCTCCAGCGGGCACCGCTGAGGCGCGCCAGTGCGCGCCGGTGCGCTCCGGTGCGCTCCGGCGCGCGCCGCGGAGGCGCGCCAGTGCGCGCCGGTGCGCTCCGGTGCGCTCCGGCGCGCGCCGCGGAGGCGCGCAAGTGCGCTCCGCCTGCTCTGCGGCCAGATGCGTACGCCACAGGCGGACTCAGAAATCTGACATTCTGTGACTCCCGCTGCATACGGCCATATCACCAGGCATCATCACCTCGGTTGAGCCTTTGAGGCGGCTGAGCGAACGTGATCCCAGTTGTCTGACTTTTGTCACTGGTTTAAAAGGTGTTGCTGCGGTGCCCGCGCGTGTTGCCACGTCCCCCCCCCCCCCCGCGGGGGGGGGGGGGGGGGGCTGGACGCGGCTCGGGCGCTTCGACGCGGCGGCGGCGGCGCTGCGCGGGGCGCGGCGGGCCCGGGGGTGCGATCAATGCCGCGATGATTTTGTGCGGTCATACTTTTGATTTACTAAAGACCCACGCGGTGTGCTGCTCTCCTTTTCCAACACTGAAGGTCTTTATCGTTCGAGAAAGTACCCAGGTTCGTGGGCTTGGATTTGCAGGGCAAGGCTGGTTGAGAATGTCGAGAACTGGTAGTACAAAGCACAGTCAGTATGGAAGATAGTCATAGAAACAAAATTGTGTCCCAATCACCTCGTTCTGGCTTCGGCCATTTACGATCCAGAAAAACAGCAACAGAACAGATGTTGGTAAACTCTGATCTGCAAATTTCAAGAATTCGAAGCTGTACTGGCTTTGGAAACCCTACCCAAAACGCGTACGCAGAGGTTACTTGTCCACACAACTCCAAAGTCGGTTCCAAGGTTAAAATGTCCTCGCCAATCCAAGTTGCATCAGAATAAGCATGGAGTTTGGCTTTGGTCGACTCAAATGCAACACGCTGTGACTCGTTTTCGACAAACTCCCATCCAGTTGAACCGCGGAAGCCCGTCGCCAATGCAGCCAGCAGAACGCGCCCAAATCCACAACCAAAGTCAACCAAGTGTCCTCCAGCGGAACCGAGGGCAGTTAAGACTGTGAACAAGCTTAATGGCCGGATAGATCCGCTAACACCTTTTACCCCGCTGTGACAACACCCCATTGTAATTGTGTTCAGAGTTTGGAAAATCCGCTTGAATTCAATCAAAGTTGCATTCGATTGAGCCGGTCTTTGTCTCATGGGAAGAGGGTGCTGCTTAGGTATCGTCTTGCGATTTTTCATCTTCCCGCGCTTGGTGCCCATCGACCGTGCCGCCGGGGCCCAGGGCTGTTCAAGCTCACCTGGCTCTCGGGCTGGTCGTATCGGGCCATAGGACTAAGTGACAGATGGCCAAGCGGATGATATTATCGATAACCGATTGATCCTGCTCAGGTTGCAATTCAGTCACGGTCGGGTAGCCCACGCCAGCCCCACGGCAGACGCGGCACGGCGCGGCGGCGGTCGGGAAAGAGGCCCTGCTTTTTAGTTCAACGAAGTTCAACCTGTGATCAATTACAATCTTGGTTGGAAAACCTGGAGAGATCAAAACGAGAAAGTAGAGCTGTTTTGATTCCAAATAGGGATCAGTTTGTGCAGGTCGAATTTCAGATACTATAGTAGGATATATACAGTATATATTATCTGCTGTAAGAGATAAAAAATATAGCAGTATAGGTTCCAGTATCTGTTCCCTTTACATCATCACACTGGAATTACTCAAAAATACAATATTCTATCCTCCACTATATCTCAATCAGGTGCTGTTTGCCGGCCCTGGGCCCGCAGGAGGTCCGGCGCTCTCAGTGACAGGGCCCAAAAGACTCAAAGGGCGCATGAGCGAAGTTCTCAAGTTGTAGGCATGATGTATCAGGTCTCGTTGGCAGCTGCTACAAGTTGAAAGCATTTGGAAAGTTCAAACCACATCGGACTGAATGTCATGGGTCATGCCAGAGGCTCCGCCGCGGGCCGCTCTGAAGCAGGGCCGGCGCTGGCTGACATTATAGGTTACTATCTTGCTTGGGACACCTAAAGATATCATCAAGAGGTATTCAAGCAGGTTTGAGCAGATAAAGGGATCAGTTTTAACCAAATCGCAGTCTAGATACTATAGTAGTAGGGTAACATATAGTATCTGTTGAAAGAGATAAAAGTACAGCAGTTCAAGTTCTCTCAGGATCTGTTCCCTTTGCATCATCATCTTCGGGAAGAACTCAAAAAAACAATCTTATATCCACTTATCGATCTCAATCAAGTGCTGTTTTTTAAAAAGCCAGAGGCCCCTGCCGGTCCGGCGCTCTCTGATGCTGGGCCCAACCGACTGAACAGGCACACGGGAGAAGTTCTCAAGTTGTAGGCATGATGTATTTGGAGTCATTGGCAGTTGCTGCAAGTTGAAAAGTATTTGGAAAGTCGGACTGCATATCATGGGTCCTGCTCAGTCATGCCAGTGGCGCTACTAGGCTAGCCTGAGCCGCCGCAACACTGGTATCCAGGTTTTTCATAGATAAGAATTGCTTTGGACACCCAAAAAGATCATAAAAGGTAATAAAGCTGAATGAGGGATCAGTTTGTCAGTGCAGGTTTTGAAAAAATCGAAGTCCCGATACTATAGTAGGATTTCCACAGTATAGTATCTTCTGAAAGAGAGAAATGTATAGCAGTTCCAGTTCTCTCAGGATTTGTTCCCTTGGCCTTAATAAACTCGATTGAAGCAGCTCAAGCATACCACTTACATCGATCTCAACGAGGTTTCTCAGGTTGGCCCGGGCCTGGCCCACTGGCAGTGGCCGCAGCCGCGCGCCGGCGGCGGCTTGCCGCTGCAGTGCCGGCAATCGATTTCCAGTTAAATCTATAACCTTCTTTGGCACAATATAAGGGCTCCAAATGAAGTTTGCAGGCTTCCAGTTACACCATGTCATCCTCACCGGCGTCGGTCCGGCGATGCAGCGAGTCACTGAGTGCGGCGGCCGCGCGGCCGGAATTTCATATGACTTTTTTTTGCTTGAATTTTGGTTTGAATTTTCGCGAATAAAAAGCTCGCATAATAGAAAACTGAGATTTCCACGAAATTATGGCACAATGATTCTGTTAAGCGCTTTCTCAGAAATTTTTGTGGCGCTCTGCAAGCTCTGTAAGTTCCAAATTCATATCATTTTATTGTTTTCAGCTGCACAGCTGACTTCTGATGTCTGCTGTCTGTCAGAATATATACGACGAAAACAACGCCGAATTTCAGCTGGATGTAGTTATATACAGCAAATGGAAATTCTATGAGAGAAAATGTTCGATTACAGCTGGTTGTGCCTTTATATCTACATTTTGGTTATCCACAATGATTCAATCAATCCATGGGTCTGTAGTCACCGCTTCTATGATCCTTTTTTCTTTTCTTGCATCTAAAAACGTCAATTTTGGCAGATTCGCAAAAGTTTCTTGCCGAACCGACTCCCCTGAAGGACCGGTTTGATCTTTTTGAAGCGCTACAAGGCTTCCTAGTCGAAGAATGGATGAATTATTCAGACGAATCTGTCTCTTCAATCATGGAATAAAGTTAAATAAACTATGTTTACAAGCATAGTTATAATTGTGTGATTATCTTAATTGAATCAGATTCAATTTTCTAGGCTCAAAGAGTTTTATTTCAGGGTAATTGCCCGATGTCGCCGCAGTTGAGTAAACTGTCAGATTACTGTCTCCAATTTTCCAACAGTCACGAACAGTGCGACTCGCAAAATCAAATTTGTCGGGCCGTCTTGCCCCGCACAGTAGGCATTGACTTGATTTGATGTCTTGCGGCTATTGACGTTTCCGACAATGCAGTGCGGCTGGACATTGCCACTGCATTTTCGTCGCGTAGTACGACGCGACGGACGCGTACGTCCAAGTGGTTGCAGCACGTATAAAGCAGCGGAATGAACCTCAATTACGTTAGGGTGGCATGGCTCTTCACGAAAAAGAGAAAAGGCGTTTAACCGGGCATTATCAACCCGCAAATTGCAGCATGACTGTTCAAATGAATGTCTGCAGTGCAGGGCAAGGCCCGGCAAGCAAGCCAATGCGTATTGAATCCTTGCGTGTATAGACATCCACAGTTGCTGTCTGTCAGTGCACAAAGAAACATTCCGGATTATTGCGATGAAAGAAAACCAGGAATTCAATGACTTACAGCTGTAGTACAGCATCTTTTATCAACAGACTGCGTCAGCTTGGTCGCATTTTCTAAGACACAGGCTATTTTCCCTTATTTTGTTCTCTGCTCTCAAAAAAAATTCGTGAATCTAATCATGATAACCCTGAACCCTTAACGCAATGGCAAATTTAGATCCAACAGTTTATTCCATGGTCGACTTAGGTCGATAATCAAGAGGAAATGGATCATTATGGATGTAAATATTTCGATCATGAAAATCGATCGAGTAATAGAATTTCGGCGGCAGCAGTTGATTCGGCAAAAATCAGTCAGCAAACCTGCCAGAACACACAGCTTAAGATGCTTTAAATGAAAAAAGATTTTTCGATATAGATCCAGCTGCTCCAGTACCCTCAGCTGAAATTGGCATCAGGAGTCAGCTGTAATGCTGAAAAAAATTAAATGATATGAACTGTGACTTACAGAGCTTGCAGAGTGCCACAAAAAACATCCGTGAGCGTGCTAAACGCAGTCAGCGTGCTTTAGTTTCGTGGAACTCTCAAATTTTGCGTATGCGAGCTTTTTATTAGCGAAAATTCAAATCAAAATTCAGGCAAAAAAAAGTCAAATTCAAATCCGGCCCCGCGGCCGACGCGGTGAATATCAGTGACTCGCTGCATCGCCGTCTGTATGAGGATGACATGGCGTCTCGACTATTTCATTTGGAGCCCTTAAATTGTGCCAAGCAAGGTTATAATGATTGAACTTGAAATCCAAAGCCGGCAGCCGCACTTCAGCGACCAGCCGCGCGGCTGACGCCAGCCAGCCTGAATCGGACACCTGATTGAGATCGATGCAAGGATATGTATGCTTGGAGAGATTATCATGCCATGCTTCTTTCGAGTGTATTCATGAAAAGAAAACAAATCCTGAGCAAACTTGAACTGCTATACTTATATTTCTTTCAGCAGATACTAAACCATACTAGTATCCTACTATAGTATCGGAACTGCGATTTTCCTCAAACTTGCATAAACTCATCCCGATATCACACCAAACCATCTTGAATATTTCTTGATGATCTCCTTATGTGTCTCAAGCAAGATTTTAATATGACTGCGGGCGCGGCTGTCAGCTGGCCAGTGGAGCCGGGCCCGAATATGTGACCCAACATATGCAGTCCGATGTGGTTTCAACTTTTTAAATGCTTTTCAACTTGCAGCACCAATGAGTCCTGATACATCATGCCTGCAACTTGAGAACTTCGCCCATGTGCCTGTTAAGTCGGTTGGGCCCCGGCTGTCACTGAGAGCGCCGTACCGGGCCCCGGGCCTAACAATAAATTTGAGATCGATATAATTTATTTTTGAGTTCTTCCAGTGTGATGATGCAAAGGAAATAGATCTTGAGCGATTTTGAACTGCTGTGCTTTTGTCTTTTTCAACAGGTACAACTTGAATCATATACCAATACTATCCTACTATAGTATCTGGATTTTGATTTTCCCCAAAACCGCACAAACTAATCCCTATATCTGCACTTGCCAATGAGTTCTGATACATCATGCCTGCAACTTGAGAACTTCGCCCATGTGCCTGTCAAGTCGGTTGGGCCCCGGCTGTCACTGAGAGCGCCGGGCCGGTCCCCGGGCCTAACAACAAATTTGAGATCGATATAATGTATTTTTGAGTTCTTCCAGTGTGATGATGAAAAGGGAACTGATCTTGAGCGATTTTGAACTACTGTGCTTTTGTCTTTTTCAAAATACCATATACCATAACTATCCTACTATAGTATCTGATTTTCCCCAAACAAACTGATCCCTATATCTGGCTTTTATCTGCTCAAACCAGCTTGAGCCGGTTGGCGGCACCCGGGCTCGCCAGGCAAGCGTGCCGGACCATCGGCCCAAAGCAAGATTTTATCGATTAAACCTGCGGAATTTGAGATTCCACCTGGCCCCGTGACAACGGGCGGTGCCACCAGGACAAGCCGGATAACCCTGCGTTCCACTCAGAATCCATGGGGTTTTAGTCTCTTGGTTAATGGCGAACATGTTAGGTGTGTTCAATCGGGGGGATTTGGGGCGAATCAGG
>Ga0315906_10010024_pt1 | contig 11183 bp, 10 predicted proteins | sample LakEriMetagenome_4_FD_203526 | JGI IMG/M metagenome (GOLD analysis project Ga0315906, IMG submission 203526) | Freshwater fungal communities from buoy surface, Lake Erie, Ohio, United States - Buoy 2 MA122 | ecosystem: Environmental > Aquatic > Freshwater > Lake > Lake biofilm | place: USA... | reverse complement strand
TTCGGATGAATTAACCGAATTTACAAAAGGTACAAAGCGGGTCAGCGCTTCCTTTTGCTCCGGCTGCAGTCGAACCAGGTGTTCACCCGAATTTCCCAGCAAGATACACTCTCTAAGGATAGCCATGCTGCTAAACAGAAATTGTTTTTGCCCTTCACGACCTTCAGCCTGCATCGCATCTACCCACGATAAGAGCCGGTCCATATTTTTAGCCGGATTGAAACAAAGGCGCATCCAACCCAGAAAATCCTGCTCGGCACTGCCAGTACCGCTCTCCCTGCCTGCCAGTTCATACACTTCCCGGTAATCGCCATCACCCAAACTGGCAAAAAAGACAGCCTGTTTTGATTCCAGTGCCAGATCTGCCATCAATTTATTGGCAATTTCTTCATCCGTAATCCGCTGAAGCTTAACTAACTGTGTTCTGCTGAGGATCGTTGACAACAACTGATCCCGGTGCTCTGTAGCTAAAATAAACACGGTGTTATCAGGCGGTTCCTCCAGACTTTTCAGCAGCTTATTAGCCGTAGGGAGATTCATTTTTTCGGGCATCCAAACCAATACAACCTTGTACTTCCCCTCGAAAGCCTTAAGGCTGATCATTCGGATAATGTCCATTGACTCTTCAACAGGAATTACTCCGGCCTTACCCTCATCACCGGCGGCAGCATACATCCAATCATTATTATTGAGATAGGGATTCGCCAGAACTGCCTGACGAAATTCGCCGGCGAGATCATTGCTAACCGCCACTTTATCCTTTTTTGATACCGCAATCGGAAAGGTATAATGCACATCGGGATGCACCATTTTCTGCTGCTTGATGCACGATGCACACTTGCCGCAACTATCTGTATTTGAACTATTTTCACAATTTAGGTATTGGGCAAAAGCCAGTGCAAGCGGCAAGGTTCCGCTTCCCTTCGGGCCAAAAAAGAGCAGGGCGTGACTCACCCGGCCTTCCTGGCAGGATTGAATCAGACGTTGCTTTACCGGCTCCTGGCCGATGACCTCATTAAAAAACATGGATTGCGAAATTAATCAAAGCATCGCTGCATTGGGAGGCAAAATCTAAATGCCTGCAAGGTTTAAATCCTAATTTTGCAGGCTGCTAACTGGACCCCAAACGACTTTACGCAGAAGAATTATGTTTAAAACCGTTGATCATTTCAATTTCGCAGGAAGGAAAGCCCTCATCCGTGTTGATTTCAATGTCCCGTTGAACAGTGATTTTCAGGTAACAGACCCCACACGCATGAAAGCCGCCATTCCTACCATAAAAAAGATTCTGGCTGACGGCGGAAGCGTTATTCTCATGTCGCACCTCGGAAGACCCAAGGAGGGGCCTGCCGATAAATTTTCCCTTCGACATGTAGTAAGTACGCTGAGCGAGTTGCTCGGATTACCGGTAAAATTTGCATCTGATTGCCGGGGAACAATTGCTTCGGAAGCAGCTTCGAATCTTCGTGAAGGAGAAGTTTTATTGCTTGAAAATCTTCGCTTTTACAAAGAGGAAGAAAAAGGCAATGAAGAATTTGCCCGTGAGCTGGCCTCTCTTGGTGAAGTTTATGTAAACGATGCTTTTGGAACAGCACACCGGGCACACGCCAGCACCGCGGTTATTGCAAACTTCTTCAAGGGCAAAAGTTACTTTGGCTATGTGATGGCCGGTGAACTTGAAAACGCAGAAAAAGTGATGGAACATGCCGAACGCCCCTACGCAGCCATCATGGGCGGAGCAAAAGTGAGTGATAAAATTTTGATTATCGAACGACTGCTCGACAAAGTAGATCATCTGCTCATCGGCGGAGGAATGGCCTATACCTTTATCAAAGCACAGGGCGGTGAAATCGGCTCCTCACTTTGCGAAAACGACAAACTAGATCTCGCTTTGGGTTTACTGAATAAAGCTAAAGCAAAAGGTGTAAAAATGCACCTGCCTGTCGACTCAGTCAATGGCGATAAATTCGATAAAGAAGCAAATACTAACGTGACGGATATCCGAAAAGTTCCGGAAGGATGGCTCGGACTTGACATTGGCCCTGAAAGCGCTAAACAATTCGCAGGAGTGATTGCGCAATGTAAAACCATTCTTTGGAATGGTCCGATGGGCGTATTTGAAATGGAAAAATTTTCGAATGGCACCCGTGCAGTAGCTGCAGCAGTAGCCGCTGCAACCTCGAATGGCACATTTTCACTTATTGGCGGAGGTGATTCTGCAGCCGCTGTGAATCAGTTTGGCTTCTCCGAACAGGTGAGCTATGTTTCAACCGGCGGCGGTGCGCTGCTCGAGTATATGGAAGGCAAAGAACTTCCCGGTGTAAAACTTGTATTGGAAGCACAACAGTAAATTGAACTACCTCGACTTTATCATAGCAGTTCCACTGGCCTTTGGCGCGTGGAAAGGATACCAGAAAGGATTAATCTTTGAAGTCGCCATGATTATCGGATTAATTCTAGGCTTCTACCTTGCCTTTAAATTCTCAGGTATCGTACAGCATCTTGTAAGCGGAGTGGTTAGCAATTCCATCCTCCCTTACTTTTCATTTTTTCTGGTATTTACCGCTGTAGTCGTTGTAATGATTCTTCTTGCGAAGTTCCTGGAGCAAATCATCAAAGCCGGTTCATTAACACCCATCAATCAATTACTCGGCGGACTACTTGGCTTACTGAAATGGGGACTGGTCCTAAGCGTGATTATCTCACTGATGCGGCCCATTGATGCACAGATGAATTTGCTCGATGCCAAAGTAAAAAGTGAATCCATGCTCTATACTCCGGTATCGAAACTCGGAAGCTATTTATTCCCTGCACTGGAAGATATTCAGAAAGAGTTCAGAGAACAGCTTCATTAATAGCTGGGCACCTCCTACGCTAAAGCTACGGAGGTTGAAAAGTTGACCAGTGAAACATAGACTATGACGCATTAGTATCATGGCAGTCCCCGAACCCCGGTTGGTGAGCTTGTAGAACCATGAATCCTGACGCACTCACTTCATGTCAAGCCTTGAACTTTGAACGTTGAACGTTGAACTAAAAAACTCGCTAATGCTCCACTTAAGAAACATCGTTGAACTTAAAGCCGACTGGGATCAATTACTCGATGAACTGAATGAAAAATTTGATGCGGATATGGATTTGCAGGGAGTTATTTTCTTAATTGGCGTACAGGAATTAGGACAAGGCCCCCGCGAGTATACAAAGGCTGAAAAACAGGACCTGATGCATATTGCCACCTGCAGACTATTAAGTATGTATGGCTATTATGAACTGGAGGGCCAGGATGAAGAGGGCTGGCCACACTGGAAGCTGGTAAAGAACCTCCCCAGGATGTCGCTAGGTGAACAGGATTACCTGCTTAAGCAATCTGTCATTGATTATTTCAGGGAACTAGAATAACTATTGAAGTACCACGGTCTTACGGACGGTCTCTGACTGTTCGAGGCGGATATAGTCGCGTACGATCAGAGTATCATAAAAAACTTCAACATTCAGGACGGCTTCCCACTTCACTTCAAAATAAGCTTCACCGTTGCCGGCAGTTGTAGCTTCCTCAAATATATCGGCACGCTTCCCGCGGCTGCTGATAACACTATCCTGGCGAAGTACCACCCTTATTCCCCCCATTTTATTACCAAGGGTGTCGGTTATGGTTACAATCGCTTCACAGGGTTCTGTTTTCTTACAGCCGGCAGAAAAGAGAGCGATTCCGAAGACCGAAATGAGGATGAAACGAAGCAGGGCAGGGCTTTTTAAGAGGCGCATTGCGGGTTTTTGACTATAATTGCGACGGCAAAATACAACAATGATTCTTGCCGGAATCACCCAAAAATAAGAAAAAATATATGCGCACTACCCTCCTGCTGTTCCTTATGCTGGTATTACCTGCGGGAATGGTATCAGCTCAAAAGGCAAAAACTATGGAAGCAAAAGAAACAATGGTCGATTTAACCACCGATTTTGGTACGATCCGTCTCAAATTATACAATGAGACCCCCCTGCACCGCGATAATTTCACCAAGCTGGTGAAAGAAGGATTTTATGATAGCCTCCTTTTCCACCGCGTTATCAATGCCTTCATGATTCAGGGCGGTGATCCTCAGTCGAAAAACGCCCCTGCCGGACAAATGCTCGGTATGGGAGATGTTGGCTATAAAATCCCTGCAGAAATCAAAGATTCCCTCTTCCACAAGCGCGGAGCACTGGCTGCTGCACGTGATGGCAACCCGGAAAAGGCTTCCAGCGGCTGCCAGTTTTACATTGTGCATGGACGTAAATTCACGGATGCGGAATTAACTTCCTTCGAGCAACGCGGCGGAGGAAAACTCACTGCAGAAGCGAAAGAATACTACAAAAACATTGGTGGCTCACCCTGGCTCGATGGCTCCTACACTGTATTTGGAGAAGTTGTATCCGGAATCGAAATCGTTGATCAGATTGCAGCAACTCCGGTCGGACAAGGCGATCGCCCGGTAAAAGACGTGCGTTTCTCGATTAAGCTCGTTGAATAAACCGGTATGAGTCTTTTCGGAGAAGTTGAATCGCTCATCAGCGAAGCCAAAGGATTTTCCGCTTCCAGCAAAGAAGAACTGGAACAATTCCGCCTGCGCTTCCTTGGAAAAAAAGGAGTACTAAACGATTTCTTCGCCCGCTTAAAAGAGGTGGAGCCAACCGAGCGCAAAGCCTTCGGACAACTTGTGAATGAATTAAAGCAGGCTGCCGAAGAAAAAGTAGCCCTCTTTCGCGAGCAACTCGAAGAACAGGTGGTTGCAGATACGGCGATAGATCCGACACTTCCCGGAAATCCGGTTTTGGCGGGTTCGCGCCATCCAATCATGATCGTTCGCAATCAGATGCTTTCCATTTTTAACAGGATGGGATTCAGTATTGCTTACGGCCCTGAAATGGAGGACGACTTCCACAATTTCACCGCGCTTAATTTTCCTCCTGAACATCCTGCACGCGATATGCAGGATACTTTTTTCATTGACGATAATCCGGATCAGACTTTATACAATGGTCCGCTAACCCTACGTACGCATACCACTTCCGTCCAGGTGCGCGTCATGGAAAAACTGAAACCACCATTCCGTGCAGTAAGTCCCGGCCGGGTTTACAGAAACGAAGCGATCTCGGCCAGAGCACATTGTTTCTTTCATCAGGTAGATGGATTTTACGTAGATGAAAAAGTATCCTTCGCTGACCTAAAACAAACACTGCTCACGTTCGCCAAAGAAATGTTTGGCGCCGATACAGCAATTCGTTTACGTCCCTCCTATTTCCCATTTACTGAACCTTCTGCCGAGGTCGATATCAGCTGTACTTTGTGCGGAGGAAAAGGCTGCAACGTATGCAAATACACCGGCTGGCTTGAAATTCTCGGTTGCGGCATGATTGATCCGAACGTACTGGAAAATTGCAACATAGATTCCAATAAATACAGCGGCTTTGCATTTGGAATGGGCGTTGAACGCGTGGTGATGCTAAAATACGGAATTAAAGACCTGCGTATTCTCAGCGAAAACGATGTACGCTTTTTAAGCAGCTTCCGGGGAAAAGAAGAGTGAATTAATTATTAATATTTAACGCTTAACTCTTAATGCTTAATGAAATACTTAAGTTCTAAGGTGTTTAACGATTTGATGCTGGCGTCATTCTAAACTTAGAACTTTTGATTAAGCGCTACATTATTTACACTCCCCGCTTAACTCTTAATGCGTTTAACGATTTGATGCTGGCGTCATTCTAAACTTAGAACTTGTGATTAAGTGCTACATTATTTACAAGACGACTGAATTAATTATTAATATTTAACGCTTAACTCTTAATGCTTAATGAAATACCTAAGTTCTAAGACGTTTAACGATTCACCGCCGACTTCATTATTAAGTTAAAACTTACGATTAGGTGCTACATTATTTACAAGACGACTGAATTAATTATTAATATTTAACGCTTAACTCTTAATGCTTAATGAAATACCTAAGTTCTAAGACGTTTAACGATTCACCGCCGACTTCATTATAAAGTTAAAACTTACGATTAGGCGTTAAGCGTTAAGTTAAGCGTTCAGTGTTAAGTGTTAAGTGTTAAACATTATTTCGCGGTTGGTTTGCCAATCACTTTATAATCCCCTTCGCCTTTTAAAATGGAGGTATAAAGCGGAACATTATTTACGGTATTGATTCCGGCAAGGAATACTTTATCTTTCACAAACATGGATTTAAAACTACCTTTTTCATAATAGTAGCGGCGAATGATTTCCTGCTCGAGCATCGGAACAATTTCATCCTTAAAATGCAGCAAATCGGCACGCTGATCATGTTTTAATTTTGAACCAAGCTGGTCCAGTTCCTTGCTGATACTGGCATAGTATTTATCCTTGATTACCTGCTCCTTCAATTCAGCGTAAGCAGATTCCGTTTCTGTTTTATAATCGGTTGTACGAGAAGTAGTGAAAGCAATAAAATCCTGGTAATCCGCATCCGACAAATGAAAAGTGGCCACCGAATCAATCGACGGATGCAGGGAACGGTAACGAGTCGCGTAGTCAAATACCAATAACTGGCGGTATACCATGCGACCGATATTGCTGGTATCCGTGAGCGGCACATAAACATCGGGGTATACGGCACTTCCATCATACACTGTGCGACCAGCAGCAGTTTTAAAAGGCTTAATGGTAGAATCTGAAACCAGCTTAAACGAGGATTCAGCGCCCCCTTCATGCGTATAAATCTTCGTTTGTACACATCTACCACTGGCAGTATAATATTTGGCAACCGTCACTTTCATTTGTGAGTTATAGGTGAGCGGGCGCGTCTGCTGCACAAGTCCCTTTCCATAGCTTCGCTGCCCTACAACAACACCCCGATCAATATCCTGAAAATTACCGGCTGTAATTTCAGAGGCCGAAGCAGAATTTTTATCCACCAGCACTACGATACGTATATCTGTATCAACCGGCTCGTTGCGGGTATAATACGTGTTATTGGCACCACTGATCTTTCCTTTCTGTGTTACCATCAGCTGCTCCTTCTTTATCCAGAGATTCAGAATATTCACAGACTCCTCGAGTAGACCACCCCCATTACCGCGCAAATCAAAAACAAGTGCTTTCAATCCCTGATTCTTCTTCAGCTCCAGGAAAGCAGTACGCATTTCGTCATAGCAATTTTGTAAAAATTTATCCAGCTTTATATACCCGGTGCTATCATTCAGCATCGTATAATAGGACACATTCTTAACTTTTATCTCGGTCCGCGTAATATTTATCTCTAACGGCTGCGCCTCTCCGAAACGTTGTACTTTAAGACGGACGGTTGTTCCGCTCTGCCCCTTCATCATTTCATCCACTTCCTCCGGGCTGAGGCCTTTCAGACTGCGTCCGTTAACAGCCTGCACCACATCACCGGCGCGCAAACCAGCAAGCTGAGCCGGCATACCTTCTATAACATCATACACCATCACCGAATCACCCCGCATAAATGAAGAGGCGCCCACACCGCCGTATTCGGTGCTGACATGCTTCATGCGGTAATCTTCGATTTCCGATTCCGGATAATAATTGGTGTATGGATCCAAATCACCTAGCATCCCGTTGATCGCCGTCTTCATCAGATCACCGGGATTTACCTCATCTACATAATAAGTATTTACCTCCCGGTAAACATTCGCGAAAATGTCGAGCTGCTTGCTGTACTGAAAGAAATCACCCGCAAAACCACCGCAAATGATCAGGAAGGGCAAAGAAAAATACAGGATTAATTTACGGCGACGGGGAGTTACTGACTTCATGCAGGGGTTTGAGTGGATCAAAGATAAAAACTAATGTAGCCAATGGGAATTGTCTCAGGGCATAAAATGAACAGATTATTCCTCCTTCTTTGTGGAATAAATCTTCTTTAATACAACCTTAATCAACTCGCGCTGTAAGATGATTTCGGCTGTAACCTCCGGATTTTTGCAGGCATTCATTGGATGCAGGACCTTTTCCGGCACATCAATATGATATAAAAGAGCTTCCAGACGATTGCTTTCAGTCTTGCAAATCAGACGAATACGCTCACTCAGCTCCAGCAAAAGAATCCTGAATCCCGAGGGAAACTCTGACAATTGAAGCGAAAAACCCATGCGACCAAAATCCGCTTCCGTCTGACGTGCTGCCAATCGGATAAACTCCAGATCATTGCGGAATTTTTCAAGGCCTGTTTCGTCCATTTTCACCTACTTTGCACCGCGATAAAAATGCGAAAAATATCTCTATCCCTATTTCTGCTGCTGGCGGTGGCCTCCATTTCCGTCTTCGGACAGGAATACAAACCACATCCTCTGCTCTCGCCCATGTGGAATGCCGAAACCGAATATCTGGTTCCGAGCCAGGTAGAGGATAGCACGCTCAAAAATGGCTTCACCGGGGCTTCCTTTAATCTGCGCTTCCCGATTTACAGGGGGAAAGACTGGCTCAGCGCCGATGGCGGCAAACCCTATTTTGCATTGATAGCCCATACCGGCGGCAACGTTCGCCAGTCACAACTTGACTATATCGAACCCGACCGATTACTGACCATGTATAAATTTGGTTTGACCGGCATGATGGCCAGTGGTGTCAGCAGCCTTCGCAATCTGTTCCTGATTCAGGCAACCGCCAGTTCCCCGGCCCAGGATTTCAATTTTGCCCCGAGGATTCATGGCGCGATAATCTGGAGAAAGCTTTATCACAACAACAAACTCTGGCACACTCTCGGACTAACTTACACGCCTGTTTTCGGACGCGATTTGCTGCTGCCCGTAATTGGAGCCGGTTATAAAATCAATAATGAGAATCAGGTGCAGCTTACCTTTCCGTTTAACTTCTCTTACACCTACCTGTTATCACGACAAATTAGTTTCTCTGGAAGAATTATCAATAATGGCATGTATTACAAACTGGAAGCTGATGCTTACCGGAACGATGATTTCTATTACCGGTATAATGCACAACGGATTTCTGTTTCTGCCCGTTATATTACCGACCTTAATGTTGTGTGGACACCCGAAATCGGTTTCACCAATAAAGCCCACCTGGAATTGGATGACGTTAAAAACAGACAACTAAGCACGCTTTACTTACGTCTGACATTTCAGGTGCGCTTTGGCAAGAGACCCGCTGCTTCTCCTATTATGAATTTCGATCCGGGTGATTCGGGTTTCGATCCTTCGTATCTTGTGGAATAATTATGTCAGCTACCGATTCAAGTACTATTCTTATTGCAGGCGGTTCCGGACTTATCGGATCAAGACTATGCCGCATGCTTGCCGATAAAGGCTATAAGGTTTGCATTCTAACCCGTAATAAAAAATCAAGGAGCAGGTACCCCACTTTTCTCTGGAATCCTTCAAAAAATGAAATCGATCCTGCTGCGCTACAAAACGCAACTGCAGTGATCAATCTGGCCGGGTCAGGAATAGCGGATCATCGCTGGACCAACTCCTACAAAAAAGAGATCATTCAAAGTCGACTGGATGCTACTGCCACTTTGTTAAATGAAATTAAAAATCACCCGGGAGTTAAAAGTTATATTGCCGCCTCAGCAATTGGCATCTATGGTAACCGAGGCAAAGAAATATTGGACGAAAACAGTTTGCCGGGAACAGGATTTCTCTCCTCCACAACTAAGCAATGGGAAGCCTCCTCAGAAAACTGTACGGTACGTCGTGTGTTGATTCGCACCGGAATCGTATTAACACCGAAGGGGGGCGCACTACCGCCTCTTGCCAGGCCCGTTAAAGCAATGATTGCTCCGGTAATTGGAGGTGACCAATATATGAGCTGGATTCATGTAGATGACCTGTGCCGGATTTTTATTTCTGCTCTGGAAAATGAATCCTGGAATGGAATCTATAATGCGGTTGTTCCCAATGCAGTTACACACCGTGAATTTGTAACAACGCTCAAAAAAGTCCTTAATCCGAACGCTATCACCATTACTGTTCCGCCAGCCTTTGTTAAAATTTTGCTTGGAGAACAAAGTGCCATTATTCTGGACAGTGCTAATGTAAAACCTTCCCGTGCGATTGCCACAGGGTTCCAATTTATGTTTGAAGACTTAACGAATGCACTAAAAAACCTCTATGCCCACTGATACTATTGTCATTCACTGGTTTCGTCGCGACCTGAGACTGGAAGATAATCATGCCCTATATGAAGCGCTGAAAAGTGGTAAAAAAGTATTGCCGATATTTATTTTTGACAGCGATATCCTTAGAAAACTCAGCGAAAAGTCGGATGCACGTGTCACTTTCATTTATCAGCAATTACAGCGATTGCAAAAAGAATTGCTTTCACTTGGAAGTAGTCTTTACGTAGTCCATGACACTCCTGCCAGTGCATTTAAAAAATTGCTGAAGGAATTTAATGTTGCGGCTGTATACACCAATCATGACTATGAACCCTATGCCATCCAGCGCGATAGCAACATTGAAATTCTCCTAGAAAAAGAGAATGTCAATTTTCTGACTTTTAAGGATCAGGTGATTTTTGAAAAAGGCGAAGTGGTAAAAGATGATGGCAAACCTTATACTGTCTTTACTCCGTATTCAAGAAAATGGCTGGCCCGGTTTGATAAAGAAGGAATTCCCGACTATCCTTCTGAAAAATTTCAAGCCAACTTTCACCACTGGAAATCAAAAGAAATTCCTTCTTTAGCGTCAATAGGCTTTACTCTATCTGATATTAAATTGCCCTCAGCAATGGTCAGAGACAATCTGATCAGCAATTATGATGAACAGAGAAATTATCCTGCAATTGATGGTACCAGCCGTTTAGGACTTCACCTTCGTTTCGGCACCATCAGCATTCGTAAACAGGTCAGAAAAGCAAAACAACTCAATGCGGTCTGGCTCAGTGAACTTATCTGGCGCGAGTTTTACATGATGATTCTCTGGCATTTTCCGTACGTGGTCCATTCAGCATTTAAACCAATTTACAACAATATTGAATGGCGCAATAATGAAGCGGAGTTTGAAAAATGGAAATCAGGACAAACCGGCTATCCGATCGTAGATGCCGGCATGCGTGAATTAGCTGCGACCGGCTATATGCATAATCGTGTACGAATGATTGTTGCCAGCTTTCTTACAAAACACCTGCTGATCGACTGGCGCTGGGGTGAAGCATGGTTTGCAGAAAAACTACTGGACTT
>Ga0315906_10010023_pt1 | contig 11184 bp, 9 predicted proteins | sample LakEriMetagenome_4_FD_203526 | JGI IMG/M metagenome (GOLD analysis project Ga0315906, IMG submission 203526) | Freshwater fungal communities from buoy surface, Lake Erie, Ohio, United States - Buoy 2 MA122 | ecosystem: Environmental > Aquatic > Freshwater > Lake > Lake biofilm | place: USA: Lake... | reverse complement strand
GGCTGAGGCCCTTGTTTGCTTTGCCCAAAACAAAACGCCCCGCTTGCGCGGGGCGTCTGCTTTACCGGTCACACCAGACTATTTACACAGCCTGCGAAGCGGGGTTTGATACGGTTTGAAGAAGGTTTACTTCTTGGTGCGTGTACCGACCACCTCGATCTCAACGCGGCGGTTCTTGGCTTTGCCTTCTTTGGTCTTGTTATCAGCCACGGGCTGCTTCTCGCCCTTGCCTTCGGTGTAAACACGGTTCTTCTCGACACCTTTACCCAGCAAGTAGGCCTTGACGGCTTCGGCGCGACGGACTGACAACTTTTGGTTGTAAGCATCGCTACCGTCGGAGTCAGTGTGACCCACGGCGATGATGACTTCCAGGTTGATGCCGGCGATCTTGCTCACCAAGTCGTCCAGCTTGGCTTTGCCTTCTGGCTTCAGAACCGACTTGTCGGTATCAAAGAACGCGTCGGCAGCAAAGGTCACTTTTTCGGCGGCGGGTGCAGCAGGCGCGGCAGGCGCGGCAGCAGGGGCTGGCGCGGGAGCAGCGACGGGAGCTGGAGCAGGCGCTGGAGCGGCAGCAGGTGCAGGCGCAGCAGCTGGCTTCAGTGCGCCGTCGCAGGTACCCACAGCCGTGGCTGGTGTCCAGTTGGCATCACGCCAGCAGTGCTGGTTAGTGCCGTTCATCCAGGTCAATCCATTGGGGTTGACCCAGTTGTCGACAGCAGTAGCTTGGGCGAAAGCGCCGGAAGACAGCGTTGCCAAGGCAACGGTTGCGAAAAGCGATGCCACGTTGTTCAGTTTCTTCATGATTCTCCTCTCAGGGGGATGGGATCTAGGGTGTTCAACAAAGGGTCCGAACTCATAAAAACGTAAGTCCAAAACCGCTAAATCGGTATTCGACTACACAAAACATTGTGCCATAGCCCATGAAGGCAATCGGAATTGAGCTGCCCGGAAATGGTCAGCGCGCTCCTCCGTTGCAAGGGCACCACAGTTGCGGCAGAACTAGAATGCGCGTTTCGTCCGACGCACGCAATTTGCAGCGTTGTCTGGTTTTTACTTGACTGATTGCCCGCATGACCCAGTTTGCCAAAGAAACGTTGCCTATCAGCCTCGAAGAGGAAATGCGCAGTTCCTACCTGAGTTACGCGATGAGCGTGATCGTGGGACGAGCCTTGCCCGATGCGCGCGACGGACTGAAGCCGGTACACAGGCGTGTTTTGTATGCGATGCATGAACTGAGCAACGACTGGAATCGGCCTTATAAAAAATCGGCTCGTATCGTTGGTGATGTGATCGGTAAGTACCACCCTCACGGCGACCAATCGGTGTACGACACCATTGTGCGGATGGCACAGGATTTCTCACTGCGCCACATGCTGGTGGACGGCCAAGGCAACTTCGGTTCGGTTGATGGTGACAACGCTGCGGCGATGCGCTACACCGAGATCCGTTTGGCCAAGATCACGCACGAAATGCTGGCGGATCTGGACAAAGAAACCGTCAACTTCGGCCCCAATTACGACGGTAGCGAGAAAGAGCCATTGGTCCTGCCGGCCCGCCTGCCCAATTTGCTGGTCAATGGCTCAGGTGGTATCGCTGTCGGTATGGCCACCAACATTCCGCCGCACAACCTCAATGAAGTCATCGACGCCTGCCAGCATTTGCTGAAAAACCCGAGCGCCACCATTGATGAGTTGATGGAAATCATTCCGGCGCCTGACTTCCCCACCGCCGGCATCATTTACGGTCTCAATGGTGTGCGCGACGGTTACCGCACCGGCCGAGGTCGTGTTGTCATGCGTGCCAAATGCCACTTTGAAGACATCGACAAAGGCCAGCGCCAATCCATCATCGTTGATGAGATTCCCTACCAGGTCAACAAAAAGAACCTGCTGGAGCGCATGGCTGAGCTGGTGCATGAGAAAAAAATCGAGGGCATCAGCCACATTCAGGACGAGTCGGACAAGTCCGGCATGCGAGTCGTGATTGAACTCAAACGCGGCGAAGTCCCCGAGGTGGTGCTGAACAACCTCTACAAACAGACCCAGCTGCAAGACACCTTCGGCATGAACATGGTGGCGCTGATCGACAACCAGCCCAAGCTGTGCAACCTGAAGGATCTGATCGCCATCTTCCTGGAGCACCGCCGCTAAGTGGTGACGCGCCGCACCGTGTTCGAGCTGCGCAAAGCGCGCGAACGCGGCCATGTGCTCGAAGGTTTGGCAGTGGCCTTGGCCAACATTGACGAATTCATCGAGACCATCAAAACCTCTCCCACGCCACCTGTGGCCAAAGCGGCCTTGATGAGCAAGAGCTGGGACTCCTCCATGGTGCGTGAGATGCTCTCGCGCGCCGAGAAGGACACCCCAGGGGGCCGGGAGTCTTTCCGGCCGGAGGGTTTGGCACGCGAATTCGGCATGCAGGGCGATGGCCTTTACCGCTTGAGCGACACACAGGCGTCAGAGATTCTGCAAATGCGTTTGCAGCGCCTCACAGGGTTGGAACAAGACAAGATCATCGGTGAGTACAAGGAAGTGATGTCCGAGATCGCCGATTTGCTGGACATATTGGCCACGCCAGAGCGCGTCACTACCATCATTTCCGATGAACTGACCGCTATCAAGAACGAGTTTGGTCAAACCAAGATTGGCGCGCGTCGCAGCCAAATTGAGCACAACGCGCAGGACCTGGGCACCGAGGACTTGATCACGCCCACCGACATGGTGGTCACGCTAAGCCATACCGGCTACATCAAGAGCCAAGCGCTGTCTGAATACCGCGCCCAAAAGCGCGGCGGCCGCGGTAAACAGGCCACCCAGACCAAAGAAGACGACTGGATCGACCAGCTCTTCATTGCCAACACCCATGACTACATCCTGTGCTTCACCAACAAAGGGCGCGTCTATTGGCTCAAGGTGTGGGAAGTGCCGCAGGGTTCACGCACCTCGCGTGGCAAGCCCATCGTCAACATGTTCCCCTTGCAACAGGGGGAAAAAGTCAATGTGGTCTTGCCATTGACAGGCGAGGCGCGCACCTTCCCTTCTGACCGTTTTGTTTTCATGGCCACCGCACAAGGAACGGTCAAGAAAACTGCGCTCGAAGAGTTCAGTAATCCGCGTAAGGCCGGGATCATTGCGGTGGACTTGGACGAAGGCGACTTTCTCATTGGCGCGGCGCTGACCGACGGCAAACACGATGTGATGTTGTTCTCCGACGGCGGAAAGGCGGTGCGCTTCGATGAAGACGATGTTCGTTCGATGGGACGTAACGCCCGTGGGGTTCGCGGCATGATGCTGGACGAAGGTCAAAGCGTGATTGCCATGTTGGTGGCCGAGGACGAATCTCAAAGCGTCTTGACTGCAACAGCCAATGGTTTCGGCAAACGCACCTCCATCGTGGAGTACACCCGCCACGGACGGGGAACCAAGGGAATGATTGCCATTCAGCAAAGTGAACGCAACGGCAAAGTGGTGGCTGCAACCTTGGTCCGCCCTGACGACGAAATCATGCTGATCACCGACAAAGGCGTGCTGGTACGCACCCGTGTGAGTGAAATCCGTGAACTCGGCCGTGCAACTCAAGGTGTAACGCTGATTGCGCTGGACGATGGATCGGCTTTGAGCGGACTGCAGCGCATCGTTGAGAACGACGCGAATTCGGACGAGACAAACGAAGCCAATGCCGCTGATGATGCAAGTGATCCCGTTGACAACGCGTGAGCGACGTCAACTGCCAGGAGATAAAGTGAAAAAACAAGTTTTGGTGGCTGCGTTGTTGTCCGTGGTCGCACTGGCAAACGCCCAGTCGACAACGCCGATAACCCAAAGCGCCGCAAGTGCGAGTGAAGGCGCTGTGAAGATCAGTCCCGCCAAGAAACAACTGATCGACAAAATTTTGAAATTGCAGCAACCCAGCATTGAACTGCTGGCTCGCAGCACCGCCGAAGGCCCTGCTTTACAAATGGGTCAGCAAGCGGGTTTGATGCTGCGCCGTCTATCGCCCGAGCAGCGGGAAACTGTTGGTAAGGGGATGAAAGCCGACTTGGAAAAGTACCTCAGCGAGACAGTCCCGTTGGTGAAAGAACGAGCGCTCGCGTTGGCACCCAGCTCGGTCGGAAAAATACTTGACGAGAAGTTCAGCGAAGCCGAACTCAAGCAACTCGTGACGCTGCTGGAATCTCCCATCTACCGCAAGTTTTCCGAGCAAAGTTTTGTCATGCAACGCGCTTTGCAGGAAAAACTGGTTGCCGACACAAGAAGCACCGTGGAGCCCAAGCTGAAAAGCTTGGATCAGAGCTGGGTCAAACGCCTCCAAGACGCAACACCGTCAGCCACCGACAAAACAGTTCCACCGGCCCCACAAGCCCCGGGGCCAACTGCCAAGTGACCCAAATGAGTCACGCGCCCAAATCCTGTGCAGACGCCTCGTTCGCTCATCCTGAGGCACAGGGCTTGCTTAGGTCAAGCGACCCCAGTGTCCACTCCAGTCTGGCTCATCAAGGTACGTGGATTCTGGTCACGAAGATGAACGAATATCCCTTGCAACATGGCTGATACCCCTCCCCTGTCCACACCTTTGGTCCCACCCGAGCTGCAAGCGCTGCGTGTTCAGATCGACAGCCTGGATCAGTCGCTACTGACCCTCTTGAACCAACGCGCGGCGCTGGCTCAGGCGGTAGGCGAGATCAAAAAGAAGGAAGGTAGCGTTGCGTTCCGACCAGAGCGTGAGGCTCAAGTGATCGAGGGTTTGAAAGCACGCAACAGCGGTCCGCTGATGAAAGAAAGCGTTGCCCCCATATGGCGCGAGATCATGTCAGCCTGCCGCGCGCTGGAAACGCCTAGCCGCATCGCCTTTCTGGGGCCGGCCGGCACCTTCAGCGAACAAGCGGCGTTGGGCTTTTTCGGATCGTCCATTGTCAAGGTCGAGTGCGCGAGTATTGATGAGGTTTTTCGTTCGACCGCAGCCGGCGCTGCCGACTTTGGCGTTGTGCCTGTTGAGAATTCGTCCGAAGGTGTGGTCGCCCGTTCGCTTGACCTCTTTTTAACGACCCCGCTCTTCATCATCGGAGAAACCAGTTTGTTCGTGCAGCACAATTTGCTGCGCCTGGAAAACTCGTTGGAGGGCATTGAGGCGGTATGTGCACATCCGCAGGCGCTGGCCCAGTGCCACCTGTGGCTGAGCAATCACTTGCCGCATGTCGAAAGGCGACCAGTGGCCAGCAATGCAGAAGGGGCGCGGTTGGCTTCCCAGGACAAACGCCTGGCGGGTATTGCCAGCGTACGTGCAGGTAGCGAGTATGGCCTGCATGTGGTGTCTCCTGCCATCCAGGACGACGCCCACAATCGCACCCGGTTTGCCATCGTGACCCACCCCGACCGACACCCGCGTCCGCAAGCATCGGGTAATGATTGCACCAGCCTCGTGGTGTCTGTGCTGAACCGCCCTGGCGCCGTGCATGACATGCTGGTACCCCTGAAAGAACACAGTGTGTCCATGACACGCTTCGAGTCTCGACCGGCACGCTCTGGTCAGTGGGAGTACTACTTCTACATCGATTTGCAAGGCCACCCCGATACACCTGCGGTGGCAGAGGCAATGCGTGATTTACGCAGCGCTTGCGCTTTTTTCAAGTTGCTGGGCACCTATCCCATCGACGTTCACTGAGGTTGCCTGGAACATGTTCAATCAGTTGGGAGTGATCGGCTGCGGTTTGATGGGTGGCTCTTTTGCATTGGCCCTCAAACGCTCAGGCTTGGTCAAACGGGTGGTGGGCTACAGCAAATCGCCATCAACCACGGAAAAGGCCAAACGACTCGGGGTCATTGACATCGCTGCGGAATCAGCTCTTTTGGCAGTATCTGGTTCTGACGTGGTGCTGATTTCTGTACCGGTCGCGGCCAGCGAGGCTACCTTCAAAGCCATCCGACACTTGGTGGAGCCGGGTGTGCTGATCATGGATGTCGGATCGACCAAGCTCGATGTTGTCGACGCTGCTCGTCGCGTACTCAAGGAACGGATGGGCTCCTTCGTGCCTGCACACCCTATCGCGGGCAAAGAGTCGGCCGGCATCGGTCACGCCGATGCGGCGCTCTACAACGGGAGGCAAGTCATCCTGACCCCAGTGGCAGAGACGGCACCCGACATGCTGCAAAAGGCCACCGATGTGTGGGCCGCCATCGGTTCTCAGGTGTTGCGCATGACGCCGGAAAACCACGATGCGGCCTTTGCCGCGGTCAGCCACTTGCCTCATCTACTGGCCTTTGCTTATTTCGGCAGCGTCGCGGGACAGCCGGCAGGCCGAGACTACCTGTCGCTGGCCGGCCCTGGATTCAGGGACTTCACCCGAATTGCCGCCAGTGACCCAACCATCTGGCGCGACATTCTTTCGGCCAATCGCGAAGAAGTGCTCAAACAGTCGGCGTTGTTCAGGCGCGCGCTCACGCAGTTTGAAGAGGCAATTCGAAACGACAACACCGACCTACTCGAAGCCATGATTCGAGAAGTCTCCGGCGCACGCAGCGGGTGGCACATGTCGAGCACACGTCCGGCCCCTCTTGGCAAAAACTGAGAATCCCATGAGGCGGGGCCACCTGACTGCATAGGTCGTTGGTCAGCCGCCTGCACGATCGACTTTGTGTCAGCAGTCAGTACCGTTCATACAGCCAATGTTCACCACCCCATTTCTGGATCTACCTCCGCTGCGCAGTGCCGCAGGCCGCGTTCGTTTGCCTGGATCCAAGAGCATTTCCAACCGCGTATTGCTGTTGGCCGGCTTGAGCGACGGAACGACCGTCGTTCACGATTTGCTCGAATCCGACGATACACACGTGATGCTCAATGCATTGCGTACCTTGGGCTGCAAGCTGGAGCCTCAGGGGAGCTCACTTGCCGTCACCGGACTCGGTGGACAACTTCAAACACGCAGCGCTAAATTGTTCCTGGGAAACGCTGGCACGGCCATGCGCCCGCTCACGGCGGCCCTGGCTTTGCTGGCTGCCACTCAAGACGGGGAATTTGAACTCAGCGGCGTCGCCCGCATGCACGAAAGGCCGATTGGTGATTTGGTCAATGCATTGCGAGACTTGGGTTGCGACATCACCTACCTCGCCCAAGAGGGCTATCCCCCACTGCGCTTGGCCCGCCATGGCCAGGCACTGCATCTGCATGAACCCATTCGGGTGCGAGGGGATGTTTCCAGCCAGTTTCTGACGGCCTTGTTGCTGGCATTGCCTTTGGTCACCCAGAACCAGGACGTGGTGGTTGAGGTCGTGGGCGAGTTGATCTCCAAACCTTATATCGCCATCACCATCAAGCTGCTGGCGCAATTCGGTATTCATGTCCGGCAAGAGAGTTGGCAGCGATTCACCTTGCCGCAAGGCAGTCGCTACCAATCCCCGGGCGAGATTTATGTGGAAGGTGACGCTTCATCAGCGTCCTATTTCATTGGCCTGGGCGCAATCGCTGCGACGGACGGGCCCCTGCGCATCGAAGGCGTGGGCGCCGAATCCATACAAGGCGACATCAAGTTTGTCGAAGCGGCACAGGCCATGGGCGCTCAAATATCCAGTGGACCCAATTGGTTGGAAGTCCGCCGCGGGGAGTTTCCGCTGCGCGCCATCACCTTGGACTGCAACCACATTCCAGACGCCGCCATGACCTTGGCGGTGATGGGTCTGTATGCCAAGGGCACTACCCGCTTGACCAACATCGCCAGCTGGCGGGTGAAGGAAACCGACCGCATTGCCGCCATGGCCACCGAACTGCGCAAACTGGGGGCACTGGTCACCGAAGGTGCAGACTTCATAGAAGTCTGCCCACCGGCAGCCTGGAAGTCCGCGTCTATCCACACCTACGATGACCACCGGGTGGCCATGTGCTTTTCACTGGCAGCGTTCAGCGGTCTGTCCAACTCCGCGGCTAGCAGCGAAGCACTGGTGGTGCGCATTGAAGACCCCAAGTGCGTCGCCAAAACGTTCCCCGACTACTTCGAGTCTTTGTTCTCCGTCACGGTGACGCCCACGGCCCACATTCCAGTCATCACCATTGATGGCCCGACGGCCTCTGGAAAAGGCACTGTGGCCAGCTTGGTGGCGCGCGCGCTTGGTTACCACTTTCTCGACTCCGGCGCGGTGTACCGCGCGACGGCCCTGGTGGCCATACGCCAGGGAATTGATGCAAACGACGAATCCGCGCTGGCAAGGTGCGCAGCGCAATTGCCATTGCGGTTTGACGGCGAGCACATTTACCTGGGCCAAGAAGAAGTCGGTGCTTTGCTGCGCATGGAAGAGGTCGGCGCAATGGCATCCAAAGTATCGGTTTGGCCCGCCGTTCGGACGGCACTTCGAGAGCTGCAACTGTCTTTTCGGCGCCTTCCTGGGTTGGTGGCAGACGGGCGGGACATGGGCACGGTCATCTTTCCCGACGCTGCAATGAAAGTTTTCCTGACCGCCAGCACCGCTGAGCGCGCTGCGAGACGTCATAAACAATTGATTTCCAAGGGAATTTCGTCTAAACTCTTAGCCCTTCGTGCCGAGCTTGAAGAGCGCGACCTGCGAGACAGTAACCGCAGCGTTGCACCACTGAAGCCCGCGCAAGATGCGATGTTGTTAGACACCTCACAGCTCTCCATCGACCAATCGGTGGCGAAGGTGTTGGATGCCTGGCAACAGCGTCGGCCTACTGCCTTGACTGCGGGTCAATGAACCCGAAGTTGTTGCAGCAGGCCACTTTGTTAGACCGTCAGCCCCGCCCGTTTCCCTCCTGTGCCTCATCGGCACGCTGAATGGGCGGATTTGTTAACTTAACCCGTGACCTGCTGGTCACATTGGAATTTCTCCATGTCTCAAGCTCAAACAGCCGCCCCCGCTGGTGGTGAATCCTTTGCCGCCCTCTTTGAAGAATCTCTGCGCAAGTCCGACATGCGCATGGGCGAGGTCATCACCGCCGAAGTGGTGCGTGTTGAACACAATTTCGTCGTCGTCAACGCTGGCCTCAAATCTGAAGCCTATGTGGCCATTGAAGAATTCAAGAACGACCAAGGCGAACTGGAAGTAGAAGCCGGTGACTTCGTATCAGTGGCCATTGACGCCATCGAAAACGGCTACGGTGACACTATCTTGTCTCGCGACAAAGCCAAACGCCTGGCTTCTTGGTTGTCGCTGGAAAACTCGCTGGAATCTGGCGAATTCGTGACCGGCACCTGCAATGGCAAGGTCAAAGGCGGCCTGACCGTTTTGGTCAACGGCATCCGCGCCTTCTTGCCCGGCTCGTTGCTGGATACCCGCCCCGTGAAAGACATGAGCCCCTACGAGGGCAAGACCATGGAGTTCAAGGTTATCAAGCTCGACCGCAAGCGCAACAACGTGGTCCTCTCGCGCCGCGCGGTGGTGGAAGCCTCGATGGGCGAAGAGCGCAGCAAACTGCTCTCCACCTTGGCCGAAGGTTCGGTTGTGACCGGTGTGGTGAAGAACATCACCGAATACGGCGCGTTTGTGGACCTCGGCGGCATCGACGGTCTGCTGCACATCACCGACATGGCCTGGCGTCGTGTGCGTCACCCAAGCGAAGTGGTGACTGTCGGCCAAGAGCTGCAAGCCAAAGTGTTGAAGTTCGACGCCGAGAAAAACCGCGTGTCCCTGGGCATCAAACAACTGGGCGACGACCCATGGCATGGTGTGGCACGCCGCTACCCCAACAGCACCCGTTTGTTCGGCAAGATCACCAACATTGCCGACTACGGCGCGTTTGTGGAAATCGAGCCTGGCATTGAAGGTTTGGTGCACGTGTCCGAGATGGACTGGACCAACAAGAACGTGGCTCCAAGCAAGATCGTTGCCCTGGGTGATGAAGTCGAAGTCATGGTTCTCGAAATCGACGAAGACAAGCGCCGCATCAGCCTCGGCATGAAACAGTGCAAGGCCAATCCTTGGGAAGAATTCGCTGCCACCGTGCAGCGCGGTGACAAGGTCACTGGCCCTGTCAAATCCATCACCGACTTCGGTGTGTTCATCGGCTTGGCCGCTGGCATCGATGGCCTGGTGCACCTGTCTGACCTGTCGTGGAACGAACCCGGTGAAGCCGCTGTTCGCAACTACAAAAAAGGTCAAGAGGTTGAGGCCGTTGTGTTGGCTGTGGACGTGGAACGCGAGCGCATCTCTCTGGGCGTGAAACAACTCGACTCCGACCCCTTCACCAACTTCACCTCGGTCAATGACAAAGGTGCGACGGTAACCGGCAAGGTCAAGACCGTGGATGCCCGCGGCGCTGAGATTGACCTCGGCGAAGACATCATCGGCTACCTGCGCGCTTCCGAGATCAGCCGTGACCGCGTGGAAGATGCGCGTAACGTGCTGAAAGAAGGCGACGAAGTCTCCGCAGTGATCATCAACGTGGACCGCAAAACCCGCGGCATCCAGCTGTCGATCAAAGCCAAAGACAACGTCGACCAACAAGAAGCCATGCAACGTTTGGCCCAAACCAACGAGCGTGAAAACGCCGGCACCACCAGCCTGGGCGCTTTGCTGCGCGCCAAGTTGGACAACCAAAACAACGGTTGATTTTTGAGGTGCGGCTGGATGGAACACACCATCCAGTCGTCTTCTCACCGCCACCAGGCGAATGGTCTTTGTAGGCGAGCTATCCTGTCCAGCAGAGCCTATTCGCATGGTGTTGAAAAAAACACAAGTGCACACTTCCCCGTTCATGTCCGATACCCCCTCGCAGGCCCAGCATGACCCGATCTGACCTTGTGGCTCGTTTGGCGGAAAGATTCAGCCAACTCACTCAGCGCGACACCGAGTTCGCGGTCAAGACCATCATCGACGCCATGTCTGATGCCTTGGCTCGTGGCCACCGCATTGAGATTCGCGGCTTTGGCAGTTTCTCCATCAACCGGCGTCCGCCGCGCCTCGGACGCAATCCTCGCTCTGGGGCGCAGGTCATGATTCCCGAAAAGCTGGTTCCTCATTTCAAACCTGGTAAGGCTTTGCGTGAAGCCGTGGATGCACAGTCAGCCAAGACGCCACAAACCAACACCACAGCCACGACGGGCGTTGAAGGCAGCCCACACTCGAATTGACGTGACTACCATCAACCTAGTGTGGTGTCCCACTGATAACTGCCAATGGAATCGTGTCTTGCAAGCCAGGGCCGCGTTGCAAATCCTCGCGATACCGCCTGGTATCGCTG
>Ga0315906_10010018_pt1 | contig 11188 bp, 6 predicted proteins | sample LakEriMetagenome_4_FD_203526 | JGI IMG/M metagenome (GOLD analysis project Ga0315906, IMG submission 203526) | Freshwater fungal communities from buoy surface, Lake Erie, Ohio, United States - Buoy 2 MA122 | ecosystem: Environmental > Aquatic > Freshwater > Lake > Lake biofilm | place: USA: Lake... | reverse complement strand
CCTTTGAGGATGCACTGTGCGACGGGAATCATGTCTTGAACCGATTTGGTGAAAATCACGTTTTGGTTTGTCCAGTTGCCAGCATCGGTAAGCGAGCATCGTTGGGCTCGCTCGACCATTGCAGAGACCTTTTCGTAAGCTTCGGTCAGTTGGTTGTTGTATCGAACAACCGTAGCGGCACGGGTCATGATATCGCCAAGCTCTTGATGGAGCACATAAGGGTTCTCGCCCGAACCCGATGCAGTCGAAAGAAGCTTTTTGTGACGAGCTTGATGCTGGGCCACTGCTCCTTCGAAGATGCTCTTGGGCAGATCCGCAGCGGCCTTGTTGCTCTTGATCCAATTGACGATACCCGGGCCGGTGAACAAGCCCGAGAAGATGCAGCTCAAGAGCGAGTTGGCGCCCAATCGATTTGCACCGTGGTATTGGTAATCGCATTCGCCAATCGCGTAGAGGCCAGGGATGTTGGTCGATTGGTTGCGAGGTGAACCGGGCAACAACCCACCTTCTCCGTTGGCTTCGTAATCCACCCACAATCCACCCATGCTGTAGTGAACAGCCGGGAAGATCTTCATCGGCTCGTCTCGTGGATCGACCCCTTGGAACTTCTCATAGATTTCAAGAATGCCACCGAGCTTGCGATCCAATTCGTGGCGAGGGATATGGGTAAGGTCCAGATAAACGCACATGCGTGTTGGATCGACCGAGAGGCCCTCGTTGACGCAGATGTTAAAGATTTCGCGCGTGGCGATATCGCGAGGTACGAGGTTTCCGTATTTGGGAAACCGTTCTTCGAGGAAAAAGTACCTCTCGGATTGCGGGATCTGTTTTGGTGGACGAGTATCGTTGGGCCGTCGAGGAACCCAGACGCGTCCACCTTCTCCACGCGCCGATTCGCTCATGAGCCGAAGCTTATCGGCACCCGGAATCGCGGTGGGGTGAACTTGAATAAACTCACCGTTGCCGTACTTGGCTCCAGCTTGGAAGCATCGGCTCGCAGCGCTACCGGTGCAAAAGACCGACATGGTCGAACGTCCATAGATCAACCCGCAACCGCCGGTGGCAACGACGACCGCGTCGGCTGGGAACGATCGAATCTCCATCGATACCATGTCTTGAGCCACGCCACCGACACAGCGTCCGTTATCGTCCAAAACCGGCCCTAGGAAATCCCAGAACTCGTATTTTTTGACCAAGCCTTCGACTTCCCAGCGTCGGACTTGTTCGTCCAGAGCATAAAGAAGTTGCTGGCCAGTGGTTGCTCCAGCGAAGGCTGTTCGTTTGTAGAGTGTTCCACCGAAGCGTCTGCGATCGATGTAACCTTCGGGGGTTCGGTTGAAGGTCACGCCGAGCCTATCCATCAGGTCGATGACCTTGGGAGCCCAGTAAGCCATCTCTTTGACGGGTGGTTGGTTTTGAAGGAAGTCACCGCCGTAGATCGTATCGTCGAAGTGGTTCCATTCGTTGTCCCCTTGCTGGCGCGTCTGATCGTTGACGCTGTTGATGCCGCCTTGGGCACACACGCTGTGGGACCGCTTAACGGGTGTCAAACTCAGCAGATCGACTGGGATGCCCAGTTCTGCAAGTTTCATCGTCGCTGAAAGCCCGGCTAGTCCGCCACCGACAACCAACACTCGATTGCTCGCCATTTTTCGCCCTACTAATGTTTTTGAGTTTTGAACAAGAGGAGATTGTTATCGTTTGAGTCAATTCAGTCCGAATGCACTTTGGCCGACGAGTCAGACCCATGTCCATCGGTTCGCTTGTGTTCGTTAGGGGCGATCATTCGACCCTCGACTCGGACTTTGTACATTTGATCTTCGATTTCTTTGGCACTTGCAGAGTCTGTCCGAGTGACTGCCACAAGCGAACTTAGGCCCGCAAGACCCAGCAGAACACCGAAGACGCTGCAGGCCAAGGTCGCTCGTTTTTGAGCCGTCGGAGAGACCCACACACCCCAGGTGATACCTGCAGTCCAGATGCCGTTGGCAAGGTGAAAAACGCAAGCAACTACGCCTATAAAGTAGAACAGTGGCCAGACGAACCCGAGGCTCTTCATGGCATCGGCAAGTGAACTGGCCGCATTGTAGGGACGGAACTGGGCCATCCCCAGCGGTTCGACGAATCCTAGCCACCAATCCCAATGGAACCATCCGTGAAGGTGTAGCACGTGGATAAAGATGAATGCAAAGGCGATATAACCGGTCATCCGTTGGAGCCAATAGCGCCTGTTGCTCGTGAATCGATAGTTCCTGAGGTTCGACTGTCCGCTTTGAGCGATCCAAACACCCACGATCGCGTGAAAGAGGATAGGCAGGAAGATAAATGTCCATTCAACCACGGGCAAAAAGGGGATGCTGTGGATCGCGAAAACCGCGTTTTGGAAGATATCAGGCCCGCCGCTGAGGCTCGAGTTGGTCAGCAAATGGACACACATGTAGGCACCGACGGGAGCCAATCCGCTTAGGGAGTGGAGCCGACGGATGAGAAAATCGTGTTTTTTGAGGAATCCCGAGAGGGATCCGGTCCCAGACGGGGCCGAGGATGGGGAAGCATTCATTCTTGATAATTTCTGCGGCTTAGGCGGATCGATCGGGGGGCTAGCAGACTCATCAGGCCCCAATGGAGCGATCTGAGTCCGGCGATTTCGAGGCGGGTGCGTTCAAGCCATTTCACCCCGAAAAAGCCTATCTAAAAGTACTGTAGAGGATACAAGAGAATTAACCAATTACCAAGCCTTCGGGACTGCTATAACCCCTACAAACTGGGAAGTCCTGTGTCGCAGGCCTACCTAAGTCGTCCAAACGGCACGGGTTTTGACTCTAGGCTTCGATTTCGTTCAGTTTTTTGTGATTTCGTTGACATTGCCGACGATAACGAACTATACTCGGATCCCGATTGCCGGGCTTTGAACATTGCCCCAGCGATCCTGCATCGTAGCGTTTTACAAGCTCCTCGTTTCCTGGACTCCCAGACAGCGGTTGACTCATGACAAGACTCGGCCAAATCTTCACGTTGTTGCTCCTGATCCTAAGCGTCGCGTTCTTCGTCGCTTCGGTCGCCGTGAATGCATCCCACAAAGACCTTAGGAGTCAGGTAAAGAATTCTCAGGCTGAGCTTACCAAGCTCAACACGACGATCGATGAACTGAAGAAGGCTGCCGAGATTAACAAGACTCAGCTTTCCCAAGAGCAAGTTGCACGCCGCGTTTCGCTGGCTGCTCTTCAAACCCAACTCGACACCGAGAGGGAAAAGAACCAGCAAGCCAACACCCAGCTCAACGACTTGAACTCGAAAAATACGCAAGCTACGCAAAGTTTGGCGCAGACGCTGGCTGAACTCAAACGTATCACCAGCGAGAACGATCTGCTCAAGCAAGAGATCGACAAGATCATCACCGACCGAAATGCACAACGCCGCACGGTGATCAACCTGACGGACGATTTGAACACCCTCAAGAGCAAGAAGATCGACTTGGATGCGGAGATCAAGACGCTTCGCGAGCAGTCGACTTTGTACCAAGCTCTGGCCGATACCCGCGGTGCTGCACTTGCTGCTGCTGGGCTCAAGGATCCAGAGGATGTTCCTCCTAGCGATCTTAAAGGTGTCGTGTTGGCTGTCGGAGCAGACCAATCGGTCGAAGTCTCCGTGGGTCGTGACGATGGACTTCGCGCTGGCCATCAACTCGATATCTTCCGAAATGGATCCTATTTGGGTCGAATCGAGATTCGAACCATCGCTGATGACAAAGCCGTTGGCAAGATTCTGCCTAGCTATCGCAAGGGATTCATCCAGGCTGGCGACCGAGTCGCGTCGAAGGTTTACTAAACAAGTTCGTCCACCGAGTCTTTTTTTTCTCTTGTTGAACTAAGCATGTCTAAGCAACCGATCTCGGTCTACACGATGATGATGATTCTGGCCAACATCTTTATGTTGCTGGCGTGTATTTTCATGGCTGTCGAATACTTCGGTTGGGGAGGGGTTACAAGTGAGAAAGCCCCTAATGTGCAATGGATGCAAACACAAACAAAGGATTTTGTCGCCTAAGCCTCCGGTTTGTTTTTTTCTTGCTCGCCCTCTCTTGTGCGAGCTTTGGGGCAGGTCCGAGTCGCAAAGTCAGGCACGTTCTTTTTTACGACGGCCAAGCTCGCCAATACACCGTTTATCTGCCAACTTGTAGCAGCGACGAAGCACTTCCGGTCGTCTTTGCCTTTCATGGCGTGATGATGAACGGGCAGACCATGGCCGAAATGACCGATCTGCACGTGCTGGGCAATCGCTGCAAGTTCATCGTGGTGTATCCCGATGGGGATGGGCATGGCGTCTTTCGAACGTGGAACTCCGGAGGCCGTTCGGGCCGGCTCGATCGCATCGCTGAAGATGATGTGGGTTTGATTCGTTGCATCGTTGGCCAGTTGAAAAAGAGTTACAACATCGATTCCAAGCGGATCCATGCGACCGGGTTTTCCAACGGCGGGATGCTCTGCTATCGATTAGCGGTCGAGGCACCGGATCTGTTTGCTTCGATCGCACCCGTAGCAGGGACGCTTGCAGTATCGACCAAGCCAGCCAAGCGATACGTACCGGCGTTGCATATCCATGGCACCGACGACAAAGTCGTGCCTTGGACAGGCCCGAATCTTAAGACGCCCAAGAATTTGGATTTCATGAGTGTTCCTCAGACGATCGGGGCTTGGAAGAAACTGCTTATCGATTGCAACGTTTCGGCGACGGACTCAGAAGTAGTTTGTCGTTTAGAAAGGTGGCCCGATCGCAAGCCTGATCAAACCAGGATTGAGATCGAGCGTTATACGTTGGATGAGAGTTCTCAGGAAACGGATTTGCAGTTTGTACGTGTTATCGGCGGTGGGCATACATGGCCCGGTGGCAAGAACCGCGAGTGGGTCGTGGGAGACACCTCCGAGGAGTTCAGTGCCAACGAGATGATGTGGGAGTTCTTTCAAAAGCATCCGATGCCTTAGGATAACCCAGAGCGTTTATCAGCGGTTCTTGGGTTCCGCATTAGCGAATATTAGTGTTCATTAGCGGTCTGAAACGGGGCGGATTTCGTTTTTGGATACCAAAATTCGATTAGCCCCAAGTGTTTTGGCGGTTTACCCAAGGCGTAACGGAGTGTAAATTTAGGTTCCAACACCTATCGGGGCTCATAGCTCAGTTGGATAGAGCAACGGATTTCTAATCCGTAGGTCGTAGGTTCGAATCCTACTGGGCCTGTTTCCCGAAGCGGCAATCACCAACCCGATCGGCCAAAACCAGAGTTGTTGTCGGAGACTCCTCCACCAGAGGATCCTCCTCCAAAACCGCCTCCGCCGAAGCTTCCTCCTCCGCCTCCGAAGCCCCCGCCACCTCCAAAACCACCTCCAAAACCACCGCCTGATCCAAAGATCGAACCGCCACTGGATGACGAGCCTCCACCAAAGATGATCGTTCCGGTTCGGGCCGCTTCGGCTGCCATCCGCTCGCGTCGCTGACGCTCAGCCCGCTGCTGTTCCTCGATCCGACGCTTTTGAACCTCCCGCTCGACACGCTGGATGGCAATCTGTGCCGCTTGGTTGGCCTGTCGCGATAGCTCAAGAACCGCGTTGTAATTCCCAGCTTGCAACTGCGACCGAGCCGACTCGAGTTGACGCACCCCAGGCGATCCATCGATTCGCAATCCCCAAGGCCCGGTCCAATGCTCGGCGTTGTATACCGATTCGGATGCGAGCTGGAACTCTTGCAAAGCCTCATTTCCGGCCCTGAGCTCTTCACTTAGCTTCTTCGAAACAATCGCTAGATCGGACTGGGCTTCGGCCGCTTTGCGTCCTACAGTGTGCCAATCGCCATGGATCTCCTCGATCTGCTGCTGGACGGCCAAGACCGCTTGCTCGAGCCCATCGACGCGGCGCACGGACTCTTTGGTCGCCGGTGAATCGGGAATGTTGTCTGTCCTAGACTGCTGAACATACTGCCTTGCAACCCCCCATTGTCGCACCGCACCATCGACGGCGCGCGAAGCCTCCGCATGTCCTTGATGGTCGGCCACGACCATCGCCTCAAGTTCAGCAATCCTCTTTTGAAAGTAGACCAAGACTTGAGCAAGCTCGAATGGATTGGTTCGCTGCGAGTTTTGACCGACCTGCGATCGAACCTCTCCCACATGCTGAGCAAATTCCTGAATCTGCCGTAGCGTCGGGATCATCACGAGTCGATCGTCTTGATAACCAAGCAATTTTTGAGCTGCAGCCACACATTGATCGAGAGTCTGTTGGTTCTCGACGACGCATCGTTCAAGATGCTGCAAGTGACCTTCGACTCGGACCAACCTACGGTCGATCTCGGCGATGATGGTACTGGCCTCTCGAACGGTACTAATGGCCCCGAGGACCTCTCCACGACTGTATTGGGCTTGCGCCTCGTCGTGCATCGTCGAAACCTGCTTGGCCATCGTCTCGGCTCGTTGCAAAAGCTGATTGGCAAGCGTGCCTCCAAGCTCAAGATCTTGCTGTTGCTGCTGCTGTGTCGCTGTGCCTTGCGCAACTTGTGGGTCGGCTAGAGGCTCGTCTTGCGCTAGCTGGTCCTGTGAACCTAGTGTGTGGGCGGGTTCAGCCCCGGGCTTGGACCAACTTCGGATGGGCTCCTCGATGATCGAATAAGCGAGTCTAAGTGCTGCAGGCGTGTAACTGGTCTCGACCTCACGGAGTGTCCCGAGCAACTTGCGGCAACGCTGGAGCATCCCATCCAAGCGGGACCGTTCAAGCTTGAGTGTCTGATCGAACTCCTTGACGGTTGATTTCGAGGCTTCCATCCAAGCCTTGGCTTTGTCGACTTCTGCTTCGCATCCAGCAAGGGCCGCGCGGCAAGCGTCGACTTTGCCCTGCAGAAGGAGAGTCGACGCGGCATCGAGATTCTTGCGGGCCATCGAGGCTGCATCATCGGGATTGAATCGACCCTCGACGAGAACTTGGCTGACTGGCAACCGAAGAGTCTTCGAGAGTTCCTCTCGGTTGGACTTGATGATCCCTGGTAGTTCTTGCAGTTTCGGCTGGGTTTGCTCTTGGAGATGTTTCGCAAGTTCCAAAGCTTGCTTGGCTTTCTCCAAGAGTGCCTCCATCGATTGACCGAAACTTTCGATCTCCGTTTCGATCGATTGTTTTGCAGCCAACTCGAAGAGTCGATCTGCATGGGCCGAGCGTTCGCTTAAATCCGCATCGATCCAATGCGTGGTGTAGCCCATGGACTTGAGTGAATCCGACAGTTTTCGCAATTCGGTAAAGTACTTGCCACGGTAATCGGCGATCATCGACCCGAGCTTGATCCCTTGCGAGAGCTTGCGAGACGCAAGGCTCACGGGTCCTTGCATTGCGCTGACGGCATCGTGATTTGAAAGCGATTCGGCCTGAGCAAGATCATTTTGAATCGATGGGATGAGGGTATCGAAGTATTTCGGGACTGGGAAAAAACTATCTTGGGCTAACTCCGAAAGCCGATGCTCCTGATTGACCATCTTCTGCAAGTCGCTTTGGCATCGATCGAGTTCATCGTTGACGCGTGTCAGAGAGTCATCGATCACCTTGAGGGAGTCGGTCGCTCGCAGCCGTTTGTTTTGGATGGCTTCAAAGATCTCGTCAAAGGTCATGACGACCTCTTCGGGGATTTCCTTGGGAACCTCTTCGCCCGTTTCGACGGCACGTTCTCTGAGGATCTCCATGACAATGCTCGGCATCCCGGTGGATTTGGTAAATTTCAATGGTTTGCCTGATAACTGTCGGATGCTTTCCTCATAAGCCGCCGCGCTAAAGTTGTTTTGAAGTTTGTCCCAGAATCCAGGTGGGTAGACCAAGTCCTTAGCCTGACTGATCACTCGCCGAGCTTCTTTGGACATGATAAATAGGTCGTCGATATCCCCGAGGGTCCCTTCCCCCATGGATTTGGTTTTACCTGAATAACCTCGCTCTTTGATCCGTTCCCGCGAGCCGAGGAGATCTGCACTTTGGGTAAAGAGTTGATCGAGGCCTTCGGTTTCTTTGGCGACCGCAGCCTCTCGCTCTTTGAGGTTTTCGACGGCACGGTCCATGGCGGGTTTGCGTTTGCGATGGAAGTACCCAAGGATTCCGGCGATGATCGCGCTGAAGATACCGGTCGCATAGAGGAACGTGTTTCGTATCAGGCGATATCGGGCTTGCTGTTCGGCGATCCTTTTATTCTCCGCGACGACAAGCTCGTTACCCTCTCGGATGATCGGCTCAAATCCTCGAATGCTTTCGATGAGATCCAAATCCCCGTTTCGGAATTTTGCGTCAGCAAATTCCAGCTCGCTTCGGGTTTTGTTGACGACATCGCGAGTAACGTTGTTAGGAGCTTTGACCAATTCGGCGATTTGCCCTTCGATGTCCTTGCGGTGGTCTTGAAATCCTCGCACCGCTGCATAGCCGTTGAGGTACTGATCCAATTCGACTCCAAGTTGCCTGAGATTCGGCAGCGTACCATTTGCAGACTCCAGGTTGGTCTGTGCGGCTAATACGTCCAATCGGTTTTTCCAGTCGGCCAGAGGTGGGTTGGCCAGTTCTCCAGTTGCAGCGCTGTTGGTCTGGCGAAAGGCCTTGGCATCTTCTTGGACTTGATCGTAGACTTCCCGCAAGTGCGAGATCGCTTCGGTGGCACTTTGGAAATCTCGCTGCTGCTCTAACTCGAGGTTGCGAGCCGTCTCGGCTTCGGATTGGATCATCCGTTCAAGACGCTGATTGATCGATTTGACGGTGTCTCGCACCGCATCGAGCACGCGGCCACCGGATCGCATGGCGCGCAGGGCGGGTTGATCCAACTCGCCAAACCAGTGGGCTTCTCCGAGCCCACGGCGATCCTGTGCTTCGGAGCCAAAGTAACTGAACTTGCGATTCTTGAGCATCAAGACAAAGATCGCTCCATCGTTCTCATGGGTGACCGGATGGACCAACTCTCCGAACTTGGTCTGATTGCTCAGCCCCATACCTAAGGCAACTTCGACCGCATCGATTCCAAAGAGGGATCGACCATCGGCTGCAACGTAATATTCACCATCGGCGCTATCCAGAAGGACGATCGTCCAATGGGAGCCGTTTTCTGAGATCCAGGCTTCTAGATCTGCAAGTTGCTGACGGCTCGCTCCGATATCCCCTTTGACATACAAATGTCGATCGGGTGTCCAACTGCTGAGGACATCCTGAACCCGTTCGATTTGCGTGAAGCCCAATTGCGCGTAGCTCGATGAGCTGGCCGAGTCTTGGGCTATAGACTCGTTTGTCACGAGGGAACTTACGCTGCAAACCAAAGCCAACCATAGCGGAGCGATTCTCAGGATGGAATTCATCTTTTGACCAAAAATGGGACTGGTGAAAGTTGTTCGTTAGGTTGAAAGTTATCGATCCAAGGTAGCAAAGCGTCGAATACTCTCATGGAGCATTTGGGCCCATGGCTCGAGGAGTTCTTGGGCCATGCTCTCCTTGGGCGCATATAAGATACACACGATTTTCGAAACCGTCTTATCTATCTTGCCCGCCATCGAGTCCTTGACCGGGCTGCCTAGGGGTTTTTCCTCATTTTCGCCACCGCACACGACGATCAGATTTTCGAGTTCAAGCTCTTGGCCGACGGAGTTAAAAATATACCGTTCGTTGGGTTTTCCAAGCCGGATTGCAAGCCGCTCCTTAAAGGCATCCCGGTCGAGCATTGAAATCGGAACGCCCGCTCTGGCAGAGACAACGTTTAGGCAATCGACTGCAGGGTGAACTCTGGGGAATTTGGACTCATCGAGACACCTTACTAGATACTCTTGGGCCGGTTTGCTGCGACCAGAGGGTTTGTATCCACCTTTACGCAACAGGGCTCGAACAGCCTCGCGTCGAGCCTCCCATTGGGGCGTCGATTTTTCAGTGATTGCCAGTTGGCATTGCTGATCGACCCAAGCGTCGAACTCGGGGGTGCTGGGTTGATGGTCGAGTCGATCGACTTCGAAAACGGCCACTTGCAAGTAATCCACTTGGTTGTCAACGGTGATCATTGGGTATTGGTGGGTTTGGGGCATCGGGCCACAGGGGCTACTTGCCGATACAAAATCGGCTAAAGAGTGCATCGAGGATATCGTTGTTGGCGACTGTGCCAGCGACTTCTGCGATTTGTTCCAAGGCCAGTCGCAATTCGCTAGCGACGATCTCATCTCCTGCCGAATCGAGAGTTGCTTGCCGAGCGTGCGCAAGGCTATCGGCGGCTTGTGACAAAGCCGATTTGCATCGAGCGCCGGTCATTGGCACCACATCGATGCTCTGCTGTTGCCACTGCTTGACCGAGTCGACGATCGCTTTACGAAGTTCATCGAGCCCTTGTTTCGAGTGTACGCTGAGCAAGAAACTTCGCTCTACAGGAATAGACCAATGGTAATTTCTTTCGTGGGGTAAATCGACCTTGGTCCATGCTCCCCAGAGACGCGGGGCCATCGCGATGGGTTTGAGATTTGAGGTGTCTTGGACACTGCAACAAACGATGACTAGGTCGGCATTGTCGATGACCTCGGAGGTTTTCTGCTGGGCGATAGCACGCGGGCTAGAATCAAAGACATCTTCGATGCCTGCAGTATCGATCAGATCGATGGTCGTATCGTCCCAGCAGACGCGCGAGCGGACATAATCGCGAGTCGTGCCAGGTATAGGGCTGATGATCGACGCCTCCGAGCCGCTTAAGGCATTGACCAAAGAGCTTTTACCTGCGTTGGCAGGCCCGACGATGGCGACTTGAAACTCGACCCCTTGGCCTTGGCGCTTTTCGATCTGTTCTCGCAGTTGCGAGACTCTTTGCTCGGCCCTCTGGAGCCTTTCGATGATTTCATCTTCTTGGACAAATGCGATGTCTTCGTCCACGAAATCCAGGCCGGCTTCCAGATCTGCCAAGAGATTGATCAAATCGTGTCGCAGTTCTTTCAATGGAGTGGCCAGTCCACCTGCTAGTTGGGCCAAGGCGACTTGGAATTCGCGTTGCGAATGGGCGTGGATCAGTCCCAAAACAGCTTCGCATTGCGTCAGATCCATACGCCCGGCTAGGTACGCACGAAGGGTAAACTCGCCGGGTTTGGCCAGCCGAGCACCCGAATTTAAAACCCGTGTTTGAACTTGATCCAACAGGACCGGGGCTCCCAACAGGTGAAGTTCGGCAGCAG
>Ga0315906_10010017_pt1 | contig 11188 bp, 10 predicted proteins | sample LakEriMetagenome_4_FD_203526 | JGI IMG/M metagenome (GOLD analysis project Ga0315906, IMG submission 203526) | Freshwater fungal communities from buoy surface, Lake Erie, Ohio, United States - Buoy 2 MA122 | ecosystem: Environmental > Aquatic > Freshwater > Lake > Lake biofilm | place: USA... | reverse complement strand
ATGAAAATCAGGCCCGTACACCCGTTTAAACGTCGCCAGCAGTTCGCGCAAGTCTTCGGGGAGCGCCACCACCTTGTCCGCAAGCGTTTTTCCGAGCAGTTCTCCGGCCCAATCGAGCCAATCGGTGTCGGGCCATTCGGTACATGCACACTGCTCGCAGTGGGCCGAAAGCGTCAGTGCGCGCTTCGCGCGCGTCCGGTACTTCGTCTTCATCGCGCCGAGGTAGTCCTCAAACGTGTTCCACGCGGAATCCAATTCAAGCACCATAAACGGCTCTGCAGAAACCGTCACCGCATCCTTAACCTCTGGGTGACCCAAGACATTGAGCGCAACCGCCGAATAGCCCCGCGGCCAAATGGGGATTTGCGCGACCCCTCGGGCCGAATCTAGCTCAGGTATCACTAATCCAGGGGCCCCGGCATGGCCAACTGTTCGAACCCCACCCTTATCGAGCAGCACCGAAGCCAACTTAAGGAGCACTCGGTGCACATACTTGCCCGTCGGGTGATGCAGTGCTACGTACGAATGGGGAACCGACTGAGTATTCACCCTTAGCATTCCGGCGTAGCCAGGGAGCTGCTGAATAAGTTGGGTACGGCGCATTCCTTCGCTAACGTCGCGCTGTGGTAATGGTTCGCTCACTTCCAAAGGTCGAGGTCAATGAACTCGGGGTAGTGTGCGGCCAACTCGCGGTTCGAATCAGCGAATTCTGCCTTAAGTGCGGCCGTTTGGGCCTTCAACTCAGCAGTGGCCTTTGGGCGCCCTGCTCCATTCAACTTCAGGTACACGGGCAGCAGCACATCCTGAACTGCAAGTGGAATCATCGACTGAAGCCGTAAACCGAGCTTGTGCAGCCTTTTGCTGCGGATGGCAACGGTCTCGTTGCGGACCGCAAAGTCAAAATCTTCATAAAAACCCGGGTCAATTCCGAGCTGCGCCGCCAAGGACTTCATGGCACTTCGCGGATCGCGCATCACCTTTTCAAACTGCCAAATGATCAGGTGGTCCCGGCCTAGTTCTGCTTCCCACTCAGTCAAATAGCGCACATAGTGGCCGTGCTCCAAAATTTGCGGGTCCTTGAGGTAGTCTGCAAACGTTGCGTTAATGCGCTTCGTGCGGTGGCGCTCAAATAAATACTGGCTTTGCGTACGCGCAGCTGGTTCGCGAAGAATAAAGAGGACCAGAGGCTTCTCTGGCAAGGCGCCTAAGCCCTTCGCAGCATCTGAATAGTAGATGTACGGAGCCGTCGCTTCGAAACGGATCTTAGCCCCTGCAGTGTGCGCGAAAAGCGATGCATACGCCCCATCTCCGTGCTCTAGATGATTGCAGCGCGTATTAAATCGATTGACTTCGGGCGCCCAAAAGAAGGTCTCCTTCTCGCGACTCGCCGCCACTTCAGGGTGCGCTGCCAACCAGAAGTAGAGGCTGCTGGTTCCGCACTTCGGAGCGCCAGCGACGACAAGGTTGGGATACACATTGGACATGGTGCAAAGGTAGCCCTTAGTACCATGAACAAATGGAGAATTCCCGCCAAGGGCATGCAACGAAGGGTATTAAATCTGCATCTTTAGGGTATGAAAAAGACCTTAAGCATCGCTGTACTTCTTGCAGTAACTACCCTTTCAGCTCAAACTCGTTGGGACTACGAACTCGGAATCCGTACACCACCCCCCCAAGGCGGTATGTTCGGCAGCTTCTGGAACTACCAACTTCTCGCCAAAGCCAGTCCACGCAAAGCCACAGCTCAACCCGGGAGCAGCCGATGGGCATTGCGTTTTCGCACAGGGCAAAATACATTAAGCTATAGCCAAGGCGCGAGCAACGAAAACTTTTGGATCAGCACCACCTCAATGGTGGGCTTTGAGCGCCTCAGCCGCCGTGGCAGCCTATTAAAATCGTACTTCGGAGCCGAAGTCGGTGGTTCGTTCAATGGATACCAAAGTCTGAGTGGAAGCTCCTTGTCTTTCGGCCCTTCGGCTACTCTTCTCTACGGAATTCGCTACCGCGTCAAGCCACGATGGACACTTTCAGCAGAGTTGGCACCATCATTTGGACTTTGGTTTTCAAAGTACAACGATGGTTGGCAAGACCCCATGTCACAATTCACCCTTTCGGGTCAATCTATTGGATTGGGCGTAACCTACCGACTTTAATCCAATGCACGTAACATAAAAAAGGGGGCCAATGGCCCCCTTTTTCTATACATGCTGGCAAAGGGTTTACTCCACCGTCACACTCTTCGCGAGGTTCCGCGGTTGATCCACATTGCAACCACGCAGCACTGCCACGTGGTAGCTCAAAAGCTGCAACGGTACAGTGGTCAGCAGAGGTGACAGTGCTTCGTCGGTCGAAGGAATGGCAATCAACTCGTCGCTCACCGCGGCAATGGCGTCACTATTTTCACCTGTAATGGCGTAGATGCGGCCTTTGCGGGCCTTTACCTCTTGAACGTTGCTCACAAGCTTCTCATATAGCTCGCCAAACGGAGCAATTACGACGACCGGCATGTGCTCGTCGATGAGGGCAATCGGGCCGTGCTTCATTTCAGCAGCAGGATAGCCCTCTGCATGTATGTAGCTAATTTCTTTCAACTTAAGGGCACCCTCTAGGGCGACGGGGAAGTTGTATCCGCGACCCAAGAATAAGGCGTTGGTGGCATCTACCATGGTTTTTGAAATCTCCCGAATCTGGCCATCAAGCTTGAGCATGGACTCGATTTTGGCGGGGATTGCCTCGAGTTCGCGGGCGAGTTCTGCGGCACGTTCGGCGGTCATCACCCCCTTCTTTTGGCCGAGCCACATCGCGAGCAGGGTAAACACCGTCACTTGGGCAGTAAAGGCCTTGGTGGAGGCTACGCCGATCTCGGGGCCGGCGTGGGTGTAGGCCCCGGCGTGCGTTTCGCGGGCGATGGACGAGCCGACGACGTTGCAAATCCCGAAGACGGTGGCGCCGTTGGCCTTGGCCATTTTAATTGCAGCGAGCGTGTCGGCGGTTTCGCCGGACTGCGAAACGGCAATGACCACGTCGTTGGGGCCAATGATGGGGTTGCGGTAGCGGAATTCGCTTCCGTATTCTACCTCTACGGGAACGCGGGCCAAGTCTTCGATGAGGTACTCACCGACAAGACCGGCGTGCCACGAGGTTCCGCAGCCAATCACAATGATGCGCTGAGCATTCAAAAGCTTGTCGCTAATCGCGTCCAGGCCGGCCATCTTGACCTCGCCGGTCTTGAAGTTGAGGCGTCCGCGCACGGTGTCGAGGATTGACTTGGGCTGCTCAAAGATTTCTTTGATCATAAAGTGATCAAATCCACCCTTTTCGATGGCCGCCAAATCAATTTGAAGCTGGTGGATCACATTATCCACCGGCATGTCGTTGGCAATCTTGCGCACAACTACTCCGCTGCGCTGAACGACCGCCATTTCTCCGTCCTCGAGGTAAATGACTTTTTTGGTCGAGTCAATGAATGGGGTTGCGTCACTGCCCACAAAGAACTCGTTATCGCCAAGTCCAAGAACGAGCGGAGAGCCCAGGCGACCGACCACCATTTGGTCGGGTTCGTCGGTGCTCATCACGACGATGGCGTACGCTCCAACCACCTCGTTCAGAGCAAGCCGCACTGCTTGCTGAAGGTTGACCTTCTCTTCGTTCTGGATGTACTCAATAAAGTTGACGAGGACCTCGGTGTCGGTATCGCTCGAGAAACTGTAGCCTTTGTTTGCAAGCAGCGCTTTCAGTTGCGCGTAGTTCTCAATGATTCCGTTGTGTACGATGACAAGTCGGCCGGAATTGGACGTGTGTGGGTGCGCATTGCGGTCCGACGGCTCGCCGTGAGTGGCCCATCGAGTGTGACCAATCCCAAGGGTGCCATGTGGTCGTTCTGCATCGGCTAAGGACTCAAGGGCCGAAACCTTGCCCACTTTTCTAAAGACGTCCAGTCGACCATTATACAGCGCAACCCCTGAGGAATCATAGCCGCGGTATTCTAAACGTTTAAGTCCTTGGACGAGGATCGGATACGCCTCACGGGGCCCGATGTAGCCTACAATGCCGCACATACGCGATTTAGTTTGGTTTGGTGTACCACAAATTTAGCGACATTGGCTCGACTGCGTCGGCGTTGCCGTGCAGGACGGCGCGCAACGGTGACGAAGCCATGCGCTCCGGAATGAGCATCATTCGGTAGGACGACGTGCTGTCCAGTCCGAGCAAATCCTGTACGTGGCGGGTGATTTCAAAGCGGTAGGCTCCTTTGCGAAGGACTCCGGTCGCAGAAAATGTTCCGCCCACCGACCCACGTTGGTAGTCGCGAATGAGCGTTTTTGCAGAACCTTTGACCTGGAGCACACTCAATCCGCCTGGAGCTTGGTACTTCAAATTCGATCCCTCGCGAACGGGCACTACGAGTTCAGCGTAGTTCACGACGTATCCACTATCGCGCAATGCACGCAATCCGTCGAGGTTGAGCACGGTGACCGCGCCACCGAGGCCTTGAATGTAGACCGAAGACTCGCCGAGCACCGTGTCCTGAGCAGTTAGGTCAAAATCAGCCTGGCTGCGGTCGTGCGCAATCATGTTAAAGCTCTGCACGCCTGAGGTCCATAGTAGGTCGTACACCCCATAGTCCTTGCCGGTTGCCGAAGTGTCTGCGCGAATTGAATCGTTCGTGTAAAAAATTCGAACCTTGGCCGAAGCGTCACCCGGATTGAACTGGTACATGGTCTCGTTGCCTGGTCCACCTGAAATTACGAGGCCCTTGAAGTATTCTAAAAAGGCCGCATTGGACGCTAAAACACTCGGAGTACTGGTTGACGCGTCCACAATCCACTCCTGAAATTTTTGGCGGCTGAGGTTAAGAAACATTGAGGTTTCACCCACACGCACCCCGGTGCGAAGGGTCTTAACCCCTGCCTTGGGCACAAAACTCGTGTCGCAGAGGGTTTCGCCCCCAGCTACGGTACTAAATGCGTAGTACACTGAATCGGTCAAGGCGGAATCGCTGCGCTGCACCTTAATGTGAAACGACGCCGTCGTGTCACCGTACCATCCGGCATACGGAAGGATCATGAAGACGGAATCTACCGTGGGATTGGCTCCGAAGTCTGGCGCAACCGAACTCAACACCAACTGGGTGGCAAACGAAGCCGTTGGGCGTCCAAAAATGGGGTCTTGGTAGCTGCCCACGAGCAGCGCTGCGGGACGCAACGTCACCAGGGAATCAAACGCCTCGGTGTGGGTGCGAATGGCTACCGCTGACTTCGTTCCGAAGGCAAACTGACTTCCGTCGACAAAATCTAAACCGATTTCTCCAGTCGACTTTTCGCAGGACGCCAACGCGAACGCGAGTGCAGCAACGGCGATGATCCGACGCATAAACGCTTAAGCGAATAGTGACTCGTAGAACGCATCAAGGGCCGCAGGGTTCTCAAGGAACTCTGCCCCATTGTGTACGGGAACCCCGGCAGCCTTGGCGGCCTCCACCGCAGCAGGAGAAGCATTTGGGCTCATTTGAAGCACGGCGTCAGCGTGGCGAGCGGCTCCGCAAAAGAGCGCCTCGGCCGAAGGATTGGTGAACTGGTCCATACCCTGCACTCCGTCAAAGGTCATGCCCTCTTCGAGTCCTTTGTCAAGATTTCCGTCAAAACCATTTTCAAAGAGGCTGTAGACCACTTTGGTTCCGGCAAAATGAGCGTCGTCGCTGTGAAACTGGCGCAAGTACACTGGCAGCGGAGCAGACATCCAGCCCATCACGTGGACTACGTCAGGTTGCCAACCGAGCTTTTTGATAGTCTCAATGATGGACTTGCTAAAAAATAGCGATCGCGCTCCGTTGTCGTCGTAAAAGGAGCCCTGGGCGTCTTCCCACGTTCCCTTGCGCTTGAAGTACTCCTCGTTATCAATGAAGTACACCTGAATTTTAGCACCCGGAACGGATGCAACTTTAATGATCAGCGGCTGGTCGTAGTCGTTAATGACCACGTTGATTCCGCTCAAACGAATAACTTCGTGAAGTTGGTGGCGGCGTTCGTTGATGATGCCAAACCGGGGCATGAAGGCGCGAATTTCATGACCTAACTCGTTCATTTTCTTCGGGAAAGCCAGTGCGGCATTGGCCAAATCCCCCTCGGGGAAGTAGGGCTTAATCTCATGTGAAACGTATAAAATGCGCCGCTTTGCCATAATCTCTTCTTATCGTGCCTATAAATTGGCCCACAAAGGTACGAAATTCTAAATTGGCGCTCTAGTTTTGGGCTGTTTTGGCGGAATCTCTCACGGTCCTTCGGACCCTCGACCAACTACGCGAATGGCGCAGTACACACAACGAACTTGGATTTGTTCCCACCATGGGGGCATTGCATGCCGGGCACCTCGCTTTAGTGGCCCGCGCGGCCAAGGATGGAGCACCCGTATTAGTCAGCATTTTTGTCAATCCGACGCAGTTCAACCGGCCCGAGGATCTGGCTTCTTACCCTCGCGACGAGGACGGAGACATCGCGCTACTGCGGGATTCTGAAGCCGCTGCGGTCTGGTTCCCTTCGGCCGCCGACCTCTACCCTGACGGAGTTCAAAGCCAGCACTTTGACTTGGAAGGGCTCGACACCCGGCTCGAGGGAGCCCTTCGACCCGGTCATTTTCAGGGTGTGGCGACCGTCGTGGATCGCCTGTTCACCCTCAGCTTAGCCACCAAGGCCTACTTTGGGCTCAAAGACTTTCAGCAAGTTGCGGTGGTGCGCCGCCTCGCGGCTCTTCGTGGCGGAACCCCGATCATCGTATCGTGTCCCACCCTACGCGAGTCGGATGGACTTGCAATGAGTTCGCGCAACCGACTGCTTAGTCCGCAGCAGCGCACCGCAGCCCCCGCCATCTACCACGCCTTATTGTGGGCGGCCAACGAGGTGCGCGAATTCCCTGCTCCGGCCCGCGCGCTTCAGCGAGAGCTGCGCAAAGAACTCGAGCGTGCCGAGGGCCTCGTGGTGGAATCCATCGACTTCATCTTCTCTGACACCCTTGAGGCCTTAACCGACCCCGACCGCCCCGTGGACTCCTACGGCCGGAGTGTTCAAACACTTATATCCGTTTATGCCGGAGAAGTGCGGCTCATCGACAACGCACCGTTGTACCTTTGCCGCCCATGACAATTGAGGTACTCTACAGCAAAATTCACCGCGTCCGAGTTACAGGCGCCGAGTTGAACTACATTGGAAGCATCACGCTCGACAGCGACCTCATTGACGCCGCCAAACTAATTGAAGGTCAAAAGGTTACGATTGTCAACATCGACAACGGAGAACGATTTGATACCTACGTCATTCGCGGAGGAAAAGGCAGCGGCGAAGTCACCCTCAATGGCCCAGCTGCCCGCCGAGTACAGAAAGGAGACATCATCATCATCATTGCCTATGCTGCGATGAGCGTGGACGAGGCGCGCCAATTTCAGCCCACCCTGCTCTTTCCTGAGGAGCCGACCAACCGATTAAGAGCCTAATTTTGAGCGTACCACGAATTCCTAGTTGGCTCAAAACCCTTGTATTTGCCGCATTGGGTGTTGGCCTACTGTACTTCGCCTTTCGCGATGTGGACATTAAGGCAGTGGGCCGCGAAATGCGCCGGGCTACCTGGTACTGGTTTGCAGTGAGCATTGCAGTCGGCTATTCCGCTGTGATTTCGCGCGGAATGCGTTGGAAAATCGTCCTCGACTCGATGGGATACACCACGACGTCCTGGAGGGCGACGCACGCAATCGGAATTGGCTACCTCATCAATATGGTGGTTCCGCGCGCCGGTGAGGTGGCCCGCGCCACCGCCCTGCGACGCAGTGATAAAATTCCAGTCGACATCCTCATCGGTACCATTATCGTCGAACGCCTCATCGACCTTATCATGATGGCCATCTTGCTCGGAATCACCGTGCTACTGACTTATCCCGAGCTGCAAAAACTCATTGCCAGTACCCAATCCGCCCCGAGTGGCGACGAGAGCGGTTTTCCGTGGATTCCAGTGATTGGGCTCGCCCTTGCGATCGCCTCCTGGCTCCTTCGCCACCGCTTCTTTGAAACCGCTATTGGCCAGCGTGTTCAAACGTTTTTACGCGGCCTCGCGCATGGTTTCACGAGCATTACTCGCCTTCATCGGCCGTGGGCATACCTCGGGCACACCCTGTTTATTTGGGGCGCCTACTTTGTGATGGTGTACGTTTGCTTTTTTGCCTTGCCCTCTACTGAACACATTCGCATCGACGAGGGTCTATTCGTAATGATGGCCGCGAGCTTGGGCGTAGTGATTCCCGTTCCGGGAGGTGTCGGTGCCTACCACTACCTAGTTGCTAAGGCACTAGAGGTGATTAGCATTCCCTACGTCGAGGGCCTCGCGTTTGCCACACTCGTCCACGCAGCACAGGCCTTGATGCTCATGTCTACGGGCATCATTGGGTTCATCGGCCTGAACCGTTTTAAAAACGACTAAGCCGCGCCGGGTGCGTACCTTGGCGGAACCATGGCCAAGACCAAAAAAGCCTTTGTTTGCCAGTCCTGCGGAACCAGCTACCCCCAGTGGGCGGGGCAGTGCCGCAGCTGCAGCGCTTGGAACACGCTCGTCGAAGAGGTCATTGAGCGAGCCCCTGTGGACCAAGCATGGGTAGCGCCCGGGCAAAGTCGGGTTTTGACCCTGGACCAGGTGGACCGCAGCGCCGAGCGGCGCGTCCCCACCGGCGACCTCGAACTTGACCGTGTACTCGGTGGCGGATGGGTCCCGGGGTCACTGAGCCTGTTGGGCGGCGAGCCTGGAATCGGCAAGTCCACCCTCATGCTGCAGGTAGCCCTCCATGCCGGAGCCAAAGCCCTCTATGCCAGCGGCGAAGAAAGCGCGGAGCAAATCCGAATGCGGGCCGAACGCATTGGCTTTAATGGCCCCGGATGCCACGTCCTTGCTGAAGTTTCTACGTCCAAAATTCTACAGGCAGCCGAACAGCTCAAGCCCGACCTCCTCGTGGTCGACTCGATCCAAACGGCGTATAATCCGCAACTTGATTCCGCCGCCGGAAGCGTCGGACAAATCCGTGAATCCGCCGCCGAATTTCTGCGCTACGCAAAGGCCCGGCACGTGCCCGTTGCTTTGATAGGTCACATCACCAAAGAAGGCACTCTAGCCGGCCCCAAGGTTCTCGAACATATGGTCGATGTGGTCCTGCAGTTCGAGGGCGACAAGCACCACCTCGTGCGCACCTTGAGGGCCCTTAAAAACCGATTCGGATCCACCCAAGAGCTCGGTTTGTACGAAATGGCCGAGCGCGGACTTCAACCTGTCGCAAACCCCTCTGCGTGGTTGCTGGGCCAAAGGGGTGAGGGACTAAGCGGTTCCGCCATTGGAATCACCGCCGAGGGTCTGCGCCCATTGCTCGTCGAAGTTCAAGCCCTGGTGTCGACCGCCGTCTACGGCACGCCCCAACGCAGCTGCACCGGATTTGATACGCGCCGCCTGAACATGCTCCTGGCGGTGCTCGAGAAGCGCTGCGGGTTCCACCTCGCCAGCAAAGATGTCTTTTTGAACGTAACCGGAGGCCTTCGCGTCGACGACCCCGCCCTAGACCTCGCGGTCTGCGCGGCTATTTTGTCGAGCCAAGAGGACCGACCCATCCCACCAGGGGTGGCTTTCGCCGGCGAAGTCGGCCTCGGAGGGGAGCTGCGCCCCATCGCACGAATGGATGCGCGCGTGCTCGAGGCCGGACAGCTCGGCTTTGACTATGTCTGGGGCGCCACGACACCGGGTATGCCCAAACGGCCCCATGGGGTCCATTTTGTGGCCCTCGACCGCATCAGCCAGGTCGTCGACAACCTCTTTTAGCAAAAAAGCCGGCCCCATGGGACCGGCTGAACATTCGTTCGGCGGGGATCAATTTCCGATCAACTCCGCCAACTCTCCCAAGTTGGGTGTAATAATAATTTCGGTCCGGCGGTTCTTAGCCTTGCCTTCGGGATTGTCATTGGACGAAATCGGCAAGAACTCACCGCGGCCCGCAGCTTGAACACGCTGGGGGGTCACGCCCTTGCCCACGAGGATCTTCACGACGCTTGTCGCGCGCATCACCGAAAGATCCCAGTTGTCTTTCACGGCCGTTTTTCCGTTGAACGCATCACTGTCCGTATGGCCCTCGACGGCAATCTTCAGGTCTTTGTTTTCGTTGAGGACTTTGGCGAGCTCGCCCAAGGCTGAGGCTCCATCGGGCTGCACGTCCCATGATCCGCTGGCAAACATCAGACGGTTGTCGAGTGATACATAAACTTGCCCGTTGCGCATCGATACGGTCAATCCGCGGTCCTTAAACCCAAGTAGGGCATCGGCAAGGCGTTGGCGCAGGTATGCGGCAGCACTGTCCTTGCGGCTGATCAGGCGCTCCAACTCGGCTACGCGCTGCTCGCGCTGCTGCAGAGCCACTTCGAGGTCCATTAGTCGCTCTTGCTCGCGCTTGAGCGAATCTTCTTTCGCAGCGAGGCGGGCGGCCAGCGACTCCATGCGCTCGAGCATGGCCTTGTTCTCAGTCAGGTTCTCTTGAACCAGGCGACTGTTATTTTTCAACGCATACTCGTAGTTCGAATTGAGGTCACGGTAGGCGCGTTGAAGCTTGCGCATCTCGGCACCTTGAGCAGTCGTGTCTTTGATTGCGTCGTCCAACGCAGCTAACGCTTTGACCTTCTGAGCCTCACTTTCGCTAGCTGAAATTCGGGCCTTTTCGGCGTCAACCTTGAGCGATTCCGCCCGCTGAACCGTCGCGTCGTACGACGACTGAAGCTCTGAATACTTTTTGGGCGATACACAGGCGCTGAGGAGCGCGATTGCGGCCAATGCCGCGGCAACTTGAATTCGCATACTACGAAGGTAGTTAACTCCAACGGAGTCGCACGGGGGCGTGGTCTGAAAATCGAAGATCTCTGAGGTATTCGACCGATTGAACCCTATTGGGGCAGTTGGTGATCCAATGGTCGATGCGCCAACCTTTGTTGCGGTCAAAGGCTCCAGACCGCGCGCTCCACCAGCTGAAGACCTCCCTGGCGCCTGGATTCAGGCGACGGAATGCTTCCACCCAACCCATTGATTCGATAGAGGCCATCCAAGAGCGTTCCTCGGGCGTGAACCCTGGCGTGCCGTCAAGGCGCTTGGGGTCGTGTACGTCGGACTCAAGGGGCGCTAAATT
>Ga0315906_10010012_pt1 | contig 11191 bp, 16 predicted proteins | sample LakEriMetagenome_4_FD_203526 | JGI IMG/M metagenome (GOLD analysis project Ga0315906, IMG submission 203526) | Freshwater fungal communities from buoy surface, Lake Erie, Ohio, United States - Buoy 2 MA122 | ecosystem: Environmental > Aquatic > Freshwater > Lake > Lake biofilm | place: USA... | reverse complement strand
GCTGGTGCTGGTGCTGGTGGTGCTGGTATTGGTATAGGTGCTGGTACCGGAGCTGGTGCTGGTGCTGGTCGAGGTGCTGGTGCTGGTGCTGGTGCTGGTGCTGGTGGTGCTGGTGGTGCTGGTACCGGAGCTGATCGATGTGCTGGTGCTGGTGCTGGTGCTGGTAGCTGTATCTGTATTGGTATTGGTGCTGGTACCGGAGCTGGTGGTGGTGCTATTGGTGGTCGAGGTACCAGTGCTGTTACTGGAGCTGGTACCGGAGCTGGTGGTGGTGCTGGTGCTGGTGCTGCTGCTGGTGCTGGTCGAGGTACATTATTAATTACTGGTGTTGTCGGTGCTCGTGAGGGGGGTGATCGTGCCGGTGCTCGTGGTGCTCGTCGAGGTCCCGGTGCTCGTGCTGGTACTGGTGCAGGCTTAATTACTGTCGAAACTCGTGGTGCCTGTGCCGGGTTTGCTCGTGACGGTGCTAGTGGTGCTGGTCGAGGTCCCCGTGCTGGTACTGGTGCAGGCTTAATTACTGGTGCTGTTTTTGCTCGTGACGGTGCCGGTGTTGCTCGTGACGGTGCAGGTTTTGCTCGTGACGGTGCCGTTGTTTTTATCCTGTTGGAGAACTGCTCTGCACGGTCCAAGTTTGCGATGTACAAAACAATAAACATACCCATCAATATGAGTACGATATCTGTGCATCGCCGATGCATTCTGATGTTACACTATCTTTTGGAAAAAAAAACGTTTTGCCGATCACATCCCATCCCCCTTCAAATATTCGGCGCGTTAATCCGGGCCAAGCGAATATATCGATTCGATACAAATAAATAATTATGGTCACCGGAGAAGTAGACCCGATTCGCGTCGAGGTGCACGAGCCTTTCCTGTCGGAGGACGGGACCGTTTCCGCGGCGGTCACGCTGCCCGAAACCACCGACAGGCTGACCGCGAGGATCCCGAGGCTCACCGTGTCGGACGCGGACGAGAACTGGACCCGCGGGTTCGTGATGTCCCGGACCGTAGCCGACGCTTACAGCGCGGTCCGAAGCGCCGACGCCGCGCTTTCCGGAGAGCTCGAGCAGTGGTTCGCCGCGCACAAAGAATCCCTTCCGCAAGAAGGATTCGGCTTTGTCCCGAGCGATCGAAAGGCGGGCAAAGTGCACTTTATCGTGTTTAGGAGTCCGGAGAACTGGAGCGAATACGAAACGGGTGACGACTGCGACGTCGAATTGGAACTCCGCGGCGTCCAACGCAGCGCCTCGGCCCGCGCGTACTCCGCGCTGTGGAGGGCCACCAGGGTCGAGCGCATTACCGGAATAGAGGACGTCGACGATATCGACGATATCGCGAAGGAAATGCATCACCTCGCCGAAAAGCTGTCGAAGGGCAAGGCTGACCGGGCTCCTATAGCGATGCCGAGCTGAAGGAACTGCTCCATGACGAACAGTAGTAAAATTCCGGAGAAAACGAAGAGAAACGTGTCGTATCTGTTGTCCGACGGAGGAGGAGGTTCCGGGCAAACCGGACAGGTCGGGCACATCGGACAGGTGGGGCAGACAACCTTGGGCCCGGGAGGCGGACAGTCTTCTATATCCTCCTTTGTCCTCCCGGAATTAGATTCGTTCTCCGGGCCGACGAACGCGTCGTCGTCGTTTGTGTAGATGGGCTCGTACGGGGCGTAGGCCGTCATGAAAATGTTGGAGTGGGGCTGCGGCTCCGACGAAGAAGGCTGGTGCTTGGAGGAGGATGCTGTCGCCGATTTCTTCGATCGTCTCGATTTCGATTTCCTGCTCCGGGGGGGAGTCGGCATGGCCTCTGCCATCCACGCCTGGTCGATCAAGCTGTATCCGTCGCTCATGATGTCCGATAAGAGAAAATCCGCGCGTTCGCTGCCGGGTTTTTTTTCCGTGGCCGCCATGTAAAGCATGACCGATACTCCCCCCGCCGCTCAGATATCCACGCCCCTCGCACAGCTCCGGGCACAAGCCGCCGCCGCAAAGTCGGCCGAGGCAGCAGCCGCCGCAGCTGTCGTGCCGCCTCCTGCGCTGCCACTTCCCCCGGCTTCTCCTCCGGCTTCTCTTCCTCCTCCCCCGCCTCCCCCTGTTGCTAACGAAGACGCCATCATGGAGCTTGCGGCGGCCTCGGCACCCGTCGCGCCGGTCCCCGCGGCAAAGCCTTCAGCCGCGCCGTCTAGCAGCTGCGGGGGCGCGCTGATGTCTTTCGTGTCTGTGTCACAGATGAAATTTTGCCTTGCTGTTGCCGTCGTGTTTTTCGTCGTTACGATGCTTCCGGTCGACGCGCTGATCAAAAGGTTTTCGGTCCTGGATCGACTCCCGTTCGCGAACATCCTGCTGAAGGCCCTGACGGCAGGCATAGCCGTCACGGCCGCGTCACCTTCATTTTTTTCGCACGAGTATATCAAGTAAACAAACAAAATGAACAGGAAGACCTGTCTGCTGATGTGCGCGGCGGCTCTGCTCGCACTCGCGGTCGTAGCCGTGATCTACATGATGTACAACTGCGACAGGGGCTTGGCGAGCAAGGAGCTGAGCATGGCTGACATGCTGATAGACGGTTTCGAGGGCGGGGGAAAAACGACCGTAGAGTACTACGCGATGGAGGGGTGCCCGCACTGCAAGGCTTTCGACCCCATCTGGAACTCGGTGAAGGCGGAGGTGGAAGCCTCGGACAGCGCATCCGGACTAGAGTTGCACAAGTACGACATCACTGACCCGCAGGGCAAGGAAAAGGCTTCGGAGGCCGGCGTCACGGCATTCCCTCACGTGCGGAAGGTTTCTCCAGACGGCCAAGTAACCGTGTTCTCCGGCAAGCGCGACGAGTCTACTCTGAAAGAGTTCTGCGAGCATCTTTGATGTTTTTTATTCTCGCAGGGAATACCAATGCAGCTGAAACTGAAAAAATTCGACATTTCCAAGGTCAGGGACGACTCTGTGGTCATCATGCTCGGCAAGCGTCGGACGGGAAAGTCGTTCCTGTGCAAAGACCTGCTGTCCTACCATTCCAACGTCCCCACGGGCGTTGTCATTTCCGGGACAGAGAGCTCCAACAGGTTTTATTCTGATATTTTCCCGCCGCTGTTTATCTACGACGACTACAAACCGGAAATCGTCACGAACATCGTGAATCGCCAGAAAAAAGTCATCCGAAACAATAACAACGCTCGTCCCGGACAAGAAGTCGACCCGCGCATGATATTTATCATGGACGACTGCCTGTACGACGACCGATGGACGAGGGACGTCAACATCCGGTCCATTTTCATGAACGGGCGCCACATGAAAATCATGTTCATCTTCACGATGCAATACCCGCTGGGCGTCCCACCCGTCCTTCGCGCAAATATCGACTATATTTTCATACTCAGGGAGCAGATCGTCAACAACCGGAGGAGGATCTACGAAAACTACTGCGGGATGCTTCCAAACTTTGACATATTCTGCTCCGTCCTGGACCAGACCACAGAGGACTACGAGTGCCTCGTCGTGGACAACACAAGCAGGAGCAACAAGATAGAGGACCAGATTTTTTATTACAAGGCAGAGGAGGCTCCTCCGTTCACCATCGGTTCTAAAGAGCAGTGGGAAAAGAGCAATCGCAGGCTCGGGGACGACAGCGACGACGACGAGCCGCTGAGCATGAACGCCGTGCGCAAGGGCAAGATTCAGCTAAACGTCGTCAAGCAATCTTGATCCTAACGACGAAGATCCCAACTTGGACGGGCTCGCCTTTGTCTTCGGGGTTTTGGGCGTACTGGGCGCGCTCGTCTTGGCGCTCGTCTTGCGCTTGTTTCCAGTAGGAGTAGCAAGTGTTTTGACGAGAGCGGCGTCCAGTCGGATCGAGAAGCTGTTCATGTTCTTTGTCTCGTTATTTGCAGCTTGCCAAAGTCCCAACGCGTGCTGCATCACTGCATCCTTGAACGACAATTCCGTTTTGTTGATCCTGTCGTAATAGAACTGCAGGTTTTCAAGTTCTGCCTTGCCTTGATGTTCCCAAAGCAGGCGGTCGTCGGCGGCGTAGCGATTCGCATCGGTCGCCATGAAAGCTTGAAGAACGAGCTCGTTAACATCATCTTTCCCAGGCACGATCACAGACAGAAGCTTGAGTGCGATTACCTCGTCAACAACTTCGCGCACCTCCGCAGGCATCTTTGTGGTCGGGCTCCCGAGACAGTTGAACAGGTTCAACATCAATATCGAGCTCGGCGGAGCGTCGAGCACGCTTTCCACTGACATGCTGGCCGCAGCGCTCTGATCTGTTTTGACGCCGCGCTTGAACACGTCGAATCCGAGGCATCTGGTTCTGATAGTCTCTGCTCGATCTTCCGGAGACAAGATATCGGGACCCATCAAATCTTCAATTGCAAATTCTTGGGGAAATTCATCCGCGTCCGCTTCATCTGCCGCCGTCTCTGCTGCCGCCGTCTGAGCTGCCGCCGTCTCTGCTGCCGCCGTCTGAGCTGCCGCCGTCTCCGCTGCCGCCGTCTCCGCTGCCGCCGTCTCCGCTGCCGCCGTCTCCGCTGCCAAGGCGAATGGTAACCCGGAGATGTCTACATCCTCGTCATGTGATTGCGGTGGGGAAAGGCCGGTAAACACTCGCAGATTTGGGGAATCAAACACGGGCAGGTTAGACTCCGGAGAGATCGGGGAACCAAACACGTTGTTGTAATCGTCCATTATTGTTGTTGTTGGGCGTATGCTTACGAACTTTATGGGTGTAAAATTCAATTTATTTCGCTCAATTCAAAAGAGAGATGGCCAGGACAGTTATTATCGTCGCTATCGTTGTTCTGATATTACTGATATTCTTGTGCGAGTGCATCAAGGAGCCGTTCACTTTCGCGGTCGATATATGCTCTGCTATCGACAAGGACGGGTCTATATATACCGACGGCAGTCCGCAACTGAAGGAACTGTGTTCGTCACCGGAAAATATAAACCCGGAACAGACTTGCACAGTGGGGTGCGATATGCGGACGCTATGTCGCAATCCGGGAGTACGTTTCTGCGCCGAAGTCCTTCACTACCACCCGTTCACTTGCGACGTGAGCAAGGTGCACTACGGAGGACAGCACGCCCAGGTAGACCTCCCCCCGATTTACAGAATCAGAAAGGGGACCTGTCTCGTGGCGGACGCGCAGGGGAGAGTCGCAAACGACGCCGGGCTGCGAGCTTGCCTGTTCCGGTTTCCTTCCGAAATATCCGTTGTCGCGAAAACTCTAGCAACATCGCAGCTGTCCGACTCGTGGACGCTCACCATCGAAAACAATAATCCGGCCAAAATATCTCTGCCTCTAAAAAACCCCGAATACGCGAACGCGTGCGCCGACTTCGTACCCAGCGTTCCCACTATATTCAAATTCGAATCGGGAAGAACACCGGCCGGTCAAGACACTTCTATTTCCAAAGACAGGCCTAGCCTACTCGAGAGGGTGACGCGAGCCAGGACCCACAAAAATCAACCCGGAAGATTGCACGTCACTTTCCGGTTCACACTCCCCGCGACGTCTCGCGCCAAGTTCGGCGACAAGTACGAGTACGTCGCGACGGTGCCCGAAGAGCGCGCCCAGAGCAGCCCGTTTTGCAAAAAGCCGATGTCATCGCGAACCGACGTGTGGCTCTGCCTGAGCCTGCGACCCCGCGACGGTAAGGTGGACGAGGTTCGCGAGATCGTTTCCGGTTCGGACGGAAAAATACATGTTTACCGGTCGAACGAGGTCATCGATTTCGACATGTCGCAAATCCTGACGGTGAACGGCACCGAGCCAGAGATATGGCTAGGCCTGCGAGACGGGGCCGTCGACCACGGCCTCGCTTAGTGGCCGAGAAAGGCGAAACTGGGAATGTCTCCCCACGACGCCTTGGGGCTGGCCGCGGGATAGTCTTTCTCTACCGCGTCGGGGTCTGACCGGTACCGCGCGATGTCGCTAACCACGCTCTCGATCTCCGGAGCGAGACCACGTATGTACGTATCGTCTCGACGGATTCGGACGCAGCTGTAAACCACGAGCCTCCAGAAGTTGCTCCCGGGTCTCGCCGCAGCCCAATCCAGCGCCTCGGGACCGCCTCCGACGATAACTTCGTGCTCGTCGTCGGTCTTCCACACGGCTCCCTTCTCCATCCCGTTCGCTGAAAGCCCGGTGCTGCCGCCGTCCTTGTCGAACTCTTCTGCGGACTCGTATTCTTCGAGCTTGACCTCCAGAAAGTCGCACTCTTCGAGCCCGGTGGTGTCTAGCTGCGACTGAACTTGCGCCCAGTAAGCCTGAGGGACCTCGCCGGTTATCACCCTGGAGTAGGGGCACTTGATCTCCAACATGATACCCAGGTCGCTGATGCCGTCTGGGCTGGCCCCGAAGCCCTTGATACCGGGGTGCGCAAGGAGGCCGAACTCGTGCACCGTCGCAGCGTTTCTGCGGGAGTACAGCACACAAGCGACCGGCTCGTACTTGACGCCCCACTTGATCGCCGGCTTGTCCTTCATGTCGTCCCAGGCGGACGGGCCCGCCAGCTTGCGCTTGAAAAACTGCTTCCTGGACGACTTGGTCATCGCGGAGGCCAGCTCGGAACCTGTCACCATGTTTTCGCGAGCGGCGTACCATGCTTCCGTCCTCTGCGGAATGCCCGGGCTCTCCAAGAGGCGAGCGAGGGACGCGACGTACCCGGAAAGGCGCTTGAGGCGCAGCAGAACGTCGTCTTTCGGTACCGGTCGACCCAGTACTATAGCGCAGGTCTCGGCCACGACGGCGACGATCGCCTCCGGGTCGCAAAGACGAGGCACCAGGCCGTGGATCCGGACGACTTTCTCGACGCAGAGGTCCATGATCGGCGATTTAACGCGCACATATTTAATAGTACAAGTTAAGCACGCGATGCAGCAGACCACCAAAACAAGGCCCGTGATCACCAAGTACGAGCTCGTCAAGGTACTCTCGGCCCGCGTTCAGCAGCTGGCCGACGGCGCGCCCAGCACGCTCCCTCCGGACCACGCGTCTGACCCCGTCTACGGCAACCTGCTAGACGTTGCGGTGGCGGAGCTCGAGGAGGGCAAGCTGCCGATGATGCTGCCCCGGGAGCTTCCCGACGGAACCAGAGAGCTCTGGAGGCTGGACCAGCTAAGACTGCCCAAGGCGTTTATGCGACACGTCAAATCGACTTCGATCCTCTAGACTAGGCCTGCGCGGCGTCGACCTTGGCAGCGATCGCGTCGATGCGCTTGTTCAGCGCCGCGATGGAAGCGGTCTGGTCGTTTTCCACGACCGAGCGGTTTATCTGCTGGTCGATGCGGTGCTCGAGAGAGGCCTCGAGCATGGCCCTCTCCCTGATGATGTCCTTTTTCAGCTCGTCCTTTAGATCGGCGATGTCGGTCGGCTTGGCGCTGCTACCGGCGCCGGCTTTCAACTCCTCGATCTGGCCCGCCATTTTCTCCACCGTTGCAGAAAGCGCCTGCAGGCGGGCCGCGATCATCGTGATGTGCTGGACAATAGCTTGGGTGTTTCCGGAGCTCATATCTCTGTATTTTAGAATCTCCAACATAATTATTTTGTCGGCCAACAGACGCGCCGCGGATCTGGCCTGCGAGCGCGCTCGCCTGTCGCTGAGCGAAGACCTCTTGAGACGAATCTACCTCAAGGCCCTGGTGTCCAGAGAGAACGACGCCAGGAGGCGGTGGTTCGCGAGCATGCGCCAGGGGGTCGCCAAAGCCATGGCCGAGACCGACATACGCATGAAGCCCGGGCTCGCGGAAGTCGGCGATCTGCGCGTCTGCTTCTGCGAGGCACACGGCACTCTGATGTACGTCTCCATCTACACCACGTATGCGCGCCAGATTATGAAGTCGGAAACCCTGACGAGCGTCCTCTGCAAAGACGGCCCGGGGAAGATAGCCGCGGCGATAGCGCGAGACATGGTGGACGGGCAGACGATGTTTTGCTACTTGCTCAGGCGCGACATATACGCGAATATTCTGTAGTCTAATTTAGACCGGTTTCCATGTTGTAATACAGCATATTTATTCAAAAAAGAAGACGGCAATATCACCCGGCGTTAACTCCCGACACATCAACAGCGCGAACTAATACTTTACTGTTTGACTTACGCGAAATTTTATCGTCGTTGTTCAGCACGACCTTCGCGTAGTAGGATCCTGCTCTGATGCTATTTTTCTCTACTGTACCCGTTTTATTGTTTGCTGTTCTCTTCAAGCTCGTGTAGTTGTCCAGGTTGCCGACGTAAACTGTCGTAGACGCATTCACCGGCTCACCGATATCGACCCACTTCATCCGAATTTCGGCATTGTCAGAATCTATGAGGTACACGTCGTATCGACGAGCGCCTTGAAAGCTCAAATAAAAGCCCATCGTATATTTGCTCCCCGCGTCTAGAACACGGAATTCGTTTATCGCTACCGGATCGATGACAGGAATATCCCCGTTTCTTTTCTTGCAAATTCGAAGGTTTCCACTGTGAACGTAGTTAGGCACTGGTTCGATCTGCCTGTCGTCGCAATGCTCGGTCACGCCAGTCGGAGCACGGGTCGGCGTCTTTGCCGGCGTCGTAACCGGCGTCTTTGCCGGCGTCGTAACTGGCGTCGTAACCGGCGTCTTTGCCGGCGTCGTAACTGGCGTCGTAACCGGCTTCTTTGCCGGCGTCGTAGCCGGCGTCTTTGCTAGAGGTTTAAGTTTCAGAACAAAATATCCAGATAGTATCTTATTCCAATTTTGTTTTACTTCAGTATAAGAAGTGTTAGGTTTAGTGTTAGGTCGATAATATAACGCGTAATCACTATGAATCGCTATTACTCGTGCATTACTTTTATATTCTGTGTCTTTTTGCAATGACATCGGTTTTCCCGATGATGTAAGTAGTAATGCCGTAGTAACGCCTGTTGTTGAGAACTTTTCCATGTTCAAAGTATTGTGAAGCTGTTGAATTATTGCGGTCACGAGGGTCAGACAAGTCAAGAAGATTGCGATTGCGACGGTAGCGCGACGGTCCATTGTTTATTTATATTTAAACACAAAATATTGAAGATCGTATTCCGAAGTTCTTTCCAACGCTCACACACACACACACATTCAAGCTTCTGATTCTCTTAATTCTCAAGAAAACCAAACGCTCACCATGTCTTCTTCTTCTTCTTCTGCTCCTACTGCAAAAAAAGCTTACCGCTTCGGTGATTACTTGCTGAAACCAGCTGCCAAGCTGCTTCACCAAGTCGCATCTGCTACCGCCGTACCAGTGCTCACCTCGCTTACCACGCTTACCAACTCTTCTCCGGAAGACCCCTACTACGTTGGTAAGCTAATTGAACAAGTCACTGATCAAGTCGCATCTGCTACCGGTGCTGCCGTCGTACCAGTGCTCACCTCGCTTACCAACTCTTCTCCGGAAGACCCCTACTACGTTGGTAAGCTGATTGATCAAATCGCATCTGGAGTTTATGAAACTGTTTTGAAAAGCAACAAGCTCTCCATCACCGCTTACAAGAATCTCGTTGATACTAGATCTCTCGAATACATCATGATCATCAATCGCCCTTATGCCGCTAATACCTATATTCGTATGATGTGCAGGCAATCGATGTTCGTATATGTGGACTATAAATCGTTCCGTATTCCCAATATCGTAGATAACGAGATTACGACTACTGTGTACGAAGACCCCGTCTTCAACACCAAAGAATCCCCGCATTACGCCGCCGCCATGATTATTGGCGACCGCATGCTCGCGATCGTTTGGGTTGACAAGATGCGGTACTTCGTAGACACCAGCTCCAGGTATTCCCTCGAGCACGCTGTGTACTGTGCTTGTACTACCCCAAACCCAGTATCAAGCACTTATATGACTATCACTCGTATCTAGTACCAGTGCGTGTGAACCACACACCCCCGCGGTGTTTTAGGGAGTAAAAACCCTTAACACCCCTTTTCCAACGAAAACAAGAAAAGGGATTGCCGTTTCAAAAAAAACGCGTTCCTTTTTTTATCACATAAAAAAAACAAAATTTGAAGATCGCGTTCCAAATTTTGTTCCAACGCTCACACACACACACACACACATTCAAGCTTCTGATTCTCTTAATTCTCAAGAAAACCAAACGCTCACCATGGCTTCTTCTTCTTCTTCTTCTGCTCCTACTGCAAAAAAAGGTTACCGCGTAGGTGATCTCTTTCTGAAACCAGCTGTCAACTACCTCACAAACTCTTCTCCGAAAGATCCTTACTACGTTGGTAAGCTGCTTCACCAAGTCTCGTCTGCTACCGCCCTACCAGTGCTCAACTCGCTTACCAACTCTTCTCCGGAAGACCCCTACCACTTTGGTAAGCTGACCAAGCAAATCGCATCTGGAGTTTATAAGACTGTTTTGAAAAGCAACAAGCTCTCCATCACCGCTTACAAGAATCCACTCGTTGATACTATACCTCTCGAATACATCATGATCATCAATCGCCCTTATGCCGATCATACCTATATTGGCATCAAGAGCGGTATTCTGTACATGGGCAAACATTCTGTGTTTACACCCTCTTGTGTTATTCGCGACATCGTAGATAACAATATTACGACTACTGTGTACGAAGACCCCGTCCTCAGCACCAAAGAATCCCCGCATTACGCCGCCGCCATGATTATTGGCGACCGCATGCTCGCGATCGTTTGGGTTGACAAGATGCGGTACTTCGTAGACACCAGCTCCAGGTGTTCCCTCGAGCACACTGTGTACTCTGCTTGTACTAAGCCAAACCCAGTATCAAGCAAGTTCATGACTATCACTCGTATCTAATACCAGTGCGTGTGAACTACTCACCCCCGCGGTGTTTTAGGGAGTAAAAACCCTTAACACCCTTTTTCCAACGAAAACAATAAAATGGATTGCCGTTTCAAAAAAAAACGAGTTCCTTTTTTTATTACATTTGTATTTTCATCGTTTTTGAAAAATTTTGAAGCTCGCATATCGAATTTGAGTTCAACGCTCGCATACACATTAAAGATTCCGATTCTCTCAAATCTATAAACGTCATGTCTTCTTCTTCTTCTTCTGCTCCTACTGCAAAAAAAGGTTACCAAGTAGGTGATCTCTTTCTGAAACCATCTGCCAAATACGTTGGTAAGCTGATTCACCGAGTCGCGTCTTCTACCGCCGTACCAGTGCTCACCTCGCTTACCAACTCTTCTCCGGAAGACCC
>Ga0315906_10010010_pt1 | contig 11192 bp, 12 predicted proteins | sample LakEriMetagenome_4_FD_203526 | JGI IMG/M metagenome (GOLD analysis project Ga0315906, IMG submission 203526) | Freshwater fungal communities from buoy surface, Lake Erie, Ohio, United States - Buoy 2 MA122 | ecosystem: Environmental > Aquatic > Freshwater > Lake > Lake biofilm | place: USA... | reverse complement strand
TACAGCTATGTTCCGGGCCACGAGCTTCCCCATCCAGTGAACGACCCCGCAGGCCATCTTTATTGCGCCCAGGCAAGCCAAGCCCACGAGCCTCTGATCACCACCTCGCAGCTCTCAACCCTGCCAAGTGATCCTGTATCCCGGCGCCGAGCCCTTGCCGCTATCGTCGCCGAGAATTCCCAGTGGCTCTACGCTCTGGACCTCTTCAACGCTGGCTTCTACTGGGAAGCTCATGAAGCCTGGGAGAGTTTCTGGAACGCCCTTGGCCGCACGACTCCCGAGGCCCGATTCGTCCAAGGGCTGATCCATCTCTCTGCCGCCTGTGTGAAGATCCGCGAGGGAAAGCCCATGGGAGTCAGCAGGCACACCAAGCGGGCCCGGGAACTGCTTGGCGAACTGGAGGCGGCGAACCCTGGCGGCACTCTCAACGTCGCCCCAGAGAGCCTTTCAGCAGTGGTAGCCGAACTGGAAAAGTACACCCCGGCATGCTGGCACACTTCGAGAACACCATTTGTGCGAGTCTTGGCCGGGAACTTGCGATTGGTGGAGTAGAAGGGGGCTATCGGGCTTGGAACTGGGCTTGGAATTGGTGCGCCGCAGGTTGGCCGGAGATGGTTTTTGGCGGCGTTCGAAACCCACAGGCCCGATCGCCGTTGAATAAAAAGCCCAACCATCCACCCCCTCGGAGCCCAATGTCATGTGCCGCGGATTCTTTCCCGCAGTCTTGTTCTTAACTGGTTTTTGCTGCTTGGCCCTCGTTCAGCCCGTCCTCGCTGCCCCTGAAGAAGGCAGCGGCAAGCGGGCTGAGTTACGCCAGAAAGTCCTGCAGAAGTTCGACAAGAACGGTAACGGCCAGCTGGATCCGGACGAACGTGAAGCCGCCCGAGGAGCCATGCAGCAGCGGCGAGAGCAGGGGGGCAGGAATGGCGCGGCTGGAAAGGGTGGTGCTGATCCGGAGCGCCGCCAAAAGTTGCTCGCGAAATTCGACACGGACGGCGACGGCAAGCTCAGCGAGACCGAGAAAGCAGCCGCCAAAGAGGCCCGGGCCAAACGGGGCCAGTAGCCGGTAATGATAAGAATATCCGTGAGGGGGCGAGCGGGTCTGGCCTTGCCACTCCCCGAGCGAACCACCAGTTAGATACGGCCCGGTGAATGAAGCTCCACAGAAGCCCATCGATGGCTCTCACAGACCGCCTGCTGGCCGACGTGCTCGCCGTGGCTATACGCGTGACCCCTCGTTTTCCCCAAGAAATCCGTAGGTGATGGTTCCCGGCCAGCGCATCCAGAGCCCCAAAACATTCCGCGACAAACCATAAACAATTGGCTGTGGTCTCTGTCGCGGCTCACAAAACTCGCCGGCTTCTCCCCAAGCCAAACGCCAGCCAACTACGAAGCGGGGTATAAAGCGCGACGAAGCCCAAACGCCACTATCTCCGAGTACCTGCCAGACGCCCTAATCGCCGTGGCCAATCCGGTGCCCCCTCGTTTTCCCGAGAAATACGTAGGTCGTATTTTTTGGCCAGAGCATCCCGGGCCCAAAAACACTCCGTGACAACTTACAAACTCTCGGCTGTGGGTGCTGTAGCCGGCCCAAGAACTTTCCGATTCCGCGCCGAGCTCATCCACACAACCCCTTAACCAGTGCCTTGAGGGTCGCCAACAGCTCGTGAAGCCTGCTGAAATACATGCCGCTCAAGGCCGGCAAGTGCGCTAAACTAGAGCCTTTAATCGGTAAGGAGGCTGACCCTATGGCGTATGAACCAACCACGGATCTCGAATTCAAAGCTTTGCGAGCGGCCCTGAGCACGCTTCGCAGTAGGCTCCCCAAAAAAGAGCGAGCGTGTTTCGGCGCGAGCAAGCCGGGCTCTACGCCGAGAAAACGATCGCGGTACTTGGGGCTCGCCGCAAGGCTCGAAAAAGCTCTGCAGAAGGGGCCGTAACGAGCGATTAGGCGTGCAGGCTCAGTCCCCTTCGCCCATGGTCTTCGCGATGATTTCCCGGGCTTCCTGCCACTTTCGCTGGACTGTTCTGCGCGACAGTCCGAGTGTTTCTGCCACGGCGTTCTGGTCGAGCCCGAGGTACCACGCCAGCCTGAAGACCTCTCGGTGTTCTTCCGGGAGCTGCTCGACGGCCGCGTGAAAAGCCTCCCAGCGAGCCATTGGGATTTCCTCATCCTGCTCGCCGTCTTGGGACGCCTCTTCAACGAGAAACACATCCCCTTGCGAGCCATCCCGGACGTTCGTGTCGTGGTTCTGCGCGTAGCTCATAGGGCCCGAGTGCTTGCGGGCCAGATCAATCAGCTCGCGTTGAATCTGCGTCGCCATCAAGCCCATCAAGCCGCGCGGTGAGTCTGGCACGGTCTCGCCAAGCGCCCGATAGAGCCTGATGGCCGCATTCTGGGCGATGTCATCCGTGTTGTCCCAGCGGCGCACCTTGGAGAACTTCCCGAGGAGCCGGCTGGAGAGTTCGCGGAGCCGGTCGTTGCAGACTTCGAGGATCTTGTCGCGAGCGCACTGATCCCCGGCCGCCAATCGCTTCAGGCACGCGGCCAGTTCCTCGGCGACTTCGGGGGGTAGTTCAGTTGCCATGGTGCTGGGCGGGATTCTTGGCTCGGGCTGTGGGTGGCTGGGGTCTCTTTCACCGGCTCAAATGCCCGTCAGCGAGAGCCCGGAGTGTATTTCAGGGCAGGGAGCAGCGGGGGGATTTGGGGGCCGGCCAGCAGGAACGTCGGCCGTATTTCCCGTTGTTTTCGGCCGAACGAACAATTTTGGCGCCCCGGGAAGCCGCCTCTCGCCAATAGGAGTAGCGCGCGGGTTTTCCTATTTAAATCCGGCGAACAGCGGCTTTTTCCGGCGAGACACAACGAGGACCCAGCGAGATGCCTAGGTTCAAGAACTTTTCCAGCTCAGTAGCCCTCGCTCTGGGGCTCGTGCTGGGTTTTGCGTGCGCGTTGGCTTTCGGCGGCGAACTCAACGCCCGGGGCCGCAAAGAGCTGCAGGCTATCGAGCAGGTAATCCAACAGAACTTTGAGGCCAGCAATCGCGAAGACGTGAAAGGCGTCATGGCAACGATGACGCCCGTGATTCCGCAGCAGGAACGGTTTGTCGACGAGCTGCGGCAGTTTTTCAAAGACGTCGACTGCTACACGCGACTTGTTTCGGGCGAGCTGGTGTCGGCCGAGATGACAGAAGATGGACTGCGTGCTGTTGTTCGTGTCGTTCAAGAGACCACGACGGGCAAAGACGGTGAGGACCTGCCGTACTCCGAGTTTCGCGAACGAAGCACGATGCTGCCGCCTTGGCCGCTGTGTGAGTACGAAATGGTTCTCTACAAGGTGAGAAACAAGTGGCTCATCTACAAATGCGACGGGCAGCCACAGGAAGTCACTCGTGAACAACTTGCCGCCCGCACTGGTGCCCAAGACTGAGCGTGCCGAGAGCGTATCCATCCAAATCCACGCCCAATAGGAGAGACTGTTATGGCCTCGTCTTCATTTGCCGGCGCGAATCATCAGCCCATTCCCGGCTCAAACTCCGGTCGTGCTCGTCGTCTCAGCCCGTTTCCGCCGGCGCCCAAAAGTGTCCGGGTCGTCAGCGTCTTCAGCGAGGCGCAGCCCAGTTCGCCTCCCGCCAGCCCGATTAGCCCGCAACCCGAGGCCATTCAAAACGTCTCGTGGGTTCTGTGGCTCATCGCAATCACGGTGATTCTGGCACTCGTAGCCATGCTGCTCGCACGCTCTCAGGTCTGGAATCAACTGGGTATTTGAATGCCAACTTGGAGTCTGCCCTAGGCCATGGTCGCGGCTGCCAGAGCCCCTAGCCGGGCACGTAAACTATCGCCGCGTCGCTCGCCCGATGCTGGAGCCATCGTGGGCTTCGCGGGCACAGGGAAACCACACTCAGTCCAGTTCCGCAGTCACGCGATGTCTTTCACCGAGCCCCAAGACGCCAACGAGCCTGAGCCCGATCTCGAAGCCAAGTCGCAGGATCGCAGCCCAGTGCCCTTTCCCGGCCAAGCTGATGACTTTGGTCTTACGCCGAAGCCACGCGAGCCAAAGGTCAGGGCCCAGCGCGTAGATCCACTGTTGGGCGTTGATCTTGGCGGCGTGAAGATCGTGAAGTGTATTGGCGAAGGTGGCATGGGCCGGGTCTACGAAGCTCTCCAATCCAAGCCTGCCAGAACCGTTGCCGTGAAGGTGATCCGGCAGGGCATCACGTCTGAAAAGACCATGCGGCGGTTCGAGCGTGAGGCGGAATTTCTGGGCAAGCTCCAGCACCCCGGCATCGCGCAGATTTTCGTGGTCGGGACGTATTCCAGTGATTTCGGCGATGTGCCCTTCTACGTGATGGAGTTTCTGGCCAATGCGAAGCCCCTCACGAACTACGCGCACGAGCAAGCCCTAGAGCTTCACGAGCGGGTCAGGCTGTTCAAACTGGTCTGCGAGGCTGTTTCCCATGGGCACGACCGCGGAATAGTCCATCGTGACCTCAAGCCCGGCAACATCTTGGTGGACGCAAACGGCAGTCCTAAGGTCATCGATTTCGGCGTAGCCCGCAGCACGGATTCAGACCTCGCCCTTGAGTCCATGAAGACAGACACGGGCCAGATGATCGGCACCGTGCAGTACATGAGCCCGGAGCAGTTTGGGCCCGACCCCGACGATCTCGATGGCCGCGCAGATGTGTACTCCCTTGGGGTCGTCCTGTACGAGCTGCTGTCTGGCTCGCCGCCGTACTCCGTGAAGAAGAAAGCCCTGCACGAGGCCAGCCGGGTCGTGTGCGAGGAAGTGCCGCCACCCCTGAGAGCTGTCTCGAAGGCCATACCGCGGGACATCAGCGCGATTGCCGAGCGAGCCCTCCGGAAAGACCGCCGGCACCGGTACCACACGGCCGGCGAACTTGCAGCTGACCTTGGGCGGTTTCTGGATGGCAAGCCCGTAAAAGCCCAGCCGAAAGGCATGCTCGACCGGATGTGGCGCCGCGGTCAACTCAGCAAGCCGATCAGCAGGCGGGCAGGTTTGGTTTTGATATCAGGAGGAATTCTTGCCGTTGGGATTAGCCAGCTTGTTGGGTCACGGGTTCAGGACTTCGAGGGGTATCGGCCCCAGAGAGCCCAGCTCAAAGCCTCGGCTGTTTGGACGCCGACAAGCCTGAGCGTCCGCGCGGGGAACTTTTACAAGCTCACCGCAATCGGCACCTGCAAAGACAGCTCCGGCGTAACCTTTGGCCCCGAGGGAACGGACCCGCCGGACCCCCTAAGCCTGCTTGGACCGCCGGCAGACGTTCAAGAAAAAAGTGACGGTCCCTCATATGGCCAGATCATCCCGCGGCGCCTCTTGATCGCCCAGATTCGCGACTCCAGAATCCTCCTTCCAGTGGGGGCAGACCTGACGTTCGTGGCGCCTTGGACGGGTCCCCTCAGTTTCCGGGTCAACGATGAGACCGAATCGCCACAGGCCGTCACGGGAGACCTTCGTGTGACGCTCGAACGAGTCTCCCGCCCAACCCTCGTGGACAAAGACGGCAGGACAACGATCAGCACGCGCGTCGGTAAGACCAAGTACCTGCTCTTTGAGCCCGAGGGTATTCGCTGGCAGTTTTCCGGAGTTAAGAGTGCTCTTGATGAGCCAGACTATCCAGTTCTGCTCAACGGGATTGCATGGTGGCCACTACCTGACAAGCCCAACACCGAAGGCTGGCGCGAACTGATGGAAAAGAACCGCACGCCGCTGCTAAAGACTCGGGCGTTTGCTTGGGCCGCCATCCCAAATGGCCCGAAGCCTCACGTCGCCGTGCTTTCAGCCAATAGCAGCGCCGTTACCGCAGGAGGGCCCTCGCCGGAGCAGCCGGGGCTCATGTTTCTCGGCTCGTCATCAAAAGATCATATTGCGGACTGTTCAATCACACACTGACAGCGAGCAAGCCCCGCGGATATATCAGCGACGCTGCCGCCCATGCCAATACTGATCGTGTTGATACACGCTTGTTCAAAGACAAGTTACGCACGCACGAACGCAACCATTTTTCGGGGAGACAGAACTTATGTCTGAACCAGAAGCCACGTTTTTTGAACTGGGCAAAAGGCTCGTGTCAGCGCCCTCGCTTCCAGAAGATATCGCTCAGATCCAAGCCCGGGTTGCCACTCTCAAATACGTTAACGATGCTCGCGTCCAGCGAGAGGCTGCAGTAGAACTCGGCCGCGAAGCCGTCCGCCTGCACGGATTAGCACTGGTCCCGCTGGATCTTCGTGATCGTGTCCGCGAGCGCGCGGACGGCACACTGGGGCACGTTGATGAGTCTGGGCCCACGGCGACTCACGATACCGTGTCACCAAGCCCGCGACCGAAGCCTTCCGGAAAACAAGACAAATCATCGTTGTCGAAGTATGCAGCCCCCGCAGGGTTCATTCTTCTCGTGCTGCTCAGTAGGCTCGCGTGGAAAGTGGACTGGACGACGCTGGCCAAGCGACCACCTTCCCGGCCTAGCGTAAAAAGGGGTAGCGCCCTTCCCTTTGAGCAAGAGGCCCGTCTCTATGAAGAGCAGGCGAAACGCTGGGCGGGGAAAAAGCCGGATCCCGGGCAACCCGCGACGTCATCGCCGTCGCTAGGTCAACGAAACGTAGCGATGCTTGAGGCGACACAAAAATCGTGGGCGGGCATGCAGGCCATAGATGCAGAGGCAGACAACACAGATTTCGGCGCCTACCCGAGCAAGGGGATGCGGCAGATCGCCTATGCGTATTCCCAGTTGCCCCTCACCAACGTCGATCCTGCGTTCGTGCAGCATGTACGCCGGAACATAGACGCGCTCAAAAAGGCTGCAGCTATGCTCGACCGCATCGAAGCCAAGCGAGATGAGCTAGACGCTCAGGAAGGCCGGGCTGCGGACATCGGCGCAGCACTGGGGGCAGCAGCAGCAGCCAGCGACGGCGCTTCACCGCAACAAGCCGCTGGCATTAGAGATTTTCTCGGACTTATGGCAGCCGCAAGCACGTCGGGGGCAAGAAGTCAGTTTGAGAACGAGTGTGCTCCGGTACTTCAGCAACTTCAAGCTGAGGCAGACGCGCTTGTTCAAGCGGAGGCCGCGCTTGCAGACCATCTGAGCCGGAAATACGGCGTGCCTTTTATCGACCCCTTATGAGTAGAGCCTGATGATGTCGCGTACACACGCATTCGATAGATGCAACTGGAACACTGCCGAGGTTGATCCTATCCCGTTCACGCAAGGGGTGATGGGAATCGCACTCGCCGGATTCGGCGATCGCTTCTCGGGAATGAGCCGCGAGTTATTCGCGCGTGTTTTCAGAACATCTCACGATTGAGCACCGACACGACTTGCCAACTGTATGGTCACAACGGCCTATCTAAGTCGCTGTCCTATGAAGTGTCGTTCCTGTGGTGTCTGCAACAACCTTAAATGTCGAGGATAAATATGAACAAAGAAACGCTCACAAATTTGAATTTCGCCGGACGATTCATTAGCTGGGCAGTGTGCGTTGCGATAGGCGTGTCACTCGCAGCGCAACTAACCGGGGTGCAGCTAGCCGGTGGGGGTGGTTCCGGGAGCGCGCGCATGCGTTTTGTTGAAGTTCTTTTCAAAGCTCTATTCACCAATTGGGCTACCTTCTTGGGTGGTCTCTGTGGTGTGGGCGCCGGCGAAGCGATTATTCGGAAGATCATTTCGAACTACTCTAAGGGAAAGAAGTCGTAAACATCGCTTGGTTTCGCTGGTCAGGGTCGCCCAGCAGACGATCACGAGGGGAGACGAGGACCTTCCCTACTCGGAGTTCCGGACGCGAAGTGCCATGCTCCCCCCGTGGGAAGTCTGCGAGTTCGATCTGGTCGTGCACAAAGTCAAAGGCAAGTGGCTCATCTACAGGATCACTGGGAACGTGCGCGAGGCCCAACTACCCGAGAAGCAGGACGAAAAGAAAGGGTCTGCGTCCAGTCACTGAATGCTAAAAAAAGCGGCCGGGATATGTTTCAACCCCGGCCGCTTCAGATTCCTGCTTCGCTTCGCTGGCCACGCGTGCGCGACAATCAGCGGCTGAGACGGACAGCACGGCTGCTAGGACGGAAAGTTTTCAAGAGTACTTGCCATGCGGTACTCTCCGTATCACGCGACTACCGCACAACGGAAAGCATGGCAGTCGCGGCCCGGGGTGATTGTCGTGGTTTCCGTTTGAAGTGGTTGACTTCCCGGGCAATAGGAGCTGGTCTGAAGAGACCCAAAGTGCACCATGGCATGAATCGTCGCGACGCCGAAAGGGTTGCGAGGAAGATTGGCGCCACGGTGTCTCCGTTAAGGAGGACCGGTGAAAACGAGTGTATCTTTCCGAGCGGGCGGCGAGTGAGAATCAACGCGCGTCGTAAAGACGCGCCAAGGTCGCTCGTCACCGCCATCTTGAGAGAGATATGACTCACTAATCCGATTGAACTAGGGGTTTCCCTACCGGGCCACCGGCCGAAATGCCGGTGGCCCCTATTTTTGATCCTCCCTTGCTGAGCAGGCATTTGGTTCCGGTTGCGGAGGCGTTGCGAGCGTGGCTCTCCACAAGGGGCTACCCCATCCACGCCCGACACGCCGCCCGATAGCCACACGATGCGCAGTTCATCGTGCTCGGCGCTGGATAAAACACCCCCGACTCGATAGCCCGCCAGACCCGCTCCACGCCAGCCAGAGTGCGTTTCACGGCGGCTGGCTCGACCTCGCGAACGTGCTCCTCGATGACCGGCTCCTTGGTCTTTGTGAGAACCAAGAACCGAGTCGCGATCTTCTTCCCCGGGCTAATCTCCGAGGCGAGGTGCGAGTACAGGAGGAGTTGCTCCCCGGAGTCCTCGACTTGCTCCTGACTCCATTTCCCACGGCTGGTCTTGATGTCGGTCACCACCAGCGTGTCCGAGTCTTCCGTGAGCAGATCGACCCTCCCGTACAAATCCGGCACGCCTTCGACCAGCATGCCCCTGATCTCCTCCTCGACGCCCAGCACCCGCCCCTGAACGCTCGCCGCGGGGCTACTCAGGAAAGCCGTGAGCATCCGCGAGGCTAGAGCATCCAGCGAGGCCCGTGTCTCTGTGGTGCCGAACTGGATCGCCTCCGGGTCGTGCGGCAGCCATGCACTTCTGTAGGCGAACAGCAAGGCATCGAGGTTGGGCTTGGGATCGCCGGACAGGATCGCTTGGAAGTGCTGCTCGACGGCCGTGTGAATCCCGGTGCCGAACACGAGCGCGCTGGACACACTCTCCTCGGGCAGGCCGTCGACGTAGCGGAACTTGTACTTGAGCGGGCAGGTCCGGAACGTAGAGAGCGCCGACCACGAGATGTAGTCCCTGCCCGTGAGCCTCTTGGCGACCTCGTTGGCAGGATTTGCGGACTTCGTGGGCGTGAGCACCGGCAGCAGGGCTTCTCCTACTCCGGCGATCATCGGCCACCCCCAGTCGTCGCGTAGGCCCCGTTGCCGTTCGTGCTGGGGCTGGCGGTTGGCTCGTCGGACTTCAACTCGTCGATCAAGGCCGAAGCCTGCCGGATGCCGAGTTCGTCCGCCGTGGTCAGGCCGAAGCGTTCCCGGAGCAGCCCCACGAGGTCGATCTTCCGGCGAGCAGCAATGGCCCTGATGGCTTTCACCTGCGAAGCCGTAGCAGGACGCGGGCTGGGCTGGTTCGAGAACTGCGGGGCCGAGAGCCTGTTCACGCTCGCGCCGCTGATGGCCGGACTGGTGCGCACCTCGATGATCTCCTGCGGCTGGCTGGGTTCGCTCTGGCCCTCACTGGTCAGCCGGGCGATCTGGTCCTCGACGGCCTGCTCGCACGACGCATAGGCCCTGCGAACGACGACCTGAAAGCCCTCGTGGTCTTGGAGCAGGCTGGAATCGAGTTCAGCCTCGATGGTGCAGGAGGCCGAGGCACTGGAGAAGCCCGGCAAGCCGACCTTTTTCGAGACGCCTGCATGGAGTTTCAACATGGGGGTGAGGTTCCTGTTGGGTGGTTGGGTCGGGCGGTGGTACGGCGGCGTTGATTGCACCGCCGCCATGAAACGCCCGTGATTCAGATATCTGGAACGGAAAAGCGACGAGCGCGGGTGCAGGGAGGCTTGGGCACCTCCACCACACTCCGCGCCCGTCACTTGTTGGGGGTCGCTGGGGTCTTCTGGCCGTCGAGTCAGCAGGTCACGCTGCTCGGGCCGCCTGCTTCGCGGTACTGGCCCTCATGTCGGCCTTGGCCTTCCGGCGGGCCTGCTGCGCTCGCGAGTAGAACGGCGACCGGAAGCCGCCGTCGCCCAGCACCGCGTCCCAGTCGACCGTGCCCGTTTCCGGGAGATCGACCAGCAGCACGTCCAGCAGGCACTCCGGGTCCAGATCAGAGCCAGAGTCCTTGGGGCCGGTCAGGACGAAGCCCCGGCGCCGAATCTCGTGGGAATCCTCGCCGGTCTTCTGGGCCACGGCGTCGAACAGGTCAGAGTCACTCATGGGTTCTCGATCTCCTAGGAAAAGGGGAAACACGGGGACACGAACACAAACACCGGCCGCCAACGCAGCGAGCCGGAAAAAGGGAAACACGCCCGGCAGCCAGAAGGGCGGACGGGGACAAGAAGTGAGGCGCGCGGTCGCCGGGCGAAATCGCCGCCCTATTCCGCGGTCATTACAGGCATGCAATCACACGGCCATCGCTGTCGCGCTCGGCCTGTACCGCTTTCGCGTTGCTCGGGCCATTGATAGTGGCGAGACTGAACGCGATCCGAGTAGGAAGCTATGGAGTTGCCATACCCATGATCGAACGCCTCGCGGCCCGGATACTCCTGTGGGGCGGCTATCGGAGCCGCTCGCTAACCACCAACCAACGTCAGTTCAGTGATTCAGTGAACGCGATCGAGCAACTGGTCGCGAAGACTGCCGAGCCGATCCTGCGCGGTCGTCGCCCTGTGCCGCTCATGCCGGGCATCTCGCCTATCATGCAGGGGTGGTCAGCCTTTATGACGATCGAGCACGTCAACGCGGCGAACGAGGCACTGCTTGCTCTGATCCCGGAACTTGAAGCCGGACGCCAGCCAGACATCGGTGACATCAGCCGGTTTGACTACCCCGACGATTGCGGCCCCGAGGTCATGCCTCGCTTTCGAGAACTAGCGGCCCGAATCGTCGGCCTGCCGCAGACGTATCCCCTCACAGGCCGTGGCACGTTTCTGCATCCGTTCTTC
>Ga0315906_10010009_pt1 | contig 11192 bp, 24 predicted proteins | sample LakEriMetagenome_4_FD_203526 | JGI IMG/M metagenome (GOLD analysis project Ga0315906, IMG submission 203526) | Freshwater fungal communities from buoy surface, Lake Erie, Ohio, United States - Buoy 2 MA122 | ecosystem: Environmental > Aquatic > Freshwater > Lake > Lake biofilm | place: USA... | reverse complement strand
AACTTTTCATCTTTGATAGTTCGTGGATTGTTTGGATTGGCTTTTACTTCCGTAATTTTTACTGTAGTTATCATGTGTATTTATTTTTAAACTTTCCCTAATTGCCTTCTAAATTCTTTGATTAGATCACGGATGCATGATGCACACCCGCTAGGCTTTTCATTTTTCTTTGTTATCTTGCTAAACCAATAGTACAGCATCTGTAAATCTTCCTGCTCTATCTTATTGGCCTTGCTTACTCGTTTAATAAACTCATCCAGTGCTGCGATTTCCTCGGGCTTCATGTCAATGGCAAACCATTTATGAGCCGGGCATGAACTGAATCGGAACTTTACCTTTACATCCATAAAGCAACCGCACAACTTTATCTTTTCCTTGTAGTAGGTTACGTTGTTTTCTTCAGGTTCTACCGTTCCACCTATTAAAGGTGTGCCACATGTGCCGAATGTAGTTTGGTAGAACTTACATTTTCTGCATGTGTTCAATCTCTCGCGTTGAATGTGCAATGGCACGTTGAAGTTTAACATATTCTCGTATTCGTTTTAATGCTCGATGTATTGCTGTGCGTAGGTAGCTATATGGTATACCTGTTTCCGCACTCAGTTCTTTGTAGTCAAAGTCAGGTTTTGAGTATAGACGTAGAAGTATTGCGTCAAACTCGTTTAATCGACCTATTGCGCTGTATAAATACTCCCCATCTATAAAAGCACCTAACCATGTCTCATCCTGTTTGATGTCTTCTACCTGTTTATCTATGTGCAGCTCGTAGTATTTGCGGTATTTCATAGCATAATCACTGCGTGCACTATGCCAACTTAGCCAAATGGCCCTGTTAATGTATGCTTCTACCTTACCCCTGCATACTATATCCTCGATGTCTTGCCGGGGGCGATCCATTAACCTAGCCAGTACCTCGTGTAATAGATCGCTACCCTTGTTTTTGTCGTGTGCAAGCCTACTAGCCTTATCCAGCCAAGCGTTATAGTGCTTTTGTATATTGTAACTAACGCAGTCGATTCGTTTACAATTGTTAAATTTTGCCTTTCAGTTAAAAAAAGTGGTGTAAATATTTGCACCAATGGAAAAAAGGTGTACATTTGTACCCGTCAAAGATAATCAAAAACAAAAACAATATGTATCATTTCTCATTTGAACTAGAAAGCGCAGTAGTACCTGCCACACTTACAATCGAAGTTAGCTACAATGCTTTCTTTGAAGAATCCACCTACGACCACGATAGCATCTTTGATGTTAGCGATGAAACTTACAAGGTTTTTCTTGATAAGATAGACATCACCGCCAGCATTGCAGCAAGCAATTTCTCAGGTCAGTTACAGGCTGAAATCCAAAAGTATCTAGACGACGAAATATCCACTCATTTTTTTAATCTTTAATAAATCAATACAATGACAATCGAAGTTAAACACAAGTTACCTGTTACAGTGGATACTGTACAGGTAACACTACCTTTCTTTTACAAGTGCGGCAAGTATGCACCACACTATTGCTGTATGCAGCCTGATGGTAATTTAGTACAGGTTTATTCACAGGGCGGCTATTGGCACATTGAGGTTCAACCACACGATGATGCCGATGAAATTACAGACCGATTAGAGCGTGAGTTTTGCGACCCTGAATATGCGCCTATTGATGAGGCTGTATTCCATCACAAGTTTAGCGAATCGCACCGCGAAGTGTTCTATATGGTCAACCCACAACTACGACCGAAGATATGAGAAAGCAAAACGAACTCAATGGATTGATTGCGCGAACGGTGGGCAGTAAGGCTGCCCTCCTTCGTGCGATGCAAAGGAGCAACACCCCCATTACCAAAAAGACCCTGTACAATTGGTGCATGGATTACCGCACCATCAAAGTTGCCCAACTGGTCAACCTTGCAAAGGCTATGGATGTCCCGGTGTGCGAAGTCATTAATTCAATCACAATTAAAACCGAAGGCGATGAATAACTTAAAGAGGGTACTAATTAAACCACACGCGCACAAGCTGCGCAAAGACACTATACCTACACGGAGTGACATCTTGTATATCATTAAGAACTTTGACAAAATGAGTTTTGAAAAGATGAGGCTGCACCTGCAGGTAAGTAATGCCAAACTCATTCAATGGTGTAAGTTCATCTTTACCACGGACAAGAAAGAAGCGAAGTGGAATGAGATGAATAAGAAGCTAGACGAGTTAGAGTTCTACGAGGAATTTACCGATTCAATGCAAAGCGAATACGATGTGCATGATATACGTCGCGTCAATGGCAAGAATATGTACATAGTTAAGAAGAAGATTGTAAACGAAAACAGGATGTGCTACCTGGTTACTGTGGACCACGAGAAAAGTATGATAGTGCGCTTTGATATACCAGTTGAGCGTACATCGGTAAGCTATTGCCCCGTGTCACTTGGCTGTGATTATACCGTTCACTCGTTGGGACATTGGGAATATCTGCAGCTCGAAAAGGATTTGCCAGTAATCAACATAGAAGCGGATGAGGATTACATCGGTAAATTTTGGCTAGCCATATCTAATACCATTAATGCATGAAGCACGAAGAAAGCAAGATACAACAGCGTTGTGTGGAGTGGTTTCGTTATTCATTCCCGCGCGTTTTAATCGCTTCCTTCCCTAATGGTGTGTACATAGGTGGTACACCTGTGCAAAGAGCAAGACGCTGGAACCTGTTGAAGTCGGAAGGTGCTATGCCGGGCATGCCCGATTTGATGATATGCATGAGTAGTGGACCATACCATGCACTGTTCATCGAGATGAAAACCGAGAAAGGTAAACTATCGGACACACAAAAAATCGTTCACGCACAGCTTATCAATGCAGGATATGCAGTCAAGGTATGCAGGTCATTTGAAGAATTTACAACAACAATCAAAACATATTTAGAGCAATGAGAAAAGTAACAAAAACAAAGTATTCAGCATTCATTAACGACTGCTATCATCATGTAACATTTGACAAAAATTTGATGCGTGATACTCATGAAGTAAGCAATAACCTTTTGCGTGCTATGACGAATAAACAAATCATAAGACTTGATGCAGGTACTGGAACTTGGATAGGTGCAACACCGAATCAGATTATGATGAATGAAGTATTTAAGGAGTATAAAAGACTTGTTGACCTTGATGTATCAAAAAGAAAATTAAAACCTTACGGTAAGCAGCTCACCATCAAACCTATTAAACGAGTTGAGCGCACACAGCCAGTCCCGGTAAAAGAAGAACCTATCCATGACACGAGCAACAGCAAGATGTTTATCATTCTTGCCGTAGGTACATTAATCGGTTTTTTAATCGCGACTTTAATTTGGAAGTAAGTATAGTTTGACTATATTTGCAATGCTCGTTCGAATGAAAAATATTTTAAATCCCATCACTGCCGTATTGCCATAGCACTTTCGTGCGCGGACGAGCCTTTACGTGTAGTGGTGGGTATTTACTTTTATGTATCATGATTCTTGGCGTTTAAAGCTTGGTGAATTTCCAAATCGCTTTAGAGATATCCTCAATAAGAACTTTGTACAAGTAACAAAAGTCAAAAGCGAAATTTGTTTTTTTACGGCTCGTGAAGAAGATGGCGCGAACATTTATGTCTTTATGACACAGTACGAAGCTAATCAACTTTTACAGCATCTTCAAAAATTACTCAATGAAAAATAATGGCTATTCATATTCACGGGCATGGTTTGACTATGCCTTTGAACACCCGGAGCAGGTTACTGCTTCGCATGGCATTTTATACCTATGGCTTGTTGAGATTAACAACCGCCTTGGGTGGGTAGACATCTATCAAATCACAGCCAGTGAGTGTATGCAAGGCATGGGTTGCAAAAGCTACAACACTTACAAGAAGTGTTTTGACCAACTTGTTGAATGGGGGTTTGTTAAGGTGGTAAAGAAGGCAGTCAATCAACATCAATGTAACATCATTGCCCTATCAAAATTTGACAAAGCAAGTAACAAAGCACTTGACAAAGCACTGATGAAGCACTTGACAAAGCAAAGTGAAAGCACTGTACAAAGCAATGTTGAAAGCAACTGCGACATTCATAAACAAGTAAACAATAAACCACAAACCATAAACAATAAACATAGTGCATTCGCACCCCCAAACGAAAATGATATTTATAATTTTATGGGTGAGTATTCAATGCAGAAGCATATGCAATGGCCTGATGAAAAAATAAACACCGAGGCCGCGAAATTTTTCAACTACTACGAAGCTAATGGATGGAAGCAGGGACGCAATCAAATGAAAGATTGGAAGGCATCCGCTCGCAACTGGATGGTAAATAACTCTAAATTCGACAACTCAAATAATCAAAAATCTAATTCTTATGGAACAAAACCAAGGTTTGACAACGTTGCACACTATCAAAACGTGGCAGCCCAAATCGCAGCTGACTTTGCACGAGAGCGTGAAATGCGCCAAGATAGCGACCCTTCGTAAAGTAGACCGCGAAGAAACTAAGTTTAAAATTTCAATGCTTATTGCCCGGTGCTGTGCTATGCTCAACATCGAAAAGAACATGAACAACGAGCAAATTAAGTTTGCAGCTGAACACTTCGTGCAGCATCACTGGAAGTATAGTCTTGAAGATATCCAACTGTGTTTAGATCGCGGCACGGCAGGTATCTATGGCACTATATACAACCGCCTTGACTTATCTATTTTGAATGAATGGATACATAAGTTTGAGCAGGAAAGAGATATGCACATAGAAGGTATTCGCACCGAAGAACAAAAGCAAAACAACATCTACGAAATGTTCCAACACCCGCAGGTTGTGGATGCTATCCAACAAGCAGCGGATAAACTCAAGATAGAAGAAGCCCCGGCACAAGAAGCAAAGCGTTCCAAGCCGTCACGGTTTGAGCAAATGCTGATGGACGAGTACGATGAGTTGCCAACATGGGATAATGATATGAGATTTCGCGTTTACAACAACAAGCCTTACCAGTTCACCGAGTTCAGGAAGGAGCGCTACCGCGAATTGATTGAACAACAAAACGAATACTGATGACACACGGCTCACTTTTTAGCGGCATAGGCGGCTTTGATTTAGCTGCCGAATGGATGGGATGGGAAAATAAGTTTCATTGCGAATGGAATGAGTTTGGTCAACGTGTGTTGCACCATTATTGGCCTGATGCAGAATTATTCACCGATATAACCAAAAGCGACTTTAAAAAATATGCAAATCAAATTGATGTTCTTACAGGAGGATTCCCATGCCAACCATATTCAGCCGCAGGAAAACGCCTCGGAAAAGAAGATGAACGCCATTTATGGCCCGAAATGCTTAGAGCAATTCGAGAAATTGCCCCGCGTTACGTGGTGGGCGAAAACGTTCGCGGCCTTACTAGTTGGAACGGGGGATTGGTATTCGACGAGGTGTGTACTGAGCTGGAAAATATTGGGTATCAAGTCGCGCCCTATCTTATACCTGCGAGCGGTGTTAATGCCCCGCACCAACGCGAACGAATTTGGTTTATTGCCTACCGTTACGCCAATGGATTCGACCAACGCCACGGCGAATATGAAATCCACACAAGTCAAACAGGGATCAATGCACTCGATGACGTTAACGCGAATGTTATGCACGCCAACGACCAGGGATTGGAAAGGGGCAAGAACAACCGAAGCTCTAAAAAATTGCGGCCGCAATCAAAAAAACAGTTTACCCGATCAATTCGCACAAGCTGGGAAAACTTCCCAACTCAATCCCCGCTTTGTGGCGGAAATGATGGGGTTCCCTCCGAATTGGACGGAATTACCGTTTCGAAATGGCGAATTGAATCAATAAAGGCTTATGGTAATGCGGTATGTCCACAAGTAGTTCTACAACTTTTTAAAGCAATTGAAGCATATGAAGCAATATGACATAGCACAGGAGAACGCACTTCTAAGAAAATTATTTATCTTAGCGGCAAAGCGTAGTATGCGCCCATCCATGGCAGATAACCAAGCGATGTGGTTAATACTTGCGGAACTTTACCAACTGACAGATAATGAACTTTACAAACTATGACCGTAGCCGAACTGCTCACCGCTCTTAACGAGTACGAAGACGATGTTGAAGTAATGGTAGGTTACTTGAACGGAAGCACGATAATGGGCACGGACTTTACGCTACTGGAATCAGTTGATCAAGAAACGCGGCAACCAATGGTGTTGCTAATGACAGAGGAATACAAACACATATTTAATTAAACACAATGAGTTACACAATGCAAGAGGGACAGTTCACCCTATTCAAGAACACGAAAGGAGCCAACAACGCACCTGAATACACAGGTGAAATCATGGTCAATGGTAAGAAGATGCGCCTCGCTGCGTGGGTTAAGGAAGGCAAGAGCGGCAAGTTCTTTAGTGGCAAGATGTCCGAGCCATTACCACCACGCACACAGGATGATGATTCACAAGGCACAGGTGATTTGCCGTTCTAATGATTACCTACCTGCCTAAACAAAACGAAGCACTGCGCGTACTGGGTAACTCACACCCGGCACGTACTGTGCTTTTCGGTGGTGGCGCAGGGCCTGGCAAATCTTTCATAGGTTGTGCTTGGCAAATCAGTAGGCGGTTTAAGTATCCAGGCACGCGAGGGTTGATAGGTCGCAGCAAATTGGACACGTTAAAAAAGACAACACTCAAGACATTCTTTGAGGTTGCGCATGTGTTGCAGTTATTACCGAATGAACACTACAAAATCAACAACCAAACGCATGTTATAACATTTGCGAATGGAAGTGAGATAATCCTGAAAGACCTATTCGCGTATCCAAGTGACCCCGAATTTCATTCATTAGGTGGTTTGGAATTAACGGATGCTTATGTTGATGAAGCTGCACAAGTTAGTAAGCGTGCAATAGATATCTTGCAATCTCGCATACGCTATAAGCTACGCGAATACAATTTACCACCGAAGATGCTACTCACATGCAATCCTTCAAAGGGATGGCTTTATAATGATTTTTACGCACCATATAAAAGCGAATCACTACCCGAGCACCTTGCGTTCATTCCATCACTTGCTACTGATAACATACACTTGCCAGATAGTTATCTTGAAACGCTAGAGCGATTGCCCGAAGTGGATAGGCGAAGGCTATTGTACGGAGACTGGGAGTATGATGAAAGCATAGACAACCTATACCAGTACGATGATTTGGTGCGCTGCTTCCGTGATGAAGAAAGCAAAGGAGATAAGTACATAAGTGCGGATATCGCACGACTAGGAAAAGACAGAACCGTGATATGCGTTTGGCATGGCTTGCACCTTATCGAGATACACGAGCTGCGTAAGCAACCCATCACAACAGTTGTAACAAATGTTCGCCAAATTTGTGACAAGCACGGAATAAAACTTAGCAACGTGATCTGTGATGAAGATGGTGTAGGTGGTGGTGTAGTTGATACGTTAAAGTGTAGGGGCTTCCTTAACGGGGGCAGGGCTAAACAACCAGACCGCTATGTAAATCAGAAAGCTGAATGCTATTTCAAGTTAGCAGAACTCATAGAGCAGAACAAAGTTGTATTTAAAGTTGATCGCTTCCGGGATGTGATAGTGCAGGAGCTGGACATGATACGCCGCCGCACGCCCGAAGCCGACGGCAAGTTAGCTGTGATTAGCAAAGATGAGATAGCCCGCATGCATGGTAAGTCTCCAGACTATGCAGATGCCATTATGATGCGCATGTACTTCGAACTATTCCCAAACTACGGCAGCTATTCGTGGGCGTAGCCTTCTCAATTTTAACAATTTTTAACAAGGTGCGTGTAAGTATTTACGCTACATTTGGCTATCAATTTAAAAACAATACACATGAAAAAAGCATCTACCATTATCCGCTACGTTATCGCAGCTATCGTAATCTTCGCAATCCTTTCTTACTGTCAAGAACTAAACGATTGCCTCGCTAAGTATTAATCAATTAAATCAATAACATGAACTTTCACAAAGACAACTTGGAAGCACTGCAGAAGTTTCAGCAGATGCTCAATGCAGAACCCGATGAATTGGGTATCGAATCTACACCCGACAAGAAAGCACGCACGCTAGTCATTAGCCACGTAGAAACCACACTCGATGAGTTATTCTTTGGACACTGGAGAACAGAGAACTTTAAGTGGGCCGTATTAGCTAATGAAGTACAGGCATCCATTGACCTTGTAGTGATTCACCCTATAAGCGGGTACGAACTAAAGCGCACAGGTGCGGCATCGGTTATAATCATGGTTGACAAAGTCCCGGATAATGTAACAGGCAGCGACCGCAATAGATGGGCATTAAACCCCGATAATAAAAAAGCCAATGCAATGGACTTAGCATTCGGTAAACTTAAAGCAGAGTGCCTTAAAAACGCTGCATTGTCATTAGGTAAAGTGTTTGGCCGTGACCTTAACCGCAAGAACAAGGATACATACAAGCCATTCAAGTTAAAAGGTGCGCTCGGACGCGGGCATGAGCAAGATGTAGCGTATGTGCGCGAACTTATCCAGCAGGCAACCGACCTCACGCAGCTGCTGAAAATCTATAAGGCTTGCAGTCCCGAAGTCCTAGCGGAAGTGGGTGATGAACTAAACGCCAAGAAAGAACAATACGGCATCGAGTAAATGTTAAAATTTGTAGCAACCGTCAGGGATATCTTGATGGTTGCTATATTTACCCCATCAATCAATAACGACATGAACAACACACTATTCAGAGCGTCACAACTTGGTAAGTTGATGACCGATGCAAGGACTAAATCAGGCCTTAGCGAAACAACAAAGAGCGCACTACTTGAAGTATACATCCAACAGCGTTACAATCGCTACAAAGAGATGAGCAACAAGTACATTGAGAAAGGTCTAGCCGTAGAAAATGATGCCATTGATATGTGGCGCAGGCACCGTGGCGAAATCGTATTTAAGAACGAAGAGATGTTTACTAACGAGTGCATCAAAGGCACACCCGATTTACTTATCAAAGATGATGAGACAGGTCTAGTGGTAAACGTGCCTGATATCAAATCTTCATGGGACATACACACGTTTATGGATGCAATGAAAAACGACATCAGCAAAGACTACTACTGGCAAGGTCAAGCATATTGTTGGCTCACGGGCGCACCACGTGCTACCTTCTGCTATGTGCTTGTAAGCGCACCAATAGAAATGATTAACGATGAGAAGTACAGACTATCTCGCAGGTTAAATCTTATTGATCCACAAGGCGACCCTGTATTCTTAAAGAAGGCAAAGAGCATTGAGCGCAACATGATTTACGATATGCCACGATTCATGCGCGAATACCCGGATGCAAACCTTGAAACGCCACGCGATGAATGGGCATTCGATATACCCATCGCTGAACGCATACATGAAAAGGTTGTGGAGTTTGACCAAGCAGCAATCGACAAGCTGCAGGAGCGTGTACCAATGTGGCGTGAATACCTTAATACTTTAGCACTATGAAAAAGCAAACAGCGGTTGAGTGGTTGGAGGAGCAAATAAATCCTGATATGAAAACTATGCAAGGTAATATAATACAAGATTTACTTGAACGCGCCAAAGCAATGGAGCGTGAGCAGATTGCGTTTGCTCATGTGATGGGGCTAATAACTAATCTAGAAATAGAAGCAACTGAACAAGCCAAAGATTATTATAACAGAACATACAAAGGAGGTGAGCAATGACTGAAGCGTTTACAACATCGTTAGTTGAGTGTGATATATGTAGAATTATGTGGGTTGCTGTTAGACCTATTGAAACAACAGAACTTGAATGTCCTAATTGTCATCATATCACATTTATTGAAGGAGGTGAGCAATGAGTACATTGGGATTTATATTTACGTACATATCATTTGCAGCATGGTTCTTTGCGGGATATGCTATTGGTAAAAATCAAAAACAAAATCAAAGGAGGTGAGCAATGAAAGCAAAAGACAAAGCATGGCAACTGTACTCGAACTATTTTGATATCATCGAGAATGGTAAGCAAGAAGGCGAGTTAGTAGAGGTACACATCAAAGCCGTAAACGCTGCTCTGTTCTGCGTGAATGAAGCACTGGCTAATGCGCCTACAGATATCGTAAATGACTTTGAAGGTACCGGGGAATACTACTCCGTCAAAGCCTATTATCAACACGTTAAAAGTGAAATACTAAAACTCAATGCGACAAAGGGTAACTAAATCAGTTGAGGTGCTAAAGCTGGAGCGCATTAACCTGCTTACCATGTTTGCTAATGCAAAGACAAAGTATCTCAAAGATAACTTGAACCACAAAATCAAATCGGTCAACAAAGACCTTTATACATTAACTAAAGAAACAAAGTGGTTATGAGTGAAGAGAAAAAAGAAACGGCACTGCGTACACTTAGCAAGTCACTACGCAAAAGATTTCAAGGCCCAACGGTCAACATATCTTGGATTGAACTGGATGCGTTTATGATGAAAGCACAGACGCGTGAAATGACAAACCTTATCAATGCCTACAACGAAGGCTACACAGATTGTAAAGCAGGACTACCAAACAAATCAGAAAATGAAAGCAACACTAACGTTTGACCTAACAGATGACCAGCACTCTTTTGATTGTGCGATCAATGGCAAAAAGTATTACGACATACTCGATGAAGTGCGGCAGCACTTACGCAGCCTTGAAAAGTACCAAGACCTCACACAAGAGCAATACGAGATAGTTGGTAAGATTCGGGAATGGATGCATACGGAGTTACTCGATGCCGGGATAGCGGATAAGTTTTAAAACCAAATAAAAATTATAATATGAATAAAGCCTTAAAAAACTACAACATGACCTTCGAGGTTTACGATGGATTACTTTACACAAAATATTTTTTTGATAAAGCTTTTTTAGACATGATGTGCAATGATTTAGAGGATGTAGATTATGATGTGATTATGCGACACATGAGAATGTTGACTCAAAAAATAAAAGAAATTGAATTAAAACATTCGCATGAAAAAGATTTACTATCTATTGACTAACCTTTCTATATCGTTGCTTCCAAAGAAAGCGGCCTAATGCCTCACCTTCCGCATCTACCTTCTCCTCACTCCACTCAGGCTGAATGTGATGCAAATACTCGTGAATCAGGACAATAAGATAGCGCATAGGTGGCAAGGTAGGGTCTATCTCTATCACGTTATCGCAAT
>Ga0315906_10010008_pt1 | contig 11193 bp, 7 predicted proteins | sample LakEriMetagenome_4_FD_203526 | JGI IMG/M metagenome (GOLD analysis project Ga0315906, IMG submission 203526) | Freshwater fungal communities from buoy surface, Lake Erie, Ohio, United States - Buoy 2 MA122 | ecosystem: Environmental > Aquatic > Freshwater > Lake > Lake biofilm | place: USA: Lake... | reverse complement strand
CGCCAATGAAAACTTTAAGTTTGCTGCCATGCAACAGCACAACCGACTTATTTATGCCAACCAGGCACCCCCTATTCAGGTTTTAAATCCAATTGCATGGGCGAAATTCATCCAGGCATGGAGGAATGGCGACTTCAAGAAAAAAGATTAATCAAGAAGTTTAATCTTAGCATTGTTTTCAGTTACCCGTCGGCATACACCAATTCTAAGCAATCACGTTTATGATTTTAACTCTTCTTCCGGAATCATCAAAATGCTTATTACTGAAACTCCCTTTAGGTAAGGACTCATTTAGCCCTCAATTAAATCCGGAAAGGCATATGAAAAAGCAGTTATAACTAAAGGTGTTTCTGTGTTAGCTAGAGAAATAAATAATCGCAGCAATAAAATTGAACGCATCTTAGTTCTTGCCATTGACTAACTTTGGTCCATAATGTGGCAACATCTTAAACTATTTATCCTCCTACCTGCCTTCTTAATAGGCTGGGAAGCAATCGCCCAGCAGGCCGAGTTGTACGGCCGTATCAGCGATGAAGAAGGTCGTGGTTTATTCGCCGCATTGATTTATATTGAAAATACTGCCATCAGCACTAGTGCCCTAGAAAACGGCGATTTTAAACTTTCAGTACCCGCAGGAAAGCAAATCACTATTGTGGCAAGTTATCTGGGGCGGCGGCGCAGTTTCGAATTCACATTGAAGGAAGGAGAGCGCAAAAAGCTGGACATTATTCTTGAAGGTGTAATTATTATTGGCCCGGCAGATGTAGTAGGTTCAGGCGAACGCGAGAAACCTATTCAGCGGATAGATCCGAAAATACAGGCATTTATTCCCTCTGTGCGGGGGAGTTTAGAAGATCTGTTAATACAAGCCCCTGTTAATTTTACCAGCGAGTTAAGTTCAAGTTATTCTGTCCGGGGAGGAAGTTTTGACGAGAACCTCGTGTATGTTAACGATATTCAAGTGTACAGGCCATTTCTCGTAAGGGCCGGCGAACAGGAAGGCTTAAGTTTTCCCAATCCTGATATGGTCGATAATATCGAATTCTCTGCGGGAGGCTTTGAGTCGCGCTATGGCGACAGACTGTCCTCGGTCTTGGATATCCGCTATCGCAAGCCACGGGAATTTGGCGGAACAGCGACCCTCAGTATGCTAGGAGTAAATCTGCATCTGGAAGGTACAGACTCCAGCAAGCGATTTACACACAACAGTGGTTTCCGCTATCGCAACAATTCTTATGTATTGGGAAGTTTGGATAATCAGGGCGACTACAATCCAGCTTATCTCGACTTTCAGACCTATCTTACCTATCAGCTCAATGATTTGGTTGACCTTGCGGTCTTAGGAAACTACTCGCGTAACACATATAATTTTATACCTACTACGCGCGAAACCAATGTAGGTACCATAAACGAAGCCCTTAGGCTAACCATATTTTTTGAAGGACAGGAAGTTTCGGCCTTTGAGACCGGATTCGGAGCACTAGCCTTGAATTACCGCCCCGATGAGTTTACCACGCTGAAATTTATCGGAAGTGTATTTCAAACCTACGAACAAGAGACCTTCGACATTCTCGGGCAGTACTTTCTGGACGAACTCGAGCGAGATTTTGGATCCGATCAGTTTGGAGAAGTTGTGAGAAATCGAGGTGTAGGAGGCTTTCTAGAGCATGCCCGAAACGACCTCGAAGCAGGTGTTACAAGTTTGAATCATATAGGAAAACGCTACTTCGACCGTAGTAAAAACCTGCTCGAATGGGGGATGCATTGGCAAGGTGAACAAATTTCAGATCGCTTAAGCGAATGGACGCTTGTAGATTCAGCAGGTTACTCCACCCCACGACCATTAGACTCCCTTGGGTATAACAACCCTGATATGCAGACATATCAGGAAATAGAACTCCGAGACGTAATTAAGGCGAGAAACGAATTGGGTAGTAATCGCTACATGGCATTTATTCAGGACACATGGACCTATGACCGCGACAGCTCCGCAGACTTTACCGTAAATGCCGGTATAAGGGTTCAGCACTGGGATTTTAATAGCGAAACGATATTTACTCCACGGGGTAACATTTCTTGGCGACCGTATTGGATTGCCGGAAGAAAAGAGGGAAGTGGACTTGTAGATACACTTATCCGAAGAGATATCGTATTTACCATCGCCGGCGGTTTATATTACCAACCGCCATTTTACAGAGAAATGCGAGGTATAAATGGTTTGGTGAACCCTGACATTTCGGCCCAAAAGAGTTTTCATATTGTTGCAGGCGTCGATTACTTGTTTAATGCATGGGGAAGACCATTTAAACTGGTAAGCGAACTCTATTATAAGGGTATGTCTAATCTGATTCCGTATGAGGTAGAAAATGTTCGACTGCGCTATTATGCCAGAAACAATGCCATTGGCTATGCTACCGGTTTGGATGTAATGCTAAATGGAGAGTTTATACCCGGAGTCCAGAGTTGGATGCGCGCATCAGTGCTAAAAACAGAAGAAGACCTTAACGACGACGCCTATTATGAATACTACAACAGTGATGGCGAGCAGATAATACCAGGGTTCACGTTTGACCAAAATAAGGCAGACAGTATTCCAATTACTCCCGGATATATCCCACGGCCCACAGATCAGCGTTTTACCTTCAGTATGTTTTTCCAGGATGAAATGCCGAAGTGGAGAGAATATAAAGTTCAACTAACGTTTTACTATGGAACAGGCCTTCCCTATGGACCACCTACCTTTGAACGTTACAAGGATATTTTGCGAACTACATCGTACCGCAGGGTTGATATGGGCTTTTCAAGAGAGTTTATTACAGATAAGAATAGAAATAAGAGCTGGCTTGGAAAAAATTTCAAGTACGCCTTTGTTGCGTTGGAAATATTCAACATTCTAGGAATTAACAATACCATCAATCATACCTGGATTGAAGATGTTGATGGCAGATTGTACGCCGTCCCCAATTTTCTTACCGGAAGGCGACTTAATGTTAAGCTCGCATGTAAGTTCTAAGCTTAGTCTTCCCTGCACTTACGAAATCAAACACACTAATAACTATTTCCTACAACTGTAAGTATAGTCAAGGGTACTAGTTAGCTTAAAATTGGGCATTTTTTTCCTATTTTATCAGTAAATACAATATATTTGCGCTGTACCAAATGGTACTGTACTAAATGGTACTGTACTAAATGGTACTGTACTAAATGGTACTGTACTAATTGAAACTATACAAAATGATACTCTATAGCTTCGAAAAGCTAGCGACAGCGAAAAGTGGACTACCACATCGGTGTCTAATGCCAATAATAAATAGGCCTACCAAGGCCAGATTAAACGACAAGTGCATCTAATCATAAATACAAGTATATCAAAGGCATGCAAAGCTCACCCTTCATTTATGGAACTACGGTAAGCACCCATTCTTTCGCAAACAGGGAAAAAGAACGCACTCAGTTAAAATCGAATCTGCTGAATGGCATAAACACCGCGCTAATTAGTCCGCGGAGATGGGGAAAATCAAGTTTGGTAGAACGCGTTATTGAGGAAATAAGAAAAAGCTCAAAATCCCATAAAATAGTCCAGATCGACCTTTTCTCCGTGAGCAACGAACAGGAATTTCTGGAGGCATTTGCCCGGGAGGTTATAAAAGCATCATCCACGCGATATCAGGAATGGATTAAAACGACCAAGGAAGTTTTTTCACGACTCATTCCCCAAATAAGTTTTGGAATAGATCCGATGAGCGACTTCAGTCTTAGCTTTGAGTGGAGAGAACTTCAAAAACACCGTGATGAAGTTCTGAATTTGCCTGAACGAATAGCTGCGGGTAAAAAGATTCACTTTATTATTTGTCTCGATGAATTCCAAAATCTTTCGAGTTTCAACGATTATGAGGACTTCGAAAAAAAAATGCGAGCGGTGTGGCAGCGCCAGAAACGGGTAACGTATTGTTTTTACGGAAGTAAGCGCCACATGATGAGTCATATTTTCAATAATTCATCCAAGCCATTTTACCGCTTCGGAGATGTTATGAGTTTGGGGAAAATAAGTAGTTCCGATTGGCAGCAATTTATTCAGAACGGATTCAGTAAGACGGGCAAGTCCATAGAATCGTCAATTTCCAGTGCTATTCCTGAATTAATGAAAAACCATTCCTGGTATGTCCAGCAACTGTCGCACTACGTATGGAATAACACCAGGAAAAAGGCGGGCGATTCTGAATTGCATCAAGCACTCAACGAATTGCTCAATGCCAATACTCCGTTTTACATCAAAGAAACCGAAAGCTTCAGCGCTACCCAATTAAACCTGCTCAAGGCGGTTGTTCGAGGAGAGACTCAGTTTATGAGCGCGGAAGTAATGCGAAGATATTCTCTGGGAACGGTTCGCAATGCCGGAAAAAACAAAAAACTATTGATCGACAATGACGTAATACAGGAATCGGAGGGCAGATACGAATTTTTGGATCCGGCATATGAGATTTGGTTCCGGAAAGTATTTTTCAGGGAAGAGCCAGCGAGCGGAATCGCGAAATCCTAAATCGCACCGAACCTATGCTCCTTCAAGACAGAACGACGTCCTTCTTACTCCGGAATACTTCATCGCACCACAGACAGATATTGCCAAGCTCCCCGCAGCGCTTTTTAGCATATTCCCGCGACAGGCCAAGGCTCTCCCCCATTCCCAGCGGATCGCCTTTATCGAGAGAACGAAATACGGGTGAACCCGAAACTTTTGCAAGCACATCAGCAATCTTTTGCGAACGCGCATCACCCATAGGATAGAGCGTTCCAGGACAACAGGGATTAATCTTCCAAAGTTGAATACTAATTTCTTGAGGAATTCCCTCTGCGCCATTCAAAAAACCGATCCCACCGCTTAAAATCGCGCAGAAATTATGTTCCGGATCCTGCTTCCATATCCCCTTTTGTAAGGCTCTTCCCCTTGCCCAGTTACCCCCAAGCCACAGGTCGTCGCTGGCACCCCAAAATCCCCAGCTCAAGGGAAAAGCATGCAGATAATTGTCTTTGCGCACGAGAGGCTCCTTCTCTTCGCCGTTTACACCGCGCGAAGCGAATAAATCGGCAAGTTCCATTAATCTTGCACCCTGATGTTTATGGTATCGATCGATACTCGCAATATCGAAGCGGGTAATTCCCTTGGCAATCAAAGTATCCAGAATTTCACCCGTAAGAAGATCGCCGTTGGTTTGTAGCATTATTTGACTGGAAGTACCGTACTTGGCAGAGAGCGCCTCCAGAATCGCATAGAGTTTCGCTTTTTCAGCAAGAGGCTCACCGCCGCTCAAAATAATGCGATCGATGCGGTCGGGAAGATTATTGACGATGGCGAGGCATTCGTCTTGGGAAATTCGCTCTCCTTTTGGGCCGCTTAGATTGTAGCAATGATCACACTGATCGTTACACAGCTGAGTAAATACCCAATAAAGGGACTCCAAATGATTAAAATTATTGGTTGCTCTCATACTCCGAAAGTAGTTTTCGCCAGAAAGCAAGTTCGTTCTTTATACCACTGTGTTCATCAGAAAGCATCTGCTGAAGGTCTTTATATTGTATAAGCACTCCATCTTCCATTCTTGCAAGACTATCCCCCATGCGGATGGCTTCTTTTACATCGTGCGTTACAAATACCGATGTAATATGAAAATTAGCTTTCAATTCCAGAAAAAACGATTGCATTTCTGATCGGGTATCGGGATCGAGGCTACCGAAGGGCTCGTCGAGAAGCAGCAAGGAAGGTCTTATGGCGAGCGCCCTTCCAAAAGCAACGCGTTGACGCTGTCCTCCCGACAAGTTTTCTGGCATTCGACTACCCAGTCCTGAAAGTCCCAAACGAAGTATCAGTTCATCCAGCCTATCACTAATATCCTTTTTAGACACGCGGCGAATTTTAAGTCCGAATGCCAGATTATCCCTAACATTCATATGCGGAAAAAGAAGCGGTTCCTGGTTGAGGTAAACCATATTCCTTCGTTCCGGAGACAATGCGCCTACATCGACGCCTTCAAAGGTCACTGTGCCGGCATCAGCAACTTCTAAACCGGCCAAAATCTTGAGTAAAGTTGTTTTCCCACATCCGGAACGACCTGCCACACTTAGCGTAGTTCCAGGTTTAACCGAAAAAGAGAGGTTTTGAAGAACCGGGGTATTGCCAAATGACTTATAAATTCCGGAAACAATCATAGTGCTAAATTACAACGGGTTGAAGCAATCTCCGGTTTAATGCAATTACAAGTAGCGGAGGAACAGTTAGCAAAAGGGCAGATACAGCGGCAAAAGCCGGATTAGCCTCTTGTATGAATCCATACGTTACTATGGTTAGTGTTTTAACCTTTCCCAGACCGATGGTAGCGCTTAGTCCATATTCGAACCAGGAAATAAGGAAGGATTGAAATAAAGCCAGGGCCATCCATGATTTTGCCATAGGAATTAGCACGAATCGCATTCGCTGAAGGAAAGATGCTCCCAAAGAAGCGGACTGTCTGTCCATAGCAATGGTTCGCTCGTTCCAAAAGGCATCGAAATAAATGATGTTATAAGGAAATATGATGCATACCTGGGCTATAAAAACCGCTAAAAATGTTCCCGACAAAGCGAAAAGACTGAACCAAAACCGCAGAAGAAAGGCGAAAATTACCGGAGAAAGCAAATATGGAAAATACGCGGCTACCACAAGGAACTTTCGCCAGGGGTGAACCGCGATAAACCTAGAAATCGAGAACCCGAGAATAGTGCATAGGATAGCACATATAAATGAAAGCATCAGCGAGAGAGGAATTGAGGCAATAAGACCACGTTCCGAAGAAAACATCTCCTTCCAGGCCTGAGCTTCGGGTTCACCCGGAAAAGAAGGAAAAGAGGAAGGTAACCAAAATGACAGCCAGATAAGACCTGGCAAGGGCAATACCAACAAGCATGTTAATATTATACGAACAGCCTTCATACAGAAAACTTTCGCTTACGAAAGACAAAAACAGAAATTGTTATAATAGCCACACAATAAATTAATGCCATAGCATAGCCCTCCGGACGGGTCGCCAAATCGAAACGACTCAACTTTTCGGCTACCAGAACACTAAATGCCTGTGGGTATGAAACGCCATTAACCAAAGCCACTTCATACATGCCAAAACAAAAAATAAAATACAGCCAAAAGACAGGAAGGCCTCTACGAATAAGGATGGGGAGCCAAATCGTAACAATGAAAAACAATTTCCCTGAACCAAGCGTTCTTGCGAGTGCATAGAGGGAATGCAGTCGCTCCTGCAAGGCAATTCGAACAAAGAGCAAGCTCAAAAAGGGAGCGATAAGGAAAATATGGGTAATAATAATCCCCCAACCAAATGAATCATTTACGAGAGACGGAAACTGTTCCGGAACATCGATAAATCCTAATCCGGCAGCTAGTGATGACAGCCAACCGGCAGCACTTAAAAGCACGAAAAAGATAAGAGCCATTACCAAGGGCGGCAGACTAAGAGGCAGGTAAAACCATAGTGGTGGATTTCTGCGCGGTAAGTAAATAAATGGTGTCGACAGAAGAAATGCAGGAATAAAAGCCAGCAATAGCGAACAAGCAGCTATGCGAAAGGAATACCATACGCTGGAATAAAAGGATTCCGAAGTAATAACCGCCAGAAAATATTTAAAGCTAAATCCTTCACTGAGCAAGCCTGTAAGACCCAGGGAATAGGCCAGGGCATAGGCAATTCCCAGGAGTAATGGCAAACATGCCAGCAGAAAAAATAAGGCCAGCGATAGCTTACTTAGAATGGTGTCAGTCTCCTTCAACGATAATGGATCTGAAGTCTTCAAATAGTCGAATCATATACTGTGGATCCGGCTCCATAATGGCAAAGGCCTCTATTTCAGAATGGTTGAGTCCATTTTCCGAAATGCAATGCTTACTGAATGCCTGCTGCCAGGACGTATCGAGTTTTGCGATACTGAGCACCGTTCCGTCTCCCCATACAGCGGGATCCATTTTCTTTAGCTGTGCCTCCGGAGAAATCATAAAATTAACCGCCACTTTAGCCGCTGCGATATGGGGCGAACGGGCAGCTATGCCGAGGTAATGCGAATTCCGGATACTTCCTTCCACAGGCACCCATGCTCGGGAGGCCGGTGGCAGGGTTCCCTGAAGAATTTTATTCTGCACTTCCGAATCATTATTGCTCATAGTAAAATGAAGCTCCCCGGAACTGAACAGCGCATGCATCTGCGATACCGATGAAGGAAACGTTTTGCCTTGCTTCCAGAAATAGGATTTATTTTCCTTAAGCCATTTCCACATTGGCTCGCTGAGACTTCGATACTTTTCAATAGTAAATGGTCCATCCAGCGCCCGCCTATTACCGGCCAGAGCACACATAAGGCCCTTTAAGAATGTCATTCCTGTAAAATCAGTTCCTATCGTGAACTTACCCGGATTTTGCCGTAGGTAGTTTTGCAGTTCTGTAAGATTCTCAGGTATTACCGGAGTACGAAGAGTATCGCAGATGAGAGCCAACTGCACATTTCCCCAAGGACACTCATACCCATCTACAGGCTGCTGAAAATCGAAGGAAATAAATGGATTATCCCAATCAATGAGGATGGCATTTGGCAGATCGGCTGTAAAAGGTCCGTAAAGACCATCAATTTGCCGAAGTTGATAAAAGGTTTCGCCGTTTATCCACATCATATCGATTTCGCTTGTTTCTCTTCCGGCTTCCATTTCGGCCATAATGGCATTTACAACCATATTACCCTGACCGCTTAGTACATTCATCTCGATACCGTAGAGCTCCTTCAGTTTTGGCTTAATGTATTCCGCTATGTAGGCGTTAATTAAAGGATCTCCCTGCCACATAATAAAGTTAAGTTCAGATCCTCTGGCCTCAGCCAGTATTTCATCCCAAGAGCTGCTTGCGGCTAATTTCCTTTGCTCTTTTTCTGAACTATTGCAAGCAAAAAGGAATAGGAAGGAGACAGCGACACAAGATGGCAACCGCATAAAACGGCCTGCTATTTGCATTTTTTGAATCGTTTTTATTAAAAAGTCCATCTGGCACTAAATTGGAACTGTCTGGGAGGCGCAGCATTCCGCCGAATCAGTAAGCCACTTTCCGCCGATCCGGTTTGAATCTGATTGCTTTGGGTAGCATTATTGGAATAGCCACTCAGGTTCTCGGCATTGAGGAGATTAAAAACCTGAGCGCCGAGGAGAAATTGAGCGCCTTCACCAGTGGGAATCGTATATTCTACAGCGAGATCAAAGGAATTAGACCAGGGCAGGCGGTCGCCATTGCGCTCTTCTCCTGGATGTCTGTCGCTATTGCCGACATAAGCATCTCCAAACGAGCGACCATCTCCATTGAGGTCAGAGGTTCCAAAAACAGAAGCATCCGGAACTCTGTTAATCGGTTGTCCGCTCTGGATAAGGGCTGCCATAGTTGCTGAGAAATGGCGGAAGGGATACCAGGTGAAAAAAGTATTGAACACATGGGTGCGGTCGTTAATGGAAGGGCCCCATTCATTTTCGAAATTATTGGAGTCCATTGCTCTGAAGTTGATGTCTTCCGTATTGTTTTCAAGGTAGGATAAGGTATAAATCATTCGAAGACTATAATCATCCTCTCCCCGATCTTTATTGAAGGTAAAATTGAGGGCATAGTAATTGGATCGGCCTGCTGTTTCAGTCATAACGATATTCCTCGCTACTCCTCTAAGGGTATCTCCATCAACTATGGAATAAGATCCAGAATTATCTGTGTAGATGGGGACTGGACGACTCAAATCGGCTTCCGCCTGTGTTCTAACTTCTGGTGCATCAGGATCTATATAATATGCCTCTGGAGCATTAAGATCACGAAGACGAAAAAGGTTATAGGATCGATTGTGCATTACATCTACGTAATAGCTCACATCTCCACTAACCTTTCGCTGTATTCCAGCCATAAACTGGTGGGAAAAAGGGTTTTGGTAACCGTTAGGATTAAGTATGCGGCGTTCGTTGCTGAAAACGGACTCCCTCTGAGCCTGAAGCTCTGAAACAAAAGGAGACTGAAGGTACTCCAATCCTGACGATGAGGCACTGAGATTGCCTTCCGATACCACATCATTCACATTTATGCCATCAGCTAACAAACCCAGCCGGGAAAGGGCATGTATCTGTTTTTTAAAGTCTTCGTTATCAGAGCTGAATTGTCTGGCATCGCTATAAATAGCATATAAGATTTTATCGAAATACATGCCATACCCGAGACGAACTGAAGTCTTCTCGTTGATATTGTAATTGGCGCTTATGCGCGGAGCGATATTGTTCATATCGCCTTTGCCGGATGCGCCCTCACTTAGATTGTCGTAGTCGTAACGAATTCCAACGCTAAGATTCAATCTTGGACTCATAGAAATTCGGTCTTCTACGAATACACTATAAATATTCTGATTTGCTTCGAAGGAATTCGGGCGTAATTCTACGGAATAGTCTAACACCTCAACATCCGCCGGCAAATCAATGGGCATTAGGTTACTTCCGTACCCACCGGCAATCAGGTTATCAATTTGAGACTGATTGAGAGAAACGCGCCAGGAACCGTTTGGATTTCCCCCACCGAATAACTCGAATGCCGAGGTACGAATCTGAAATCCAGTTTTAATGGTATGATTCTTTTTATAAAAGGTAAATTTCTGCTGCAGCTGTGCCGTCGCCTCTTTTTCGTTAAAAATATAACCCGGATGACCTAATAGCGCAAGAGGCTGTCCTTCTGGTCCTTCGACTGTGACATTTGGGCTGTTAGCATTTTCGGGATTGGCATAATTCCAATGAAATGTCCCGTACTGAAGATTGGTTTCACCGGTCCATGATTCTCCGAAATACGAATTATGCATTGCCGCAGTAAAAGAATTGCGATCCTGAGCATTTGCGGCAGAAGGAAAAGAGACTCCTCCCTCCAGTCCCCCGCCCTGTCGTTCTATATTAACAATACCTGCATGAATACGGAGAGCGCTGCGGAATCGTTGTGTCCAGTTATGGTCTATTCTTCCGCTGAGATAAGAAAAATTATTCCGTCCCCTCACGGCTTCATTAATATTTAATTCCGGTACTCGCAATAAATTATCTTTTATATCTATAGTTTTTTCAGCATTTAAAAAATAAAATGTTTTATCTTTTAAAATCGGCGCGCCGTA
>Ga0315906_10010007_pt1 | contig 11193 bp, 6 predicted proteins | sample LakEriMetagenome_4_FD_203526 | JGI IMG/M metagenome (GOLD analysis project Ga0315906, IMG submission 203526) | Freshwater fungal communities from buoy surface, Lake Erie, Ohio, United States - Buoy 2 MA122 | ecosystem: Environmental > Aquatic > Freshwater > Lake > Lake biofilm | place: USA: Lake... | reverse complement strand
GGCATCGAGGGGCGCTTCCCCTCCGGATGTCACTTTCGACGACACGGGCTTCCGTGTCGTCCTCAGTGAGGTCCGCTGACGCGGAAGGGCAGCGGCAGGGATGGGTTTCTTGTCGGTGGCGAGGTGTGGGCTGTTCAGTTAGAGCCCGGCGGTCCACGATCCCCACCATGTCTGATCTGCCGCGTGTGGCGGTCCTGGGCGTGGGCTCTCTGGGCAAGGAGCATGCCCGTCTCTATGCCGATCTCGCCCGAGCCGGGGTGTGCCGGTTCGTCGGGGTCTATGACGTCCACGCCGAGTCCGCGCGGATGCATGCCGAGCGACTCGGCGTGACGGCCTTCGACAGCGTCGAGGCCGCCGCCGGGGCCGTGGACGCCCTGAGCGTCGTGACCCCGACCTCCACCCATTTCGCCCTCGCCCGGCAGCTCATCGAGCAGGGACGCCACGTGCTCGTCGAGAAGCCGATGACGGCCAATACCGACGAGGCCGCGGAACTCGTCCGGCTCGCCCAGGCCCGGGCCGTGGTGCTGCAGGTGGGACACGTCGAGCGCTTCAATCCCGTCTTCGCCTACCTCGAGTCCGTCGCCCAGGAACCCCGGTTCGTGGAATGCCACCGCCTGTCGCCCTACCCGGCCCGCAGCACCGATATCGGGGTGGTTCTCGACCTCATGATCCACGACCTCGACGTCATCCTGGCCTTCGTGAAGTCGCCGGTTGTGAGCGTGGATGCCGTGGGCATCCCGGTCCTGAGCAAGAGCGAGGACATTGCCAACGCGCGTCTGCGCTTCGAGAACGGCTGCGTCGCCAACCTCACCGCGAGCCGGATCAGCCCCGAGAAGATGCGGAAGATCCGGGTGTTCAGCGGCGGGGCCTCGCCCAACTACATCTCCCTCGATTACCGCCTCCAGGAGGGGTTCATCTACCGCCTCGCCAAGGACGGCGAGCAGCCCAGTTCGCTGCTCAAGAAGCTGCTGTCCGCCAAGGAGTCGGCCATCGTCAGCGAGTTCGCCGGCAAGCGCATCGTCCGTGAACCGGTCCCCATCGCAAAGGAGGAGCCGCTCCGGCTCGAGCTGACCCACTTCCTCGAATGCGTCCGGGAACGCCAGACCCCGAAGGTCAGCGGTGCCCAGGCCAAGGCGGCCCTCGATGTCGCCTTTGAAATAACGCGTCAGATCTCGGAGCGGGGACGCTGAATCCCCCCCCGGCGATCCCCTGCCGGATCCGATCCCACCCGCGGGCTATCGGAACCGGAAGAAGACGTGTTCCCCAGTCGCCGGGGTCGACCAGATCGCCTCCCCGGAGGATGGCATCGTCAGCTCCCCCACCGAATCCCAGGTCATGAGGTCGGGGGAGGTCTGGAGGGTCACCGAGCGTCCGGGCGCACCCCGCAGGGATACCCGGAAGGATCCCTCGACGATGCCCATCGAGAGGATCTCCGGCGGCCCGGATGACGCCTCGGCGGCCACGATCACCCCCCGCACCCGGAGCGTGCTGTCGTTGTCGCTCAGCAGTCCAAATCGATATGTGGCATCGAGAGGGATGCGGATCCGCGCCGGCTGGCCGGAGTCCGTCCACTCGCCCAGCTGCGCCACCCCGTTGGTGGAGAGGCCCTCCAGAGGGAACCAGTCCTGATACTGGAGGAAACCCGTCACGCGGTAGGCGAGCGCCCCGACGGAGTTGGTCGGGAACTGGAAGAGGAGTCCAGAGGCTGTGAACCGATCGGACTCGACCGGGATGGGATCGCTCGTGATCAGCAGCTCGACCCCGCGGAGGGCGACGACGGCGAAGGCCAGTGGCGACTCGGCCGCGCCGCCGAAGCAGCCCGGCGCGGAGCCTGGTCGGCCATCGGGGAGCGGCTGCCACGACCCGTTCGTGTCGGCGATGACACGGGTGCCCGCATCGAACTGGAGGGTGGAGTCGGACACCACGATGCGGAGGACGCCGTGCACGGAGTTCGAGAGGCTCCCCGGCGCCTGCTCCTGGAGTGGCACGCCGGTGGCCGTCCCGGAGAGGAGGATGTGGCTTTGTGCGGGGTCGATCTGGAGTTCCCGCAGCGGGGCCCTCTGGGCGAGTGCCGATGGTGGAAGCGACAGCAGCGTTGCGGACAGGAGGATCGTGTGGATCGAGAAGGGGGAACCGGAAAGGGGATTCATGGCGGGGAAGCGTGGCGCAGGGTTTTTGGGGTCGGATTCCGCTCCTGCCCCCTCAACGCATCACCGCCCCCCTTTCTCACAGACTCCAGCATCCGGGCGGGTCCGGGGTGTCGCCACCGGCGGCCATCCCCACCGCCCGGCCCGGCCCGCTGGCGGTCCCGCGACGACCCGGTCAGGGCACCTGGGGCGTCACCCATCGGTAGAACCGGGGTGCCGCGTCCAGGGGCGGCGGCAGCTCCAGTTCCACGACCCGATCCGCCGTCGTCGCCGGGATCTGGGTGACGACCTGCCAGCCTGATCCCGGGAGCTGGTCGGTGGCGACCAGCGAATAGGTCCGTCCAGCCACGGCGTTGAGGCGGCATCGCAGTGGGTTCGACCCGGCCAGCACCTCCACCCGGAGCCGGCTCCGCGAATCCCGTGGATCCGTCCCCGCCTCGTACTCCTCCCGGTTCGTCTGACCATCCCGATCGGGGTCGTCCTGGCCTCCCGTCGCCGTCGGATCGAATCCCCTCACGCGTTCCCAGAGATCCGGCAGCCCGTCCTCGTCTGCATCGACACCACCCCCCGGGACGGACCCGAACACGGTCATGTCCTCCTGGACCGTGGCCACTCCGTTGAAATCCAGGGTGCGGATCCGGATCCGATTGGGGCCCAGGAGCAGCGGCAGATCGCAGGTCCAGGTGGTGAGGTTCGGCCATCGGACCTGGTTCGTCTGGTCGGGGCCCTCGACCCACACCGTTTTCACGTCGAACCACGAGCGCCCCTGCAGGGTGACCTGGGGCGCTGCGATGATCCGATTCTCGGGCGCGGGTTGGGTGACCTGGAAGGGAATCCGGGCGGGGAGTTGGCTGCGGACGAACTTCGAGCGGGCGTCGACGAAGCCCCGGATCCCGCCGAAGTTCTGTCCAACCAGACCGCCGTAGTGGTCGATCCACGGACCGAGGTAGGCCACGTTGAAGGTGGAGTCGATCATGTCGAGCAGGTGCCCGTAATAGCGGCGGAGGTTGCCGGGCAGGGCCACGAGACGGCTGAGGTTGGACCCAGTCCGGTTGAGGGGTGATGTGGCCCCGGCCCCGAAGTTGAAGTCCATGTCCCACAGGAACGGCAGCGCCCGGCCATCCTCGGGCCGGAAATAGATCATGAAGTTGTGGGGATTGTCGTAGGGATAGGTGTCGACCATCCCGAAGAGCGACTGGAACGCGACGGTGCGCAGCCAGGTGTCGACCTCCATCACCCGCTCGGACGATTCCTCGAGCGCGGTGCCGGACAGCGTGAGGGTCTTCCAAAGGCCCGCGACCCGGCTGAAGTCGTCGCGATCGCGGTTATTCTCCCGCAGGAAGAACCAGCGGTACGCCTCTGGATTGGTCCCGAGGTCCGCTTGACGGACGGGCACGATGTCATCCGGTTGCGGGAGCTTGAGCCCCTCGGTCCCGCCCGTGGTCGTGAGCGGGAAATAGATCAGCTCCAGCTTGAACAGATCGCCGTCGGAGCCGTCGGCGAACTGGGAATCGAGGAAGACGTCCCCATACTTGGCGAGGATCAGGAGTGCCGGCCCCGTCAGATCGGCCCGGGGCGTGATGATGCGGACGAGGTCGTCATACATGCCGGGCAGGCCACCGGCGTGCTGCACGGCGTGCTTCAGGACGATCTCGTCCTGGTCTCCTCCGACGCCGGTGTAGCCCCCGGAACGGTCGATCGAGACCGTCCGGTGGATGCCCCGGAACAACCGGTCGGGTGGGAACCGGAGCGTGAGCCCAACCCGGCCCGCGTCGGGTCGTCCGCGTTGACTGCCCTGCAGGTGGACCCCGACGTCGTAGAAGATCTCCGACTCATCGGAGATGACGGTGCTCCCGAGCCGCTCGTTGCTCATGAGGTTTGTGGTCGCGTAGAGGAAGGCCGTGTCGGCGGCCGTCATGGTGACCCGCAGGTTGTGGAGGGGGCCGGATTGGGCCCGACCGTCGGCCACGGGGATCAGTGCCCGGGAGGCCGGTCCCCGGGCGGGGGCCCAGGAGGTCGCCCCAAGACCGTCGGTGGCCTCGAGATGGAATTGGACCACGGCCCCCCTGGGGGCACCGGGAATCTCTGCGGAGACCACCCCAGAGGCGCCGAGCGTCAGGGGTTTCGACTGCCAGGCACCGCCGTTCACGGACCACAAGACCCGGGCCGAGGCGACCCCGTGGGGATCCTCGGCCACGGCCTGCACCGTGATGGCCGCGCCCGCGGCGGGCACCGCTGGAGAATGGGTCAGCGATCGGAAGGTCGGGCCGAGATTGGGAATGCGGGTGGAGTTTGTCCGGCCCGGGGTGCCGATGAGGCGTCGCGTCGACAGGACCGTGGTCCGGGCGATCCGGTTGAAGTAGAGCCGGGTGTGCAGGTGGGGGCTCCCCTTCAGCCATCGGGCCCGGAAGGATACCTCGTACGCGCGTCCGTTCACGAGCGACCGGTTTCCGACCAGCGTCGTCTCGAGATGGTTGTGCATGTGCTCCGTCGGACCGGTGGCGACGAGGTGGAGCACATGGTTCCCGGGTTGGTCTGGATCCTCGATCACCCGGCTGTTCCGGTGGTTGCCGAGGAACCGCCACGCGGAGGCGCCGGTCTCGAAGGACCCGTTCTTGAGCAGCGTCACGGGACTGCCGGAATCGGGCGACTCCACGACGCGCAGGTCATCGACCAGGCATTCGCCGTCGTCGAGCAGTCCCACGAGGAACTCCTTCCACACGGTCGGGCCGCTGCTGGTCGTCTCCACGCCGCGATAGGACACGGTCTGCCATTCCGAGGGCCCGGATGTCCGGCTTGCGGCCCAGGCCTCGGGGGAGGTGTTGTCGGCCCACGGATCCTGCAGCTCCAGGCTCGAACCGCCGCCGTCGGCCTCCCAGGGCCATCGTCCGGAGTCGGAATAGGCGACCGAATCGACGGGGTTCTTCGAGGCGTCGCGGAGCAGGAGGGTTTCTCCGGAACGGGACAGCTTCCCGGAGAATGGCCCGAGGACTTGGATCCCGGGCACCTCAGCGCGGAGGGCCGGCGGGTCCGAGGCCACGACGAGATGGGCCCCGGGAAGGAGTCGGGTCCCGGACGGGAAGGCGAACCGGATGCCGCCGTCGAGGATCCAGCCGGTCAGGTCCACCACCCGGTCCTCCCGGTTGAACAGTTCCACCCACGTCGTTGTCGGCCCGGCGGCCGGGGGCTGGTAGAGGATCTCGTTCAGGACCACGGCCCGCTCGAGCTCGACCGCATTGGATTGGCCGGGAGTGATCCGAGTGACCCGGAACCATTCCGGCGAGCCGTCCGGGAATCGTCCTTCCGGCTTGTCCGGGACCACGACTGCATCGGCCACCCGATCGTCCGCAGGCGGGACCAGGGCCAGGTGATCCCCCGCCACCGGCGTCCATCCCAGACTCTCCCGGGTCAGGAGCCCATGGCGTCCAGGTCCAAGACGGGTCCCGTCGGGAAACCGATAGACGCTCTCGGTCGAACCCGTGCGCCGGATCTGCCACTGGTCGAGCCGGCGTTCCTCCGGGCCGGGGTTCACCAGTTCCACGAAGAAGCCGGCTCCCGGCCCCGACACCTCGTTGAGCACCAGGTCCGGCAATCCGTCCGCTGTATCCTCGACCGCAGTCAGGGCGGCGTCGAACCAGGCTCCCGACAGGCCGGCGTCGGCCTGGTGGACCTCGACGGCGAGGAGGTTGGTTCCGGGCCTCAGGGTTCCCGGGGGAATCCAGTGGTCGAGGGACTGGCCCTGGCCCTGGGTCGGCGCGAGGGCCGGTGTGGTGGGGGACAGGGTTCCGGAGGGCAGGTTCACCCGGTGGACCTCGACCCCATTCAGATGGAAGGCTGCACCATCGTTCACCGCTCCTGTCAGACGGAGTCCCGCGGACACGGTGGTGGGATCACAGACAAACGAGGTCTTGAGGTAGATCGTGCGCGGGATGCTGGCGAGGCGTCCGGACGGATCGGCCCCCGAGGTGGCGGTTCCCTGGGCCTCGACCCTCAGTCCGGCGGGGTTTGGGGCGTTCCCGTCGTTGGCCCAGACGAATTCGAGCGTGTTGGTGCCCTCACGGAATCCCGAGCCGATCGGGATCACCGGGCTCCACTGCTGGAATCCGATCCAGCTCCGTCCGGTCGACACCCCATTCAGCAGCAGGCTGTTCACCCGGTTGTCGGCAGCCATCCGGACCCGGACCTCGGCTGAGGCTGCCTCCGACGCGGTCAGCACGAAGTCAGTGGCGTAGCGGTAGCTGCCGGCCGCGACGGACTCCTCACCGGGGTTGACGGGGCCCAGCCATCGCGACGTCTCATCGTTCCCCATCCAGGCCGGGTGGCCTTCGATCACGAGGGCGGGTGCTGGCGGTGGCGGTTGGATGCTGTGGGCCGAGGCGATGACACGGTAGTGCGGATCCGGGGTTCCGGGTGGCAGGGGGTTCCGGTCCTTGGCCAGACCGCTGCTGAAGAGGGAGGCGATCGGTCTGGATACCGCCGGAGGGGGCGGGACATCCCCTCCATGGAAGGGGGCGATGCCGCGGGTCCAGTCGGCTGGAGGCGTGAGGCGGGTGGTCCAATCCGACGGGGGTGTGGATCCCAGGGGGGCCACCCACCAGGACTGGGTCGACCTCACCAGGGGCACTGGTTCCATCTGGGTGGTGGCCGGGAAGTTGGTCCGTCCGGGCGTCCCCTCGTTCTGTTGGCTGGATCGCCATGAGGTATCCGGGGCGCTGGGAAGCAGCGGGTTGCGTTTGGCCAGTGAAGGACCATGTCCATCCGGAGCGACGGGCCATGGCCGATCGACCCCGTAGTCCACGGCGTCCATCAACCGGTCGTTGTTGTTCCGCAGCTCGAGCCGTTCGCCGCCGTTGGACAGCCGACCCTGGAAGGGCCCGACAACATTCGAGACCCCGATGGACCGGAGGGCATCCGGCTGCAGGGCGATCACGAGGTGGCCGCCTCCCGGGAGGACGGTCCCCTCCGGGAAGGTGAAGCTGATCCCCCCCGCCAGACGCCAGCGGGACAGGTCCATGCGGACCGACATCAGGTTGTGCAGCTCGACCCATTCCCGGGACGCCTCCTGCGAAGCGGGATGATAGTGGATCTCATTGAGGACCACGGTGCTGTCGGCCGCGGTGACGGAGGCGACCGCGGCGACGAGTGCGGCAAGCCTGCCGAGACGGGAGGCGATCCCGAAAGCGATGCAGTGTCGGGATCGGAGGTCCCGATGGGCTGGGTTCAGGTCTTGAGGGGACGGCATCGGCGGCGGGTCAGTGTGGGAAACCCTAAACGCGGCATGGGTCGTGGGGTAGACTTCAATGGTGCCGATCCGGAGGCCTCCACCGTTTCATGCTATTCCCGTGAGAGATCTGTTCGGGATAGCGTTCCTAGAATGTCGTTTGACGGCTTTTCCCTCATTCCCGAGCCGCCCTCGCTGATCTGCCCCCCGGGTTCGATCCTCGGGTCGCGTCCGCGACCATGAAACCCCGGAAACCCCCAGGTCAGGCACGCAGCCGAACGGATCCTCCCGCCCGCCCGGGACCGCGGAGACGTCCCGGGTCCGCCAGGGTCGCCACCCCCCAGGGTGCGTCCAGTCCCGCACGGCGGTTGGTCCCCCGTGTCCTGACATGCCTCCTAGTGGTCTCGGATGTGGGTCTTGAGCTGGCCCTGAGATCCGCGGTCGAGCTCCTGGGGGTCACCTGCGAGACCCTCTCCCTCGGCCGGCTTGCCGAGCTCATGCGGTCCCGGGAGGCAGATCTCGCCCGTCTGGCGGCCACGTCGTTCCTGATCGTCGACCCCCGCACCGAGTCGCTGCCGCCGCTCCAGGGGCTCATGCGACGACTCGAAGGTCGCCTTGTCCGGGTGGCCTCCGCCGCGGGGCCATCCTCGCGACGTTCCCGGGGCTGGCTGCGGCTGGATCCCGAGGCGCCACTGCTGGAGATCGTAGACTTGCTCCGCCAGTGGCTGCATCGATCCACACCCGGGGCTTCCCTGAAGGGTGAGGCGAAGCCGGCGATGGAGACCTTGACCCTCCGGGAGATCCAGGTCCTCGAACTGCTGTCCGCCGGGAAACGCTACGTCGACATCGCCCAGAGTCTGGGGATCTCGGTCGACACCGTCCGCAGTCACCTGCGCCGGATCTATCCCAAGCTCGGGGTCCAGTCCCGGACGGCGGCGGTGTCGGCACACATCCGTCGGAAGGGTGCCTCCTGAGGCGTGCAACGCCGTTGTCCCGACCCCAGCCGTCGTCATGCCCAGCCCCTTGAATCCCCACTGATGGACACCCGCCCCAGCATCGAGCAGGAATGGCATCGGTACCGTGACGCCCTGTATCCGGACCAGGACGAGGCGACTCTGGTCGAGCTCCGTCGGACCTTCTACTCCGGGGCTCTGGTCTTCGAGACGCTCGTGCTCCGGATCGCGTCCGAGAACGGAATGCTGCCGGTGCCCGAGGGGCAGGCGCATCGGTTCCTCGGCCTGATCGCCCCGGTCCGGGAAGAGCTCCACGGCGTGATGGCGGGGTTCGCCCGGGAATCCGACGGGATTTGAGGGGTCGGCTGGGTGGCTTGGAGGTCGCTCCTCTGGGTTGCCCACCTCCAGCAGTCGACCGAGGCATCAGGGCATCCGGAATGGACGTCCTCCACGATCAGTCGAGGACCTCGAGCTCGATCGGGATCACCCCCTGGGTCAGCGGCGCAATGCGGGCGAAGGCGGACTCGCTCAGGTCGATGAGCCGACCCTTGTACGAGTGGAACCGGTCGTTGATCCGCACGACCACGCTCCGGTTGTTCTGGAGGTTCGTGATGCGGACCCGGGTGCCGAATGCCAGGACCTCATGGGCCGCCGTCATGGCCCTGCGGTCGAACCGTTCGCCGTTGGCGGTCAGACGTCCCTGGTACTTCGCACCGTAGAAGGAGGCCTCACCCCGGATCTTCCTGGGATACTTGCCGGAGGTCGTCGCGGGTCGTCCCGGTGCCTGCAGCCCCGGGGTGGGACGGAGCCGGGGTGCGGTGGAGGGACTGGAACAGCCGACGGCTGCCAGTCCCAGGACCAGAAGACAGGTCCAGACGGTGGGGTGTCCAGGGTGGGGTCGCAGGGTCATGATCTGGGCCGACGCTGCGGCCGTCCCGGCGCTGGATTCAAGCGTGGGTTCCGGTCCCGGATCCCTGGGGTGCCGGACCTCCGACCGTCCCAGGGGTGGGTTGCTTCGGCAGCGCCTCTGGTTCCATCCACGAATACAGGACCGGGAGCAGGATCAGTGTGAGGAGCGTGGAGCTCAGGATGCCGCCGATGAGCACGGTGGCGAGCGGGCGCTGCACCTCGGCACCCGCCCCGGTGGCGAGGGCCATGGGCACGAATCCCAGGGCTGCCACGAGGGCCGTCATCAGCACGGGACGCAGCCGGCTCAGGGATCCCTCCAGGACCGAATCGCCAAGGGTCCGACCCGACTCCCGGAGCTGGTTGAAGTAGGTCAGCATGACGAGCCCGTTCAGCACGGCCACGCCGCTGAGTGCGATGAAGCCGACCGCGGCGGTGATGCTGAAGGGCATCCCCCGCAGCCACAGGGCGACGATCCCCCCGGTGAGGGCCAGCGGGATCCCGGTCGCGATCAGGGCGGTCTGACGCAGGCTGCCGAATGCCACGAAGATCAGGGTGAGGATCAGGATGAGCGTGACCGGCACGACGATGGCCAGCCGGGCCCGGGCCTCACGCAGGTTCTTGAACTGCCCGCCGAACTCGTAGGTGTAGCCCTCGGGGAAGACCACCTTCTCCCGGATCCTGGCGATGCAGTCATTGACGAAGCCCTCCATGTCGCGGCCCTTCACGCTGACCAGGAGTGCCACCCGCCGCTGGACCCCCTCGTGCTTGATGGGCTCGACGGTCTGGACCGTGTCGATGTCCACCAGCTCTCCGAGGGGGATGAGACCGGAGTCCCCGACCCGGACGGGCAGGCTGCGGATGGTGGCGACGTCGGACCGCTGGGTGTCGGGAAGCCGCACGACGATGTCGCGGCGTCGGATCCCTTCGACCAGCGTGCCGACGGTGTCGCCGCCGAGTGCGGTGGCCACGGCCCGGTTCACCTCGCTGGACGCCACGTTGCGCCGGACCAGCTCCCCACGGCGGACCCGGAGGGTGAGGGTCGAGGTCCGACCATCGACCTCCAGGGTCGATTCCCCGCCGGGTACCGACTGGATCACGTCGTTGACCTCGCGGGCGAGGCGCTCCAGGACCTCGAAGTCGGTGCCGTAGACGTTCACGGAGAGCTCTGACTTGCTGCCCTCGAGCATCTCGTTGAAGCGCATCTCGATGGGCTGTCCGAATTCGAACTCCTGTCCGGGCGTGGCGGCATTCACGGCCTTGTCGATCTGCTCACAGAGCTCCTGTTTGGTCGTGGGTCGGCCCGGCGTCTTCGGCCAATCCGAGAGGGGCCTGTAGACGATGTAGAGGTCGGTCTCGTTCGGGGGCATCGGATCGGTGGCCACCTCGCTGGTGCCGATGCGGGAGAAGACACGGGTCACCTCGGGGAATTGTTCGAGGATCAACCGCTCCGCCTCGAGGTCCATTCGGAGGGATTCCTCGAGGCTCATGCCCACCTTCCGATAGACCATCGCAGTGATGGAGCCCTCATCGAGCTTGGGCACGAACTCGGCACCGAGGCGGCCAAAGAGCCACAATGACGCGACGAAGGCTCCCGTGCCGGCGAGGAGGGTGACCACCCGGTGCCGGAGGGCCTGCTGAAGGAGAATGCGGTAGAGGGACTTGATCGGGGCGAGCAGGCGGTTGTCCTTCTCCTCGATTTGTCCCCCGAGCAGCAGGGCGCATAGGACGGGCATCAGGGTGAGCGCGAGGACCAGGGCGCCGACCAGGGCGAGGATCACGGTGAATGCCATCGGGCGGAACATCTTCCCCTCGATGCCCGTGAGGGAGAGGATCGGCACGTAGACGAGGGTGATGATGAGCACCCCGAACACCATCGGCTTGGCGACCTGCCGGCTCGCGCTCAACACGGTCTCCAGGCGTTCGCGGAAGTCCAGGCGACGTCCCAGGTGGGCCTGTCGGTGGG
>Ga0315906_10010005_pt1 | contig 11197 bp, 7 predicted proteins | sample LakEriMetagenome_4_FD_203526 | JGI IMG/M metagenome (GOLD analysis project Ga0315906, IMG submission 203526) | Freshwater fungal communities from buoy surface, Lake Erie, Ohio, United States - Buoy 2 MA122 | ecosystem: Environmental > Aquatic > Freshwater > Lake > Lake biofilm | place: USA: Lake... | reverse complement strand
GAACTGGCTCGGCCCGACACCGGACGGACGCTCTATCTGCTCGATGAGCCGACCACCGGACTACACTTCGACGACTTGGCCAAACTGCTGAACGTGATGCAGCGGCTGGTCGACCTGGGGAATACCGTGCTGCTGATTGAGCACAACCTGGACATCATCAAGGCGGCGGACTGGGTCGTCGACATGGGTCCCGAAGCGGGCCATGCCGGTGGCCAGGTCGTGACGGCGGGAACTCCCGAGATGATTGTCGAGTACGCCCGATCGGCCGGCGGCACGTCGGGACTGCCGCGAAGTCACACGGGCGAAGCGCTGGCCGAAGTCTTGGCCCGGGATCCCTATGAGGCCCGCATTCCATTTGACCCTCAGGCTCAACCCGCCGAAGAGGGGATTGAGATTGAAGATGTCGGCCGGGCAGTGCAGATGCCCTGGGAGGAAAATGGCCGCCGCTGGCACACTCAGGACCGCGTTGGCCACGATGGCAATCCGGTCAACTGGGATGGCCGCGCTCTGGCTGCGGTGATCGATCGGATTGAGCAGCACGAAGGCTTCGCGCCGACCAATTGGAGCTCGCGGAGCGTCGTTGAGGTGACCGGAGCCAAGTCCAGCCTGGGCTGGTTCCTGCACGCCCTGACGGGGGAGCGTTGGCTGCTGAAACTGAAATTCCGTGTCCGCCGCGGAACCTTCAAGCAGTCCGAACTGCAGGAGCGAATTCCGCTCAAGACGCCGAATCAAATGGAAGAGTTGCCGATCTATGGCAACCAGTCCCGCGTGCGACTTTCCTCGCAGGGGACCTGGCAGGAGATCGAAGTCCGCGTGCATACGCTGGAGGAAATCGATACGCCTGAATTCTGGCAGTTCCTGGAAGACGCCATCGAAGGTTTCTCCGAACGCGTCAAACGGGTCGAGTCAGACCCAAACGAATTGCTGCCGTGGGTCAAACTCGGCCAGAAGTGGCATTTCCTGCGAAAGGGCTTTCCACCCGGAGAGGAAATCGGCTGGGACTTGAATGTACTGGAGCGGTTACACAAGCTGCTGGCCGAACTCGCGCCCGAGGGAAAATTCGAGTGGACCAATAAACAGATCGTGCATCTCACCCTGCCCGGGAGTGGTCGCCATTGGGCCTCGCTGTTGACCAAAAAGCCAGAGGCCCTGCAGCTCCAACTGCTTGGGCCCAAGGATCGCTTTCCCCTGGGAAGGGTCAGCGGGCTCGGAACGCGTTCGGCCGTCAAGACCGTCGACGCAACCAATGATTTGGTCACGCTCAGTTTCAATCGGCTCGAACAGTTGACCCAGAAGGAACTGCAGGCGTTCCTCGAAGAGCATTACCGGGCAGCCTCGGCGCGGTAAGACACCTCATCCCAAAAGATCTACCAATTTCCTTCCACCTTCCACCTTTCACCTTCCACCTTTCACCTTTCACCATGTCCACTCCCGTATCCATCCCGCGGAATCTCCTGTTTCGCTGCAAGTTTCCCTGCCCGCAACTGAAGAAGGAGCCCAAGGGCTTTGAGCAGTTTGACAGTCGCGGCGAGTTGCCACTGCTGGGAATTTTCGAGGGGCAACTGGCCTATGCCCGGGTCCGGGTGGGCTGGATGGACGAGGCCTTTCTTCTGGCGGCGGCGGTTCGAGGCAAGTCGCAGTCGTTGTGGGTGCGGTCGAATCAGCCGTTGGAGAGTGACGGCTTGCAGTTTTGGATCGATACGCGCGACACCCATAATGTGCATCGGGCCACGCGCTACTGTCACTGGTTTGTCGCCTCACCTAACCCGGCGGGTGGACGAGAGAGCGCCAGTTGCGGAATGCTCCGGATCAATCGGGCCAAGGAGGATGCTCCCACAATCAATCGGGGCAAGGTGACGGCGACGGCCCAATTGGTGACCGGCGGTTACGACCTGCAGTTGAGACTCCCGAGCAGCTTGCTCAACGGTTGGAGTCCGCAAGACCAGCGTTTGATTGGCTTTTCGGTCGCCGTGATCGACCGCGAGTTGGGCTGGAACACGCTGGGCGTTGGTGCTGACCTGCCATTGGCGGAGGACCCGAGCCTTTGGAGCACTCTCGAATTGGTCGGTGGATGATAGGGGCCGCCATTCTTTCTGGTCCAGCCCTCACCCCGCTTATCCAGCCTCAAACGTGTTTCCCCGGACCGCACTCCGGTGAGTGCCTGCTGATCGCGTCTCGGGGGAAAGGCTGCCGACGGGCTCAAAAGTCGGGCTTTGGTTTAGGGGAGGTTTACCACCCCTACCGGGAGACAGCGGGGCAGCCAGCCCGGGCCGGGCGGATGGGGAGCCTGTCGGAAAAATAAATTTGACTTTTTTCCAAATCTCGCGAACCTTTAGGACCGAAAGGCGACTTAAATCGTAATCGCCGGATGTCCCGATCCGAGCCGGGCGCACGAGGTCCAGCCACCGATGTTCACCGCCATTTTCACCGCGGTGAAATTCAATGGTGTCGAGGCTTTGGAGCGACTGGCTTGCGAGGTGGAAATCCGGTCAATTTGTTATCCGGGAACGGATCCCGGACCTTCTTTTTTCTCAATCTCATTTGAGGTGCCCCGAGCGGTACCAGGAGTGACGAGATGCAGAGTTTCATTTCACGCATGAATCGTACAAACGAGTTTGCCAATTTGGGCAAGCGTTGCGTCGGCGTGTTGGCTCTGCCAGTCATTCCCGGCTATTCGCTCCCTCTGATGGCGATGTCCACGGTGCTCTCTACACCGGACGTCGACCAGGCAGTGCTCGGCCCCCAACCGTCGCAAGACGAACGCGCGAGTTTCCAGACCCGATTGGGTCAAGACCTCGCCGCTCTGGCTTGGCTGACCGTCCCTGGTGGACTGGCAGCCGGGTTGGTCGCTTGCAGATCGGCGGGCGGCTGGAGCCAGCACCGCGAGTGGATCCAGGCTCTGACCAGCCAAACCGCAGAACAACTCTGCCAGTTTGCTGGACGCCTTGGATTGGAACTGAATCCGGGCAAGCGCGACGGCGACCAACGCCAGCAGCGGATGCCAATGGACAGTAGACGCCAGAAGTCATAGCCGCCTGGAGCGGATTGACTTCACGGGTGTCCCGAAGTCCGGTCGGACTGCGGCAGTGACTCGTGGTTTTTCAGTGGTTTGATTGGCCGTTCGGCCCCAATAGTCTCAGGAGTTCCACGCGCGGCTTGTGCCGCAGCGATTGGTCCTGAGGCCGAACAGCCAGGTTCGCCTGCCCGGCGTGGCACCCTCATCGTTTCTCGGGGAGTTGCCTGACGTTGCGCAGGTTTCGCCGTGCACCAGGATGTGTCCGGCCAAGGGGAAAGTGCACCCATGCTTGAAGTTGCAGAATCGTATTCAACCGGAGAACTCGTCCGCAGGGCCCAGGCGGGAGATCGGGAGTCGTTTGGGCAATTGTGCGAACGGTTCCAATCGACCGTGATGGCGGTCGCCCTGGGGCGGGTCCGCAACCTGGCGGAAGCCGAAGAGGTTTGCCAGGAGGTCTTCATTCGGGCGATGCTCCGCCTCGAGCAGTTGCGGGAAGCGGAAGCGTTTGCCGGCTGGTTGAGGTCGATTGCTGTTCGCGTGGCGATCAATCGGGCCAGCCGCCGGCGTTTGGTCAGCGGTAGCGACCTCGTAGTCGACGACTTGCTGGCGGGCGATGAGGATTCAGGCGAGGACCGCCTCCTCACCGAAGAACGCCGAGCCGAAGTGCAGGCCGGGCTGGCTCGACTTGGACAACTCGATCGGGAGACGCTGCAGGCGTTTTACTTCGACGACCTCTCCCTGCTGGAAATGGCCGAGGCGTTTCGCGCACCGGTCGGAACCATCAAGCGGCGATTGCACGTCGCCAGACATCGGCTGGCAGAACAACTGCAATCCACCGTCAGCGTCTAGAGGAAGCCAGACCCACGGGCAGCTCGCAAGAGCTGCCCGTTTTTTTGCGTTGAGAGTTTGAGCCTCGTGGCTGCGCCTCAGAAAAACGGCCGAACAGTCTGCCGTGGAAAAAAGGATGCGAGTCGCCACTCTCCGCTTACGCTGCCTGCAGCGAGCGGTTTTGCTGGGCCCACTGAATCCACTGAGTCACTTCCGCGAGATCGGGCCTGCTGCCGGCGCGGATAATCTTCAAGCCTTCTTTGGTCTCGCTGTAGGGGCCGATCAGGGACCAGAGCTTCTTGGGAGAAAGTCCAGCCAGCTGTTCGGCCTCGGTCACCCCGACGGCGACGAGCAATTGGGCATCATGACCCCGCAGATTGGGGACCGAGCAGACCAGCCTCGTTTGCTGCTGCCACTGGCGAATCACATCAGCCGAGATTCGCTTAAAGCTGATCTTCTCGGCCATCGATTCGGCAGTCTGGCGGAGAAAGTCGCGAATGGATTGCACGCCGATGGCGGTAAAGCGCTCCGCCGTTCGCGGCCCGATCGAGGGCGCGGCTTCCACGGCATCATCCAGATTGAGATAGAACCGCTGCCCCGTTGCAGAGGTTGCAAATTGATCGGGCTGGACTGCCAGTCCGGCCGAAGCTCCCTGTGAAGCCGAAGCTCCCTGTGAAGCCGAGGTTGGGGCTGAACGCTTTCCATGGCTCTGGGGGGAAGTGGCTCCCTGCAGCGCCTCGCGAATGGCTTGCCGGGATTCCTGTCGAGCGACCTCGGACTCCAGCTCAAAATCGAAGTCCTCGGGACGAATCGCCTCGGGGTGTCGCTCGAAATGGCTGCTCGGCCCCGGATTCTCCAGCGTGCGTTGATGATCGAGGTAACCGGTCAGGCTGGGGCCCGAGAATCCAGCCTCATCGGCTTCTTCGCCGGCTTCTGTTTCGATTCCGTTGGACCAACTCTGTCGCCGCAATCGTCGACTGTATCCGTTCCCGATTCGCCAGCGGCTGCGCGAAGCCTGGAGGGCCCGATGCCAGGAGTGAATTCGTTCCAATTGATAACGCGCCGTGTCCGGAGCGAAACGTCGGCCATCGGGAGACTGGAGGTAACGATGAATTCGTGTCAGCAATTGGTCGGCGGAGGTCGTCTCCAGCTGTTCTGGTTCCGTGATCCCGCAACCGACCAGAATCCGAGCATCGCTTGGCGTCAGCCCTTCGACGCAGAGCATTAACCAGGCCTGAGCCTGCCAGCGATCGAGTTGCTGGGCCGAGAAGCCGATGCGCGTCAATTGCGGCGCGAGGGCCTGGGGATCAAGCTTGAGCAGATCGCCAATTGAGCTCACGCCCGCTTGAACGAGGTTGTTGAGGTGGATGGCGTCCGCCAAGTCGACGCTCCGCAAACTGGTCTCTTCGCTGATCGGACCTCTGGCCCGTTCGACCAGGGGGCGAATGGTGGCCGCAATGCCGGCGGTATCGTCTGTAGGCCGAGCCACTTCGACGTGGGGACGGTTGCTTGAGACGGGGGGACGGTACGTTGGAAAACTGCGGAAGTCGGAGCGGTCGGAGTAGACGACAGGCCGATGCAGCGGGCGGGCCATTTTTTGAACCGTCTGCCCGGCCCAACTCGACTCGCCAAACTGCGGCGTTACGGACACCTCCACAGGCGCGGCCATGGAACTTGCTTGCGGGACTGTACCGAATCCCTGCGGCAGCGGCTCCCACTGAACCGAAAGGGCTGCGGGGAGCGCTGGCGGCATCGCGGCTTCGCGCGTGACTGTCGGAATTGTCCCCACATTGGTGTTCGGCCGGCCGGTCTTGAAGAAGGAAAACGTGCCGGCAATCAGCCTTTGGGCGACAAATTCGGCGACTTGCTGGTCGCGGGTAAAGACCAGCAATTGGTGTCCGGAGAGGCCGAACTCGCGGAGCACCGCGGCATAATTTGCCGTCTGTTGCAAATCGGCTGTCGGGAGAACCTCCCGGAGCAGCATCGGGACCGACAAGCCCTGCTGGGTTAACCACCAGTTGGTTGCCAGGCAGACTGCGAGCAAAGCGGCCTGCTGCGACCCCGGTTCGAGGCTGCTGACATCGAGCGTTTGCCCGCCGCGTTCGGTCACCATCAGATGGGCTCCATTCGCGGCCAGCGCTATCCCGATGAGCCGGTTCTCGGTCAGTCGGGCAAGGAGTTGGCTGGCCTGAGTCAGGAGCGGATGCCCCGAGTAGGGTGGGACGCGATCGTTCTCGGCATCAACCCGGGCCAGTTGGTCCACTTCGAGATTCCTGCCGGCGATCAGGCCGCTGAGTTGGGCGAGGCGTTCCCTCAGACTTGCCAGCTCCCCCTGATAGTAACGATCGCGTCGAGCCGAGCATTCCGCTCGACGCTCGGCGAGCTGTTGCAGTTGGGACTCGAGCTTCGCTGCGGTTTGCAGCAATTCGCTTTGTCGCACTCGCCATTGCTGGAGTTGATTGCGTTCGGCCGTCAGGTCGGGTCGAACGGCCCGATGATCGCCGCTGGCGACGGGTGGGTCGCCATGGAACTTCCGCCGGGCGGCCAGGAAGCCCTCGCGGGTGGCCAGCTCACAGTACTCCGTGCCGGCCTGGGAAATTGCATCTGCACCGACCGGATCGACTTCGCGAATCTCTTCGATCGTCTGCTGCCGCTCGGCCAGCAACCACGCAATGTTGTCGGCGATAGCGTTATAGTGCTCGCGCAAATGCTTCATCGTTACCGCTGCTGCCTTGTGGCGAAGCTGGCGATACTGGTTGGCGAGTTCATCGCAAACGACGTTCAAGTCCTGGCGGATGCTGGCGCAACTTTTGCGGACTTCGGCGTTCGCCTGCTTCAGGTTGGCGCGATCTGCCGGAGTTTCCGCCTCGATTCGCGCGGCGGCCTGTTCGATCCGGGTCGTCAGCGAATTGGTCCGCTCCAGAGCCTGCTGGGCGGTGTGATACGGATGCTCAGACGAAGTTTCCAGTGTCTTGGACCATTGCTCCATCTCATCGCGCAGCTCCAGACGCTGTTGCTGAATTTGATTTTGCAATGTTCGCCAGCGGGCCAGCTGCACATCGATCAGGTCTAACTGGCCGTAAAGCACCTCCAGTCCGTCATAGGCCTGAGCTACGGGCTCGAACCGAAGTTCGCCTTCGCGGCGATCGATCTCGGCCTGCAGCATTGTCAGCCGATTTTCCAGTTCCTCCAGCTCGCGGCGCGTCGGCTCCAACTGCCGCCGGACTTCCGCGGTCTGGCGGTCAAGTTCAGCCAATTCCCGGTCAAACAGTTGCCGCTGAGCAAGCTCCTGGGCAGCCAGAGACTCGGTTTGCAAATGCAAGCGACGACGCTCCGCTTCCTGATGGTTCAGTTCCTGACGGAGTTCGGTCAATCGCTGTTTGAGTTGTTCGGCTTCCTGCTTCCAGGCGAGCCAGGCGGCTTCGGTGGGCCAGCGATTGGACGCCGGACTGACCCCCAGTCGCTGGTGCAGGGCGACCGCGGCTTCGGAGAGTTGGCGCGCGGCGTGCTGGAAGTCGACGTCGTAGAGCGTTTCGAAAACCGCTGCATCGACTTTGCCGAAAAGATCATCGCCGCTGTAAATCTGGCTGGCATTGTCCAAGCCTTGGACCTGGAGCGCGTGATGCGAGGACGGATTCCGCGAGAGCCGAAAGCGGTAAGGACCGCGGACAATGTCAGCGTGCCCGGCATGGAACGATCGGGCCGAAAAAACGCTGGTCGAGGACTGCTCGGCGGTCGCACCAAACAGCAAATAGCGAATCAGTTGAGCGACCGCATTCCGATCCTGGTCGGAGGCATCGAGGAGCACATTCAGCCCCTGGTGCATTCGATTAATTTGCATCCGCTCGCCGGCCTGCGAGCCGTCGATGGTCAAGTCCGTCAGCTTCATTGCTTGTGACCCCTGATGGTAGAAAACGACGGAGGGTCTGACTCCAATCCCTGAGACCACCGCCGTCCGTCCGAGAATCTACTCCATCTTCACTGGACTCCCTAGCCCAATTTTCACCTGCCGCTCGCTAGCACTTGTCCGGCAACTGCCAGAGCCGGGCTCGAGAGCGGGGCGGGATTGGGCTCAGAGCGGAACGTTGTCCCGCGGGCCATCTTCACTCCAACCGAAGCGGTAGCCGGGACCGAGGTGCCAGCGGGTCAACTGAACAATTTGGTGAGTGTGCCCGACGAGATGAGTCACGGTATGGCTGAGCGCTTGCAGGCCAGTGACTTGGAAGCCCTGAATAGTCCGGGTTTGGAGGAGCTGGCTGGCAGTGAGGCGGGCGATCACTTGTGAAGCCTCGTTCAGAGCCATGATCAGTTCCTGGTTGAGTCGGCGGAGATCGCTCGGTTCCCAGTCCGCGAATTCGCGGTCTCGGTCGCGGCGATCGGGTTCCAGATCAAAACCGGCCACCGACCATTGCCGCAGATTGCCGGCAATGTGAGCCAATTGATTGGCGATGCTGTTGAGACCGGGCCCGGGCCGCGCGCAAATCTGTTCCGCATTTAATTGTTCGAGACAGTGCTCGATCTTTTCGATGGCGGCGATCAGGAGATATTGCCACTCGGAGCGCAAGGCGTCCAGCAATGGTTCCAGCAACGGTTCGGCGGCGTGAGACATGGATTTCCTGCGAGTCGAAGCTCGCCCCCGGGGGCTACTGTCAGGTGCCTTGAGGAACAACTAGGATATGGGTGCGGCGCATGGTTTTCGCCGCCGCATTTGTCATCCTGAACTTACCAAGAGAGTTTCCAAACATGTTGCAAACCAACCCGATTTTTTCTCGGCGCTGGCTGGCCGTGGTCGGTGCCGCCGTGTTCCTTGGCCTGGGGCTGGGCCCAGTGCTCAGTTTTAATGGTTTGGCCCAGGAAAACACTTACCCATTTGGTGATTTCAAATCTCCTCCGGCCGGCTATCGGGCGCTGTTCAATGGCCGCGACTTGAGCGGCTGGACCGCACTGGAAACTCAGGACCCGCGGGTGACGGCCGCCTTGAGCGCCGAGGAGAAGCAAAAACTGCTTGCTGCCGGTGATGCCGCGATGAAGAAGTTCTGGCGGGTAGAGGATGGGGTGATCGTCAATGATGGCGAAGGTCCATTTTTGACCACACTGGAGGACTTCGGGGATTTTGAACTCTGGATCGATTACAAGACGGTGGCTCAGGCCGACAGTGGGATTTACCTCAAGGCGACTCCCCAGGTTCAAATTTGGGACTTCACCGAAGCGGGTGGCAAGTGGAACATCGGTGCCGACAAGGGCTCGGGCGGTCTCTGGAACAACAGTCCCGGAGCACCCGGCAAGGACCCGCTGGTGCTGGCCGATAAGCCCTTCGGCGAGTGGAATCGATTCCGGATCCGCCAAGTCGGCTCGCGAACCTCGATTTGGCTGAACGACAAGTTGGTCGTTAATCACGCGGTTATGGAAAACTACTGGGGCGAGCGGAAACTGCCGCTGGTCGCCAAGGGCCCGATTCAACTTCAGACTCACGGCGGGCAGATTTGCTGGAAGAACGTCTTTGTCCGGGAGATTGCGGCCGACGAAGCCAATCAAATTCTGGCTCAGGCCGATGCCGATGGTTTTCAGTCGATCTTCAACGGCAAGGATTTGGAGGGCTGGAAGGGAGCTGTCGATGGTTACGAAGTCGTCAATGGCGCGCTCCGCTGTCAAGCTGGACATGGGGGGACGCTGTACACTGCCCAAGAGTACAGTGACTTCGCGGTTCGATTTGAGTTCAAGCTCCCTCCGGCCGGCAATAATGGGCTGGCGATTCGCTATCCTGGCGAGGGTGATGCAGCCTACGGGGCAATGTGCGAGTTGCAGGTGCTGGATAGTGAGCACCCCAATTATGCCACGCTCGATCCGCGGCAATACCACGGCTCGGCTTACGGGATGGCGGCTGCTGCCCGCGGCTACCATCGCCCCACGGGAGAGTGGAATTTTCAGGAAGTCACCGTCAAGGGTTCAACCATCAAGGTGGAATTGAACGGGACCGTGATCCTCAATACGGACCTGTCCAAGATCACGGATTACATGGCCAATTCTCCTCATCCCGGCAAAGAGCGAACCTCGGGGTACTTTGGCTTTGCCGGACATAACGATCCGGTCGAGTTCCGGAAAATCGAAATCAAGGAACTGAAGTAGCCGGAAAGAACGGGCGGAGGGCTGTTTACGGCAGCCGCATTCGGGACGGGCGTCTGGCCCGTCCCTTTTTTTTGAACCGGTCAGAACCACTGTCCTGCAATCTGGTTGGCGAAGCATTTCAGCGCCCCCAATCATCCGAATGGGAACTCAAGCATGCAATTGACCTTGCTCGATTGGTTTTTGATTGTTCTTTACATGGTCATTGTGGTGGCCGTGGGATTGATGTTTCGCGGTCGGGCGGGAAAAAGTCTCGAGGAGTATTTCGTCTCGGGACGCTCTCTTCCCTGGTGGTTGGCAGGCACCTCGATGGTCGCGACAACCTTTGCCGCAGATACTCCGTTGGCGGTCACCAGCCTCGTCGTCAAGCATGGCCTCGCGGGCAATTGGGTCTGGTGGTCGCTGGCGATGGGCGGGATGTTGACGGTGTTTGTCTTCTCCCGATATTGGCGACGGGCGGAGGTGATCACCGATGTCGAGTTGATCGACCTGCGGTATGCGGGCCGTCCAGCCAAAGCGCTCCGCATTACCAAAGCGCTGTACTGGGCACTGCTGGTCAATCCGATCATCATCGGCTGGGTCTGTGGCGGGATGTTGACGGTCATGGAGGAGACTGTCTTTTTTCAACCTGCTTCTGCGGATGCGGGGACGTTCGGCTTTTGGACGCCCACCACACTGGCGTGGGCAGCGCTGCTGGCCATGTTTGCCTTCACGGCGCTGTACTCATCGCTGTCCGGGTTGTGGGGCGTCGTCGTGACGGACATGATTCAATTTGTGATCGCAATGGGCGGGTGTATCTGGCTGGCGGTCGTCGCCTATACGCGCGGGGGAGGCGGAACAGCCTTGGCGGCGCGGGTCGGAGAGAATTTCGGCGATGCCGAGGCGGCGCTCGCCTACTTGCCGAGTTTCGGCGAATCGTCTTGGATGCCGCTGCATATCTTCCTGATCATTTTGCTCGTCCAGTGGTGGGCTACCTGCTACCCGGGCGCTGAACCGGGCGGCGGTGGTTATATCGTGCAGCGGATGGCATCTTGCCGATCGGAACGGGACTCCTTTCTGGCAGCCCTCTGGTTTCAACTGGCCCACTACTGCCTCCGCCCCTGGCCCTGGATCGTGGTTGCCTTCTTTGCTCTGGCAAACTATCCGGAATTGCGGCTGAATTATCTTAAAGACAGCGGCTTCGACCCTGGCAAGGGTTATGCCATGGCGATGCGGGAACTTTGCACCCCG
>Ga0315906_10010004_pt1 | contig 11198 bp, 12 predicted proteins | sample LakEriMetagenome_4_FD_203526 | JGI IMG/M metagenome (GOLD analysis project Ga0315906, IMG submission 203526) | Freshwater fungal communities from buoy surface, Lake Erie, Ohio, United States - Buoy 2 MA122 | ecosystem: Environmental > Aquatic > Freshwater > Lake > Lake biofilm | place: USA... | reverse complement strand
TGAGCCGCCTGAAGTGTCGCCGTGGCGGCGGCATGCTTCAAGAGGAATGCCGGGCCCCATACGGCCTTCTCGTCTCTGCTGAATAGATCGGCGGCCGCCCGAGTTCACCTCCACGGCGGCCGTCTCGTCTCCCCGTCCGCCCCTCTGGCTGCCGGGCGAGTTTCCCTCTTCCGGCCCGCTGCGTTGGCGGCCGGTGTCCCTGTGTTCGTGTCCCTGTGTTTCCCATTTCCCGTTTCCCATTTCCCACTTCTCAGGAGATCGAGAACCCATGAGCGACTCTGACCTGATCGACGCCGTGGCCCAGAAGACCGGCGAAGACTCCCATGAGATTCGGCGCCGCGGCTTCGTGCTGACCGGCCCCGACGACAGCGGCCCGGAGCCGGAGTGCCTGCTGGACGTGCTGCTGGTCGATCTCGATGAACTCGGGACCGTCGACTGGGACGCGCTCGGCTACGGCTGTCGGGCACCGTTCTTCGACCCCAGCACGAAGGCCCGGAAGAAGACGAAGAGCAGCGTGAAGAAGCAGGTGGCCCGAGCGGCGTGACCTGCTGCTGACCGGCTCGAAGATTCCCAGCGACCCCATAAGTGACGGGCGTGGAGTGTGGTGGAGGTGCCCAAGCCTCGCTGCACCCACGCCCGTCGCTTTTCCCCTTCAGCGTTTCAGGGCCAGCACCAAGACCCCACCGCCGATCATGAGTATCCCGAGCCATTCACGCACGGATGGCCGCTCGTGAAGAAACAGGACGGCAAACACGGCGACCAGAACGACGCTGAGTTTGTCGACGGGGGCTACCTTCGAAGCGTCACCAACCTTCAGTGCCCGGAAATAGCAGACCCACGATGCCCCTGTAGCGAGCCCCGAGAGGACCAGAAACAGCAGGGTCTTGCCGGGCAGCGTCAGCGGATTCGTCCATTTGCCGGTTGCCACGACGAAGGAGGCCAAGACCACGGCGATGACTCCGGTGCGCACTAAGGTCGCAAGGTCGGAATCAATGCCCGTGAGTCCGATCTTGGCGAACACGGCTGTCATCGCTGCGAACCCGGCCGACAACAAGGCCCAGAAAAACCACGTTCCGCTTGCCTCCATCGCTGGCCTCCCTCGTGCACGCTACAGCTTCGATTCGATCTGGTTTTCGCCAGCATATCCCGGGCATTACACGGCGGCGGTGAAATCAACGCCGCCGTGAATCGAGCCTGAAACAACCCATCCACCCACCCACCCATCAACCCGATCACCCAACAGGACCCCATCCCCATGTTGAAACTCCATGCAGGCGTCTCGAAGAAGGTCGGCTTGCCCGGCTTCTCTAGTGCCTCGGCCTCCTGCACCATCGAGGCCGAACTCGATTCCAGCCTCCTCCAAGACCACGAGGGCTTTCAGATCGTCGTCCAGAGGGCCTACCAGTCGTGCGAGAAGGCTGTGCAGGACCAGATCGCCCGGCTGACCAACGACGACCAGAGCGACGCCAGCCAGCCGCAGGAAGTGATCGAGGTGCGCACCAGTCCGGCCATCGGCGGCGTCAGCGTGAACAGGTTCCCGGCGGCCCACTTCACGAACCAGCCCAGCCCCCGCCCCGCCACGGCTTCGCAGGTGAAAGCCATCAGGGCCATCGCCGCTCGCCGGAAGATCGACCTCGTGGGACTGCTCCGAGAACGCTTCGGCCTGACAACCGCGGACCAGCTCGGCATCCGGCAGGCTTCGGCCTTGATCGACGAACTGAAGAGCGACGAGCCGACCGCCAGCCCCAGCACGAATGGCCACGCGAACGGCAACGGGGCCTACGCGACGACTGGGGGTGCTCGATGATCGCCGGAGTAGGAGAAGCCCTGCTGCCGGTGCTCACGTCCGAGAAGCCCGCCAGCACGAATCCCGCCAACGAGGTCGCACAGCGCATCACGGGCAGGCCATACATCTCGTGGTCCAGCATCTCGACGTTCCGGACATGCCCGCTGAAGTACAAGTTCCGGTACATCGACGGCCTGCCCGAGGAGTCTGTCTCGGCGGCGTTGGTCTTCGGCACCGGCATTCACACGGGCGTCGAGCAGCACTACCAAGCGATTCTGTCCGGCGAGGAGCAGCCTGACATCGAGCGGCTCATGTTCGCCTATAGGTCCGCATGGCTGCCGCATGACCCGGACGCGATCCAGTTCGGCGCCAAGGAGACCCGCGAGACTCTGGACGACTTGGCCGCGCGGATGCTCACGGCGTTCCTGAGCAGCCCTGCGGCGAACGTTCAGGGACGTGTCTTGGGTGTCGAGGAGGAGATTCGCGGCATGCTCGTTGAGGGTGTGCCGGACCTCTATGGCCGCGTGGACCTGCTCACGGAGGATGCCGACACGCTGGTAGTGACCGACATCAAGACGTCGCGTGGGAAGTGGTCCGCCGAGCAGGTCGAGGACAGCGGCGAACAACTTCTGCTGTACTCGCACCTCGCCTCGGAGATCAGCCCGGGGAAGAAGGTCCAGACCCGGTTTCTGGTCCTGACGAAGACCCGAGAGCCGGTCATCGAGGAGCATGTCCGCGAGGTCGAACCGGGGAACGTGAAACGTACCTTGGCAGGTGTCGCGAGTGTCTGGCGGGCGATCGAGTCGGGTGTGTTCTATCCGGCGCCGTCTACCGTCTCGTGCTCGTCATGCGGCTATCGGGCTGCGTGTCGGGTGTGGGCTGGATGAGGGGTTTGAGGAGAGAGCGGTCGGGGCACACACCCGGCCGCTTTTTCTTAGCTGTCAGCGCCAGGCGCCCAATCGCCCCGCCGCTGCACGGCCCCTCGCCCGCTCAGGGCTGAAACGTCGCGATGATCGGCCGATGATCGCTTGTCTTGGCTGAGTCGGGGAAGTCACCTTCTCGCACGACTACATCCGACTCGCCGTTCCACTTTTTTGCCCCATTGGCGACGAACACGAAGTCCAGGATTGAGTCTGGGTATCTGTCGCGGCCCGGGTTGCTGCGATCATCGGCCCAGTTCGAGTCAACAAGCGGCTCTGGCTTGAGCCACTGCCAGACGCCGCCCTGAATCATGGCGTCGTAGGCTAAGTTACCCTTTTGGGTCTTGAAGTCGTAGTCAAAGTTGAAGTCTCCTGCGGCAATGATCGGCTCACCGTTGTGGTCCTCGGCCCACTTCTTCAAGACCTTGGCCTGCTCGACGCGAAGGTCTTCTTCGCCGCGGGCCAGATGGTTCACGATCAGCCAAAAAGTCTTTTCGCTCGTCTTGTCTTTGAGCTTGGCTACCAACGGAGAGCGTGCCCGAACAGCTCCGTAGTCAGCCGAGTCAGCATCCAGCACATTGAAGTTGGCAGCTAGCCCCGCGTACCTGTGCAACTCAAATACGTCTTCAATGGCGAATCTCTTGGCGTCCACCACAAGGAGTAGTGAATCAGCGTCTTTGAAGCCACCACTTGCCGACGTCACGAAGTCCACCTCGGTGTCTAATCCATCCGCCACGGCTTCACGGTAGGCAGGCGCTGTCTTCGGTTCGACTTCGGACAGGGCCACGATCTGGGCCCGAGTCGCTTGGGCCCGGAGCAATCCAGCGAGCTGCTCGCTGATTACGCCTGGGTCGCTCACCGGTGCTTGCCCGGGACGATTGCTCTCGACGTTCCAGGCCAAGAGCTTAAATGGCTCGGCCCAAAGCGGGGCAGCCAGACACCCCAGACCAAACGCCGTCAAACTTGCTACAGACCGGGAATACAGCGACACCGTTGTGTCTCCTGCTAGCGCCAGAGGAACAACCGGGTAATGTAGCGATCAGCCGTGCTTGCGGACAATCTGGCAGCGGCCTCGCGAAGTTTATCGATGAGCTGCTCCGCCGTGGCCTTCTTTCCTCGTGGCATCTATCGGCCTTCCGTCGGTGAAACCACCCGCTGATGCTTTCTCTGAACGCGGCGACGTTTACGAGGGGCAGGTCATCCGGTGGGCTATCGAGTCGGGCGTCTTCTATCCGGCCCCTAGCACCATGTCCTGCGCGTCATGCGGCTATCGGGCTGCGTGTCGGGCGTGGGCGGTATAGGAACTGGGGCCATCGGGGATTTTTGTGGGTAGCTCTGTAGGGGAGAACGCGGCCTTCCCCCGGAGGCAAGGCGCATGTTTGACACGGAGCTCTATCAGCTGGTTCTTGGCTTGACCGCTCCTTGGAAGGTGACGGACGTGAGGCTCGACGTCGAGTCAACCGAGATCCACGTCCATGTCGAGCACCCGGAAGGCTGCCGCTGGAACTGCCCGCATTGTAGCCGTGATTTGGCCTGCTACGACCACGCCCCCGAGCGGCAGTGGCGGCATCTCAACACCTGCCAGTTCCATACGCTCGTCCACGCTCGCGTCCCGCGGGTCGAGTGTCTGGAGCACGGAGTGGTACAGGCGAAGGTGTCGTGGGCGGAGCCCCACGGCACCTTCACTTTGCTCATGGAGCGGTTCGTTATCGACGTCCTCCAGGCCTGCCAGACCGTGAAGGGTGCCTGCACACTCGTCGGCATCACTTGGGATCAGGCTTGGCACGTTCCCGAGCGAGCCGTCGCTCGCGGGCTGGCTCGCAAACAGGCCGCCGCGATCCCTCGGATCGTTGTCGATGAGAAGGCGTTCCGCAAAGGCCATCGATACCTGACCATCGTCAAAGACGTGGACCGCGGCACCGTCGAGTTCGTCGCGGAGGGCCGGGAAAAAGCGAGTTTGGCGGCTTTCTACGAGTCCCGTACCCCGGAGCAGCTCGCGGGCATCGAGGCGGTTGCGATGGATATGTGGGAGCCATTCGTGCAAGCCACCCTCGACGCCGTTCCCTTGGGTTCCTCCAAGATCGTCTTCGACCGCTTCCACGTCATGCAGCATATGACCGAAGCCGTAGACGTCGTGCGCCGCCGCGAGAATCGACTGCTGCTCACCGAGGACGACGATCGCCTCAAGGGCACGAAGTACCTGTGGATCTCCTCCAAGGAGAACGTCCATCCCAAACGTCGGGCCGAGTTCCGCTTCCTCCGAGGAAGTGATCTGAAGACTGCCCGAGCCTGGGCCATCAAGGAGAACCTGCGGCACCTGTGGTCGTTCCGCGTCGAGGGCTGGGCCCGTCGCTTCTTCTCTCAATGGAGTGGCTGGGCGATGCGGAGCCGACTCGAGCCGATCAAGAACGTGGCTCGCATGATGAATCGCCGCCTCGACAACATCATCACCCACTGCCGCCATCAACTGACCAATGCGGTCGCCGAGGGCCTCAACAGCAAGATCATGGCCATCAAGCGTCGGGCCGGGGGCTACCGCTACGTCGGAAACTTCATGGACGTGATCTACTTCTACTGCGGCGGTTTACGGCTCTACCCATGAAAAAGCCGAAAGGACCCAAAAGTTGTAGATCATGGCTCCCGAGACCGAACTCGTCGACTAACGTAAAACGCGGCCTCAAACCTCTCGCAGAGGGACAAAGTGCAAGTGTATGCCCAAAACAGCAATGCTGCAGTCACAATCATCCAGACTAGCGCATACAGCGGCAACCAAGCATTTCGTGGCAGTAGGATTACCGCTACGGCAGTAGGATCCAAAAGCTGAACCCAGAACCCATATAAGATCAGCGGAAGCGAAAGAATATCGAAGAATGAATGCAGAAGAAACTTTGATGCACTCACGAGCACACGGGCCTCATTGGGGCAGTACTGAGTTTCGTGACCACCAGGAATTTCGACATCAGGATTTGCACGCAGCGGCTCGGCTGACGCACTAGAGATATTCCGCACTCCGCGCAGGCTCAACCAGCCGTCGTATGCTGCAAGCGCACTCGCCGCGCTATCCGACAAGGTATCTAGACCGTCTAGGCTTAGCTGTCGCCCCTTGTGATGCGCGAGAGCCCGCGCCGCCTCGTCCGATAGAGTTTTTACTCTATTTAGATCAAGGGACCCTTTGTATTGCGAGAGGGCTAGGGCAACATCATCCGATAGACTCCGCAGAGCGTTTAAGGTCAGGCGTAAGCCACGATAAGCCGACAGGCGATTGGCAGCTTCCGCCGACATTTGCATCGAATCGCCCAAATCAATGCCTGCACCAAACACGAGTTCCGGCCCCTGGTGGCGGGACAATGCGTCTGCGACTACCTCAGATAGGAGTGCAACGCAGCCAAAGCGCAGACTGCCCCGGTGCAACGAGATCGCCTCGGCCGCCTCAGCGCTGATATCAGTAAGTGCTGGGAACGACAGCCCTTTGTCGTGCCTGGCAAGAACAGCCGCCGCGCCCGCACCGAGTCTCAATAGACCACCAAGGCAAATATCCCTGCCACGATTTTGCTTTACAATACGCTCGGCTTCAATTGGCGAAAGAGTGGCAATGTCAGCAAGCCCCATATGGCGTTTCTCCAGTGAGCCTTTTGTGTCAGTGGTAGACATGGGTTTTATAGCTTTTATATCGACGATTTTCGAGTGACGAAAAACCCATTTCGCCCGAAGAAGCTCCGGCACTCAAGGCTGGACGGTGAGGGGCCAGTCGCGAACCCCAAACATATACCTTTATCGCGCGCTCGGCTGTCGATCACGATGTAGCTGGACCTCAGATCTCGGTGCACGATTCGTGGTCCTGACACTGGAACACAGCCTCGTAGATATCTCGAAACAAGCGGAGCCGACGAACTACGCATAAAGCCTACGAGCGCTTACCGAGGCATCGCAACTTTTAAGCATGGGGTGGCCCGCTCCTAAGGCGAAAACCCGATGTGGCAGTGTGGCTATGCGGACAAACAGGGGGGCGCCGCATATTTTCACGTTGGATTGAAATGTCGATTGCCGTAGCGACGAAACGTTTTTTTATTCGCCGTGTGCGGATTGCTTAATGGACCGCCCTTCAGCTTCGAACGACGACTGTTGGTCGGTGTCCAGTTCGGTCCCCGCGTCCTTTGCAACCGGCCGCGGCGATGTCAGGCCCGCGACGAGCTTCCACTTGCCTTTTTCCCGCTTGAACAAGAGCTCGCACTCGGTCGTTGGGGCTTCCGTGTTCAGGTTCATGATGTTGGATATGTCCGGATCTTCAACCTTGCCCTCGTTGCCAGTGATCGTTTGCCGGACAGTGGCAACCAAATAGGGCGCCCGCCACTGGTTCTGCTTGACTATCTTCACGTCATCAAGCCTGTAGTACAGGTCCGACGCCTCCCACTCTCGCCTGCATTGCTCGATGAATACATCCCGCTGGGGCATCTCCTCGGACATAGTGGCGAGGACTCCATCCAGGTCCTCGCGATTACTGGCCGCGAAGTTCTCCTGCATGAGTACCCGAATCTTTCGGGTTGTGCTGTCCTCTGCTGCTGCAGCCGAAACCAGCATCAGCCACGCTACGGCCAACATTCGGCAAATGATCCGAGCACTTCGCATGATGAGCCCCCTGCTGCTAGTTGCCTGACTTTCCCTGAGACACTATTTCAAACGCCACATCGCCCCCATCCGGAGCCGTGTCCTCGAACTTGATTGCCAGTACGCCTGGGCTGAACTCGACAGCCTGAGCCACGCCGGTGCGTGAACTGAACTTACCGGCCACCATCTTTGGCAGAGGACCCGAATACCCGCCTGGGGGTGCCGCCCAGGCAAAGTCGGAGGTCCTGAGCACCGCCGAGGTCGTTGGACTCAGCCATTCGGGCCACCACGCAACGTTGTTGATCAAGATGGGATACACGGGCCAAGACTCAGGCGGACTGTTTCTGCGCCATTGCAGGCCATCTTGAGTGAACACCAGGTACTCCTCGCCGATCACGCGAGCCCGTATCGACGTCGTACCATCTGGACCCCGGAACTCAGGCTCCCGCACCCGCTCGATCCCGATCGTGACGTTGCCGCCTGCTTCCACGTCCTCGCCATCCGCTGCGTTGAGCCGAAAAACCAACCTGCCGGAACTCGGGGCAATGAAGGTCAGTCGCTTCCCGATGTAGATCAGACGGTCAGCGCCGCTTATGCGGGCCATGACTGCGAGCCTTGGGTATCCGTTGACGAAGTGCTCGTCTCGGCTGGCAGGCGTAAGATCCCGTGGTCCAAACGGCGAATGAACGGCAATAGACGCAGAGCCTTCGGGACCAAAAAGCCCGGGCGGGCCACTGAACGAACCGACTACCGAAAGTCGGTAGCACTCACCCCGAGAAACAGCAAGACCAGACTCCGACCATGCAGGGGTGAGCCGACCTTTGAACTCCTCGTCAGGAGACTTTCTTGATGATGCACCCTCGATCGCTACTGCCTGCCCTCCTGGCAGTGCACCAGGGTTGGCTGCCCTCCCTCGCCATGCGGCGGCTCCAACTCCCAATGCGATCAATCCCAGCGACATCGCAATCAGAGCCTGGCGTTGGCGAGTGCGCCGCAGCGCACGATCCAGCCAGCCTGATACGCCAGGATGCGGCGCACTGGAGATCGGCTTGCCGTCGAGGACTTTCTCCAAGTCGGCAGCGAGTTCACCGGCGTCGTGATAGCGAAACCGCCGGTCTTTCTGCAGGCACCGCTCGGCGATCACGCTCACGTCGCGGGGGCACGACTTGTCACGGGCTCTGAGAGTGAGAGGGATCTCCTCGCAGACGATCCTGGAGGCCTCGTGCATGGCCTTTTTGCGAATCTCGTAGGGCAGCGAGCCCGAAACTAGCTCGTAGAGCACGACTCCCAGGGAATACACGTCAGCCCGGCCGTCCAGGGCGTCGGCGCTGTCGCCAAACTGCTCCGGGCTCATGTACTGAAGCGTCCCAACAACGGCACCGGTATCTGTTTTGAGCTTCGTGAGCGTCAGGTCCGAATCCGTGCTGCGGGCGACGCCAAAGTCGATGACCTTGGGCGTCCCGTCGGCGCTGATCAGTACGTTCCCGGGTTTTAGGTCCCTGTGGACGATCCCGCGGTCGTGGCCATGGGCTACAGCGTCGCAAACTTGCTTGAAGAGCCGGAGGCGCGCTGTCAGGTCGAGGCCATGGTCATGCACGTAGTTCGTGATCGGCTTGGCATTGGGCACGTGCTCCATCACGAAGAACGGCACGTCCCCAAGGTCAGACTCGTAGGTGCCCACGGCGAATATCTGCGCGATCGCCGGATGTTGGAGCCTGCCTAGAAACTCCGCCTCGCACTCGAACCTACGCAGGGTCTTCTCGTTCGTGATTCCGTGCCGGACGATCTTCACGGCCACGACGCGATCGGGCCTGGCTTGGCGGGCTTCATAGACCCGGCCCATGCCGCCTTCACCAATAAGTCGAGTAATCTGCACGCCGCCAAGATCCACGCCCAGTAGTGGGTCCACTCGCTTGAGCTTGGCTTTCGGTTTTGGCGTCAGGCCGAAGTTGTCCTCCGCGTCCGGAAATGGCTGCGCGGGCTCTCCAGCGTTGCCCTTGCCGGGATTTGCATTGCCAGCAAGGTCGTCAGGCGTGTTGCGGTCGTTGGGCTTCATCGTGCCTTCATGGACGCGAGGTGATCCAGTACTCGCGATGTTCGGTTGGCCGGGCCCCACTGTGAGGGCCCTGCCCGGCCGCCCGAGTAGGTTTCGGGGCCGTAGTGTACGCCGCTCGCATTGCGAAAAAGAAGCAGCTCGCACGGGGAACCACGCATCCAAACTGGCATTCAAGTGCGTACTTGATTGGGTCATTAATTCCAGGCGGTTCGAAGCACAGCCCACGCCAGCACAGCCGCCACGCACAACGCGGCTACAGCCAGCCAGACAATCACTGGACGTCCGGCCAAGACACAGCCGGGACTCTGCTTCGTGACCGGCTCCGCAACCGAAAGACCGACTACGTCGGCCGCATCGGTTGAGAGTCTGACGATTCGGACACTCCTGGGCGCGGGCGGAAACTGCTCGCGGTGATAGCGAGTCCCACCGGCCGGTCGAGAGGACTCCGGCGACGGCGTGGGCATCGAGGCGTCGAAAGAGTGCGCCATGGATGGAGCCCTCGCTTGGCCAGCTGCTGGAATGTCTCGAAACACCTGTGAGCCCCACTACGACTGGGCCCTACTAAGTAAGGCGAGAGCAGCCGACCGGCTCTGCCACAAAATCCCCAGGGCCCGGTTTTGAGCACTATTCAGCAAGCCACGGAAACCTCGCCCCCTTGGAGCAGCCCCTCGCGTGAGCGATGCTGCCCCGACCCGCAGGAGCCGCCAAGATGCCCCCGAAAGGCCCAGATACTTCGATAGACGCGGCCCTGGCCTGCCTGTTAGCGCAGCTCGCTGCAGGCGACGACTCGGCCCGCGCAAAGCTTCTTGAGATCTGTGATGGGCGACTCCGGGAACTGGCCCACAGGCTTCTCGGAAAGTTTGCGAAGGTCCGCCGCTGGGACAACACCGACGACGTGGCCCAAGGCGCGGCCATGAGGCTCTACAGGGCTCTTGGCGAGACCGTACCTGACTCACCGCGTGGGTTCATGGGCCTCATGGCAACGGTGATCCAGCGAGAACTTCTGGATCTGGCCAGAAAACACGCCGGACCGATGAGCTACGCCGCCAATCACGGTACGAACGTCATGGACGGCACAGAGGGCGGCATGCTCATCGTTGAGGAGGCCGCCGATGCCCGTGAATTAGACGAGGAACTCCCGCTGGACCGGTGGGAAGCGTTTCATGCTGCCGTCGAGAGCCTACCGGAGGAACACCGCGAGGTTTTCAAGCTCGTCTGGTATCTGGGGCTCGACCAACAGGCCGCCGCAGAGGCACTCGAGACATCTGTGAGCACCGCTGGTCGCCGCTGGCGCGAAGCCCGCGAAATGATCCAGGCGAGACTGGGCGGGGAGTAGGCTCTCGAGGCTGAAGGGCGTGATTAACGGCACCTCAACTTCGGGCTTCGACTGCACCGGTAAAGCGGCGGCTGGATCATTCGGCATCGTCTTTCAAACGCTGCCAATATTCCAAGTCCTCTCGCCAGGCTTCTCGTGCAAGCCAACCGCCGACAAACAGGCACGGTATGCCTCCGAGCCAGGCAACAACTAAAGCGGTCATACTAACCGCCATGACACAGAATAAAATCACCGCAGCCAAGGCTTTGGCGATCGTCACCAGCCGTGCCTCTGCTGGACTGATGTTAACACAACGCACATGGTGGGCTGTGATAGCAAACGGGCCAACTGGGCATAGGTGCCTGCGCAACGATCATTGGCAAGGAGGACGGATCGTCGAGCTATAACCGAAAGTCGTGTTCCGTAGAGGAAAAAGAAAAAGGCGGCGTATCCTGCTGTGACTTGTTCACCAACAGCAGCCCACGACGGGCAGAAAGGATACGCCACCATGCGAGG
>Ga0315906_10010003_pt1 | contig 11200 bp, 10 predicted proteins | sample LakEriMetagenome_4_FD_203526 | JGI IMG/M metagenome (GOLD analysis project Ga0315906, IMG submission 203526) | Freshwater fungal communities from buoy surface, Lake Erie, Ohio, United States - Buoy 2 MA122 | ecosystem: Environmental > Aquatic > Freshwater > Lake > Lake biofilm | place: USA... | reverse complement strand
GGCACGATGGCGAACCAGCTTGCGATCCGCGCGGTGTGCGAGCACGGCGACGAGATCGTCGCGCACCGCGACAGCCACATCATCCAGTACGAGACCGGCGCACCGGCTGCGCTTTCGGGTTGCATGATCGCGTCGCTTGAGGGCCCGGGCGGCCTCTTCGAGCCCTCGCAGGTGCGCGCGGCGATCCGACCGAAGGATCAGCACGCGCCGGTGTCGCGGATGCTCGTCGTCGAGAACACGCACAATAAGGGCGGCGGAACGGTGTGGCCGGTCGAGCGCCTGTCGGCCGTCGCCGCCGAAGGGCGCGCGTGCGGTCTCCACGTGCATATCGACGGCGCGCGGCTCATGAACGCGTGCGTCGCGGCGGGCGTCGCGCCGACCGCGTTCACGTCGTCGGTCGACAGCGTCTCGCTCTGCTTCTCGAAAGGTCTGGGCGCACCGGTCGGAAGCGCGCTCGCCGGCAGCACGGCGCTGATCCAGCGCGCGCGTCGCTTCCGCAAGATGTTCGGCGGCGCGATGCGGCAGTCGGGCATCCTCGCCGCCGCCGCGATCCACGCGCTCGACCATCACGTCGCGCGGCTCGCCGACGACCACGCGAACGCGCGGCGGCTTGCACACTTTGTCGCGGGGATCCCGGGGATTTCCCTCGAGGGAACTCCCGATGCGATCCCGACCAACATGGTGTTCTTCACCGTCGCGCCCGCGCTCGGCTCGTCGCAGGAGTTCTGCGCGCGACTTGCGCGGCACGGAGTTGCCGCGATCGGAATGGGCACCTCGCGCGTTCGGATGGTGACGCACCTCGACGTGACGGCGGCCGACCTCGAGCGTGCCGGCGCGGCGATCGCGGCCGCGGCGAAGGAGGCTTGAATGCAGGCGACACAGGCACCACGCGACACCCACGCCGCCATCTTCGACCTCGACGGCACGCTTGTCGACAGCTACGACGCGCACTTCGAGGCCTGGCGCCTCGTGAGCGCGCGCCACGGCGTCGCGGTGACGGTCGACGACTACTACCGTCACTTCGGTCGGCGCAACGAGGATCTCTTGCGCGAGTGCTGGTTGCGCGCCGGGCGCGGCGACCTGACGCACGACGAGATCCACGCGCTCGACGAAGAAAAGGAGTCGGCGTACCGCGAGATCGTCGCGGTGCGTTTTCCGATCATGGACGGCGCGCGCGAACTCGTCGCCGGACTGCGTGCGGTGGGCTTCCGTACCGCGGTCGGCTCGTCGGGGCCGCCGCTGAACGTGCAGCGCGCGATCGACGGACTCGAACTCGTCGGTGCGTTCGATGCGGTCGTCACCGGCCGCGACGTGAAGCGATCGAAGCCCGATCCCGAGTGCTTCCTGCTCGCCGCCTCGCGCATCGGCGTCGACCCCGGGCGCTGCGTGGTCTTCGAGGACGCGCCCGCGGGCATCACCGCCGCAAAGGCTGCGGGCATGAAGTGCATCGCCATCACGTCGAAGGGCCACACGCCCGAACGGCAGAAGGACGCGGATCTGATCGTTCCGAACGTGCGCGCCGTCGCGATTTCCGCGGTCTCCTCCCTCCTCCTCTAGTTTCCCACGCCACGAGAACACCATGGACCCCCGATACACCAAGCTCGCCGACCTCCTCGTCCGCCACTCGACGAAGCTCCAGAAGGGCGAGCACGTTCTCATCGAGAGCTTCGACATCCCGGTCGAGATGACGATCGCGCTCGTGCGTGCGGCGCGGGACGTCGGCGCCAATCCGCACGTCGCCGAACGCTCGGGCCGCGTCATGGCCGAACTGTGGCGCAACGGCGAGGACGCGCTGAGGACCTTCGGCGAGTACGACCTCGAGCGCATGAAGCGGATGCACGCGTACATCGGCCTCCGCGGCGGACACAACGTGAGCGAGCAGACCCTCTGCTCGGGCGAGGACATGAAGCGCGCCGCGCGGCGCTACCAGAAGCCGGTGCACTTCGAGCAGCGCGTGAACCGCACGAAGTGGTGCGTGCTGCGCTGGCCGAGTCCGTCGATGGCGCAGCTCGCCGGCAAGGCGACCGAGGTCTTCGAGGACTTCTACTTCAAGGTGTGCTGCGTCGACTACGCGAGGATGGACGCTGCCTGCGCGCCGCTCGCCGAGCGCATGCGCCGCACCGACAAGGTGCACATCAAGGGTCCTGGCGACACCGACCTCACCTTCTCGATCAAGGGCGTCGGTGTGGTCCCCTGCTGCGGCGACAAGAACATCCCGGACGGGGAGTGCTTCACGGCGCCCGTCCGCGACAGCGTGAACGGCGTCCTCCACTACAACACGCCGACCGTCTACAACGGCCAGAGCTTCGAGAACATCCGCTTCGTCTTCAAGAACGGCAGGATCGTCGAGGCGTCGTGCCAGGGCGACAGCGCGAAGCTCAACGAGATCCTAGACACCGACGAGGGGGCGCGCTACATCGGCGAGTTCGCGATCGGGTTCAACCCGTACATCACGCACGCGATGAAGGACATCCTGTTCGACGAGAAGATCGCGGGATCGTTCCACTTCACTCCGGGGCGTTGCTACGAGGAGACGGAGAACCACAACCGAAGCGAGATCCACTGGGATCTGGTGTGCATCCAGCGCGCGGACCATGGCGGCGGCACGATCAGCTTCGACGGGGAGGTGATCCGCAAGGACGGCCTCTTCGTGCCGACGGAACTGCAGGGGCTGAACCCGGATCAACTGGGCTGACCGGAGCGCGTCGCGTTCAGGGTCCCGTGCCGCGGCGGACCGATGCCGACGAGGGCGGTCCCGTGCCGACGAGCCACCCGCTCGTACTCGCCTGTACCCGCCACCTTCCCGGCACCGACTCGCTTCGACGCAACTCATGCAGCGGCCGAACTTCCGTCGCGGTCGATCGGTGCCGGGTAACGACCCGCTTGTACCCGCTTGTACCCGCCAACTGCGCGGCACGGACACATCGGTCACGGCCCGAGCAATCGGTCCCGTGCCGACGAGCCACCCGCTCGTACTCGCCTGTACCCGCCACCTACCCGGCACCGACTCGCCTCAACGCAACTCATGCAGCGGCTGAACTTCCGTCGCGGTCGATCGGTGCCGGGCAACGACCCGCTCGTACCCGCTTGTACCCGCCAACTGCGCGGCACGGGTCAGACGCAGGGGTCAGCGCGGCGCGGGTTGGGGGCCGGCCTCGCAACCCGCGCCCGCGCGCCCCAAAGAAAGGCGCCCCGGTTTCGCCGGGGCGCCTTCCCAAAGGTGTCGTCTGTTTCGCGCGTCGCGTGTCTTAGCCGCGCGGACGCGCCGCGAGGTCGCGCACCAGCTGCACGGTCTCCGCGCCCCGGCGCTCGTCCGTGCGGAAGATTCCACGCCGCGCGAACGTCGTCATGCGTGCGTCGTGCGAGCGGACTCCGCGCATCTTCATGCACATATGCTCACCCTCGACCATCACCACCGCGCCGGCCGCATCGAGATGATTGATGAGCGCGTCAGCGATCTGATCAGTCAGTCGCTCCTGCAACTGAGGCCGCCGCGCGAACACCTCGACCGTGCGCGCGAGCTTCGAGAGCCCCACCACGCGACCGTTTCCCGGCACATACGCCACATGCGCCTGACCGTGGAACGGCAACAGGTGATGCTCGCACGTCGAGAAGAAGTTGATGTTCGTCACCGTGATCAGGTCGTCCGAGGCCTGCTCGAACGTGCGCGAGAGATGCGTCGCCGCATCCTCGCGGAGCCCCCGGAACAGCTCCGCGTAGGCCTTGGCCACGCGCTTCGGCGTCTCGATGATTCCCTCACGGTCGGGATCCTCGCCGATCGCGATGAGGATCTCGCGCACGGCACGCGCGATACGCGGCTGATCGACCTCTCCGTACACACGCGGCGCCACGCTGCAGGATGCGCCACTCCCGCAGCAGTCATCGGCATCGTCGGCGTGATTGTGATGGGCAAGATGCAGCGACGACTGGGGAGCGATCATGGAACCTCCGCCTGCACGGAGGCAGGCGAGGACAAATCGCCGAGTCCATCTCTGCGGATTCAGCCCGCGCGCGCAAAAAATGGAGTGGCGAGCGGTCTACGCATCACCCAGACGCCGGCCCCACGGGCGAAGGTATGCCCGACGAAGGTCGCAGGAACTCACTTGAACGCGTCGTCGGCCGCCTGCTCGAGCTTCTTGTTGTAGGCGTCGACCTTGTCCTCGAGTCGATGAGCCGCCTCCATCGCCTTTCCATATGCGGACCTCGCGGGCGGCTTGCTGCCATCCTCGGTCGCCGCCGGAGCAGCCGGAGGTGGCGACTGCGCGGTCTCCTCCTCCACCTCAGCGTCGCCGGTGTAACCGCAACCACCAGCCGCGAACAGCGCGCAAAGCGCGATCGCGACCGCCCCGCGACGAATCCCCCAGAACTCGGTCGACGCGCCACCCACGTTTCCGGACGAAGCCTCACGGGTGCCCGCACGGGCGTCCCGGTGCGCACGACGGCCGCGTGACTCGGACTCGATTGGGAACGGATCTCGCATGCGATGTCCTCCTGCCGGTTCTCGCGACGGGAACCGTGTCGCGCCGATGCTAGCATCCCCTCCCCGGACCCGAAGTCGGATCCCCGGAACCCACGTAGAAGGAACCCATGCTGACGAAGAACCTCCTCGCCGCGTTCGGCGGCCTCGCCATTTCCGTCGCCGCCATGACCACCAACACCGCCCTCGGCCAGACCGACTACACCACGATCCCGCCCGATCCAGCCGAGGTCGAGCAGTCGCTCTCCTCGCTCAAGATCGACCTCGCGAAGGCCGTCGAACTCGCCGAAGCGGCGGTGCCGGGCGCGACCACCGTCGACGCGCGCGCGATGCTCGTCGATCCCGTCAAGTACGAGATCACGGTCGCCGCCGGCGGACTCGCGCGCAAGGTCGTCGTCGATGGCGCCACCGGCGCCGTCAGCGCCCCCACGCTCACCATCGGCGCCGCCATCAAGGCAGCGCTTGCGAAGCACGACGGCTCCGTGCGTCTCGCCGAGTTTGACTTCAGCGCACAGCCCGCGACCGCCACGGTCATGATCTACAAGGGCGGCAAGTCGTTCGAGGTCGTCGTCAACGCGAACGACGGCACGATCATCTCCGACACCGAGAAGCCGCGTCTCCCGGGCGCCGCGTTCACGGCCGAGGTCCAGAAGATGCCGGTCGCGATGCCGGACGGCACCACCGCCGAACTCCAGTACGTCGACCTCGTCGAGGGCACCGGCGAGGCCCCCTCGGGCGCGCAGGCGACCGTGAAGGTCCACTACAGCGGTTGGCTCGTCGACGGCTCGAAGTTCGATTCGAGCGTCGACCGCGGGCAGCCCGTCGAGTTCCCGCTCGGCGGCGTCATCAAGGGCTGGACCGAAGGCGTCGGCTCGATGAAGGTCGGCGGCAAGCGCAAGCTCATCATCCCCTACCAGCTCGCGTACGGCGAGCGCGGTCGCCCCGGCGCGATCCCGCCAAAGGCCACGCTCATCTTCGACGTCGAGCTCCTCGGTATCCCCAACCAGGGAACCGCCGCGCCCGGCGCAGCGCCGCGCTGAACCGCGCGATCGAGAGCCCGCACAACCCGCACATCAGACGCACACGGCCCCGCGCATGCGGGGCCGTGTCGTTTGATCCTGTGTCGGCGGTCGCCGGGATCGACCACCGCGCGCGCCGCGCTCAGCGCACCGCTGCCGCGTAGCGCGCCTCGATCGCCAGCACCTTCGCGAGGCGCTTCTCATGCCGCGCCTCGTGCGTGTACTCGGCCGCGAGATACGCACGCACCATCTCGCTCGCAACCGCAGGTCCGACCGTGCGCCCGCCGAGCACGAGCACGTTCATCGCGTCGTGCTCGACGCCCTGGTGCGCCGAGTAGGTGTCGCTGCAGTTGCCCGCGCGCACCCCCGGGATCTTGTTCGCCGCGACGCTTGCGCCGATCCCGCTTCCGCAGAAGAGGATGCCGCGATCGATCTCGCCGCTCACGACGGCGAGGCCGAGTCGCTCGGCGAAATCCGGGTAGTCGACCGGGTCGCTCGAGTGCGTGCCAAGGTCGACGATCTCATGGCCGAGCGCCTCGACCTCCTTCTTCATCGACTCCTTTAGCGCGAAACCCGCGTGGTCCGACGCGACGGCGATCTTCACCGGACACCTCCGCCACGCACGCGCGCGAGCGACTGCCGCGCCGCATCGGCAACGCGTTCCGGAGCGAACCCGAAGTGCTTCGCCACATCCTTCGCAGGCGCGCTCGCGCCGAACGTCGTCATGCCGATCGTCTCGCCGTCGAGGCCGGCGTAGCGATCCCAGCCCATCGTGCTCGCAGCCTCGCAGGTCACGCGTGCGCGCACCGCCGTCGGCAGCACCGACTCGCGGTACGCCGCATCCTGCGAATCGAAGAGCGCCGTGCACGGGATCGACACCACGCGCGCCTTCACACCTTCCTTCGCGAGGATCTCCTGCGCGCCGAGCGCAAGGTGCACCTCGCTGCCCGAACCCACGAGTAGCACGTCAGGCGTGCCGCCCTCGGCCTCCGACAGCACGTAGCCACCCTTGAGGCAGCCGTCCTCCGACGCATAGCGCGATCGGTCGAGCGTCGGGAGGTTCTGGCGAGTCAGCGCGAACGCCGCCGGATGATGCGTCAGTTGCATCGCCGCGCGCCAGCAGGCGATCACCTCGTTGCCGTCGCACGGACGGAAGACATGCATGCCGGGAATCGCGCGCAGTCCGACCAACTGTTCGATCGGCTGGTGCGTGGGGCCGTCCTCGCCGACGTAGATCGAGTCGTGCGTGAAGATGTGCAGCGCCGGGAGCTCCATGATCGAGCTCAGACGGATGCCCCCGCGCGCATAGTCGCTGAAGATGAGGAAGCCGGATCCGTAGGCGCGCAGACCCGACAGCGTCAGGCCGTTCACGACCGCCGCCATCGCGTGCTCGCGGATGCCGAAGTGGAGATTGCGCCCGGCGAACGCGCCCTTCTGGAACGCGCCCGCTCCATCAAACGTCAGCAGCGTCTTCGTGCTGGGCGCGAGGTCGGCGCTGCCGCCGATCATCCAAGGGATGTTCTTCGCGATCTGGTTGAGCACCTGACCGGAGGTGTTGCGCGTGGCGTTGCCCTTGGCATCCGCAGGGAAGGCCTTGAGATCCTTGTCCCAACCCTCGGGCAGCCCGCGCGAGAGCATCGTCTCGACTTCCTTCGCAAGCCACGGATACGCCTTCGCGTACGCCTCGAAGCGCGCGCGCCACTCGGCGCTCGACGCCGCACCGCGTGCGCCGAGCTTCTCGGCGAAGCGCTCCTTCACGCCGTCCGGGACGAGGAACTTCGCGTCCTCCGGCCAGCCGTAGCCACGCTTCGTTGCGGCGATCTCCGCATCGCCGAGCGGTTCGCCGTGCGCGCTCGCGGTGTCCTGCTTCTTCGGCGAGCCGTAGCCGATGTGACTGTCGACGATGACCAGCGTCGGCCTGTCCGCCGAGCGTTCCGCCGTGCGGTACGCGCGCAGGAGCGACGGGATGTCGTTCGCATCGCCGACGCGCAGCACGTTCCAGCCGTATCCCATGAAGCGGGTCGCGACGTCCTCCGAGAACGCAAGGTCGGTCGAACCCTCGATCGTGATGCGGTTGAAGTCGTAGATCCAGCAGAGGTTCGACAGGCCGAGGTGGCCCGCAAGGCTCGCGGCCTCGCCCGAGATTCCCTCCATCATGCAGCCGTCGCCGCAGATGGTCCACACGCGGTAGTCGAACAGCGGATAGCCCGGCCGGTTGTAGCGGGCGCCAAGCCACTTCGAGGCCATCGCCATGCCCACGCTCGTCGCGAGGCCCTGCCCGAGCGGGCCGGTCGTGGTCTCGACGCCCGTGGTCAGGTGCGACTCGGGGTGGCCCGGGCAGCGCGAACCGAGCTGGCGGAAGCGCTTCAGGTCGTCGAGCGTGAGCGTCGGCTCGCCGGTGAGATGTCCATGATGATCCGCGCGCTGCACGTTCGTGAGATAGAGCAGCGAGTAGACGAGCATCGACGCGTGACCGTTCGACAGGACGAAGCGGTCGCGGTTCGCCCACAGGGGATCCGCTGGGTCGTAGCGCAGGATGTCCTGCCACAGCGCGTAGGCGACGGGCGCGAGCGCCATCGGCGTGCCGGGGTGTCCCGAGTCGGCGGCCTGCACGCCGTCCATCGAGAGCGTGCGGATCGTGTTGATCGCGAGATTGTCGATCTCGGGAGTCCCGATCGGGGTGCCGGCGTTCTGGACCGGGAAAGCGGTTGCGGTCGCGGTGGTCACTCGTGATCCCTTCGGAGAGCGCTCGATGTGGGGTGCCGCCGGCCCGGGCGCGCGGTCCGGTCCGGCGGGCGGGATGGTACGGCCCGCCGCACGGATGCGGATCGGGCCACCCGGTTGGAAGCGGCTTGTGACGGCTTTCTTTCACCACCCGGCAGCGCTCCGGCCGATTTCCCCGGCATGAATCGGTCGCTCCTCGGCCTCGCGCCCTGCCTCGTCGTCCTCGCCGCCTGCACCTCGGGTCCCCAATCGGCCACGCCCGGCGCCTCGCGCGTCGCGATGGGCATGGTCGGCTCCGCTCAGGATCAGGACTCCGACTCCTCGTTCAAGGGAAAGCCGGGCGACATGCAGGACTCGTCGTTCGTCGGCAAGCCCGGCCAGGGCGATCCGAATGCGGCGACTCCCGCCGGCACCGGCTACAACCAGCAGCCGGGTGAGCTCCAGCCCCAGATGGGCGGCGGCGACATCCACTACCACAACCACTTCTACGGCGACACCGGCTACGCGGCGCCGGTCTACGGCGCGCCGGTGCAGAACCGGAACCTCGGCCCGTACAACGTCGGCCGCATCCAGGCTCCGCTCGGTACGGGCGGCGGCGGCGCAGGATGGTACGGACCCAACTACCAGACGGGACCGACCGGACTGCGACAGGGCTACGGTCCCTTCCGCGGTGTGGCCAACGGAAACGGATGGAACGGCTACAACGGCGGCTACAACGGCTGGACCGACTGATCGACCGCCGCGCGGCTCTCCGCTCGATCACAACCTGTCACCTTCGACGCGACCGCGGAATCCGACCCGCGGTCGCGCTCACGTTCCCCACGCAAGCAAGAGCCGCGAGAGATCGCTCGCTCCGACGACGCCGTCGTGATCGAGATCGGCACGTCGCATCGCGCGCAGCGCGCGATCCGTCGCGCCCCATTCGGCAAGCAGGAGTCCGAGGTCGGATGCCCCGACCTGTCCGTCGGCGTCGAGGTCGGCGGCGGCCGGCGCCGCGATCGTCGCCCGCGTACGCAACGGCACGCCGGTCAGCACCGTCGTCTGCCCGCTCGGCCAGTCGATGCGCACCTCCTCGGCGATCGTGGCGCTCGCGGGAAATCCAAAGTGCACGACAGGCTCGGAGCTCGAGTGGAATCCGCTGCCCGAGTGGACGAACCGCCGCGACGACTCGCCTTCGACCGTGCACGACACCACGGCACCGATGCCGTGCGTCACCACGCGCGAGGACGCCGTCGCCTTCAGATCGAGCATCAGCCACGACGGTCCCCCCGTCGGCGAGACCGCATCGTTGCGATACAGCTTGAGCGGACCAGCGTTGACAAGCACCACGAGATCGAGGTCGCCGTCGCGGTCGTGATCGCAGGTCGCCACGCAGCGCGTATCCGCAGCGAGCGCGAATCCCGTCTTCGCCGCAAGCCGCGTGAACTGCCCGCCACCCGTGTTCCGGTAGATGTACTCGGGCTCATTCGCCCATTCGCTCGCGTTCCTGCCATTGACCTCGACGATGTCCTCCCATCCGTCGTGATCGAGATCGGCGGCCATCGCGCCCCACCCCCAGCCTCCATCGTCGCATCCACGCGCGGCGGCCGCCTGCGTCATGAGGCCGGAGCCGTCGTTCATGTAGAGCGCGTTGCCGTTCAACCCCGCGGGCGGCTGCGTCTGATGGATGCTTGTCACGTAGTAGTCGGGCCAACCGTTGCGATCGAAGTCGCCGATGCATGCGCCCATGCCGTTCATGTCGGTGCCGAGCCGAAACTCATCGGTCGCCAGCGCCAGCACGCCACCATGCATGTTGCGCCATGCCTGGCTCGTCTCGAAATCCGCCGCGAGCAGCAGTTCGGGCCATCCATCGCCGGTCGTATCCACGAAGGTCGGTTGGAATCCCCAGCTCGCCACGACACCAAGCGTCGGCGCCGTCACGTCGACGAACGATCCGCCGTCGTTGCGGAAGAGGCGATTGCCGACGCCGTTCGAGCTCCAGCCCGCGACCGCGAGATCGAGATCGCCGTCGAGGTCGTAGTCGCCCCACGCGGCGCTGTCTCCGACCGAACTCGTCGGCGATGTGAACGCGAGACCAACCGACGACGCCACCTCCACGAACACCGCGCCATCGTTGCGGTAGAGGCGGTTCTTCCCCGCCTGTCCGAGATTGTCGTTGCCCAGGCCATAGCTCGTCATGTAGATGTCGATGTCGCCGTCCCGGTCGTAGTCCGCGCACGACACGCCGTTCCCGGCATGCACCGCCGCCACGCCCATCGTCGATGCGATGTTCGTGAAGGTGCCGTTGCCGTTGTTCCGGTAGAGCCGATCCGCGCCGACGCCGCCCTTCGGCACGAAGATGTCCGGCCAGCCGTCACCGGTGAAGTCGGCGACGCCGACTCCACCCAGGATCCATTCGTTCAACCCGGGTACCGCAAGGTGGTTCGGCGTCTGCGTGTACGACTCGAGTCCACTGCCGACCGTCACGTCGGTGAACGCGATCGCCGACTGCGCGTGCGCAGCGCTCGTCGTGCACGCACAGACAACGCCGGCAACCCGCACGAACTCCCGCCGAACGAGCACCGACGGCCACGTCCATCGTGGCCTCGCGTTCGATCGAACCTCGGAAGGCGCTTCCTTCATCCCTCCGAAGGTAGCGCGGGTTCAGCGACGGTCGAGCATCTCCCGGCAAAGTCCCGCCGCATCGCGGCTTGACTCCCCTCCGGAGGCCGCCGAACGCCCATCGGATGCGATGCCGGATGCGGCGTCCGCTGCCGCGTCGGGACCGATCTTCCCGGAAGTTCGCACGACATCGTCGTCGAAGAGCACGCGCTCGGGGGGCGAGTCGAGATCCTCGAACTGATCCGACCGCGCCGCCCAGACGAACGCCGCGAGCGCCGCACCCCCCACGAGAAGCGCCACCGGGAGCGCCACGAAGACAAGTTCCATCAGTTGTTCCTCTCCGCCCGAGCAGGCAGTTCGAAGGACGGAAGGCGCAACG
>Ga0315906_10010001_pt1 | contig 11200 bp, 17 predicted proteins | sample LakEriMetagenome_4_FD_203526 | JGI IMG/M metagenome (GOLD analysis project Ga0315906, IMG submission 203526) | Freshwater fungal communities from buoy surface, Lake Erie, Ohio, United States - Buoy 2 MA122 | ecosystem: Environmental > Aquatic > Freshwater > Lake > Lake biofilm | place: USA... | reverse complement strand
GTCTTTATGGCCCGCGAGTTCCTGCGCAACCCACGCTTTCCTTTGTATGCGGCAGAAAAGCTTGGCGTGAAAATCCCTTGGCCCCTTCCTATCGAACGTGGCCGTAAACAGAGCTAAAGGTCTACATTTGTCTCATGGTCGTTTCTACCAATCGTGCATTTGATACCCCTCGTCCGCAGGAGTATCCATCGATTCCAGAACCTGTCTTTCGTCGTGATCGCACCTCGCACCCACAACTTCCTGGACCAAATCCACTGTTGTCAGATTGGTTGACCTTAACTTTTATTCGAAACACTCCGCAGTTTTTATCCAATATGCAAAAGCGTTACGGAGATACCTGTGCTTTCTACTTATCCCGCCGCTTGTTTATCGGAGTTTTCTCTGCCGAAGCGGTGCACCAAGTAACCGTTGCTCAGCAACACAATTTTGTTAAGGGCGTCGGCTTTGCCCGTATGCGCAAAGTGCTAGGCGAAGGTTTGCTGACTAATGAAGAGCCAATTCACTTAAATCATCGCCGCTTAATGCAGCCTCCATTTCACCATGGAAACCTAGATTCATACGTTGCAATCATGCATCGCTTAGTTAATCAACACATCAACAAGTGGGATGGAAAAAGCAGCGTCAATCTTGCACCAGAGATGATGGCGTTAACACTTGAGATCGTTAGCCAATGTCTCTTTGGGCTTGATTCATCCAAGTACACCGCTCAGATTGCCCATTCCATGGAGATTGCAATCGATCGCATCGAACGCACCATGTTGCCTGGGCTTGAGCGCTTTGATAAATCAGCGCTGTCTTACTTTGTTGCCTTTGAAGAAGCAGCTAATCAATTAGCAGATATCGCAGAAGACATTATTCAAAGCCGTATCGCTAGTAACACAACCCACACCGATGACTTACTGGGCATCTTGCTACAAATGCGTGAACACATTTCGATGGAACATATCCGCGATGAGGTTTTGACATTGATCCTGAGCGGACATGAAACCACAGCAAATGTTTTAACCTGGGCATTTTCCTACATGAGCAACAACCCACAGGCAGCTGCTGATTTAGCCAACGAAGCAGATCAACAACTGTGGATTAAGGAAAACAGAACGCCTACCTTTGCCGAACTTGAGCAGTCATCAACCTTTGCTAACGCAGTTCTTAATGAAACGCTGCGCCTTGCTCCCCCAGTATGGGTATCACCGCGAATTGCACTAAAGGATTGCGTTATCGATGGCACGCCGGTTCCAGCAGGTGCGCATGTATTAATCAGCCAGTTCGTTACACAGCGCCTTGAGAAGTACTTCTCAAACCCCAACACCTGGAATCCGTATCGCTGGATGGACCCTAGCTTTGAAAACTCATTACCTCGCGGTGCTTATTTCCCATTCTTAGCCGGCAGCCGCAAATGCCTTGGCGAATCCTTTGCTCTTGCCGAATCACGTTTAATTCTGTTGATGGTTGCGCGTAAGTTTTCAACGTCAAACACAATGCCAAAGGCGCAACCACGCACAACGTATAGAGCTAAAGGTGTTGTCCCAACGGCGCTAAAAGCACGCACCGTTTTGTAATTATTTGTTTAAAGGTCCCAAGCGATAAATATCTAAACGGATTGCAGGTCGTGCTTGATTTTCATGCTGTGCCTTAAATGCATTTGTTCCATCAGTTCCGCACAAGAACAAGATCGCACCAGATCCACCAGGATGATTGCTAATCCATTTAGTTAAGTCATAGACGACGCCATCGATTACTGTCCAACAACTACGTGATGTGTTGTTCGCACGAACCTGGGTCATTGTGAATCCAGCAACGGTAGGTGTTGGCTTCGGAGTCGGTGTTGGAGTTGGTGTTGCACTGACAGTTGGAGCCACATATACCCCACGAACAACTTCTCCCGGTATTTCTTTTGAGCCCACACCTAAAGTTATTGCCGCCTTTCCTCGAGCAGTTAATACAAAGCTGTAGATACCAGTCTTAGCCGTTCCGCTGTAACGTCCCAAGTACAAATAAGTCGTTTGGGTAAAGGTCTCAAAGAACTTTGTTCGCTCATTTAGTTTCATCGTTGTTTTAAATCCGCCAGGGCCTGTCACTACAAGGGTCGGAAGTTGACTCATCTTTAAAGCATTTTCTGGCTTCTTATCAATGATCAAGAATTGAACTTCCAAAGCATCGCCTTCTTGAAACTGTGCACGAAAAGCTTTCTTTTCACCTGACTTGTTAAAAGCTGCGCGCACCGCAAAGGAAACGGTTCCATCAACTAGCAATGGACCCTTTGCCGCAGTTGTGTCTGAATTAAGAAGAACAACTGGTTGATGCGCAACAGCCACACCAGATCCAACAAAAGCAAGGGCGATAACCATGGCCAGTAACTTCTTCATAGGAAAACGGTATCGGTGGTAACTGACATCTGCTCGCCGAAAGCCCAAATATAGAAGTGGCCCTGCGCAAAAGTTACGCAGAGCCACCGAGGTAGTGCCCCCAACAGGATTCGAACCTGCAACCTTTAACGTGCGAAGCCAGTGCTCTATCCGTTGAGCTACGAGGGCACCAGCGAAAGATAAATAGCAACGTTTTAGAAATTTTCTTCAAAACTTTTTGTGTGGATAACTTTATGTTTATCAATCGCTCTGCTATATTTTCACCACTTGCGAAGTTAGTGGAGTAAATATCCAATGAGTTAAAAAACAAAAGCCCCGCAAACTATTGCGGGGTTTTTGCTTTGTCTTATCAACTACCCGTAGATAGTGTCTTCTTCGAGATCAATATTAAGTCTCTGAGAACGCTTGTTACGCCATGCACTCCACGCGCCAGTACTAAGCAACGCCCATGCAACCAACAGCGGCTGGAAGAACAATCGCACCAAGCGCTTTGTATCTGTATCCAACCCAAAAGCATTAACGCCATTTACATACTGCGAAATATTTCCCCAGAAAATTGCAACAAAGAAAGCTGCTGTCAACCAGCCGATCTGCACTCTGTACTTCCACAATGCAATCAACCCAATGCCGAGCGCAATCTCAACCACACCAGATGCCAGCACAACAAAGTCTGTGTAATCAGCAAACACACTAGGAACCTGTGCCTGAAACTCTAGGCGACTAGTTGTCAGATGCCCAACACCGGCGTACGCCAAGGCAAAGCCCAACACCATCTGCGGAACACGCGCAATCACCTTCATGGAGCAAACATACCTTTTACACTCTTCCTATGGGTCACAGAGCTAATAAATGAAATCACTTCTTGCCGCTACAGGCATAGGCCTGGTCTTTGTCTATGTAATCGGCTCAGGACTTTGGGTTAACACCGGTGACAACTGGTATCGCAATCTGAACCAACCACCATGGCAACCACCAGATTTCATCTTCGGAATCATCTGGCCCTATAACTTTATTATCCTGGGAGTCGCCGCAGTCACCATCGCACAACGCGCATCTACAACAGCCACAGTTATCTACCTTGGTTTCTTCGCACTCTCAGTTATCTGCGCACTTACATGGGCTTTCCAGTTCTACCGCCCACACAATCTTCAAGCCGCATCTATCGCACTAGCGCTAACTGCTTTGCTCACAATCCCAATGGTGGTCATCGCATTTAGAACCTCAATACCTATGGGTGTTGCTCTACTTCCCTATCAAGCATGGGTAGCAATCGCTGCGAACTTGAGTTACACCTACAGCAAACTGAATTAACCTAAACCTATGACCGAACAGATCGACCAGTTCTTCAACCCCGATGGCACATTAATCTCCATCCCCGTTAAATCCGCCAAGAAGATCGCAGTCCTGCTCCACATTGCCCGAGATCTATCCCCCACCACCAAGTATCCCGAGAAGGAACTCAACGCGATTATCGCCAAGTACCACGATGACACCGCAGCTATCAGGCGTCACATGATCGAGTATGGGATTTTGGAGAGGGATAGTGAGAGTGTTTATTGGGTTGTTTAAGAATTCTTTTCTAAATGAAATGCTAATCTGTTTACACGGTGCTAGCTGCGGGCAGGGTTACTCCAGTCCTGCTCAATCCGTTAGCGACAGCAATTAGAATCATGGACGGAAAATGAGCGAAGTAGAAATGCGGGAGCTACAAAACCTTAGTAAGTGGCATTACACATCTTGGTAAGTAATGCACTCAAGACAAGCAGGCTCTGGTCCACATTATTGATTCCTAGGTAAACCGCCTCGAAGCTACCCCCGCTTAAATCAAACTGAATAAGGGCATCGGCTGGAAAACTGTCATAGGAGATTTCCCCTGTTAACTCGACAACCGTGCCGCCACTAGTTGACGGGAAATCTCTCCAGCTAGGGTTTGTCATAAATGCATCGGCCATTTCACCCAATGTTGCGGTCGGACAAGAACTCAAATTCGCGTCCTTTACAGATGAAACATTTGCTGATTCCGTAAAGTAATCAAGAAGGTCACTAGACACATCCGATGCATCACTTGAACTGGAACTGGAGCACCCAGCTAGTAGTAGCGGAACAATTGCCACAAAAATGTAAATCGCTCTTCTGATCTTCTTATGCTCCATGCCGTCACGACCCCTCTAGATTTGAGATAGATAGTAGGTTCTGGTCCAAAACATCTCGGGAGAAACAGTCATAAGGAATGGTCATAAAATGAAGGCGACTATCGACGTGTTTGCCTGGACACTAGTTCGCTAAATGCAGGGCAGGTGTACGCTTTTCCAATGATTAATGAACCGATGATGAATACTGATCAACCAAGCCTGCGTTACGCATCCTTTCAACATCGCCTTGGTGCGATCGTTCTTGATGCAACGCTTATGGTCATCACCCTTGGTATTGGTTGGTTGATTTGGTCCTTCATTGTGTGGGGTGAGGGTCAAACTCCGGCCAAAAAGATTCTCAAGCTTCGAACAATTAATTTCACCAATGGTCGTCCTGCAACATGGGGGCACATGGGTATCCGTGAAGGTCTTATCCCGATCACGGTCAGTATCGCATCTGACATTACTGACGGCCCGCTGGTGAATAGCTTTGGCCAAGTAATGGGAACAAACACTTTCAAAATTCGAGGGGCAGATGGCTTCAATGTTGCTAAGAGTGCAAGCTTGCTATGCAAATCTCTCGTAGCTTGTAATGACCCAATTTGGAACAACTAAGTTCTATTTGATCCGTTTATACGGATATCCCTCACCGACAAGTCGTGGATATCCGACGGCGCTCCAAGGATTTGGTTGTGCATTTACGAAACTATCCCAAAGCTCGAGTTGAACACCATAGTATTCATAAATTGCACCGCTCTTGAATTGAACTTTCATAATTTGATTTTGGGCATCATAACCAGCAGCGTTGACATTGCTAGAAGTTATTGGGATTAGTGCGCCATTTGTTCCATTAACCTCTTTAGTTAAGGCGGTGGATTCTTGTGGATTGGCAGAATTGGAATAACTCTCTTTTGATGAGCAAGAAGTGAGCAGAACTAAAACCAAGGCAAGAACCAGAAATTTTCGCATGACGCATACTAATCACAATTCCCCGAATTGAAGTGTGACTGGTTAATTGGTGTCCTGACTACATTTGTCAGTGCCTCTCCGTAATCTTTCATCCATGAAAAATACAGAGCCAAACAAGTTCGTTACATACCTAGCCATGATTGCTGCTCCCTTTGCATTGGGTGCATTCTTTTTAACGTGGGCTCCATCTGCGCAGTTTGCAAGCGAGGATCCAGCAGGTGATGGGTATGTGCCTCCGCGCAGTATTCAAACCTTGGTTGATAGAACTCAGGAATCAACTGTGACGGTTTGGTGTGAACCTACGAAAGACAGTGGAACTCAGGGAACTGGCTGGGCCATTGAATTAGAGACAAGTAAGTCAAAGACTCATCCGACAACTCTGATCACAAATCATCATGTGATTGATGATTGCATCGGGAAAGATGGAACGGTAACGATTGCGCTGCCTTATGAGGATCCAACTGCGGCCGTTATTGTGAAGTGGGATGAAGACAATGACTTAGCTGTGTTGGCAACGAAGAAGAAGTTGCCGGTGTTGGCTTTGTCTGACAATTCGCCATGGCCTGGATATTGGGTGATGGCGTTAGGAAGTGCCGATGGTTACGAGGGATCTGTTTCATTTGGAAATGTGATCAATACCAATACTGCAGAGATCTTGATTACCAACAATATTTCTCCGGGAAGTAGCGGCGGGCCGTTGGTTGATAATGAGGGGTACGTGGTGGGAGTTACTTCGTGGGGGTTGGACTTGGAGCAGTACAACGGGGCGATGTCGCTTGATTCCTTCTGCGCGAAGATCTTGAAGTGTGAATATGAATCTAAGGGCGATAAGACTTGGTGGGATTACAGGGATTAGTCCTGGTTATGGCTTACAAAGTATTGAGAATGCCGATTGCTGCGGTTGTTCCTGCAGCGATGAAGAAGATTGCAAGAGGTACCCAGCCAAATATTCGGTAGGCGGTGATCTTGTCGTCCTTTAGGCCTGTTTCGTTTTCTCTGCTCATGGATAAAGGTTACCTATTCTCTGTGGTGTTGAGTTACTTCTGCTTCAAATGTTCTGCTGCATCGGCAAAGCCTTCAGCTTCAAGCTTTGCGATGAGATCGGCTTTTACAGCCTTAACAACATTGTGAGTGCCGTTGCAGTTCTTCTCTGGATCTGTTGTATATCCGCACTGACATGCGCCCATAGTTGTTCTCCTTGTTAGTTGTTGGAGTAAGCGAAGTTAATCTGTGTTGATCCCGCCTGTTAAGGCATGACCAATCCACCATCAACCGGAACAGTAATTCCAGTGACGTAACTGGATGCATCGCTGACTAGCCAGATTAGGGTTGCGGCTAATTCCTCGGGATCTCCTAGGCGACCAGCTGGTGTGAAGTTCTTGACCATCTCGACCATATCCTTTGGAAGTTCATCGCTCATTTCTGATGGGAAAAATCCTGGGGCGAGCGCGTTAACGCGAATGTTTTTGCGGCCGGTCCATTGTGTTGCAAGGTCGCGGGTTAAACCGATGAGTCCTGCTTTACTTGATGCATACGCAGCTTGCGGTAGAACTTGAGGTTTGATTCCGAGAACACTTGCGATGTTAACGATTGCACCGCCATTGGTGTTGGCGCGGGCAAATGCTTGTGCCATCCAATATGCACCAAATAGGTTTACATCAATTACTGCTTTGTATTGTTCTGGGGTTTCTTTTGTTGCAGGTACGGCGGTTCCGACTCCCGCGTTGTTCACCAAGATATCGACATGGCCAAAGGTTTTAACTGCGTGTGCTATTAACGCATCGCATTGTTCTGGTTGTGTCACATCGGTTTGCAGTGCTGTGTATTTGCGGCCTGCGGCTTCGACAAGTGCGCCGGTGTCTGCAAGGCGATCTACGCGGCGAGCGCCAAGGACAACATCTGCGCCGGCTTCTGCGAGCGCTTTAGCAAATGCCACCCCAAGACCTGATGATGCTCCGGTGACAACTGCGACCTTGCCATCTAAACGAAAGCGATTCATCACACTCATGTGGTCTCTCCTCAAATCGGGTAATTGTGCGTAGGCTTACAGGTATGGACTTTAACCTAAGCGCGAAGACATCTGAATACGCCACCAAGTTGCAAGCTTTCATGGATGCCGAGGTTTTTCCGGCCGAGAGCGTTTATGAACATCAGCGGGCGGAATTAGCGGCCGCCGGTAAGCCACACGGAGTCCCGGCGATAGTTGAAGAGTTAAAGGTAAAGGCGCGTGCGTTGGGGTTATGGAATCTGTTCTTGCCACATAGTCATGATCCGCATCATGGGTTATCAGTTGTTGAGTATGCGACGCTGGCCGAGATCACTGGGTGGTCTCCTGAATTAGCACCGGAAGCAACAAATTGTGCAGCGCCTGATACCGGCAACATGGAGCTACTGGATATGTTCGGTACAGATGAACAGAAGAAGATGTGGCTGGAACCGTTGCTAGATGGGCGGATGAGATCAGCCTTTGCAATGACCGAACCTGATGTCGCATCAAGTGATGCGCGAAATATTCAGACTTCGATTGTGCGCGATGGTGATCACTATGTGATTAATGGTGTGAAGTGGTGGACCACAGGTGCGATGGATGAGCGCTGCAAGATTTTAATTGTTATGGGAAAGACCAACCCTGATGCCGATGCCCATCATCAACAGTCGATGGTGCTGGTGCCAATGGATACACCGGGTGTGAAGGTTGAACGTAACTTGCAGGTGTTTGGATATGTGGATCAACATGGACATGCCGAAGTTTCCTTTAAGAATGTGCGGGTTCCGGTTTCAAATCTTGTGGGGGCCGAAGGTGAAGGATTTGCTTTGGCGCAGGCGCGTTTAGGGCCAGGGCGTATTCATCACTGTATGCGTGCGATCGGAATGGCAGAGCGTGCGTTGTCGCTCATGATTAAGCGAACAATCTCGCGTGAGGCGTTCGGAAAAGAGTTAGTGCGACAGGGAGTGATTCAGGAATGGATTGCAACGGCTCGTATTGAAATCGAACAAGCGCGCCTTCTTGTGTTAAAGGCTGCCTGGATGATCGATACCGTCGGTGCAAAGGGTGCGCGTAAAGAGATTGCAGCGATCAAAGTTGCAGTGCCACAAATGGCAGAGCGCATCATTGATCATGCGATACAAAGTTATGGTGGAGCTGGTGTTAGCCAGGATTCACCATTAGCTGCGATGTTTGCCGGTATTCGCACATTGCGTATTGTCGATGGCCCAGATGAGGTGCATATTCGCGATATTGCACGGTTAGAAATCAAACCTTATTTAGCATGAAAGATTTAACGCCCGTAAGGGATGAGGATCGCTTCGATGTGGCGCGAATGCATCAATGGTTGCAGCCATTTATTGGCGTAGATGCGTTGCCGCAGGTGTCACAATTTCGAAGCGGTGCATCAAATCTGACATATCTTTTGCAGTATCCAGATCGCGAATTAGTGCTGCGCAAGCCGCCAGCCGGAATGAAGGCGGCATCGGCTCACGATATGAAGCGCGAGTTCTCGATTCAGTCGCGGTTACAGCCGGTCTATCCCCTAGTGCCATCAATGATTGCGTTGTGTGATGACCAATCGGTGATGGGCTCTGATTTTTATGTGATGGAAAGAGTTGTCGGCGACATTTTCCGTCGCGATGTTCCAGAAGGTGTAACACCAGCTGATGTTTCAGTGATGGCTGATTCGTTGATTAATGGTTTAGTGCAGTTACATGCCGTCGATGCATCGATTTTGGCTGAGCTGAATAAGGGTCCTGGCTATGTCCAGCGACAGGTCGAAGGTTGGTCAAAGCGTTATCGCAATGCGCTAACCGATGATGTTCCCAATGGTGAAAAGGTCATGGCGTGGTTAGAGGCCAACCGACCTGATGATGTTGCATCCTGTGTGATTCATGGAGATTGGCGCATCGACAATGTGGTCTTTGATTTAAAGCAAGCGCGCATTGTTGGCGTATTGGATTGGGAGTTAGCAACTGTCGGAGATCCGTTAATGGATTTGGGTTCAGCGCTGGCTTACTGGGTTGATCGTGATGATGATCCCGCTTTTGCTGCGCTGCGTAGACAGCCAAGTCACTTACCAGGGATGCCAACGCGTGATGAATTTGTGGCCAAGTATTTAGAAAAAAGTGGTGTGCGTTGCGCGGACTTTACTTTCTACGAAGTCTTTGGCTTGTTCCGCTTAGCTGTGATCATTCAGCAGATTTGGGCACGCTACATTGCAGGGCAAACAACTAATCCAGCCTTTGCTGGCTTTGGCGATGCGTGCAATACCTTGGTAAATCGAGCAGAGAGCAAGCTTTCTTAACTTATTAATTACTAAGGGATGCGAGCTTTTCTACAACCTGCTTGGCAGATGGGTTTGTCATTGCAGTTCCATCTGAATACACCAGCGTAGGAACTGTACGGTTTCCGCCGTTTACCTTTTCAACGATCTCGGCAGTACCGGGAACCTCTTCGATATTAATCTCTTCGAAAGTAACGCCAAGGTCAGCTAACTGAGACTTCAGGCGCTGGCAGTAGCCACACCAAGTAGTTGAGTACATAACAAATGACATTGGATTCACTTTCGGTTGAGGTAGGTCAGAATTCTAGTAGAGAACTTAACGGGCCACGAGTTTCGGTGGCTTGCGATCCAGCGATAACTGGCTCGGCCTATTGGACCTGATGCTGTGATTAATCCTGATTGAATCCGGTTTCCACGACGCTTCAACAAGAAAGCAATTGCTGCTGCTCCCCCGTAAGTAATGCCGTCTGCGATTACATAGACCTGCTTCGCGCATTGTTCGCGGGATAAGTTAAAACTTGAAAGATCAGAAGTTTGAAATGGTAGTGCGGTGACATCTAGCTTGCGCTGAATCCATGCGACAGATTGCTGACAGAACTCGCATTGACCATCAAAGATGACTGTTATTTGGCTCATTGAAGTGACAGTTTGATCTCTTGGCCGTCGTGTAACTGTTGATCAGGTAGTCCCTTTAGAACATGCACCTTGGCATCACCCACCACTATCCAATGTTCATTACCGCTGCGTTTTACTATTGCAGTCATTTCATCAACGCCAATCAAGATTGAATCATCTGGAACGTGCAGCAATACTTTGGCAGCACTTTCTGGAATCCACTTAAAGAACTTGTTGAAGTGCGGAATCACGCGAATTTCAGGAAGCAGATTCAAGCCTGCAGTAGGTGCTTTCTTTAACAAACGAAAGTTAGGAATCTGCGCCGATAAAACCATTGCGCCAGCGCTGCAGCCAGCAAGTGATGCACCGCTTTGCCAGTTTTCAACTATTGCAGCCCACACCGGTGTATCGACCAGGACTTCTGCAAGATGGTGCGGGTCTCCGCCTGACATGTACATCAGTGCGCTGTTCTTTACTGCATCCACATGTTCTTGTTTGAATGCATCATCGCCGGTGTAGATCGGCAAGAAAATTGCTTGCACACCAATACGTTCTGCTTGTTGTTGGCCAAGATTTTTCCAGTAGTTAAGGCTTTCCTGACTTTCGCGTCCGGCAGCTGTTGGGATTTGAACATAGGTTGCCGCTTTGCCATTGGCGACGCCATCATCGAGCAAGGATTTTTCAAATGCCGTCATGGCAGGCAGGTATTCACCTGATCCAACTAATGCCAGCGACCCGTTCATAGAGTCAGTGTAAGCGGTTGTTTATTCAAACAAAGTGCCGACAAAAACCTGCCAAGCAAGCGCGGACTTTGCGATCAAAGAAAGGGTTATGTATGTCTTTT
>Ga0315906_10009998_pt1 | contig 11201 bp, 9 predicted proteins | sample LakEriMetagenome_4_FD_203526 | JGI IMG/M metagenome (GOLD analysis project Ga0315906, IMG submission 203526) | Freshwater fungal communities from buoy surface, Lake Erie, Ohio, United States - Buoy 2 MA122 | ecosystem: Environmental > Aquatic > Freshwater > Lake > Lake biofilm | place: USA: Lake... | reverse complement strand
CTGCGCACCAGCAGCCAAGGCAAGTCCACGCGCAATCCGCGCATAGCGTTCCCAGGCATGCAAACCCAAAAGGCAGACCAATAGCCCAAGGGAATTGCCGAAGAAGGCCAGCACCGCGAGGGCTAGAATCAGGAAGGGCAAGGATGCGAAAAAATCCACCAGCGCCAAAACAGCTTGTTCAACCAAGCCACGGAAATGGGCGGCAAGAAAACCCAGCGAGGTTCCGACCGCCGCACCAATGATGGTGGCACCAAAGGCAATTAGCAGGCTCGTACGGATGGAGTAGATCAGACGGGACAGCACATCCCGCCCTAATTCATCAGTCCCAAGCGGATGAAGCCATGTCCCCCCGAACAGAATGGGCGGAGAAAGCCGGTTGCGCAAATCAAGTGCGGTATAGGCGTAAGGTGCAATCACATCGGCAAGCACCGCCACCGCCAGCATCAGCATCAACCAGGCCATGCCAAAAATGACCAGGGCCGGCGGCGCCGCACGTCGGCGCTTGGGAGGCACCGAGGATGCAGCCACAACAAGGGGCGCTTCTGGCATATCAGGCAGCCTTTCCTGGCGCAGCGCGAAGCCGCGGATCTAGCAGGCCATAAAGCAAATCAACGATCAGATTTGCGCAGACCATGGTGATAGCCACCAGCAGAAGAATGCATTGCACAACGGCAAGATCACGGTTGGCGACGGCGACCACCAGAAGCCTTCCCACACCTGGCCAGGAAAATACGCTCTCCACCACCACAGCACCGGCTATCAGCGTGCCAACCATGAAGCCGATGATGGTTACAGTTGGGATCGCGGCATTTGGCAAAGCATGGCCGGTGACAACGGCGCGCCAGGGAACGCCCTTGGCGCTCGCTGTCCGGATAAAGGGTTGCCCAAGGACTTCCAGCATGGCGCTGCGCGTGAAACGCGCCAATACGGCCGCGCCACCAAGCCCAAGGGTAATCACCGGCAGAATTCCGTGGCGCCAGCTTTCCTGCCCACCTGATGGAAGCCAGCCAAGTTGCACGGCAAAGACAAGAACAAGCAGCAAGCCCAACACAAAGGAAGGCACTGTGAAGCCCGCCACGGCGATGATCATGACTACGCGATCCGCAAGTGAATTGCGATGCAGCGCCGCATAAATCCCCGCCGGAATGCCAAGGCAAATCTTGATGGCCAGTGCCGGCAGGGTCAGCGCAAGGGTGGCTGGAATGCGCTCAGTGACCAGCACAATCGCATCACGCCCATCGCGCATGGACCGGCCCAGATCGCCCTGCAAAATGGCCCAGAAATAGGAGAAATACTGAACCCAAATCGGTTCATCCAACCCCCAGGCGGTACGAAAGGCATCAACCGCTTCAGGTGGCGCGTCAGCGCCCATGATGATCTGCGCAGGATCACCGGAAAGGCGCAGCACAATGAAAGCGAAGGTGACCACCATGGCGATGGTGAGCGCAGCGCGCGCCAAGCGTGATGCAATGAAGCGAAGCATTCAGGCGGCCTCCTGCCCCGTGAAGCCGTGTCCCGCGGTGACTTCCCCATGCGCGACATGGCAAGCGATAAGCCGCCCATCCGCACGGGGCTTCAATACCGGCGCTTCACGCCCACAAAGGCTATTCGCTACAGGGCAACGGGGATGAAAGGCGCAACCGGATGGCCGGTCTGCCGGGTTGGGTGGATCGCCCTGCAGCACCATGCGCTGCCCCGTGCGTCCCGGATGTGGGATGGCGGATACCAAGGCGCGTGTATATGGATGCGCCGGATCGTGCAGTACCGCATTGGGTTCTCCTTCTTCCACGATGCGGCCAAGATACATGACAGCAACGCGATGGCTCACTTGCCGAACGGCGCGCAGATCGTGGCTCACGAAAAGCATGGACGTGCCGAACTGTTCCTGTAGATCCAGCAGCAGATTCATTACCTGCGCCTGGATGGAAACATCAAGCGCACTGATCGGTTCATCGCAAACCAGCACGGCGGGGTCAGTCGCCAGAGCGCGCGCGAGCACTGCGCGTTGTCGCTGACCGCCCGAAAGCTCATGCGGGTAACGCGCGCCCTGATCCGGCCTAAGGCCAACAGCGCGCAGCAGCGCCTCCACGCGGGCTGAGCGATCAGAAGCAGCGCCGATGGCGTGAATGTCGAGTGGTTCTGCGATTTGTGTTGCAATCGGCAATCGGCGATCCAAGGCGCCCAGCGGGTCCTGAAACACCATTTGCATGCGCGCGCGCAGCTTCCGCCAGGCTGTGCTGCCGGGTTGCGGCATCGTGGCGCCTTCAAAGCTGACACGCCCCGCGTCAGGCATCTCCATGCCAAGCACCAGGCGACCCGTGGTGGATTTCCCACATCCGGATTCACCCACCAGACCCAGGGTGCGTCCCCGTTCCAATTTCAGCGATACGCCATCCACGGCGCGCACTTCCACCGCGCGGCCCATAATGCCTCGACGCATCGCATAGCGGCGAACCAAGCCTTCCGCTTCCAGTAAAGCGCCCCCGGGTTTCATGCTGGCATGCTTTCACGCGGTATAGGCATTCTCGCCACCTGTAGGCAGGCAACGCGGTGACTTGCGGCAAGGGGTATCAATGCTGGCACGCCCGCATCACACGCCGCCACCCGGTGCGCGCAGCGTGGGGCGAAGGCGCAGCCCGGCGGCATGGCCCAGGGTTCCGGAACACCGCCAGGTATTGCTGCAAGCCGCCGCCGCGGGCCATCCATTGGCGGCAAAGCGCCTAGCAAGCCTTGTGTGTAGGGATGGGCGGCAGCCGAAAAAAGCTGGCCGATCGGTGCTTCTTCCACAATGCGCCCGGCATACATTACCGCCACGCGTTCACAAGATTCAGCCACGACGCCTAGATCATGACTGATCAGCACCAGAGTCATCCCCATATGGCGCCGCAGGTCTTTCAAAAGCTCGAGAATTTGTGCCTGGATCGTCACATCAAGCGCCGTTGTCGGTTCATCCGCCACCAGCAACTCAGGTTGCCCAGCAAGTGCGATGGCAATCATGACACGTTGATTCTGGCCGCCTGACAATTCATGCGGATAGGCGTCCAAGCGCCGCGTGGCATCTGGGATGCCAACAAGATCAAGCAGCCGTTTAGCTTCGGTGCGTGCAGCTTGCCCCACCATGCTCCTGTGCAGCGCGAGTGCTTCCGTAATCTGCTTGCCAATCCTGTGCACGGGATTGAGGCTGCTTGCCGGATCTTGGAAGATCATCGCGATACGCCCGCCACGCACTTTTTCAAGTATGGCAGGCGGCGCACCGATCAATTCCTGCCCATCCAGCATGACGCTGCCAGTGATGCGCGCCTTGGGTGGCAGCAGGCCAAGCGCCGCCAGCCATGTGACCGATTTGCCGCACCCGCTTTCGCCGACAAGCCCAACCGCTTCACCCTTGGCGACCGAAAGGTCAATGCCCCGCAGCGCAGGCGCTCCGTCAAAAGCAACCGAAAGCCCGGTGAGGCTAACCAGCGCCATTACGCGCCAACACGCAAATTGCCAGGGCCAAACATCATCGCCCAACCAGAAGAAGCGCGCCATTCGATATTGCGCCGCTTGGCGGTAAAGGCCGCCGCATGGTGCAGCGTGATGTAGCCGGGGTCTTCACGTTCAACGATGGTGAGTACGCGGCGGAACAGCTCCCGCCGGCGCGCAAGATCTGTCTCCGCTTCCAAGGCCGTCGAGACTTGATTGAAATCATCACTTGCCCATTCACCGGTGCGTTCTGCTTCCGTGCGCGGCCCAAAGCTGCGAAGCAGCCCGGCCACGGGATCGCCGAAGACGGAGGTATTGGACCAATCGCGCACACCGCGGCCAGGCGTGCGTTCCGTCACCTGAGCAAAATTTTCCTTCATTTCGATGGCAACATTGATGCCGACACTGCGCCACATCTCAACCATGATCTGCGCATTGGCGACCTGATTGGTGTAGTAGTTGTTGAGCAAGCGATAGGGGATGGGCTGGCCGCGATAATTGGCTTCACGCAGCAGTCGGCGCGCCTCGGCAGGGTCAAAGCGGGGGTTCTCCCAATCCGCCAGATACATCTCTCCATAGCTTTCCATTTGCATGCCGCGCGGGATTTTTGTGCGGCCGGCCCAAAGCGCGTCCACCAGAACTTGCCGATCTATGGCATGGGTCATGGCGCGGCGGATGCGGGCATCCGCAAGCACGGGATGCGTCTTGTCGAAGGCGAGTTTACGGATATTGTTGATGGGGCTCCCCAAAACCTCGAAACGCGGATTGCGTTCCACCACCGTGATCTGATCTGGCGGCACATCACAGGCGAAATCATATTCACCTGAGAAAAGCCCGTTGAGTCGCCCGGAGACTTCCGGCACTTCAACGAAGCGCAGGCGCCGTGCTGGCGGACGGCCGCCCCAATATTCATCATGCGCTTCAAGAACCAGAAGCGTATCTGGGCGAAATTCCGCGATATGATAGGGGCCGGTGCCAATTGGCGTGCGCCCCCAGGAGAGCCAGCTTTCGGAACGCCCAAAGGCAGCGCGTGACAGGATTGCGCCCACACTCTGGGCGATGCGTCCTTCTAAGGTCACATCTGGAAGCCGATTGACAAAGCGAATGGTCTGCTGATCCAGAATCTCGATCCGCTCAAGCCCTGGATAAGTGCGCCGGCCAACGGCGATAACTTCCGCGGGCGGCTCCTTCGTGGCGGTCCCGGCCAGCACCGTGCTACGCCCAGCGCCAGTCGCGCCTTGCGTGCCGAAAAGACGTTCGTTGAAGGAAAAGACCACATCCTCGGCTGTCAGCAGACTGCCATCGTGGAACTTGACATTCTGCCGCAAGGTAAGGTCGAGCGTCCGCGCATCCACGCGCTTCCAAGATGTGGCCAATCCAGGCACCAAGGCTGCATTACTGAGCCAATCCGTGCCAATCAATTGTTCCGAATAAAGCCCGTGAATCCGAAAGCCAACATTGGATTGTTCGCGCGGTGGTTCAAATGTATTGGAATTCGAAAGCCGCTGGACGGCGATGGTCAAGACGGGGCGATTATCCGCCTGAGCGAGTGCAGGGGCGGAAAGCGGCGCAGCAAGAAGGGCTGCCGGCGCCTTCAGAACATGACGACGATTCATCATGACATCAATTCCCAAAATTGCCAGGCCGGAAATCCATCGCGAAGGCTGGGCTCGCCTTCCAGGCCGTATCGCGACGCTTAGCGGTAAAGGTCGCATTCTGATGTAGAACCATGAAGGCTGGGTCTTCGCGCTCTGCAATTTCAAGCATGCGACGGAATACAGCGCGGCGACGCGGACGATCTGTGCTGGTCTCCAATTCGCCGGATAGGCGATTGAATTCCTCATTCGTCCATTCGCCAACTTGCTGCTGTTGGCCACTCGGCCCATGCTGGTTGACGATAGAGGAAACCGGGTCATTGAAGGGTGCGCTATTCGACCAATCTCGCACCGCACGCGGTGTTTCGCGGGAGAAGATTTGTGCCCAATTCTCACGCATTTCAATCTGTACGTTGAGACCGGCTTGGCGCCACATCTCAACCAGCACTTGTGCAGTCGCGTTCTGGTTGGTGTAGTAGTTATTCAGCAGGCGATAGGGGATGGGATCCCCGCGGTAATTCGCCTCCCGCAGCAGGCGTCTTGCCTCATTCAGATTGAAGGCGGGTACCGACCAATCCGCATGGAACATTTCACCGTAATATTCCCATTGCAGACCTTTCGGCACCACGGTGCGGCCTGCCCAAAGACTGTCCACAATCGCCTGACGATCAATGGCATGGGTCATGGCGCGACGAATGCGCGGATCGCGCAACTGCGGGTGGTTCTTGTCAAACACCGTGAGGCGATGATTGAGAATGGTTCCGCCCTGGACTTCAAAAGCACGATTGCGCTCAATGCTGCTGATTTGATCGGGCGGCATATCACACGCGAATTGATATTCACCGGAAAGCAAACCATTTAGCCGGGAAGCAACTTCTGGCACCTCCACAAAGCGTATCTGGCGGAGCGGCGGGCGCCCGCCCCAATATTGATCATGTGCCACAAGCGTCAGCGACACATCGGGGCGGAATTCCGTGACCATATAGGGTCCCGTGGTGATGGGCTTACGCGCCCAATCAAGCCAGCTTCCCGCTTCCATGAAACCACGGCGGGAGCAGATATCGCTGCCATAACGCGCAAGGCGGCCCTCCAAAGTGACATCGGGCGTCCGATTGATAAACCGTACGGTGTAGCGGTCCATAACCTCAACCTTTTCAAGCGCCGGCCAGATCCGGCGCGCAACGGCCACCACTTCGGGCGGAAGTTCCTTACCTTGAGGGCCTTGGCCTGGGATCCGTGTGAATAATGTGCCTGTCGCGGGGGCCGCTGGTGTACCCGTGCCAAACATGCGTTCGGGGCCGAAAGAGAAGGCCACGTCTTCCGCGGTCATTTCATCGCCATTATGGAAGCGCACGCCACGGCGCAGCGAAAGCTCCACCGTTCGGTCGTCAATACGCCGCCATTCAGTGGCGAGGCCAGGCCGAGGCTCAAGATTGCCGAGCCAATTGCGACCAATCAGTCCTTCCCAAAGCGAGGTGAAGAACACACGTTCCCCGACATTGGATTGTTCACGCAATACTTCGAGCGTGTTGCTGTTCACAATCTTCTGTACCGCAATAGTAATGGCCGGGCGCTGATCAGCCTGCCCAATGGCAAAACGCGGCAGCGCGACCAAGGCCGGTGCGACGAGCAAATGACGACGTAGCATGGCGGTTCTCCTGATGGGGCTTATCAAGCGGGGCGAGCGGAAGTGTTCGGCAGGATGCGTTCTTCAAGGCCTTGCGGCGTGGCGCGGTAATGCGTGAGCGTCTTCTCCGCATGACGCATGCGCTTTGAAAGCGCCTTCTGCGCGTATTCCTTCACGCGCGCCGCATAGGAGGGATCCGCAGCGAGGTTCGTGAATTGATGTGGGTCGCGCTTCAGGTCGAAGAATAGCGGGGGAAGAGCTGCGAAATGGACGTATTTGAAATTGGCGTCCTGCACCACGCAAAGCGCACATTCATCCATGGAGAGGCCGAGCGCGGATTCGGGTTGCGAGTAATGCACATCACGGAAGTCATATTCATAGAACAGCAGATCACGCCAATCCTTGGGCGCCGCATGATCCATCAAAGGCAGCAATGAGCGTCCATCGGCATTGCGCGGCGCGGCGCCACCAAGCGCTTCCAGAATGGTGGGCATTATATCCACGCTTTCCGTGAAGGCTTCTTCGATTGCGCCAGCGCGCGTGTTGCGCCCAGCATCTTTGAGCACGAGCGGGATACGGAAGCTCTCGTCAAAATAGCCGACTTTACCAAGCAGCCAGTGATCACCAAGCTGTTCACCATGATCCGAGGTAAAGATGATCATAGTGTTGTCCCACTCGCCATTCTCCTGGAGCCAGGCGAAGACACGGCCAAGGCAATCATCCACTTCCGTGATTAATCCGGAATAGGTGGCGCGCATTTGACGAATGGAGCCTTCATCAAGCGTACTTGCTGCACCGCCTGCTCCATGGAAGAAAGAGCCTTGCTTGATATCACGCAGATAATGCTGAAGTAGCGGATGCTGCGCCGCTTCATCCTGCCAATTTGGGGCACGCATCGGCGCTGGCATGTCAGATGGCTTGTACATCGCATGGTACGGCGCGGGTGCAATGAAAGGGGGGTGCGGACGGTAATAGCCAAGATGAAGGAACCAGGGCTTACCGTTGCGCCCCTTTAGATAAGTGAGCGCACGTTCGGTGAAATAAGTGCTATCGGAAAGGGCGGCAGGAATTCGGCATGACCTGTCGGTAACGCCGGGCACGGAATCCTCACCCTCCGGCAGCCAAATATCCTCGCGCCGCGCGGGTAATTGGTAGCCTTGATGGGCGAGCCAGCCGAAATACCCATCCATGCTTGGTTCAAAAGCACCAACGCTCCGAAAGCCATCCATCAAGTCGCCGAGCGTCGTGAAGCGGGGGTCCCGAGGGCCAGAGGTACGCGGATCGGGCGTGGTCGTGGTGTAGCCAATCAACGCGGGATCATAGCCGATCAGACGCAGCTGCTTGGCAAGGTTTGTGTGGCGCGCATCTAGCGGCACAGTGTTCTGCACCGCGCGGTGGTTCATGAGATAGAGCCCAGTCAGCAGGCTTGCCCTGGCCGGGCCGCAAGGAACTGTATTGGTCACATGATTGCGGAAAGTCACCCCTTCGCGGCACAGACGATCAAGGTTCGGGGTACGTAGGAAATTCGCACCAAGGTGCGGGACAAAATCCGCGCGCCATTGATCAACAACAATAAGTAAAACGTTTTTTGGGGGTGACATCGGATTGCCTTGATTGAATTTTTAAACCCGACGCAGATGGGTACAGGTCGATGTTTTCAATGACATGACGATTATGCGTCATCTTCATGACGTATTTACCTGTCAGGCGGCGAGGTATCAGAAAAATTGCTGGACCGCCGAGATAGCAGGGTATCCTTATTTCAATTAAAATACCCCAATTTTTCATAGGCGTGTCATAATTTCGCGGCACTAATCAGCATCGTTGTTCATCTTTTCGGGGATCTGAGCCGTTCCCTCATTTCCATGAGAAATGCGCTTTTTTGGAGTTCGCCGTGTCCGAAGCCCAGCTAGCTAAGTCTGAGAAAAACCAGCATCCCCACGACGCGGCTTTATTTTTTCGCCGCTGGCTGTCCAATCCGCTTCAAATGGGTTCCATCATCCCCTCCTCACCAAAGCTTGGGCAGCTCATCTCCATGCAGATAGACAAGCGGTCAAGCTCGTCCATCCTTGAATTGGGTGCCGGCACAGGCGCAATCACCAAGAGCCTGATCAATTCAGGTATCTCACCAGGGCGTATCGCAGTGGTGGAGATTGTTCCCGAGATGGCTGAGCATTTAAGGACAAAATTCCCCGAAATTTCCGTCCTTCAGGCGGATGCCTTCGATCTGCCAACCCGATTGTTGCAAGACACTCTTGGGGAGATAGGCACCGTCATTTGTGGCATTCCACTCGTTCTTTTAAGCGAAGCCAAGCAACGACAATTCATTCAGCAGGTCGAAGCGGTCGCCCCCGAGCGTGGGTTCCTTCTCTATACATATTGTTTCACTTCGCCCTTGCCCTACCGAACCCTCGGCCTTGAGGCGCGGCGACTTGCTTGGACACCGCTAAATTTTCCACCTGCTAGTATTTGGCACTACTGTCCGAAGAAATGAGAGACTACGGTACCACGACCCTGAGTGGATGGGTAAATGGCACTATATGGATGGGTAAGGAACCTGCCTCATCACCATCCGCCTGCACAGGCAGATCGGCACCAAATACCTGAATATCATAACCACGTTTCAGAGAGATACTCGAAAGGTAGGGAAGCCGACCCAGGCCAAGCGCGGCGGCATGCTTTAAGGCGTCCATAAAGTGGTTCTGCTGTAGGGAAACGACGTGAAACTGCGCCTCGCGCGGATCGGCTTCCGGTGCAATTTGAAAGCGTCCAGCATAGTAACGGCCCTTGGTCACAATTAATCCTGACGCTTCCACTTCATTGCCATCAACTTGTACTTTGAAGGATCCAAAGGGATAGCACGTCAGGTCGCGCATGGTTTGAAGTACATAGGCGCCCTTTCCAAGGACGCGCTTAAGGCCAAGCGGTAAATGATGTACCACAAACGAATCTAACCCAACGCCTACCATCTGGATAAAGAGGCGATCCTTTAGGCTACCTCGCTTCAAAATACCCGGATAGACGTTGGTACTGCGGCCCATGAGAAGCGCACGTGCGGCTTCTCGCGGATTGAGTGGGACAGCCATTTCTAAGGCGAAGACATTCGCGGTTCCAAGTGGCAGAATGCCGAGCATAGCTCTGGTTCCCGCAAGACCAGCAGCCACCTCTGCGATGGTGCCATCTCCGCCTGCTGCGACGACAATGGTATCTTCTTCAGCGAACATCCGAGCGAAATTTTCAGCATCACCGCGCGCGCTGGTTTCCAGCAGCTGAAACTGAACACCAAGCCCGTACAATAGATCAAGCGCGGCATGAAGCTTAGCACGCCGCCGCGCACCTGCTGAAGGATTGAATATAACGACAAGGTTCTTGGGCATAGCCGCATATCAAACCAAGCGAGAATTACTAATTCATTGTGATTCGGCGAAAGTTTTGTGAAAGTCTCTAAGTCGCAATATTTGTCATGGAAGATTCATGCCCCAATACTTCTGGCTGAGGTAGCGCAGTTTTGACTGTAACAAGGAGCGGCGTGTCCGATTCGCATCGTCACCCGCTTCCTTATCAGGAGCGTCGATCATGACCCTCGCTTCAGCGCCCCGATGCTACCGCACCATTTTTCTTTCTGACATTCATCTTGGTCTGCGAAGCTGTCGAAGTGACTCCCTGGTAGATTTCCTGCGTAGCGTCCAGTGTGAGAAACTTTATCTGGTGGGGGACATTATTGACGGATGGCGTTTGCGGCGTTCCTGGTACTGGGATAGCCATCATGATGAGGTCATTCGCCTGATCCTGCGTATGGCGCGCCACGGCACTGAAGTGATCTATGTCCCAGGTAATCATGACGAACTTTTTCGGGATTGGCTTGGTCTTGAGATTGCGGGCGTAAGGCTTGCACGAGAAGCTGAGCATATCGCGGCCGATGGCCGCCGCTTTCTAGTTATTCACGGCGATGAGTTTGATGGGGTCATTCGCTATGCCAAGTTTCTCGCTCATCTAGGTGACTGGGCTTATGACGCCGCCCTAACAGCAAATCGCTGGTTCAATTTCCTCCGGCGCCGACTTGGCTATCCTTATTGGTCGCTCTCTCAATGGCTAAAGCGACAGGTAAAGGAAGCGGTGAAGGCCATTGATCGTTTTGAAGCAGCCCTTGCCCAAGAGGCGAAATCACGCGGTATGGATGGCGTCATTTGCGGCCATATCCATCATGCCGAAATGCGCATGATCCACGGCATTCTCTACATGAATGATGGTGATTGGGTGGAGAGCTGTACGGCGCTGGTGGAACACCCGGATGGACGCTTTGAATTACTCGATTGGTCGCACCGCCAAGCCACTTTGCTTAAAAAGCCGTTGCCTGCGCCCGCGCCAGAATTGATGGCTAAAATTCTTCATGGAGCGGGTTGAGCCCATGCGTATCCTGATCGTCAGCGATGCGTGGTTTCCGCAGGTCAATGGCGTGGTGCGGACGCTTTCGGTGGTTTCCGAAATACTCGCTGCAAAGGGTGATACCGTGG
>Ga0315906_10009997_pt1 | contig 11203 bp, 7 predicted proteins | sample LakEriMetagenome_4_FD_203526 | JGI IMG/M metagenome (GOLD analysis project Ga0315906, IMG submission 203526) | Freshwater fungal communities from buoy surface, Lake Erie, Ohio, United States - Buoy 2 MA122 | ecosystem: Environmental > Aquatic > Freshwater > Lake > Lake biofilm | place: USA: Lake... | reverse complement strand
AGGATACAGAAAAGCATTGCGGCTGATGAAACTGGCGGAAAAATTCAACAAACCTGTTGTCACCCTGATAGATACTCCCGGAGCTTACCCCGGTCTTGAAGCGGAAGAACGTGGACAAGGGGAAGCTATCGCTCGAAACATATATGAAATGCTAAGCCTCAAGGTCCCGGTGATCTGCGTTATCATCGGAGAGGGTGCCAGTGGCGGAGCCCTGGGTATTGGCGTGGGCGATAAAGTAGTGATGATGGAAAATACCTGGTATACGGTCATTTCCCCCGAAAGTTGCAGCAGTATCTTATGGAGAAGTTGGGACAAAAAGGAGCAAGCCGCAGAACAACTGCGTCTAACCGGAACCGATATGCTTGGATTCGGACTGGTGGATGCCGTGATCCCCGAGCCTCTTGGTGGCGCTCACTGGGACTATGATGAAGCCGCTGCCAATGTCAAGGAATATCTGCTGCAGACAATTAAAGAATTGCAGTCCTTAAGTCCGGAACTAAGGGTTGAGAACAGGATCAAAAAATTCGGGAATATGGGCTTCTGGGAAGAAACACCTGAGGCCGCCCAAACCACAGTTAAATAATTAAAGGCAACTTTACGCATGCTGAGAATAGGCCTGATGGGCGCAGGACATCTGGGAAAAATTCATCTGAATAACTGGAAAGAGATCGAAGACATCAGTCTCGTCGGCTTCTTTGACCCTGATGACAAGATCGCTGCCGAAGTCTCCGAAAAATATGGGCTCAACCGTTTCCCGGATCCTTTATCCCTCATACAAGCCTGTGACGCAGTGGACATCGTATCCCCCACCACTTTTCATTTTGAACTTTGTGAATTGGCTCTTAGAAACGGCAGACATGTATTTGTAGAAAAGCCACTTGCCAATAGCCTGGATGAAGCAAGGACCCTGGTAAAACTGACCAAGGAGTCCAATCTTAAATTTCAGGTTGGTCACGTAGAAAGATTCAACCCCGCTTTCTTGTCATTACAAGGACTTCATCTGAAACCCATGTTCATTGAAGTACACAGGCTTGCTCAATTCAATCCCCGCGGAACGGATGTCAGCGTCATCCTTGACTTGATGATACATGACATAGACATCATCCTGCACCTTGTAAAAAGCAATGTCAGTTATATTTCGGCCAACGGAGTAGCAGTCATGTCCGACACGCCGGATATCGCCAACGTCAGAATCGAATTTGATAACGGCTGCGTTGCCAATCTAACTGCCAGCAGGATATCTATGAAGAAAATGAGGAAAATGAGATTGTTCCAGAAGGACGCCTATATCGGTATAGATTTCCTGGAAAAGAAAACGGAAGTGATCCGACTCGACCACCCCGGCGATGATAATGTTTTTACTTTCGAAATTGAAACCAACCATGGTAAAAAAAATATCGCCATCGCCAATACTCCAGTAAAAGATACCAACGCCATCAAATCCGAATTGGAAAGTTTCAGAAACGCCATCCTGATGGACAAGGAGCCTCCTGTAACAGTACTGGACGGTTTCAGTGCCATGGAAGTGGCTCATCAGATTCTTGATAAAATAAGCCAGTCCCAACACTAATCCACATTCTTACTTGAAGCAATCCAGAATCGATATCAGACATTACCTGGTGGCCGATCTGGCAATCTGCATCCTAACGTGGGTGTGCTTTTATTATCTGCGTTCCGCTTATTATCATTATGCACTCCAATTACCGGCCGGATTTTATGCCGGTATGGCTTATTACAGTCTGGGCTGGATTAGCCTGCACTATATTTCCGGAAGCTATAATGGCATCTACCACAAATCTTCCACCACTGAAGTGTTCAGAACATTCCTCACCAGCATAATCGGCTCTGTCTTTCTGTTGTTCTTTTTCGTGCTGAAAAATCCTCATGAAAACAACAACAATTATTATTTCGAATTCTTTTCCTTGCTAATACCCAATTTGATTTGTGTGCTGCTGGTAAGACTCAGCCTCCTGTCAGTGGTTTACAGCCAGCTCGCCCAGGGCAATATCTATTTCAATTGCTTGTTAATCGGCACACCTGAAAGAGCGATGCAGTTTTATAAGGACTTCATCAAGGCACGAGACCATTCAGGCATCAGGATAATTGGTTTTTTCAACCTGAAACCCGAAACTGAAATAAGAATATCCCATTTGAACTATTACGCTGACAGAAATCTGATAAAATATACCATCCAAAAGGAAAATGTGGAAGAAGTGATCATTGCAGTTGATAAGAATGACAGAGGTCAGATCACTGACTTACTCAGGGAATTGAGTGACCAGGAAATAAATATCAAGATCATCGCTGACACAGTTGATATCATCACGGGCGCGGTACAAACTACCAATGTTACCGGCATTCCCCTGATCGACATTCACTCTGGGCAGCTGCCTGCATGGCAGCAAAACATAAAAAGGATTTTGGACATAGGCATATCTATGGTAGCTATTGTATTGCTTCTGCCCATTATACTGTTATGTATCATCAGAGTGAGGCTTTCCTCTCCGGGACCCATATTCTATAGTCAGGAAAGAATCGGCTACAAGGGCAAACCTTTCACCCTATATAAATTACGGTCAATGATCCCCGATGCAGAACCCAACGGACCGCAACTTAGCTCCGGAAAAGATGCCCGCATCACCGATTGGGGTAAAGTGATGAGAAAATGGAGGCTGGATGAGCTACCCCAACTCTGGAATATCATCAAGGGGGAAATGAGCCTTGTCGGCCCTCGCCCTGAAAGAAAATACTATATTGATCTGATCACGGAAAGGAAGCCGGAATACAAATATCTGTTTAAAGTAAAACCGGGACTCAGCAGTTGGGGAATGGTGAATTTTGGATATGCAGGATCAGTAGAAGAAATGATTGAAAGGATGCCCTATGATTTACTTTATGTAGAAAATGCTTCCCTGGCATTGGATTTAAAAATAATGTTTCATACACTTCGCATCATTTTCAAAGGGCAGGGTAAATAGAAAGATAAATACTAATTTGTAAAAAACTTTGCTTTGGCAAAAAGACTGGCCTTCTTATTATTACTAATTCATTGCAAATGGCTGTTCGGACAAGCCAGCTTTCAACAACAGGTTGATCATGACATTGCAGTAAGTGTGGATGAAAAAACAAATTCACTCGAAGGAAAACAAAGGATCCTGTATCACAACCGCTCTAATGATAGTGTAAGATATATTTGGTTTCATATCTGGCCGAACGCCTACAAGAATGATAGAACGGCGTTTAGCGAACAATTGCTAAGGAATGGAAGAACAGACTTTTATTTTTCAGCAGATGAATCAAAAGGTTATATCAACCGCCTTTCCTTTTCCATAAATAATAAATCTGTTACTTATGAGGATCATCCTATTCATCAGGATATCATCAAATTACAACTACCGTCCCCTATTGCTCCGGGCACAACTTTGGAAATAGAAAACAGCTTCCACGTAAAATTACCTGACTACTTCTCAAGAAGTGGACGCCTCAGTAATTCACTTCAAGTCACCCAATGGTATCCGAAGCCTGCCGTTTTTGACCAAAAGGGATGGCATCCGATGCCATATCTGGACCAGGGCGAATTTTTCAGTGAATTTGGAAATTACAAGGTCCGTATCACCATGAATCATAAATGGATCATTGCCGCAACCGGAGAACTCCAATCCGAATCAATGGCAGATTCATCAAAAACATGGTCATTTTCTCAGGACAACATTCATGATTTCGCTTTTTTTGCAAGTCCTGATTACTTAGTGGATACAGGATCCGTACTCATACATAACAGGAGAATAAAACTGCAAACGTTCTATCGAAAGGAAAGCAAATCGTGGAAAAACAGTATCCTATATCTTGGTAATGCAATTGTCAGCAGATCTTCCTGGATAGGCGAATACCCCTATTCCGTCGCCTCAGCCGTAGAACTGCCGCAAGATGGAGAAGACGGCATGGAATACCCTACCATCACCATCATCTCCAATCCCGATAATGAAAGAAAACTTGAATCACTGATCAATCATGAAGTAGGTCATAACTGGTTCTATGGGATATTGGCTTCGAACGAAAGACAGTATCCCTGGATGGATGAAGGCATGAACAGCTATTACGACAGAAGATATGCTGCCGAAGTTGCTGCAACAGGGCTTAACTCCGGACAATGGTGGCTGGAAATCCCATTCCTGCGGAAAAGGCTCCCGGATGAATTCGAAGCATTACTTTTCAGATCAGCATCAGCTGTCAAAAAAGATCAACCTATCAATGGCATTTCCGAATCATTCAGTCAATTGAACTATTCTCTTTCCTGCTATTATAAAACTTCGGTATGGATGCAGAAACTTGAGAAACAACTTGGCAGACAAGTATTTGATTCCATGATGCAAGAGTATTTCAAACAGTGGAAATTCAGACATCCCTACCCTGAAGATTTCAGACATTTGGCGGAAAAAGTTTCCGGAAAAAACTTAGACTCCCTATTTGATTTACTTGATCAAAAAGGAATGTCAGAGAAGCATGTATCTAAAAAAACAAAATTGAATTGGCTATTTTCACTTAAGGAAACTGATCAACACAATTATATCAACTTCGCCCCTATGATGGGATATAATTATTATGATGGATGGATGCCCGGCATCTTAATACATAATTATAGCCTTCCGGTGCCCCGTTTACGTTTTTTTCTGATTCCTCAATATGCATCCTCCTCTCAAAAGATAAGAGGTATGGGAGGATTACATTACCGCTGGAATCCCGGACAAGCCGGAGCTAAATTGGAACTGGGTATTAGTGCAGCCTCCTATTCAAAAGATCTATTCATTGATTCATTAGGTAAAAAGAATCACCTGTCCTTCAGCAAGTGGGTGCCAACGATCAAATATTCATGGCCCGATCAGGGAAGCATGCAAAAAAGCCTGCAATGGAAATCCTTTTTAATGACAGAGCAAGATGTAGAATTCACAAGAGATACCGGCAATAAAAAATGGCAGATCAGCTATCCGTTCTCCTCATTCCTCATACATCAGCTTACTATGAAATGGAAGCAGACAAGAGCGCTCTATCCCTGGCAGGCAACCATAGTGATGGAGCATGGCAAAGATTTCGGAAGGCTAAATTTCCAATGGGATGAATTTTTCAATTATCAGCAAGGCGGAGGCCTTTCCTTGCGTTTTTTCGCAGGGAAGTTCATTTACTGGCAGGAAAGAACCAATAGGCTTGCATTCCTTAACTCCAGATACCACCTGAACATGACCGGGGCCAGAGGAAATGAAGACTATACCTATTCAGATTATTTTGTCGGAAGAAATGAATTTGATGGAATATGGAGCCAGCAGATCATGCAAAGAGATGGTGGCTTCAAAGTAAGGACGGACTTACTCAGCAAGAAAATAGGAAAGACGGATAATTGGCTTACCGCCATGAATCTTTCAACTACAATCCCGGATAAATACAATCCCTTATCCCTGATGCCAATCAAAATACCGCTTAAACTATTTGCAGACCTTGGAACTTATTCCGATGCCTGGAAAAAAGGATCCACTGAAGACAAATTACTATATGATGCCGGCATTCAGCTAACACTGTTTGGAGGAATTGTCAACATATACGCCCCCTTGCTTTACAGCCGCGAATACAAGGAATACATCAATTCGACGATAGATAAAAAGAAATTCCTAAGAACGATATCATTTAATTTCAATTTAAATAATATATCGGCTCTGTCATCCTTGCCAAACGAAATTTATTAATTTGATCAGATACCTCACGGATAAAGAAATCGATTTCATAAAATGGGATGAATGTGTAAAGAATTCTATAAATGGTCATGTTTATGCATGCAGCGATTGCCTATCCACTATGACCGTAAGATGGTCAGGTCTGGTGCTAGATGACTACCGTGCGATTTTCCCGCTACCATGGAAGAAAAAGTTTGGTATGGCATATGTCTACCCTCCTGCCTTCACTCAACAATTTGGACTGATAGCGAAGGACCACGCTGACTTACAGCTATTAAATGATTTCCTTCAAGCGATCAGTCAACATTTTCCACTCGCTGACATGAATCTGAATGAAGGCAATGTTGATCCGGATGCGCCTCACGTAAACAGAAAAAATTATTTGCTGGACTTGTCAGCATCATATGAGAAACTGGAGTCAGCCTTCAGCCGCTCTGCCAAGAGAAATATTGAAAAAGCTATTCTGGAGGGCATCACTATAAGTGAGCAAATTGATTTCAAAGAGGTAATTGGTATCCATCAATCCAGATTCAGGCATGTTATTAATGCTGATAAAGAGGATTATTCCAGGCTGGAGAAATGGCTGCAACTTCTTTCCGAAAAAGATATGTTATATACTCCGGGAGCATTTGATAAAGAAGGCAATTTGATCGCAGGAAGTGTTTTCATCAGGTATAAAAACAGGCTTACCTTCATTCTGAACGGCAATACTGAAAAATCACTTTTGAACGGGGCTACCCATCTTCTGCTCTCGCGTTGCATCCATGCCTTTTCCGCATCCAACTTGATACTTGATTTCGAGGGTAGTGATAATCTTGATTTTGCCAGATTTTATGAACAATACAATGCACATCCTGTACTTTACCCTTTTGTAAGAATCAACAGGCTTCCCTTTTTCCTGAGATGGATCAAACAGGACGTTTCAAATGTGATTCGGAAGTGAAAAGAAATTCAGCCAACTTAAGATCCAGCGGCCGGGTAATCTTGATATTACCGGGTTCCCCCTCGATAGTATGTATACTTAGACCGGCTTTTTCAACAACGGTAGCCTCATCCGTAAATGAAATTTCATATTCAGCCTGAAATGCAGGGATCAGTAATTCGCTTTTAAAAGCCTGAGGTGTTTGTACCAGAAAGATTCGATTCCTGTCGATTGCCTTATTACCTGACTCATCCTTCCAGCGGAGACTGTCAGTACAGGAGACCACAGGAACGGCAGATCCATGAATGGCTGCCTCCCGCAAACATTTTCCAATCAATGCGGGACTCACCAGACATCGAGCCGCATCATGTACCAAAATGAGTGAGGGTACTTCTGCAGGAACTTGCTTCAACCCCTGCAAAACAGAATGAAATCGGGTTTCTCCTCCAGCAGTGACCGTAAATTCTATTTCGGGATAGTATTGTTTCAAAACAGATTTACCGGTATTGAGAAGATCAGCAGGAAATACTATAATCAGCTCAATATCTTTACCTGCATGCAAGAAGCTGTCGATACTATAACAAAGTACCGGCTTATCATTCAACATTAAAAACTGCTTCGCCACCTCAGATTCCATCCTGCTTCCCTTACCAGCAGCAAGAATGATCGCAAATTTTTTCCTTTCTGCCATTGTTATTGCTCGCGGAAAATTCCCGTGAAATGATTGCCACTGCTGTGTCGCATGGCCCTGTACATACCTGCACTATTGAACACCATAGCCACATTTGCACCCGCATCCACGCCGATCATTCCCCCTTCCCCTTCAAGTTTTACAAGCTTATCAAGAACAACGTATTTCATCGCTTCCTCAAGCTTTAATCCTTTATATTCCATCACACAACTTACGTCGTAAGCGGCCACAGCCCTGATAAAAGGCTCTCCGTGTCCGGTACAACTGATGGCACAGCTGCTATTGTTGGCATAGGTACCGGCTCCAATAACAGGAGTATCACCAATACGGCCATATTTTTTATTTGTCATACCTCCCGTACTGGTGGCAGCTGCAATATTTCCCTGATTGTCACAAGCTACCGCGCCCACCGTTCCGAATTTCTTATTTTTCATCAGTTCAGACAGATCAAGATGAGTATGATCCAGGGAATAATCATCGCTCTCCCTGATTTGCTTCCATTGCTCAAACCTGAACCTTGAAAAGAAATAATCATCAGGCTCCATTTTTATTCCTTGCTTGATAGCGAAATCAATAGCTCCTTTACCGCTGAGAAAAACATGGTTGCTGTTCATCATCACCTCCTCAGCTAGTTCGACTGGATTCCGGATATTCCTCACACCGGTCACCGCCCCGGCTCTCAGATTTTTACCATCCATGATGGCTGCATCCATTTCCTGTAATCCCTGCTTCGTGAAAACAGAACCACGACCGGCATTGAACAGAATATTATCCTCTAGCAGCACTACAGCTGCCTTGATGGCATTAATCGAAGTGCCGCCTTGCTCAAGCACTGCATAACCCGCACTCAATGCATCCTCCAGCCCTTGTAAATATGCTTTTTCCAATTCAGGGGTCATATCCTCACGAAGGATAGTCCCCGCACCACCATGTATTACAATTGAAAATGGCTTTTCCAATGGAATTCTATTTTAAATTTTAATAGTCAATCTTGATTCAATTCTTTCACCTAATTACTTCTTCTTTCCACCTTCCAATCTCTCATTCATTCCGACAATAACATCAGATGTAATGTCAAGAGTTGAATCTTTATATAACATGTAATCAAGTCCCCCTCCTACCGTAAGGATATATTTGAATTTGCCGTCTTTGTTATACTCATTGATGAATGATTTCAGTTCTTTTTGGAAATCATCCATGAACTGTCCATACTTATCAGTCAACTTACCGGCACGAGACTGCTTATTGGCATCAATAGCCTGCTGCTGGCGGATCAACTGACCCTGAAACTCCTCGGCCTCAGCCTGAGTGAAGGCTTTACCCCTTTCAAGAAACTTATTCTTCTGCAATTCGAGCCCGCGGTATCCGTTTTCCCATTCCACTTCAATTGAACGCTGCTCTTTTTCTAGTTCCGCACGCTTGTTCTTCATCACCAGGATCTTCTCATTTAAGGAATCAACATCCACCGTAGCAATGAGATCTGAACCAGAAACAGTTTCAACCCTATTGGATCGCTTGGGCTTATCCTGAATCTTTGATGCCGAGGAATTGAAATGCAATATATAGAGTACTATGACTGCCAAAAGAAGCAGCACATTCAATAAAAGAGAAATACGATTTTTCATACTTGCAAAATGTGCCGGAAAGTTAAGCAATATCAGGGAATTACTCCCTCTTGGCAGAAATGAAAAAGGAGCGGCATCGGCCGCTCCTGAATGATCTTATCAAAAAATGAAAATCAATTATTCTTCCTCGTCAAAACTCATTGCCTCCTTGGTAGTCATGAGTGTTTCGTATTCCTCTTTGTTACCGACGATCATGTTTTCGAATTCACGAAGACCCGTTCCTGCAGGAATATGATGACCTGTGATCACATTTTCCTTCAAGCCAAGCATGTCATCCGTTTTACCTTGAATGGCAGCTGAGCTGAGTACTTTAGTGGTCTCCTGGAAAGATGCAGCGGAGATCCAACTATGCGTTCCAAGAGAGGCCTTGGTAATTCCCAGCAACAACGGAGACGAGGTTGCAGGCTTAGCGTCCCTGAATTCAACCAGCTTTTTGTCGGCACGCCTGAGCACGGAGTTCTCTTCCCGCAACTCGCGCAGGGAAACGATTTGACCGGTCTTAAGCTTAGCGCTGTCACCATGTTCAGTCACCACCTTCTTATCAAAAATATAGTCGTTCTCCATGTTAAAATCAATGCGATCCTCGGTATCTCCTTCCAAGAACTTGGTATCGCCGGCATCCTCGATAGTGACTTTTCTCATCATCTGCCTTACGATAACTTCGATATGCTTATCATTGATCTTAACACCCTGAAGACGATATACTTCCTGAATTTCATTTACCACATATTCCTGCACTGCAAAAGGCCCCTTGATAGAAAGGATGTCAGCAGGTGAAATCTGACCATCGCTGAGAGGAGCACCCGCTTTCACGAAATCTCCATCCTGAACCAGGATCTGACGGCTCAACGGAACAAGGTATTTGCGTACAACGCCATCCTTGGCTTCCACTATGATCTCACGATTTCCTCGCTTGATTGCTCCGAAAGCGACAACACCATCAATTTCACAAACCACGGCAGGATTACTCGGATTACGTGCCTCAAACAATTCTGTCACACGTGGAAGACCTCCCGTGATATCCTTCAGCTTACTGAGGATACGAGGAATCTTCACCAACACCTGACCACTCTTCACATCATCTCCCTGTTCAACAGAAATGTGAGAACCCACCGGAAGGTTATATGATTTCTTGTCCTTACCCTCTACGATAATCGCAGGCAGCTTTGTCTTGTCTTTTGTTTCAATAACCACTTTTTCTCTGTGTCCTGTTTGCTCATCAGCCTCATCTCTGTAAGTGATACCTTCAATGACCGACTCAAACTTGATCTTACCGTTTGATTCAGCTACGATTACGTTATTGAACGGATCCCAAGTACAGATCACATCCCCTTTGGATACTTTCTGACCATCTTTCACATTGAGGATGGAACCATAAGGAATGTGCATGGTGTTGAGTAACCTGTCAGACTTGACATCAATATTTCTGATTTCTCCCGTACGGCCGATAACCACAGTAACTTTCTTACCATCGTTGTTTTCGGCAGAAACGGTACGCAAACCATCAAATTGCAAAGTGCCATCGAATTTCGCCAATAAGGAAGATTCCACAGAAGCTGAACCGGCGACACCACCCACGTGGAAAGTACGCAGCGTCAGCTGGGTACCGGGCTCACCGATGGATTGCGCTGCGATGATACCGACAGCATCTCCCCTTTGAGCCAGCATACCTGATGCCAGATTCTTACCATAACACTTAACACAAACTCCTCTCTTTGCCTCACATGTCAGAACAGAACGTATCTCAACGGTTTCAATTCCGCAATCATCGATCCTGCGAGCCAAATCAGTAGTAATTTCCTCACCGGCACCAATGATCAACTCTTCGGTAACCGGATCGTATATATCATGCAAGGAGGTACGTCCCTCAATCCTGTCGCTAAGCGGCTCGATGATATCCTCATTATCTTTCAACGCAGAAGTTGCAATACCACGTAAGGTTCCGCAATCTTCATCATTGATCACCACATCCTGAGCCACATCCACCAACCTTCTGGTGAGATAACCGGCATCGGCAGTTTTAAGAGCCGTATCCGCGAGACCTTTACGGGCACCGTGCGTGGAAATGAAGTATTCCAAAACGCTAAGTCCATCTTTAAAATTCGCCAGGATCGGATTCTCAATGATCTCTGAACCGGATGAACCAGATTTTCTGGGCTTAGCCATCAAACCTCTCAAACCGGCCAGCTGCTTGATCTGCTGCTTGGACCCCCTCGCGCCGGAATCAAGCATCATAAATACA
>Ga0315906_10009988_pt1 | contig 11208 bp, 7 predicted proteins | sample LakEriMetagenome_4_FD_203526 | JGI IMG/M metagenome (GOLD analysis project Ga0315906, IMG submission 203526) | Freshwater fungal communities from buoy surface, Lake Erie, Ohio, United States - Buoy 2 MA122 | ecosystem: Environmental > Aquatic > Freshwater > Lake > Lake biofilm | place: USA: Lake... | reverse complement strand
AGCCCAATTGTTCCGTGCCCGTGAGTTTCTGTATCAGATTATGAAGAATTCGGAATACACTGCGCATTAATGCAGATGCAATAATTACAAAACAGCGGTTGCAGAATGCAACCGCTGTTTTTTTTTTCAAGCACTTCTATTTCGTTCTTACCGCATTTGTTCAATGGTCATCTTACCAACATTGTAGGCATAAACTGCTGCAGGTAAAAAATGCAGATTTACACTACCCGAATTTTTATCACCCGTTTTATCAATGGTGGTTACGAGTGCTTCAGTTAGCTGATTTTCTTTGCAAAATGAGAGGAGACTCTTCAACTCATTTGCTGCATCAAAATAGCGGTTGGTCCATTTAATTTCAACTGCCGAAAGTGGTTGATTTGTTGTTCGGTTTATTCTTATAAAATCAACTTCGCCATTTTTCCATCTCGCATAGTAGGGGACATCCTGTCTTTGCATCCACTGACTAAATATAGCAGTCTCGACTACCTGGCCCATCCCCTCATCTTCAAATGATATTGGCGTAAAAAGAGCACTTCTAAGACTTGGATTGGTCAGGTAGATCTTGAAAAAATTTTCTCTTTGGAACCGGCCTGCCCGTTGATCCACACGTTTTACAATCTGAATTAAAAATGCGGCTTCCAGGTAAGAAAGGTATTGCCTTAAAATCGACTTACGAACGCCGCTTTTTTTCGACAACTCATCAATACTGCACTCATGGCCACTGTTCCAGGCAATGGTTGTGAAAAGCGAGTACAACTCCTGCACATCTTTAATTCCATACAATCCGGGCAGATCCCTAAGCAGAACTTTATCAATGATATCGGATTTCATAAATCTACCTGCAGCACTTTGAATTTCAGCGCTGAAGATAAATTCAGGATAACCTCCAAAATTTATATAGTCAAGGAAATGACTGTTAAATTCCTTTGTATTTGTTGTTGTAACAAGACGATTGCTTCTATCGCTTCCATACCAGTTTACATTCAAAGGAGTAATTAATGAATCCAGGTTTTTCAGGTGGATGTATTCATGGAATGTTAGTGGTGGCAACATAAAATCAGTAAATCGGCCAGCGCCACTCTCGTTGCTTTTTAGTTTCATGGCGGCTGCAGCGGAACCACTAACCACAAACTTGGTTTTGCGATAAGTATCCACCAGTGATTTCAAATGCACTTCCCACTCTTTTAAATATTGTATTTCATCAAAGAAAACAAACCAGCCTCCGGGTTCATTGTCACCTGTTGCAGCCATAGAGAGTTGAAACAGCTCCTCCAGGGAAAGATTGTTATAAATAGGAGTTTCCACGGATGCATAAATGATTTTTCGGGGAGGTATTCCATCGGCAATTAATTTCTGAATCGAGTGATACAGCATCACAGTTTTACCAACTCTTCGGGGGCCCATTAACACACACGCCCGGTTTATATTGGTGTTGAGAACCAGTGGATAGAATATGTTGAAGTAAAGGCGCGGTTGTAGTTCCTGACGCTGCAGGTTGTTCGAAGCAGCAGTCCACCAGGGATTTTCATACTGTAATCGAGTTATAATTTGATCGGTCGAAAATGGATTTAAAGCCATAATTCTCCAAATTTAGTAAAATAAGATCTTAAAAAAAGTCTTATTTGACGTTTTTTAGCAATTTAAGTTAATAATTAAAAAAAATGCACCTTATATTCCAGGCTGAAGACCATTATCCGGAATGCAGGTGTAGACGCTGTATCAATATAAAGCATTGAAAATCAGAAATATCATTTATCTGAAATCTTATATGGATATTTTACCTTTGCCCCATGCCTGACAGCCTGGGGCATTTTCATTTATTGGAGGAATACTTTCCTCAGATCAACGGGAAGCAGTTGCAGCAATTTGAAGAAGCCGCAACACTTTACCGCGAATGGAATGCTAAAATCAACTTAATCTCAAGGAAGGATATCGACCAGCTGGTTGTGCATCACTTCCTGCATTCGCTTGCCATAGCAAAATTTATCCGCTTTAATCCGGGAGCGGTGGTGCTGGATGTCGGAACCGGAGGTGGTTTTCCGGGAATACCGCTGGCAATCCTGTTTCCGGAAACACAATTTTTACTGGCCGACTCTATCGCAAAGAAAATTATGGTGGTTCAGGAAATAGCCACAACCATGAAGCTGACCAATGCAGTGCCAATAAGGTCCAGAGTAGAAGAAATTCAGGAGCCGGTTGACTACGTAGTGAGCCGTGCTACTGCGCCAATGACCGACCTGGTAGCGTGGACCAGGAACATTTTAAGGCCGGGTCAGATGGGAAGTATGCCCAATGGCTGGGTAGTACTAAAAGGGGGTGACCTTAAAGAAGAAATGCAGCCATTTCGTAAAATCATTGAAATTCATGCACTTAAGGACTATTTTAAAGAAGACTACTTCGAAACCAAGTCGCTGGTGTACCTTCCGCGACAGATTTTATAAATTTTGCTGTCAGATTTTGATCTACCCGTATTTTTTCTATCTTTGCCGACCCTTACGTATAAATAGAGTAGATAATAAGTCATGAAAAGGACCTTCCAACCCTCACTCCGCAAGCGTCGTAACAAACACGGTTTCCGCAAGAGAATGAGTTCAGCCAACGGACGCAGGGTGCTTGCCGCACGCCGAAAGAAAGGCCGTCATAAGCTCACTGTTTCTGACGAGCGTAGTTTCCGTAAATAATAGAAATGAAAGCATTAAAACGGGCATCCTGGTTTTTACCGGGATGCCCGTTTTCTTTTGTATTAACAATTGGTCCACTGCAGATAACGAAGCACTAATTTTACACCCGAATATGCCACGCGACAACTCCATAAAAACCGTACTGATCATTGGTTCAGGTCCCATCATTATCGGACAAGCCTGTGAGTTTGATTATTCAGGAAGCCAGGCTTCCCGCTCACTCAAGGAAGAAGGAATAGAGGTAGTGCTTATTAACTCCAATCCTGCAACGATAATGACGGATAAGGTGACGGCAGATCATGTGTATCTGTTGCCACTTAACAAGAAGTCGATTGCTACTATTCTGCAAAAACATAAGATTGATGCGGTGCTGCCAACTATGGGAGGACAAACCGCTTTGAACCTTGCTATTGACTGCCAGAAATCTGGTTTATGGGAGAAGCATGGCGTTCGTATTATCGGAGTAGATATTGAAGCAATTAAAACCACAGAAGATCGTGAACGTTTTCGTTTGCGCATGCTGGAGCTTGGGGCCAATGTTTGTAAAGGTCGTACAGCAACCAGCTTTCTGGAAGGAAAAGAAATTGCCCAGGAGATTGGATTTCCACTGGTTATTCGTCCGTCATTTACCCTTGGGGGATCCGGTGGAGGTTTTGTAGATACTAAAGAAGAATTTGATGCTGCATTGAATCACGGATTGCATGCATCTCCTGTTCATGAGGTACTGGTTGAGCAAAGTATCATGGGCTGGAAAGAATTTGAGCTGGAATTATTACGCGATGATACGGGCAATGTCATTATCATCTGCTCCATTGAGAATTTTGATCCAATGGGAATTCATACCGGCGACAGTATTACGGTTGCACCGGCAATGACGCTGAGTGACCGTACCTATCAGCTGATGCGGGATCTGGCCATCAAATGCATGAATGGTATCGGACACTTTGCCGGCGGTTGCAACATTCAGTTCTCTGTAAATCCGCAGAATGAAGAAGAGATTATTGTAATTGAAATTAATCCGCGTGTGTCCCGGTCATCGGCACTTGCATCAAAAGCCACCGGTTATCCGATTGCCAAAATTGCTGCGAAACTTGCCATCGGTTATAATCTCGATGAATTAAAGAATCAGATTACCGGAAGCACCTCCGCTTTCTTCGAACCTACCTTAGATTATGTGATCGTAAAAGTACCTCGCTGGAACTTCGATAAATTCAAAGGAACTGACCGCCACCTGGGTCTGCAGATGAAATCAGTAGGTGAAGCAATGGGCATCGGCCGCAGCTTTCAGGAAGCCCTGCAAAAGGCTTGTCAGTCGCTGGAAATTAAACGCAACGGACTCGGTGCCGACGGTCGTGAGTTAACCAACCAGGATGCCATCCTCGAAAGTTTACAACGTCCGAGCTGGAATCGCTTGTTTCATATTTACGATGCGTTTAAGATGCGCATTCCGTTTACGACCATACAGAAGCTCACGAAAATTGATCCCTGGTTTCTGAATCAGATTGAAGAACTCGTAGAACTGGAAAGAGCCATTGAAAATCATACCCTCGAAACACTGCCCCGTGAATTGCTGCTCGAAGCAAAACAAAAAGGATATGCTGATCGTCAGATAGCACACCTGCTGCGTTGTCTGGAGAGCCAGGTATACAAGCGCCGAAATGATCTGGAAATAAAAAGGGTGTATAAGATAGTGGATACCTGTGCTGCAGAATTTGAAGCGCAAACCCCTTATTTCTATTCCACTTTTGAAACGGAGAACGAGAGTGTAGCTTCCGATAAAAAGAAGATCATCATCCTTGGAAGCGGTCCCAACAGGATCGGACAGGGAATAGAATTTGATTACTCCTGTGTGCATGGTGTGCTGGCTGCCAAAGAATGCGGCTATGAAACCATCATGATCAACTGTAATCCGGAGACTGTATCAACCGATTTTGATATAGCTGACAAGCTCTATTTTGAGCCTGTTTTCTGGGAGCATATTTATGATATCATTCTGCATGAAAAGCCGGTAGGAGTTATAGTGCAGCTGGGTGGACAAACCGCCTTAAAGCTGGCTGAAAAACTGGATAAATACGGTATCCATATTATCGGTACCAGTTATAAATCGCTCGACCTTGCAGAAGATCGCGGAAGTTTCTCCACGCTGTTGAAAGACCTTGGAATACCTTATCCAAAGTTTGGAGTTATTGAAGCGGCAGATCAGGCGGTAATGCTTAGCCGTGAGTTGGGATTCCCTTTACTGGTTCGTCCGAGTTATGTACTGGGCGGACAAAGCATGAAGATTGTGATTAATGAGCAGGAATTGGAAACACACGTGGTAAATATTCTGCGTGATATACCAGGAAACAAAGTACTGCTTGACCATTTTCTGGAGCGGGCTATTGAGGCGGAAGCGGATGCTATTTGCGACGGGGAAGAGGCCTACATCATCGGTATTATGGAGCATATCGAACCTGCTGGCATCCACTCGGGCGACAGCAATGCCGTATTGCCGCCATTTGACCTCAGTGATCATGTGATAAAGCAGATTGAAGATATCACGCGTAAGATCGCGCTGGCTATGAATGTGAAGGGACTGATTAATATTCAGTTTGCGATTAAGGATGAGGTAGTGTATGTGATTGAGGCGAATCCCCGTGCATCACGAACCGTTCCTTTTATTGCCAAGGCTTATGATGAACCCTATGTGAATTATGCTACCAAAGTCATGTTGGGCGCGAACAAGCTGAAGGACTTTACCTTCAATCCAAAGAAAGGTGGTTACGCCATAAAAATTCCGGTGTTCTCGTTTGATAAATTCCGGGATGTAAATAAAGAACTTGGTCCAGAGATGAAATCTACCGGCGAGGCCATTTATTTCATCGATGATCTGGAAGATGAGTTTTTCCAGCAGGTGTATTCTGAGCGAAATCTCTATCTCTCGCGCTAAAATTCATTCAATTCATCACCCCACCATACACTACCGGGAATGTCTGACTTCCTCTTAATTTTCCTCGCGATCATTATACTTTTCAGTGTATTTCGCCGCTATATTTTTTATGCGATCATGGGTGCATTAACCAAAAAGCTGTTTGAGCAGGCGCAACGTCAACAGCAGCAGTATACCCCTCCTGGAAATACTAGTCCGGGATCCGTGAAAGTGGAGCCACCCGTACAGAAAAAGGGTCGCAATCCGGATGACGGGGAGTATGTGGATTTTGAAGAGATAAAAGACTGAACCAGGGGTAGGGGCCGCTTCGATTTTTTGAGTTATTTTCGGATGCTCAAGAAGATTACCATATGGACCAATCCCTAATGAAAAGGCTGCAACCGCACATCATTGCTTTATTGATTTTTGTTGCACTCACTTTTGCCTATTTCTCACCAGTGTTGAGTGGCAAAGAACTCTCGCAACACGATATTACCCAATGGCTGGGCATGTCGAAGGAAATTAATGATTTCCGTGACCAGACCGGCGAGGAAGCTTTATGGACCAACTCCATGTTCGGGGGTATGCCTGCTTACCAGATCTCAGTTAGCTACGCATCCAACCTGTTGCAGTATCTAAACAATGCTTTGTGGCTGGGGTTACCTGCTCCCGCGAATCTTTTGTTTTTAGGAATGCTCGGGTTTTATCTGCTACTGATAACGCTCCGCACAGATTACAGGCTTGCAATTGCCGGTGCAATCGCTTATGCATTCTGTTCTTATTTTCTAGTGGTTATCATGGCAGGACACAATTCAAAAGCACATGCGCTGGGATTGTTTCCACTTGTTATTGCCGGTGTGCTGATGGCTTACCGTAACCGGATGTTTCTTGGTGCAGCGATCACTTCGGTAGCGCTTGGATTACAAATCTATGCCAACCACCTTCAAATCACTTATTACCTTGCGATAACTATTCTGATACTTATTATCTGTGAAGCAATAGAGGCAGTCAGAAAAAAAACAGTTCCCAACTTTATCAAGGCAAGTGTCGTCCTGGGATTTGCGGCGATGTTATCGGTTGTTCCCAATATTACCAACCTTTGGGCTACCTATGAATACGGAGAGTATAGTACACGCGGACAGTCGGAACTGAAAAGCAAGCCTGCAAGTACCGGACTGGATATCGATTATGCGCTATCCTACAGTAATGGAAAACTCGAAACAATGACCTTGCTGATTCCTGGTTTCTCCGGCAATTCATCATCTGCTGAATTAAGTACTTCATCGGAGACTTACAAAGCATTGCAACAGAATGCAGGTGATCAGCAGGCGAGGCAGTTTGTTAAAAGTGCTCCTTTATATTGGGGGAAGTTGTTCAGCACACAAGGTGCGGTGTACAATGGTGCTATTGTTGTTTTTCTTTTTGTGTTATCGCTGTTCCTCCTTCGCGGAGCTGTACGCTGGTGGCTGATTGCAGCAACTGCTTTGTTCATCATGTTATCCTGGGGTAAAAACTTCATGGGTCTCACGGAGTTTTTCTTCAATCACTTCCCCGGTTATAATAAATTCAGAGCTGTGTCAATGATGCTGGTGGTAGCCTCTTTCTGCATACCGCTCGGCGCCATCATGGGGCTGAACGAGTTTTTCTCGGGAAAACTGAAGAAGGAAGAATTAATGGGGTATCTGAAAAAAGCATTTTATATAACCGGTGGTATTTGCGCTTTCTTTATGCTGCTTCCGGGACTTGTTTGTGATTTTATTGGACCTGCTGATGAGCAACTTGCGCAATATGACTGGCTGCTGTCCGCATTACGTGCCGACCGTGAATCGTTGGTGAGGATGGATGCATTTCGTTCCTTGTTTTTTATCCTGTTATCTGCCGGACTGTTATGGGCATGGTTAAAAGATAAAGTCAAAACAGGAATGGCGTTTTCGCTGCTGGCGTTATTCATACTTGCTGATTTATGGATGGTAGATAAACGATTCCTGAACAATGACAATTTTGAAACTGCATCACAGGCCAAGCAACAATTTGAGCCTAGTGCTGCTGATTTGCAGATTTTGCAGGATAAGACCTATTACCGTGTTATGAATACAACTGCAAGCACCTTTAACGATGCTGTAACCAGTTATTTTCATAAATCAATCGGTGGTTATCATGGTGCGAAACTTGAACGTTACCAGGAGTTAGTTGAAGGTCAGATTTCGAAGGGTAATATTCAGGTGCTGAATATGCTCAATACAAAATATTTTATTGTTCAAAATCCGGAAACACAACAGCCATTGGTGCAGGTAAATCCCGATGCTAACGGAAACGCCTGGTTTGTGCGTGATTGGAGGTTAGTGCCGGATGCGGATACCGAGATGGCTGCTTTGGACTCTATCAACACAAAAGATTTTGCAGTAGTGGATCAGCGGTTTGCAGGCGAGTTGGCAGGTTTAACACCCGGACGTGATTCAGCAGCAATGATCCGTCTCACCAGTTATGCTCCCAACAAACTCACGTATATTGCACAAACATCCAAACCTTCCTTAGCTGTGTTCTCTGAGATACATTATCCAAAAGGATGGAATGCATACCTCGACGGTAAGCAAGTGGCGCATATTCGCTTGAATTATGTTTTACGCGGGATGAAAATACCGGCCGGCAATCATGAAATTGAATATCGCTTTGAGCCTGAAGTTTATCTGAAAGGGGAGAAGATTGCCTTAGCCGGATCGGTGGTGATGTTTCTGTTTTTCGGACTTGCGGTGTTTATGGAAGTTCGCGGAAAAAAAGAGTGAAGCAAATAGATTGGAAGCCTTAAAGAAAGTTCTGATCATTACGTATTACTGGCCTCCCAGTGGAGGCGCGGGAGTGCAACGCACTTTAAAGTTTGTAAAATATCTTCCTGAATTCGGTATTGAACCGGTCTTACTCACTGTTGATCCGTCTGTGGCCAGTTATCCGGTAAAAGACGAAAGTCTTACTGCTGAAGTGCCTTCTCGATTAAAGATTATCAGAACCCGATCGTTCGAGCCATTAAATTTTCTTGCACGGATTGCCGGAAAAGATAAAGTGCCGCATGGCGGATTTTCAAATACTTCAAAGGATTCCTTTTCACAAAAAGCGTTGCGCTGGATTCGTGGTAATTTTTTTATTCCGGATGCGCGGGTTGGTTGGGTTGCCTACGCTACCAGCTCTGCCATAAAGATTATTGAAAAGGAGGGGATTGATACTGTTTACATTTCCAGTCCACCGCACAGTTCGCAGCTCATTGGCTTCCAGTTAAGGCAGCGGTTTCCCAATATCCGTTGGGTGGCTGATTTGCGGGATCCATGGACGAAAATCTATTATTATCCGGAGTTATTACATACCTCGCTTGCGAAAAAGGCTGATAAGACACTTGAAAAGAAAGTGTTGAAGACTTGTGATCATGCCGTGGTAGTAAGTAAATACATCCGAAATGAGTTTGCGGAACTGGGGGATGTATCAACCGGTAAAATAGCGGTGATCCCTAACGGTTATGATGAAATTGATTTTGTTCCTGCAAGCGATCAGTTAAGCGATCGCTTTACAATTACCTATACAGGAACGCTTGCAGAGAGTTATAATCCTGAAAGTTTATTTGGTGCGATTCATGAAGTGGTGAAAATTGCCGGAGCGGATCATGTCAGATTAAGATTTGTAGGAACTATGCCTCCTTCGGTGCGCGGGATGCTCCGGAATTACGGACTGGAAAGTTGTTGCGAATTCATAGCATATGTTCCGCATGCTGAAGCCATTCGCTATATGCAGGAAAGCCATATTAACCTGCTGATGATTCCGGACAGTCTCGGAGCGGAAGGAATCCTGACAGGGAAGTTGTTTGAATATCTGGGTGCGGCAAGGCCAATTCTGGGTATCGGACCTGCTGACGGGGATGCTGCAGCGATTGTAAAGGAATGTGCGGCCGGAGAGTTTTTCAGCCGGAGTCAATCAGAACATATCACCAACTGGATGCTGATCTATTTCCGGCAATGGAAAGAAGGTGTTGAAATTGTAAATACATCCACAGTACACCATAAATACCGGAGAAGAGCGTTAACCGGACAGCTTGCGGCAATACTTCTGAATAAATCCTGAACTTTGTAGAGAGCGGGAACGAGAATGTGTACGAGTGCGGGAGCGAGAGCGAGAGATGAGAAGTGAAGGGTGATATATGAATTCTTAAAATTAAACCCTGTTGCATTCGCATCAGGGCAAGCATTAAACCCTGTCGCATTCGCATCAGGGCAGGCATTGAACAATTGGAACTAAAATGTGCGGAATAGCCGGATATATTGATACTACGATTTCGAACGATGCACGTGATCCTTTATTGGAGAAGATGCTCGAATCGATCGCTCATCGTGGTCCGGATGCCCGGGGTAAATGGTTTGAGGGGCCGGTGGCGCTCGGGCATAACCGGTTGGCGATTATAGATTTGAGTGATGATGGATTACAGCCCATGCACAGGGAGCATCTGCACCTGATTTACAATGGGGAGATCTATAATTATATAGAGATTAAAGAGGAGCTGCAAAAGCTTGGTTATACTTTTAAGTCACATTCCGATTCTGAAGTTATCCTTGTTGCTTATCAGGAGTGGGGAGCAAAATGCGTGCTGCGGTTCGTCGGAATGTGGTCGTTTGCGATCTGGAATAGCAATACACGCGAACTTTTTTGTTCTCGGGATCGGTTTGGAATAAAGCCTTTCTATTACATACAGGAAGGCAATAGATTTTATTTCGGTTCTGAGTATAAGTTGCTGCGGCAGACGCCGGTTTTTCAGTCAGACCTGAATATGAATCAGGTGGCCAGAAGTCTGCAGCTTGGCTGGAGTACTTATGCGGATGAAACGTATTTTCAATGTGTCCGTCAACTTGAAGCGGCGCACAACATGACCGTTTCTGAATCCGGTATTCGTATTGAACGCTACTGGGACATAGAAGCCAATCGTTATAATTATACCGGGACGGATGCAGCGCAACATGACTTCAGGGAATTATTGCGTGATGCAACGCGTATACACATGCGCAGTGATGTGGAAGTGGCTGTATGCCTGAGTGGCGGTATTGACAGCTCCAGCTTATGTTCGTTGATCGCAGAGGTTAATCCTGAAAGTCGTTTTCATACTTTTTCCATTTATTATGATGGCGAAGGCGAGGTTGATGAACGCCCGTTTATTACAAAAGTCACCGATAAGTACCCGCAAATTATTTCGCATTTGCATCGTCCTGAATTGAAGAATGTAGATGAAATATTTCAGGATGTAATTGAGAAGTCGGACGTGCCTATTACCGGATCATCTCCGGTTTCGCACTATTATCTGGTGCAGCAGATTAAGAAAGCAGGTATAAAGGTGGTGCTCGATGGCCAGGGTGCTGACGAATATCTTGGTGGTTATGTAATGGCGTTTTACCGGAAGATTGCTGATGACCTTCGTGCCGGTCGCATGAGTAAAGTGTATAAAACACTTGCTGCCTTCCATACCAAACTGGATCAGCCCTATTCGAAGCTTCCTGATTTTTTTGCAAAGGGATTACTTTGCGCGGTGAAGAATGAAAACGATCTTTTCAATTTTGAATTTGAAAAGTACTATCCGTTTGCAGTGAGGAA
>Ga0315906_10009978_pt1 | contig 11213 bp, 7 predicted proteins | sample LakEriMetagenome_4_FD_203526 | JGI IMG/M metagenome (GOLD analysis project Ga0315906, IMG submission 203526) | Freshwater fungal communities from buoy surface, Lake Erie, Ohio, United States - Buoy 2 MA122 | ecosystem: Environmental > Aquatic > Freshwater > Lake > Lake biofilm | place: USA: Lake... | reverse complement strand
CACGGCACCGGCATGGACCGACTTCCAAAACTCATGGGTGGTGCCCTTGGGAATGACGGCAATGGTCAAGTCCTTGGCGTAGACGACACTGCTCAACACAAGACTGGCCAACAGGCCGAGACGGCGGGGGTTCATGAGTGAGAATGATGCCGGGAAGGGCCTGCTGCGGAAGTCAAAAGCGAGCCGGCGAAATCGAAGAAGGCGACCCAGCGCGACAAGCCACAGTGAATTCGGGGGCGCACGATATTGGCACGGAACGGTGTGACAAATCGGGTCTCCTCGTCAGAAACACGAGTGCCTGCCAGACTGCAACCCACGTGACCGCTCAACGGCTCCAACTCCACGACGACCTCGAGCTTGATGCCCGAAGGGCGGTGTGGCTGCCGCGCAGCCGAAGCCTCGCTGTGGCCGACTTGCACCTCGGAGAAGCCTGGGTGCGGCGGGCCCGGGGCCAATTGGTGCCTCTGGGCGTGGCCGACACCACCGTGGCGCGGCTGCGATCACTGCTCGAATCCTATCGTCCCGAGCGCCTCGTCCTGCTGGGTGACATCGTCCACGCCGCCCTGCCCGTCGACGGAATCCAGTCGGCAGTGCAAGAGCTCGCAGCCCTGGAGCGAGAGGGCCTCGTGATGGATTGGTGCCTGGGAAACCACGACCGTCAGCTCTCCCGGCAACTGACCCGCTGGGGAATCGCGGTTCGGACCGCCGCTCAGGTGAATCTGCCCGAAGCCATGCTGTACCACGGCGACCAACCGCCGGAACCGTCGCACCACGAAGGGGTTACAGACGTCTGGAAGATCCACGGCCACCTGCACCCGGCCCTAGTTCTGGACGACGGCGTGGCCACCCGTGCCAAGGTCCCCTGCTTCCTGGTGGCCCCAGGCCGACTGGTCCTGCCGGCCTTTTCGGAAATGGCCGCCGGGGTGGCCGTGGATCGCAGCGGGCTCGTCCAAGACGCGGGAGACACCCTCCGATTCGAGAGCGCTGTCGCCTGCCTTGGGCCACGGCTGCTCCGCATCCCCTTCGCCAGATAGCGACCTCGGACAGAATCCCAGAATCCCAGAATCCCGCTCCGCGTCGCACGATCAGCGGGTCATGGGCCATCCGGCCGCCACCAGGCCCTTGTAGCCCCCGATGAGGGAACGGACATTCTGGTAGCCCATCTTCTGCGCCGCGTCGCAGGTCAGGGCACTGCGGTATCCCCCGCCACAGTACATCACGATTTCCGCCGACTTGTCGGGATACCGAACCTCGAGATCTCGTTCGAGGATGCCCTTGCCCAGGTGGCTCGCCTGCTCGGCGTGACCGGCGGCCCACTCGCTCTCCTCACGCACATCCAGCAAGACCAATGACGGGTTGGCCTTGAGGCGCGCGCTCAAGGCCTCGATGGAGAGTTCCTGAATGCGGGTCTGGGCGTCTTGGACCAGGGCGAGAAAACCGGGCGCGTGATTCATTGGTTCGACAGGTTCGATCACCGGCGCGCCCTCGAAAAGCGCTTTTGTCGGGGCAAACTGGAACCAAACGCCCCTCTTCCGCCGCCACTCCTCAGCCATTCCTCAGCCATTCCCCCGGCCCGAACATTGCACCGGACTTCAGCGTTGAGTTTTCAGGCACTGATCCGGAGCATTTGCCCATCCAAGTTCCATCCGCTCCCATGAACACACTCGCGCGTCTCCTGCCATTGGCTCTCGCCACGGCCACCGCCTTCGCCGCCGGCGTCGGCTACGACAACACCCCGCAAATCCCGGGTCAGAAGTGGAAAGTCCACGACAAGAACCGCCCCAACCCGCCCATCGTGGAACCGGGCGAATCCTTCAGCCATCAAGCCCCGGCTCCGGCGGATGCCGTGGTCCTCTTCGACGGCAAGGACCTTTCCAAGTGGAAGGGTGGCAAGGACGGCAAGGCCCCCTGGAAGGTCGAGAACGGCTATTTCGAGGTCGTGAAGGGCACCGGCGACATCCAGACCCAAGAAAAGTTCAAGGACTTCCAACTCCATTTCGAATGGTCCGCCCCGAATCCCCCCAAGGGTGAGAGCCAGGGCCGCGGCAACTCCGGGCTCTTCCTGCATGGCCTCTATGAGGTGCAGGTGCTCGACGTGTACAACAACAAGACCTACGCCGACGGTCAGGCCGGTGGTCTCTACGGCATGTGGCCCCCGCTGCAGAACGCCATGAAGAAGCCCGGCCAGTGGAACACCTACGACGTGATCTTCGAAGGACCGCTGTTCGACACCGAAGGCAAGGTCACCCGCAAGGCCTCGGTCACGGTGATCCACAACGGCGTGGTGCTGCACCACAAGCAGGAGTTCAACGGCCCCAGCGGCCACCAGAACACCCCGAAGTACTTCAAGTACGACGGCACCGGCCCCATCCGCCTGCAAGACCACGGCGATCCGGTCCGCTTCCGCAACATCTGGATACGCTCGCTCGGCGAATACGATCAGCCGGAGAAGTGATCCGGGAGATACAGTCTTTCTAAACGCACGAAAGCCCGAGCCTAGGCTCGGGCTTTTTTGTGCCGACCGCCGAAATAGGCTCGAAGCCCACCGAGTGACGGTCCGCAGCTCGGTGGGCCCTGCGGATCAGTAAAGCCACCGACGGATTCCCAAGGCCGCATCGAGTTCGACCCCCTGACGACGGAAGGCCCAGCACATGTAGCTGACGCTCACGAAAAACGAAGCCGGCACCCGATTGGCCGCCGTGATTTTCACCCCCAGGAGGGTCGTCTTGCCGCCGAAGCCCATCGGGCCGATGCCCAATTCGTTGGCGGTCTTCAGCACATCTTGCTCCAACGCATCTAGGGCAGGATCCGGGTTGCGGTCGTCCAAGGTACGCAAGAACTGGGTCTTGCTCATCGCATAGCCCGTGGATCGATCGCCCCCGATGCAAATGCCCAGAATGCCCGGGCCACATCCCTTGCCCTGCGCTTGCAACACAGCATCGAGGATCACCTTGCGGCACCCGTCGAGATCCCGGCTGGCGTGCAACTTCTCGAGCGGCAGCGAATACTGGGCCCCCACGTTCTCACAACCGCCCCCCTTGAGCATCAGGCGCACCTGCACCTCGGACGAACGATGCTGGTGGAAATGGACCGACGGAGAGCCAGGCCCGACATTGGTGCCATCATTCTTGCCCGTCACCGAGTCCACCGAGTTCTGGCGCAGGTAGCCCTTGCGGGTCGCCAAGGTCACCGCTTCCCGAGCCGTTTCCTCGAAAGTGATTTGGTCGAAGCCCACCGGGCAGTCCACGTAGAAGAGCACGCTGCCCGTGTCCTGGCAGAGTGGTTGAGACTTCCGCTTCGCCAGCTCGATATTCTGTTCGATGATTTTGAGAGCACTCTCGGCGATGGTCCCCTTCTTCTCGGACTCCAACGAGCGCACCAACGCCGCATTCACGTCATCCGGAATCTCGGCAGACGAGCGGCGGATCAATTCAACCAACGAATCAAGCAACGCGGACATGGGCGCAAAAACTACGGAGACCACCCACCCGCGTCAACGCGGCCCGGAAACAGTCCTGCAGTCCACCCACCACCGCCCCCGATCCCAAATCCCCATTCACCATCAACCTGTCCCCAATAAAAACCCACCCATACCCCGACCACACACCGGCGGCAGCGGGGCTGGGCCGTAGCGAGCATTGGATCGCAGCAACCCAACCCCCATCGCGCGTCAGCGCGAAAGCCATCACCTCCCGAACGATCCCTGCGAGCGCAGGCCCAGCCCCGCGAAGCCCCCAAAAAAACGCACCCTCCGCACCGTAGAAGCCCTGTAAACCGCAGTTGGTCAACCGAATCGATCCCGCATAAGGTTGCCCCGTCCGATGCGCCTCCTCGACCGCTACCTGCTCCGGGAACTCCTGCTGCCACTGGGCGTCTGCCTGAGTGGCTTCACGCTTTTCTGGATCGCCTTCGACCTTCTGGGCGACATGACCCGCTTCCAAAAGGCCGCCCTAGTCGGGATAATGGAGTACTACCTTTGGGGTCTGCCTGAGTTGCTCAATACCACCCTACCCATCGCGCTGCTGCTGTCGCTGCTGTACACCCTGACCAACCACGCCCGATATCATGAATTGACGGCCATTCGCGCGGCCGGGATCAGCCTGTGGCGGACCATCGTACCCTATCTCGCCGTCGGTTTATTGCTCTCCCTGGGGCTGTATTGGAGCGGAGAAAACCTCATGCCACAGGCCAAACGCCGACAGGATAACCTGACCTCCGGAAGGTCCAGCAGCGAGAAACCCAACGAGGCCTGGCGACCCCAGTTCCATTTTGAGAATCAAACCGACCGCCGGTCCTGGAGCATCAGCCGGTTCTTGCCAGCCTCTGGCGACATGGCCGGAGTTCGACTGCTCATGCCACTGGGAACCGGGGCCCACCGCGAAGTGCGGATTCCTTCGGCCGTCTGGACCAACGGAGCCTGGAACTACACCTCGGCCAGTGAGCGCTTGTGGCGCAGTGGCGAGGATCCCGCTCCCGCCGTTCGCGAAACCCGTTTCACCCCGACCCCTCCCCTGCCAGGCACCAACCAATGGCTGGCTTGGCCCGGTGCCATGGAGACCTTCACCAACGGAGTGCTCAAGACCAACATCGTCTTCCACGATCCGGCGACCCAAATCGATTGGTCGGCCACCTCGTTCGATTCCCGCAGCGGTGAGCTCCTCGGTCTGGTGATCCAAGAACCCATTCGCCCGGGCGCTCAACGCCAATTTCTGGCCGATGGTGCGGCGTGGATGGGCTCGAACTGGCGCTTCACCAACGGCAATGAGTACCTCTTCCGAAACCATCAGGACCGCGAGCCGCTGTGGCTCCCTGGGGTAGAATTCCTCAAAGAGCTCAATGAAACTCCGGACATCATCCGCAGCGAATTGCGCATCGCCGATTTCAACCGGGCCAAGGCGATGCAACGGCCTCAACTGACGCTTCAAGAAATCGTCGACTACCAACAACTGCACCCGGTCCTCAAGCCCGACCTGAGGGCATGGCTCGACACCCAATTCCACGCACGACTGGCCGCACCCTGGACGTGCCTAGTGGTGGTGATCATCGCTGTGCCGTTCGCCGCTCCTTCCGGGCGCAGGAATCTCTTCTTCGGCGTCGCGGGCAGCATCGGCCTGGCCTTCATCTTCTTCGTGGTCCAACGCGTCGGATTTGCCATGGGGCAGAACGGAATCGTCCCTGCCTGGCTCGGAGCCTGGCTGCCCAACCTCGTTTTCAGCCTTACCGGCCTGATCCTCACCGCGCGGGTCCGATGATCCCTTGAATCCCAGTGAATCCGCCCGACTCCACCCTTGATCTTCAGGCCCGACTCGCCCGGCTGGAGTCGCTCCACCGGACCGCGCAGCGGGTGTACTCGACCCTCGATCTGCGCGAGTCGCTGCAAATCCTGCTCGATGAGGCGGTCCGTCTGATGGAGGGCAACTCGGGCTCGATCTGCCTGATTAATCCCACCAGCGGTTTCCTGGAGATCGAAGCCACCTGCGGCCTTCCCAGACACGCCAACCAATTCCGACTCCGCCTGGGTGAGGGCATCACCGGCCAAGTGGCCCGATCCGGGCGCACACTGCGCATCGACGATGTCTCCAAGGAACGCCGGTATGTCCCCTTGCGGGACGGAGTGAGTTCAGAATTGGCCGTACCCTTGCGCGTGGGCGGAGAGGTGCGCGGAGTGATCAATGTCGATTCGGACCGACTCAACGCCTTCTCCCTGGAACAACAGACCCTGCTGGAAGAACTCGCGTCGCTGGCCTCTCCGGCCATTCGCAACACCTGGTTGTACGAGTCGGCGCGCCAACGGGCCGGGCTGCTGGAATCCCTCCTGAAAGTGGGCCAACTCATCAACTCCACCCTCTCGGTCGATGACGCCCTCACCGTGATCACCCGAGAGGCCCGCGTCTTGATGCGGGCCAAGACGTGTTCACTGATGATGGTGGACCCCTCGGGCGAGTGGCTGGACCTTCGCGCCCACGATGGAGCGGGCAAGGCCTATGCCTCCAAGCCGCGGGTGAGTTTGGCTGAAAGCGTGGTAGGGATCGTCGCTCGGCGTCAAAAACCGCTCCAAGTCGAGAACGTCCAGGTGTCGGGCCGCTATCAGAATGTCAGCGTCGCCCGACGCGAAGGACTCGTCTCACTCCTGAGCGTCCCCCTGCTCTTTTCAGGCAAGGCCGTCGGCACCCTGAACATCTACTCGGGCGAGCCGCATCTCTTCTCGGACGAAGAGGTCCGCACTCTCTCGACCTATGCCGAACTGTCGGCCCTGGCCCTTGAAAAAGCCCGCCTCTACGACCGGATCGTGTCCGTCGAAGAAGCCCTGCGTCAAAGCGAACGCCTCAGTGCCCTGGGCCTCTTGGCGGCCGAAATCGCCCATGAGATCCGCAATCCGCTGACGGTGATGAAGATGCTGCACCACTCGCTCGACCTGCACTTCGGACCCGGCGACCCCCGCCAAACCGATGTCCGCATCATGGGCGAGAAGATGGACCACCTGAACCGCATCGTGGACCGGGTCTTGGATTTCGCCCGTGGCGCCGAACCTCGCCTTGAGGAGGTTAACGTGAATCAAGTCCTGGACGACTTGCTCATGCTCACCCGGGTCAAACTTCGTTCGGCCGGCATCGAGCTGGTCCGCGAACTGGATTCGCACCTGCCGGTGTTGATGGCTGACGCCACTCAATTGGAACAAGCATTCTTGAACCTCACCCTGAATGCGGTCGAAGCCATGCCCGACGGAGGGCGATTGAGCATCCGATCCCGAGCCTTGCCGCTCCTCCGAAAAGGTCCGGCCACCCATGTGTTGGTTCGGTTCCGAGACAGCGGCGTCGGCATGACCCGGGAGCAGGCCCAGAACGCCTTTTCATCATTGCTGCAAACCTCCAAGCCGCGCGGCAACGGCTTGGGCATGGCGATCGTCGCCCGCGTGGTCGAGACCCACCGCGGTCAGGCCCGGGTCCGCTCCAGTCCCGGCCGTGGCACGACCATCAGCCTGGTGTTCCCCGTTTCCCGCTGAGGCAGCCCGGGTGTCCGTTCGATAGAGGCAGGTCCTCAGGCCGGCCTCCCCATCTCTCCCGGCACCCCCGTTCAGATCGGCTTGCTGAACAGGCTGCCGATGGGTTGACCCACACCGTCTCGGGTCACGTAGAACGGCCGCTTTTCAATCTCATAAGAGAGCTTGGGCGAAACCCCCATCGCACGGTACAGCGTGGCGTGCAAATCCTCGATGACCACGCGGTCCCGGATCGTTTTGCAGGGACGCTCATCGGCCGTCACGCCGTGGAGGTGACCGCGCTTCATGCCGCCACCGAAGAGCAGCACACTGCCCGCATCGGTGAAATGCCGGTGCATGCCATAATTGACCGGTGAGTCGATGCGCTGCGGCACCGGCACCTGATCTTGAATGGGTTTGTCCGGCTTGCCCTCTTGCATCATGTCGCGGCTGAACTCGCTGGCCACCACCACCAGCGTCCGGTCGAGCATGCCGCGCTCCTCCAAATCGAGGACCAACTGCGAGATCGCCCCGTCGATGGCCATCTTCATGTGAACGAGCTTCTCATGCCCCCGTTCATGAGTGTCCCAGTTGAGGAACGGGATGTACTCGGTCGTGACTTCGATGTAGCGGGCACCCGCCTCGGCCAAACGCCGGGCCAAGAGGCACCCCAAGCCAAAGCGCTGGAGGTTGGCCTTTTCGTAAATTCCCTCCCGGGTCCGGTCGCCGCCCAATCGTCGACTGAAATCCCAACCTCCGGGCGCGTATTTGGCGATGGTCTCCGGAGACTCCAGAGTCAAATCGAAGGCCTTGGCCGAAGGCGAGGCCAGCAGGCGATGGGCGTTGTCGAGCGAGCGCAGCAACGATTCCTTCTGGTACCCGCTGCCCAATTGACCCACCGGGGATGCCTCCACCAACCGACGATAGAAACGGTCCCGGTTCTCGAAGCGGGAGGGGCTCATCCCCTGAGGCGGCGTCACCACGTCCTTGGCGGCATCGGGGAACGGCACGTTGAAGGGACCGAACTCGCTGCCCAGGAATCCGGCCGAAGTGAAGGCCTTGAGTTCCTCGCCCTCACCGACATCCAGACGCTGGCCAATGTTGATGAAGGCAGGCACCGCGGGGTTCTTGGGCCCCAGCGTGCGCGACATCACGGCTCCGATGTGCGGGCAGGCAACCGACTGCGGCGGGGCGTAGCCCGTGTGCCAGTGGAACTGATGCCGCGAGTGGAGAATGAAGCCGAGGTCGCCGGCCGTGTAAGTCCGGATCAAGGTGCCCCGGTCCATGACCTTGGCCACTTTCTCAAGGCCTTCACTCAGGCGAATACCATCCACCGCTGTCGGGATGGACGGGAAGGTCGAGAGGACCGTGTTGGGGTTCATGCCCTTTTCGTAGGGCGTAAAACGCTTGGGATCGAAGGTCTCAGTGGAGGCCATGCCGCCGCCCATCCACAGCACGATGATCGTGTCGGCCGTGGCCGGGGGCCTCAGCGACTCGCCTTCGGCGCCCACCAGGGCCCTGGGATACCCGGCACCCAAGGCTCCCAGCGTGGCGGCGCTGAGTCCCTTGACGAAATCGCGGCGACTAAAATCGGGAGTCTTCATGAAAAAGGTGTTTGGCGGTGAATCGATCGATGATGTCTGGGTCGCGGTCAATACGTCAGCTGGAATTCAGGCAGCAAGGCGAGGCTCCACAAGAGGTCTTCGACGCCCTCCGATTGGGGCTTTGCACCCACCATTTCCAAGGTCAACGCCAACTCCTGACGGGTCGGCGGCCGGGACAAACCCTGCTGGAAAACCCGCTGAGCCAACGCCCGTCCGTCGGGGTGCGCGGCCACCAGCTTCTCGGACCCCCGTTTGAGGAGTTTGGCCAGGCTTTCGCCATTGGTGAGCTCCAGCGCCTGAATCGTCGTGGCCATGGACTGCCGTGTGGTGATGACTTGCTCGCGATTGGGACGCCCCAAAGCCAAGGTCAGCGGATCGGCCGGGATCAACGAGGCTCGCACCGAGCCATAGACCTGACGGCCTGAAACGTTTTGCGCCAGAGTCGTTTCCACATTCCACGGCGACATTCCCGGCACTCCCAGAATGTCGGCGGCAACCCAACGTTCCGTAGACGAAGTCTGCCAATCGCCCGAAGGATTCTTCTTCACCCGCCACGATGCATCGGACCCGAAGTCGAGAACCACTTCGGCAAGAGACCCGGCTTGCTTCTTGGATTGGGTCTCCACCTGACGCACCCGAGCATACACCAACAGGCCCGCAGGATTGATCGAATCCCCGCCGTTGACGGCCTCAATCGCCAGAATATTGGTCCCGACACGAAGCTGACCGCGCACCTCGTACACGCTGGACTGCATCCAATCGGAGGACTCGGTGCCCCGCACCTTCTTGCCGTTCAAAAAGACCTTGGCCGAGTTGTCGGCGTGGACAAACAAAGTAGCCTCCGTCGGAAGGGCTGAAACCACCCAATCCTTGCGGAAGGCGTTGGTCTCCGGAGGCACCCCCGTGGTTCCGGCGTGGGCATCGCTCCAGATCCAAAAGGCATTGCCGGGTAACTTCTTCGAAGGGCCGGGTTCCGCGAGCAATCGATCCAAATCGCCCGATGGCTTGTCGGCCCAGATCCCGGTGATGGAACTCAAAGCATCCCGGAATTGCTCGGCCGTCAGGCGGCGGATGGCAGGCCCATTGAAGGTATACTCAGCCTCGGGTTTTTCCGGAACATTGACCGACGGCAACTGATAAGCCCGGGAGCTGAGGATGAGCTCCAGCGTGCGCTTGAGGTCCCATTGGTGGGCCACCAGGTCTTCAGCCAACCAATCCAGCAAGTCGGGGTCCCAGGCCGTATTTTGCATCACGTCCAGCGGCTCCACCAAACCACGTCCCAACAACCGGGCCCAAAGGCGGTTGACGATGGTGCGGGACAGTCGCCCGTTTTCACGCTGCGTGATCAAGCGGGCCAATTGCTCGAGCCGGTTGGTTTTCGGAGCCTTGGGATCCACCGATCCGAGTTCGGGGAAGAGGAACTTCAACGGAGCCACCTTCCCGGTGGGTTTGTCGCACAGGACCATTTCGAGGGCGCCATCGGCATAAATGCCCGCCAGGCCATAGGCATCGCTCAATTTCCAATCATCAATAAACGAATCATGGCAGGAGGCGCACTTCAGGTTCACCCCCATGAAGACTTGTCCAATGTTCTGGGCGGCCTGAAGCGGCGGCGTCATGGATGCGTTGACCGTGCCGCGCCAGACAATGCCCTTGGTAAAGCCCTCGCTCCCGTTGACCGGATTGACCAACTCCCGGACGAACTGGTCGTACGGCTTGTTGTCGAGCAAGGCTTTATAGAGCCAGGGACTGATTTGCTTGCGACCGCCATCGATGTACCCGGTTCCCTCATAGTCATTGCGAAGGAGATCGTTCCAGAAGCTCAACCAGTGCTGGGCGTAGCGAGGTTTGTCATCGAGCAACTGCCGGACATAGCGCGCCCGCTTGTCCTTGCGACGATCTTTGAGAAACACCTCCTGCGCCTCCGGGGTCGGCAAGAGCCCGGTGATGTCCAACGAAACCCGTCGCAGGAACATCCGGTCATCGACCGGCTTGGGAGCTTGGATTCCGTGCCGCAAAAAATATGCCTCAGTGAATCGATCCACCGGATGCGTTGCCCGGCCGCTCGGCAGCTCGGGGCGACGGGGCTTGAGGTTGTTGGCCGGCGGTTGGGCGAACGAAACCTGTGGGTCCCACTTCAATCCCTGATCGACCCAAGCGCGCAAGATTCCCACCTGTTCCGGGGTCAGTTTGGACCCCTTCTTGGGCATGGCAGAATCGGGATCCGTTCCGGCCACGAGGTGGATGAAATAGCTCTGAGCGCTGTTACCCACGACCACCGCCGGCCCTGACTCACCGGGCTGGAGGAAAGTCTCTCGCGTGTCGATTTTCCAATCGCCGTTGGCCTTGCCGCGACCGTGGCATTTGACGCAACTGGTCTCCAACAACGGTTGGACATCCTTGCGGAAATCGACGGCCCGTTGGGCAGCCATCGGCAAGTTCCGGATGGCTTCAGGCGTGGGTGCCACAGCTGAGACGGCAAACCCCATGCTGAGGCTCATCAAACCCAGGAACCCACGGAATGCCAATGCGTAGAACGGGCCGGTGGAATGCACGACCCGACTATCCGCACGTGAACTGAATTCGGCAAGTCCTTCGGGCAATATCAGCCACTGGGAAACTGGCCCACA
>Ga0315906_10009977_pt1 | contig 11214 bp, 13 predicted proteins | sample LakEriMetagenome_4_FD_203526 | JGI IMG/M metagenome (GOLD analysis project Ga0315906, IMG submission 203526) | Freshwater fungal communities from buoy surface, Lake Erie, Ohio, United States - Buoy 2 MA122 | ecosystem: Environmental > Aquatic > Freshwater > Lake > Lake biofilm | place: USA... | reverse complement strand
TTCAAATAAGATACAGCAATTATACTTTTAATTTCTCCGGAATTAACATTAGAATTTAATCCTCCCCCAATGATATATGAAATGGTCAATGTGGTGTTGGCCGGAGAAACTCCGTATGAATTTGCTTTCAACACATTCGTGTTATCTAACGAAATGTTTAGATTTTTTAGATTTGAAAGAGATACTCCAATGTTACTTGAGTTTGGAATGATGACCGTATTATCATAGTTCTCAGTATTAGCACCAAATTGGATTGATGTTTGATTGTTTTCATCAATCGTAGTTACAAATCGTTTTTCTGTTCTTAAATATTTTAAAACTTTTGGAGTTTCACTTCTATATTGAGAAAGAGTTTGATTGTTTAATGGTACATTATCCAATTCAATTGGAATTGTATCTTGTGCTAAGTAATCCACCTCATAATAGTTGTTATTATTAGAATCGATTACATTTATAATTTTCAAAACATTTGTTTCATCTAACTTAATAGAGTAAAATGGAACTTGATCTCCAACTGAAAACTGTTTGATTATAACTCTACCTGAGTAAGCCTTAGCTGATTTCTTTATCAAATAAAATTGTGGTGCACCTGTATTGTCACGACTATATACCGTTATTTCTCTAGGTGAAAATTTTGTATCTTGACTAAAATCTATACTTTCTTCCACCACGAAATTGATTCCTGACACACTTGTCAATTGTGTAAATGGTTTTAATATTAAACAATAGCGTTCATCTGGGCTATAAACATTATCCTTTGATCTAGTAGATGGTAATAGTTGAAATATATCTACGATGGTTGATGATGCAGATGCTACCTTTGGTTTATACCCTAAAAATTTAGCTCCGTTTATAATATTTCTACGATCTTGTGCAAACTGTATAAAACTTTCAAAAAACTGTTGATCTGTATAATAGGAAAGTACGTCTCCAACATATGCCGCTTGTTCAATGAATATTTGTCCAGGTGAACTTTCGCTAAAATCTTTGTAACTTTGTGGGTAATACTGTTTAGTAAAGTCGATTAGTTGTTGACGTAAAGATGCGAAATCTCTATTAAGATAATTAATATCTTTTGTGTTTGCATTAAACGTTTTGTTAATTAATTTTGACATTATATTCTGTTACCTTCCAAGTTAAGTTGGGTTTTACCTATAGTATTATTGTATCTAAATGTAATACTTATAAATATTGAATTTCTATCATTATTCTCTGGTTGTTGTGGAGATAATTCTACACTCAAGATGGTCGTACCATTGATATATTTGTCAACATCACGTTGTACTACGTCAATAATCATTTCATTTGTAACATCACTTTCAATCGGTTGAAACAATAAATTATATAATCCAGAACCAAAACTATTGTTAAATCTACGTTCTCCTGGTACCGTTAATAATAAATTTTGTATATTATCAGCGATTTGAGAGATGGTATCTTTATTAGTAGCAAAATAACCCTCATTACCAAGTTGTATTGGTAAAGACAAACCTATCGCTTTTTTAGGGGTTGCCATTATTTACCTTATTTTTCACCACGTTTTTTGTTTACTGCTTTCATTAGTGATCTATAATCTCTATTCATAGCACTATAAACACTTTTAACTGGTTCAGGAGCATTCTCGGGAGCTTTTGCTTCCGTAATTACTTGTGTTGATCCACCACCAAGTCCTCCCATCATACTAACCAAACCACCTTCTTGTGGCACTCCACCTGTAGTTTGATTCAAAATATCATTCAACATCGGGTTGTTTGTGTATTTTACAAACTTTTTGACTGGTTTAACTTCCTCTTCAACGACTTGAACATCTTCCATAGTTTCTAATTCTTTGAGAATTTGTTGTTCTAAGTCAGGTTCAGATGACTTTTTCTTAGTCTGACCAACTTCTTTGGAAAATATTTCTGCCAATTGAAGTTTAATTTCAGATTGTATTACATTACGTACTTCTTGTTGTACCGTTTTCTTGATGAATTCTTTTAATACTTCTATTTTCATACTATTATATATAATTATTAACCCAAACTAGATTTAGGTAAATTTAATAAATCTGTTGCACCTTTTGGATTGGACGGTCTTGGTATTTTAACCGTCTTGATACGTGGAGTACTAGGTGGTTTTGGTATATTTGGCTTAGGCATTCCTTTTTGAACACTTGCCAATTTAGCAGCAGCTGCACCAACCGCTCCTCCTGACACAGCTCCAATTACAGCTCCTTTTCCACCCCCAACTATTCCGCCTATTCCAGCTCCCAATCCACCACCAGCTAAAGCGCCTCCAGTTACACCTCCGACAGATAATCCGGCACCAAGTGCAGTACCACTCAATCCACCTATTAATGCTCCTTTACCACCTCCAGCTAAAGCCCCAACTCCAGCACCAAGCACACCACCTAATAATCCGCCTTTTAACCCTTTAGCTAATTCGGAAGTGGATTCAACCATACCTGTTTTAGCATTTACAAATTTATCATTTCCGGCTATAGATTCAGGACTAAACTTATCAGGCGACCAATCCTTACCCAAACCATCTGGTTTTATACCTTTTGGATTAAGTTTATCAAACACTTTACCGGCTACGCCACCAGCAACTAATCCGGCACCGGCCCCAATCAATGCACCTTTTCCTCCACCTGCCAATGCTCCAATACCTGCTCCTAAAGCACCTCCGCCAATTGCACCTTTAACTCCAGATGAAAGATTACTAAGTACTCCTCCAGCGGATTCTTGTGCACCACCAATTGCACTCTGTGCCTCTCCAGCAAGACCTTGTGCTTGATCAGCCGCTCCTTGAACTTGTGATGTTAACCCTCCAGCTGCACCTTGAACTTGAGACACAGCATTACTTGCTGCGCCTTGCGCTTGTGAGGCTGCTTGTTGTGCTGCATTTGCATCTAACCCCTTTACTTCTTGTGTTGGAAGTTTTATGTTAGGATTGTCTACTACAGGAGCTTTATTAGCTACTCCATTTATTGTTTGTGTAGGAGGACCTGGTAAAGCTGGATCTGGATCAGGTAAAAAACAGCTTGGTAGATCTTCCTTTTTCCAAGTTCCAGATGAAATATTTTTATTTGTATCTTGTTGAAGTGCTTTTAAAAAGTCATTTATTGATTGTTCTGCCTCATTTAAATTAGCTTCATACTTTGATTCTGGAATTCTATTATAATTCGTTTGAGCTTCAAAATACTTTAAGTTTACTAAATTTAAAGACTTTAGTACGAACGATTCACTGCCGCTGCCTAATTTTGAAACTTGTACGAAACAATCTAATTTATTTCCTACAGTCTTTTTAAAGATATCCGTGTTCTCCAGATTTACAATAATATTACCTTTCATCGTGGTAACACCCGCAATAGGAGTTTGTATTTGATACGCATCTGTTATATACAAATTATTTATTGATATTATTCTGGTTACACGTTTAGCAATTTTTTTCGTGAATGTGTTGGAATCAACTTTGGTATATCCGTTTGACTCAAGATTAACCGTGTCTGTATATTTTGTATATAAAGCATCCCATGTATCGATTGACTCGGACTCTATAGTTGCATCATTATAGGAAACCTGAGCTTTATAAAACAGATCACTAATGTATTTATATTTTTTATAAGCTGATACGAATGTAAAATTTCCACTTGGCAACGTTCTTCCTGTTGCTGGTTGTAAATTGCCAAATATGTCTACTAATTGTAATGCCATATATTAATCCTCAAATTCAAATTCAACTTGTACTGGACCTTCACGACGATTTCTACCTTTGAAATCACCCACAACTCCAGCTCCTGTAACAGTATTAATTTCTACCGGATCTTTACACTCTCCACCGCTTCCAGTTGGTTTAACTCCATTACTACCAGGCGCATAACCGCCTCCAGTAACGAATACTCGTCTACTTAGTGTCTTATGTAAATTATCTCTTAATAGTTTAAGCTTAATTTGTTGTACGGGTATTTGTGTTTGATTTGGATTTGCATCATTCGTATTTTCCGCATCTATTTTACCAGCATCTTCATGACCATGTGGATGTGGATGTACGTGATGATACCAATGTACGTGGTCCAATAACCAGTTGCAAAGATCATACATCCAATCTACAGTTGTTTGACCCAATAAAGCTGGTTCATTGGTTTCACCATATTGACCCAAAAATATCTGTGGCGCATTTATAGCTGCTACATTGTTTGTTGTAATAACAACCTGATCATTAGCATCAACTGTGTATTCACTATCGGTAGATACAGCATAACGTTTTTTACTAAAATGAAAAGTCTCTGCAAATCTACTACTCAATATTAAACGATCTGTATTAATAACAATCTGATCACCTTCCAAATTTGGAAATCTAAATTGAGTAGATCCATTTGGATTAAACCTCGTTTGTTCTTCCGTTGGTTTATTATCGCCGGTAATACCGAAAATACTTTTATATACGGTTGTTTGCCACGCACTTACTGTGTATCCACTAGTCAATTGTATTGTACTACCATCGTTATTTATATCTTCATCTATTTGACCACCGTAATTTTTTTCCCAAGGTGAAATAGGAGGAATAGGTGGTAATTTAGGATGTAATTGTTGTGCTTTTTTCTGCGCGATATTACGTTGTCGATTTCGTATAGTTACTTTTGGGTTGCCATAACCTCCAGCCGATGATTCTCTTAATAAATTTGCCAACAGAGCATATGAAGGATATGCACCTTTGTCGTTAAATCTGTCGTCGTCATATGCACTAAATCGAATTGATTGACCAAATCTACTTTCTAGTACAGTATCACCTTCAAATTTTCTAATACTTCTTATGAATGGATTTAATATGAAATAATTTCCAAAATATCCATTTTGATTGATTGCTAGAAATGCTGGATGACTAACATAACTTTTTCTATTTGGTGGTTGTAAATAAGGAACTGCGCTTTTATTATTATCACTATTAGATTTTTCCGTAACAAAATCTCCGTTAGACCCCAAATAATTTAATCTATTAAAAGGCTTTGTATAATAATATGTTTCTCCAACCTTCAATACCAAAACTTGTTCATTTATTAATGGTAATTGTGTAACGGTATTATCCATTGCAATTGCCCAAGGTAACTTCTCATATGCAGTTTGTTGTTCTTCTCCCAAAATACGGATTTTAGCTCTACCAATATAACTATAGTCCGTATCTGACGGTGAAGGTATTACGTTTTCATAGTTAACTGGTAACTGTTGATATTTGATTGTTGGTGGTGGTTGAGAATTTACATTATCAGGTGTTTTTCCAAAAAACGGATGTCTATCGTCCAAAATAATATCTACGATAACGGCTAATTTTAAAAAATTGGTATCGAACCCTTTAAGGGATGACATCATATTTGATAACTGATTGCCGGAGTTTTTAACTATTGTTGATATATTTGTACTCATTATTAACCTTTACTAATTGTTATAACTTCTTCCATTAATTGTTTTCTTTCATCTTCACTGAGTACCATAGCCGGACCTTCGCCACTTGCTTCACCTTTAGCAACGAGTCTTTGTACTACCGCCGCCAATTTAACTAACTGTTCATCGTTTTTAATTCCTACATCGTAGTAATCTTTGATAAGAGGTACTATGATTACAGCATCGTTGACAGTTTTGATTAAAGTACGCAACTCGGAAATCAAAATATCGATTTGATCCTTCTTACTTTCTGAATTTTTCACTATATCCTTACAAAGACCAGAAAAATTCTTCCCTTTGTAAATTTCGAAATTTAAGTCCATATACCTATAAATAGAAAAACCACTCCGTTTGGAGTGGTTTTATTAACTATTTAGATTTTATAATGTTCCTCTATTACTATAGTTTCTCATTACCAAATTTTGATAACTTTTCATTTTATTGATAACTTTAGTTATTTGTTGAGTCTTACAATTGCTTAATTCTCTGATATAAAGATATAATGTTTTCTTGTTAAAATTTTCAATTCTTTCACAGTTTCTGAACAATTCGATTACCGCATATGCTATATTTAGATCTTTTTGTTTATTGAATATTTTCATTACATTAGCTTCCCAGTAATTTACTATAAGTTTCATAAATTCTTGGGTCTGAATGTCTTTATGATGTGCATCCTCTGTTTGTAAACATACTGAAGATTCACTTGGGGTTTCGCTAATATCTACGTGTTGATTGAATCTTTTATAGTTGTTATTGTTGTGAAATATTAAATAATTCTTGGCAACAATGCTAAAATAACTAAATGCTTTACCTTTACCTGCTTGAAATTTATGAATATTAGTTACTAAATGTGATACTGTTTCTTTTTGAATTTCAATTGGACTATTATCAAAGTATGTAAATTTAAATGTATTGAATATATTTTCTACTAATTTTTCAAAACTGAATTTTATTTTATTTTCATAAATCATATTACGTTTGATTTCATCTTCTTCTGCGTTGTATTCAATGATAGCATCCTCTGTTTTTTTAGAAAAATAAATTTTTTCTTTCTTATTTCTTCCACGACGTTTTTTGCGTTCTCCATTAATATCAAATTGAGATTCTTCTTCAGAACCATCTTTAATATTTGCTTCGATTAATTCTGGTTTGATAGAACGTGGAACTTCTATATTAGATGTAGAAGTAGACTTGGTTGGTTGTTTAGATGGCAACAAAACGCCAATGGTAATTTTTGGTTTCTTTACCTTGGATACTACTTTCTTAAGTTTAGGCTTTATCTTGTTTTTGACATTCTTTTTTGTCTTAACAGAAGTAACCTTTTTAATCTTCTTATAAGATTTCGTTTTTGTTTTTTTCATTAAAATCGGAGGATTTATAATTATCATCACTTTGAATTCTAGTATTTGTTATTTCAATGATAGTAAGCAAATCTGTAAATAGAACACCAACATCATCGTCTTTAACAAATATACCTCGGTCATCTACAGATTTCAACTTATTATATGTATTTTTTACCAACGATTTAAAATCTACCAACCAACTTTCTAATAAGTCGATCTGATTAAATGCCTTTTTTAGCGAGATTACCAAAAAAATATTTAATATTGTTGAAAACAACAATAAAAGTAACAGTATGTATATCATCAGTTTAATTCATCTAACGTTTCGTCGTCATCTGCCAATTCTACATACTCTGATATATAGTCTATAGATTCTTGGATTAAATCCCAATTGGAAGTATCAAACCCACGTTTTAAATTTTTGTACAATTCTAATATTTCTTTTTCGTCCATATACGTATAAGTACATATATAGATAAAAAATTAATTAAATTTTTTTATTTTAAAAACTAAACATTCCTCTAACACCACTTGGTTTGTAAATTGGTTTTTCTATTATCTTTTGTACAGGCTTCTCAACTATCTTCTCAACTATCCTTTCCACTTCCACAGGCTTCTCAACTATCTTCTCAACTATCCTTTCCACTTCCACAGGCTTCTCAACTTCAACTATTTTTTCAACAACCTTTTCAACAAAAGTTTCTTTAGGTTCAGTTACAGTTTCTTCTTTTTTAACTGGTTTTTGATCCTTATAAATCTCGTAATCGTTTGTTTCTTCATCGTAAACTTTGTTTGTAGATATGTTATAAGCCAACAACAAAATAACGGCTAATGGATCAAATACAGCAATTAATACTGCAATAAACCACTTAACAACATTTTGAATTGTGGTATTAAACTGATCAGCTACGAATTTAAAAGTGGTAATATCTTTCTTTTGACTATTATCAACCTTTAATTTAAAAATACTTTCATCCAATTTTGACGTTTTATCACTTGAACTTTTTAACTTTTCATTTTCAGCGTCCAACTGTTTATTCAAATCTCCAATTTGATCATTTATTTGATTCTGAATATTTTGTAATTGAATTGGATTTCTAGCTATTAATGTGTTGGTTAATACTTCCGTCAAACGTGACTCTTGTGAACTTCTTAGTGCATAAATTTTATCTATAGATTTCTTTGTAGCTTCTATTTTACCTTTTTCTTCTAGTTTTTGTGTTTCTAATGTGGCAATTTTATTAATAGATAATTCAGTTTCCAATGAAGATTTTTGAAAAGCCGCAGTTAAAAATCCAAATATGCCCAATGATGTAATAGCCATCAAAGCAAATACAGCAACTATCATATAGGTTCTCATTAATATATTGGCTTTATTCCAATATCTAAACAACCACGAAGTTGTTACAAGTTTACCCAATTCCAATGAGGATGCCATTATCATAGCAGCAACTGTAGCACCAGAAAATAATAGGCCTATACCATATACGCTGAAATAAGCAGCGCATCCTGCGATTAGAAGTGATGTAAATATTACTAAATGTTTAAACTGTATCATATCTATAAATATCTATAAAATAAAAACCCCGTTAATTTAATAACGGGGTTAATATAACCTTGATTGAATATTAATCAATCTTTACTTTCTTTGTGACGGGAATGGTTGGTTTTACTTTCGACAAAGTGACTTTCAACAAACCATTTTCAAACTTTGCTTGTGGTGTAGAGTTATCAATTTGATCACCCAACGTAAAACTACGTTTAAAACTACTGTGTTTCAATTCTCTACGAATATACTTTCCAGAAGTTTCTTTGTCATCGACCTTTTTGATCTTTTGACCACTAATAGTAAGCACATTTTCTTGTACTTCTACAGATACTTCGTCTTTAGACAAACCAGGAATTTCCGCTAGAATTTCTACACGGTCGTTATAATCAATAACATCTACTCGGGGATAACTTTGTTTTTCAAAAAAACCAACACCCAATTCTTTGTTTAATTCTGGGAAGTGTGCCGCAAATACTTCATCAAATACACGGTCAAATGGTGTTAAAAACTCATCACGATCAACGTGACGTAATGCAAACGGACTATATTTTACTACTGACATATATTTACCTTTCTTTTAATAATTCTATTGAACTTATTAACCTAATAGCCTCACTCGAGCACTATAGTAGATAGTGTCTAATAGATCACCATCTAAGAATATATATAAACTAAATTTGAATAGATGTCAAGAAAATTAGAAATATCCAACAGCATATCCATTACATGTATTGGATCCTACATTGGTTGTATGTACCACTACCGAAATAGTACCTGTGGTAACGGCAGCTGGAGGTATACCTTCGATTGTGAAATGTGTAATTATATCACCCGAATCAGGATTATAATAATATCCTTTTTGCCATCCCCAACTTGAATACACATTTGAAGAAACTAATGTGCCACCCAAACTTACACCGTTTAGTGTTACACCATTATTTTCACTTACATTAAAACTACCTTCTATTTTAAACCATTTTAATGTTTTACCAGCTGGTACAACTATATTTCCGAATGTATTTGCTGTGCCTGTACTAACAGGTGTTCCACCGCCTGTTTTTTGTACATAATAAGCATTTGCAAATATATCTCCTCCGCCAGTTGATATGTAACTAGCCGTTGATGCCAATATGCTATAACTACTACTTACGGAATAACTAGCTGTACCATTAAATGATACTTTTTTACCTGTGTTATTAAAATTTGTAATATTATCTATTCCTCTAAAAGATCCTGTAACTAAAGATCCCTTAGCTCCAATAATCTTTCCATAATGACTTCCACTAAAACTTCCAGAAGCTATAGTATTTTTACTAAAAAGTTTACCGTAATAACTTCCACTTAAACTGCCGCTGCCAATTATGTTTTTACTGACAACATTTCCATAATGACTTCCACTAAAACTTCCAGAAGCAATTGTGTTGGTACTTACAATGGAACCTCTAAAACTTCCTGTAGCTATGGTATTTTTACTGACCACTTTTCCCCAATAACTTCCACTAAAACTACCCGAAGCAATCGTGTTAGTACTTACAATGGAACCTCTAAAACTTCCTGTAGCTATGGTATTTTTACTGACCACTTTTCCATAATAACTTCCACTAAAACTTCCGGTTCCGGTTCCTTTAAAACTACCTGTAAAACTGCCTGTAAATGATCCTGTTAAATTTCCAAACGAACTAAATACATCGGCTAATGTACTACGTCTTGATATTAAACTAGAGCCAGATTCAACTGTAAGAAAAAAATCGTTAGCGTCAAGATTTTGATATCTTACAAGTTTACTTACTTTAATCGGGACTACATTTAAATTGTTACAGGGACTTGGCATATATTATATAAGTATCAAAGATTGTATAATAAAATTTTATATGTAGTTCCGTTGATTTTAACGGGTAAATAATTACTGGTTACAGATCCGGCTGTATTTGCTAAAGTCAATGATCCTGTAAATCCGGATTGAATATTTAAACTTCCTGTAAACGAACCTTTATAAGAACCATTTACAGTTCCAAAATAAGTTATCAAACTACTACATGTAGCTTTTTTAGAATAATAAACGTTGTTTACTGAATCGAATTGTGAAATTGCAATTAAATCGTTATTATTAATACCCGTAGAGGTGGCTAACTGACTTATTCTCAGCGTTTTTACGTTTAAATTATTACAAGGACTTGTTGCCATATATTATAAGTATAAATGATTGAAATGTTTATTTATATAACTTGAGATATTATAAAATCGATTTCAATATAAGATTCGACTGCACCGTCATTATTTAAAAAAGTAAGGGCTCCATTAGCAACTAAAGAACTATCTGAATTTTTTCTGATTTCAAAAGTTACTACGTTATTACTTGTTGGAACTACTGGATCTGGATCTTTTGTTGGATATGTTAAATTGTAATTAATTGTGGTTGTACCATATGGGGCCCATGAATTTGTATTAGAAACATTTGTTACTGTAGTTAACCTGTTAACGATAAATTGTAACACTATTTTTGTATCCGCCCCAATATTGCTCAAACTTTGTGCTGTTATTGAATTTCTAATGGTAGTTTTACAGGTAGAAAAACTGCTCAAATTTGAATAATCGCTGAAACTATAACTTGTTCCACCTCCTGAAATAACTTGTTGCCAAAATGAAAACCCTTTAATCATATTAACTGAAGTTTTGAATTGCTGATGCAAATATTTTTCCCTGAACATTGATAAATGTGAATATATCTTTTTTACCAGCACCACTACTTACTGTTGGAACAGCTCCATTTTTCCAATAAATAGATACAGTACCAGTATCATTTAATCCGGTCCACGCTGTTACATTATTACCACTGCCGTTACTTTCAATTAATATTGTACTTGTCTGACCAGACTTCAATGACATCGTAATTGTGCCACTA
>Ga0315906_10009976_pt1 | contig 11215 bp, 12 predicted proteins | sample LakEriMetagenome_4_FD_203526 | JGI IMG/M metagenome (GOLD analysis project Ga0315906, IMG submission 203526) | Freshwater fungal communities from buoy surface, Lake Erie, Ohio, United States - Buoy 2 MA122 | ecosystem: Environmental > Aquatic > Freshwater > Lake > Lake biofilm | place: USA... | reverse complement strand
TAACTGATCTACGCAACAGTTTGCCAGTGAATAGCTCGAGGGTGTACGCACTTGGACATTCAAACGGAGGGATCCTCTCGTACAAACTCGCATGCGAGATGTCGGACGTTGTGGCCGCGATCGGCGTGCAAGCAGGCAGCAACGTGCCGACTGATTGCCGACCGGGGTTCCCAGTATCGGTCTTCCATCTCCACGGTACGAGCGACACGAACATGCCTATTAACGGCGGTAAAGGAAGTGGCGTGTCGACAACTGTCTTCGTCTCAGCGCGATCTGCGGTGGACGCAATGGCAACGGTCAATGGCTGCAATGTTTCATCACCAAGATCTCTTGTCACAAGCAATCCAGATGTGACTGCTCTTTCATGGACGAATTGCAAATCAAATTCAGAAGTTCGGTTTGTGACAGTGAAGAATGCGACACACGCATGGATGGGGCATGCGGCACAGTCAGCAGGTTCTGCATCGTATGTCGGAGATCCGTACCCGAATCTCGATGCCACACGAGCACTCCTCTCGTTCGTGCTCTCGAAGTCTCGATAACCAGTTCGTTTAGGCGCGTTTTAGGTCGGTAACTACTCCACCAGCGACGCGCACGATGTCCGCCGGCGCCGCACCGAAGTTGTCGTTCCACGTTCCCGCCGCCGCCCACACCTCGTCGTACTGCAACAAATCCGGATCAACAAATACTCGCAGTTGGGTTGCATGACCAAAGGGAGGCACGCCACCAATGGCGAAGCCTGTTGCCTGACGAACAATGTCGGCATCGACGCGAGCACACATATTTCCGCCTGCAGCCAAAGCAAGTTTCTTTTCGTCGAGTTGATTGGAACCACTCACGAGCGCCAACACCACTTCACCATCAACAGCGAAGATGAGGCTCTTCACAATTTGACCAAGGGTGACACCAATAGCATTTGCAGCATCGAGTGCAGTCTTTGTACCTTCAGGAAACTTGCGTGTTTCGATAGAAAGTCCAGCGGCTGCGGCTGCAGCAGTCACTTTTACAACATTGGGGTGAAGTTGTTCACTCATATGTCCCCAACTTATCTATTGCATCGGCCAAACGAAAATCACGTTCAGTTACTTGTTTTTTGTCGTGTGAGATCAGAGTGATGTCGACTTTGTTATAAGAGTTCGACCAATCTGGATGGTGGTCATGAAGTTCTGCCAACTGGGCGACTTCATTCATGAATGCCCACGCTTGCACGAAGTTCTCAAACTGAAACTGGCGGTGCAGGCCTTGCTCGTCTTGCACCCACATTGTTAGCTACTCACTTCGTACGAAGCTTTGCAGCCTGTGCAACATCGAAGTAATCAGAGTCGAGAGTAAATTTTCCATCGCGCACTTTATGAAGCGTCCAGCCAGGGAACGAGCCGCTAGGCAAATGACATGTCCACTGCGACCAGCCAACTGTTTCATCGCCAGCGCAATCGTCGAGTGAGAACGTCACTCCGCGAGCTGTCATTTCAACATCCATACGATTCATAAAAGCAGTAATTGCTTCCTTGCCAACAAAGTCACCCGATGTTTGATCGGTGAACACAGCATCGTCGGTGAAGAGTTCTGCAAGTTGTGCATACTGACGAGTGTCTTGCATTTTCCAAAACTTTGAGATGAGCGCATGTGCACTTCCCTGTTCGCTCGTACCTTTCGACAATGTTGCTGGCGTTTTCATGTCTGGTACGCGGTCACGCGTGAGTTGCGCATATGCATTGGAGTCGAGATAGTCGGCAACGAAGCAGACCTTTAAGCCATCACCGTCGTCACGTAAGCGATAAATGCTTTGGCCGTTAATGCCCACTTCGCCATTTGGGCCCTTGGCATACATGGTCCACTTCGCCCAGGCGGTGGTGGTGCCGGCGCACACTTCCCACTCATCAAACCGTGCGCCTGCTGCCGGAACCATTTCTTCCATGTGCCCCATGAAAGTGCGGATGGCGTCGGTTCCTACTTGTGCCCCCATAAAAGGGTCGTAATAAATGGCATCGGGGGTAAAGAGATCGACGAGGCGCGTATAGCGCTGGTCGTCTTCCACCGCTCCAAATTTCTTAATGATTTCCTCTGCTGTTGGCATCGCTACCTTCCTTCCTTAGTGAATAAGGTAGAGGAAAATACCTGGGGGTGGAGAAGTGAACGACAAGACCGTAGAAGTCAACTTTTTCGATGTAGAGACCAATAATTGCCCGTACCACGCGTACAAAGACTTGCGTGACGATGCACCGGTGTGGAAAGACCCGCGAACGGGCATGTACGTCATTTCTCGCTACGACGACGTGCGAGCCGTTGTCACCGACGTTGAGCGCTTCAGCAATGCAAAGAAGCCTGTGCGTATCAACACCCCCGAGATGATTGAGCGCCAACAGAAAATTGGGAACCTCTACAAGGAGAAGGGCTGGGTGCCTGCTCCTACCTTGGCTGGCCGCGACGACCCGAACCACAAAGAAATGCGTTCGTTATTCGACCACGCGTTTCGCCCCAGCCGCATTAAGTTGCTCGACCCCATGGTGGAACGTGTTTCACAGCAACTCATCGACGCATTCATCAACAAAGGAACCTGCGACTGGGTGCAGGCCTTTGCCGTTCCGCTCCCCCTCATTGTCATTGGCTTCCAAATGGGCGCACCCGAAGAAGACATTTGGAAAATCAAAGCATGGACCGATGCATGGGTGCAGCGCCTTGGCATGATGCAAACAGAAGAAGAAGCGCTGTGGTCAACAGAAATGGAAATTGAGGCTCAGCACTATTTCCAGCCCATCTTCGACAAATTGCGTAAAGAACCTAACGACACTTTGCTTTCCGACATTGTGAACACCGTGATTCCTGAATGGGGTCGCACTTTGTCCGACGAAGAACTGCATGCAGAAATGATGGCCGACACTTTTGTTGGTGGTTCAGAAACAAGCACCAATGCACTTTCTGGTGGAATTATGTTGCTTGCGAAGAATCCAAAAGCATGGAGCCAATTGCGTAGCGACCCCGACAAATATGTTCCGGCACTTGTTGAAGAAGCTATTCGCTTGGAAGGCCCAGTGCAGGGTCTCTTCCGCGTAACAACAGTTGATGTAGAAATGCATGGTGTCACCATTCCTGCTGGTTCTACAGTGAATATTCGTTTCGCTGCAGCTAACCGCGACGACCGGCATTTCGAGAACCCCGATGAACTCGACCTTGATCGTGCAAACACACGCTCACATGTTGGCTTCGGCGCAGGTGTTCACTTCTGCTTGGGTGCGCCACTTGCACGACGCGAATTAGCTATTGGTTTTCGCGCATTCGTCGACAACATTGCCGACTTCGCACTTGTTGACCCCAACATGCACCTCGATTACCAGCGCAACTTTGCCTTGCGGGCACTTACTTCACTTCCTATTACCTTTGAAGCGAAGCGTAAGTGAGCCGCTTGCTTTCACTCGCCGCGGGCGTACACCCAACGCTTCCACCTGCCGACATGGTTACTGCTGCAGCAGGGGCAGGTTGGCCAGCATGTGGCATTTGGTTTGATGGCGCCACGTGGACCTCTGCCACTACGAAAGAAGTAAAAAAGCGTCTTGACGACACTGGTGTTATTGCGCTCGATATGGAGCCAATTATTCCTGCAGATGGAGCCGACGACTATGCAGAGCAACTCATTGAAGCGGCTGCCGAAGTAGGTGCCCGTTTCATTTTGTTCACTAGCCGCAAAAAAGACTTACAAGCAAATATTGACCGCTATGCACAAGCTTGTGATTTCGCTGCACCACACGGCATCACCGTTGTGTGTGAGTTTCTTCCCATCTTTCCGCTCAACACACTTCCCATGGCTGCCGACATTGTGTGCCAAGCAAATAGGCCAAACAGTGGAGTACTCATCGACAACTTGCACTTGTCACGTTCAGGTTCTACACCTAGCGACGTTGCCACTTACGACAAATCGTTGTTCCCGTACATTCAAATTGCCGATGCGCCAGCACAGCTACCAACAAAGTTTGAAGAACTTCTCGACGAGGCAATTAATGGCCGCAGTTGCCCCGGCGAAGGCGCGCTACCCATCGCTGAGCTTTTACGAGTAGTCCCCAATGTGCCTATTTCTTTTGAAGTGCGCTCGCGTGCATTGCGTGATGGCTTTACCGATGCCACCGAACGCGCAAAACACTTGTGGAAGTTCGCTTCCGTTCTCGCTTAACTGGCACCAATAGCCCTCTCGCGCACACATGTAGGTGTGCATCCTCACACTAGATTTCACAATTCAGCTTTCAAGCACGGCATATCGCTTGACCAAGCTGCACATGCATTACGTTTCCCTCTTTATCACGGGGCACTAAGTGGTCTCGCTATTGATAATAAATTTCTCATCATCGGTGTCGATGAAAGCGGAAAACTACTTGAACTTATCTATTTGCTGGATAAAGATGGAGATGTACTCGTCATTCATGCCATGAAATGTCGACCGATTCATTTTGAACTTCTCCCGAAAGGAAACAAACCATGAGAATCATTCACGGTGATATCACCTTGGAAAGTGGCAAAGTGATGTCGGCGCAGGAAGTTGAGCAGCTTGCCGACGAACTCGCGACAAACGACTATGAATGGACAAGCTTGGACTCTTTTCCTACAGAAGCACAATGCTCACGCACTCGTCTTCAGTCCTTCATTTCCTTTTTGACCTTTCAATCAATCAGAAAACATAAAAAGAATTAGCCAACGCGCGCGAGTACTTCGTCTTTCGTCGCAGCCCATTCATCGAGCAACGGCAAAACAACATCACGTTTTGCAGGTGGCAATGTCAGCACTGCACGCGTAATTCCCTCTTCAAATAAGTTCGACAATCCGTCGGCGGTGGTATTTGCACCGAACACACTGATTTTCATGGTGCTGTAATCGCGACCAGCACGTTCACATGCCTCACGCAGTAAGACCAAACGACTTGCCAACGACGGGCGAGCAGAAATGGGCAACCACCCATCGGCCCACTTCGCTACTTCTCCGAGTAGGCGAGGCCCTGTTCCGCCACCTAAGTGAACAGGTGGGCCAGATGGTTGCGCTGGCTTTGGCCATTGCCACGTAGGTGCAATATTCACGAATTTTCCTGAATAACTACCCACTTCATTGGCCCACAACTCACGCATGGCTTCCACTGTTTCGCGTGTGCGCTGCCAACGGTCGGGAAATGCTGTGCCATGGCTGGCAAGTTCTTCACGGTTCCAACCCACACCCACACCAATTTCCAAGCGCCCTTTGCTGAGAAAATCTAACGAAGAAATTTGTTTCGATGTCCAAATGGCATCGCGCTGTGCAGGCAGCAACACACTCGCACCGAGGCGAAGTGTGGTGGTTACTGCCGCTGCCATTGCAAGTACAACAAAAGCATCGTGCAAGTGCGAATACTCTTCCGGCAATGGTTCGCCACTCAAACTGCCTGGCCATGGTGTTTCACGACTGACGGGAATATTGCTGTGTTCTGGCACCCAAAAGCTTTCAAAGCCACGCGCTTCAATTTCACGCGCAAGTTCACTTGGTTCTATTGCAAAGTCGGCAGTCATCATGGTGATGCCGATTTTTGTTGTAGTCATTAACGAATGGCCTGACTTGTTTGAGGGAGATGTGCGAGTTCAATCTTCAACTCACGTTTCAAAATTTTTCCCGACATATTACGTGGCAACGGTGTAGGGCTGACGTGGAAATACCGTGGCAACTTGAAGTCGGCGAGTTGTGCCTTGCATCGCGCAAGAACATCTTCGGCTTTCACTTCTGCACCACCTGTGAATACCACTACTGCCGGAGCCTCACCCCACTTTTCATGTGGCACACCAATAACTGCAACTTCAACAATTCCCGGCATACCTGCAAGCACACGTTCGATTTCCGCTGGATACACATTGAGCCCGCCAGAGATGAGCATGTCTTTCTTGCGGTCTACCACGTAGAGGTAACCCTCTTCATCAACGCGGCCAAGGTCGCCGGTGTGCAGCCACCCGCCACGCAGCGCAGCAATAGATGCCTCGGGATTGTTCCAGTAACCCGCCATTACATGAGGGCCCGACAAAAGAATTTCACCCACTTCTCCCACAGGAACTTCGTTGTCGTCATCGTCGGCAATTTTTAGACCGCCATGAATAATGGGAATACCTGCAGAACCCACTTTGCGCAATGCATCGGCGTTTGGCAACACCGTGCCGGCAGCAGACGACTCGGTGAGGCTAAACATTTGCAGCATTGGAATGCCACGTGCTTGTACTGCTTTTAACAATGTTGGTGGCACTGGCGCACCACCTGAACATGCAATGCGCCACGAGGAAAGATCTGCTGTGGCAAAGCGAGGGTGATCAACTACTTGTTGGTGAATGACAGGAACCGCCATGAGTGCCGTTGCACCTTCTTGTTCAAAGAGGTCGAAAATCCGATCGGTGTCGACCATTGGCTCGAGCAACAAAGTGCCGCCCGACCAATAGGTGAACATGCACAGCGCTAACCCACCAGTAAATGCAAGTGGGAAGGGCAAGATGAGTTTGTCTTTCGGCGTGAGTTCAAGTGCTTGTGCCCAACTCTGTGATGCCGCGTTAAACGAACCGTGCGTGAGCACTGCACCTTTGGGGTCACCTGTGGTGCCGCTGGTGTAGCAAATAAAAGATGGTTCGGAATCAAGCGTGTCGGCAATGCCCGCACTTGCGCCGCTCACAAACAACTGCCCTAGCTCTTCCACGCGAATCACAGGGCATGAGCCAAAGACTTCCGTTGTAGCAGGCGCTAATGCTTCATTAGTGAAAAGCAACTTGCAGCCAGCGTCGGAAACAACGTAGGCAACTTCTGGTGCCGTGAAGCGCGTATTAATAGGAACAATGACAGCGCCAATTTTCCAAGCGGCAACACTGAGTTCAATCCATTCCAAACAGTTCGTGAGCAACAACCCCATACGGTCGCCACGACCAATGCCGCGTTCAACAAGGCCCGCCGCTAATTCATTTGTGTGTGTATCAAGTTCGCGCCATGAAGTAGAAACGCCGCCAAACTTGATTGCAATGTCATTTGGTCGCCAACGCGCCCAGTACTCACCAATTTTTGCCAAGTTCATATGTGATACCCCCACAAAAAGGTAGCCGTATGGTTCCACCCCTATCGTATTGGCATGTCTTTGCCCACATTTCTCACCGTTTCAGGCTCTTTGCGCGCAGGAAGCTTCAATACAGCCATCCTTGAGCACTTTGCCCAGTTCGCTAGCGCCAAGGCCAACGTGGTGCGCACCGATGCTGTTGGCCAGTTGCCTCTCTATAACCAAGACCTCGACACCGACACGCCACCCGCAGTAGTAGCTGCAGCTCGCGCAGAAATTGCGGCGAGCGACTGTGTTGTTGTGGCCACACCTGAATACAACTACGGCATCCCAGGCCCGCTGAAGAACTGGTTCGACTGGATGAGCCGCCCGTACGGTGCACATGTATTTTTAGGAAAGAAGGTTTTCATTATTGGTTCAGCGCCATCTCCACGAGGTGGAAAAAATGCTGTGGAGTACCTCCGCCTTGGCTTCACTGCTATTCAAGCTGTGGTGGTTGGTGACGAGGTTCTGCTACCCAACATTCATGAAACATTGAATGCAACAAAGTCAGGCGATGATGCAACGCTCACAACCCTCTTCGCTCACATTCTGGAGAGTTGCCAGTAATAGTCGCTAGGCGAGTACTACTACCTTGGTTCCCATTTCTACCCAGTTAAAGAGGAACTCTGCATCGCGCGATGCCATACGAATACATCCACCGCTTTGAAACGTGCCAAGTTGTTCTTCTGTTTGCATCAGACCCTTTACATTGCAGTGGCCGCCGGTCCACGCACACGTTGGAATTTCATGGAATGCAATGGTGTTTTTCCCATTGGGGCTAATTGCGAAACGAGTTGACCACTTCATTTTAATTTCAGGGAAAAAGATGCTCTGCGAAAATTCGCTCTTGCTAAATACTTTGTAAGTTTTTGGCTTTGGCACAAGCTTTTTGCCCGACACGGGAACCGATAAAGCAACAGTTCCATCTTCTTCAATAATCCAGACCCAGTTGTCCATGTTCGCGTAAACGATGCGCCTACCTGTGCCCGACTTTTCTGGCACTGGACGCGGGTTCTCGCGGGAATAGACCACCACTGTGGTGGTGGTTGGCCCAGGTACAGTTGTCGTGGTGGTTTCGGGAATAGTGGTGACCGGAATCGTTGTGGTTGTTGGAGCAACGGTTGTCGATGTGGTTGATGTAGCAGATGCACTGTTTGATGTTTCACCAAAAGCAGCAAAGGCGATAACCCCGATAGAAATAAAGACAACAGCAACTGCTGCCAGTAATTTCACGAGTGTCTTTATCTTCACACTTTCACAGTAGCAATGCTCGAGTACTGAAACTTGGAACTACTTTGGTAAGTAGACACTTTTCTTTGTTGGTACTTCACCATTAGCTACTGCCACAAGGCCATCTTCGCTCAACTTAATGAGATGCGCATAAACACTTCGGCCCGCAGCCTTGTGCAGTTGCTTGTGTACATCGGCATAAAGCACTTCCACCATTTTCTTAATGGTGCTTACACCCGCGTGCACTTGTGCCAGTACTTGTGCTTCACGCTCTTCACGATGCTCCAAGTACGCCTGCAAAAAGGGCTGTGGGTTGGTAATGGGGTTTCCATGTGTAGGCCACAACACTTTGTCGTTACGTAATTGCAATTTGCGCACTGAGGCAAAATAGTCACGCATATTTCCATCGGGTGGGGTCACCACAGTTGTGCTCCACCCCATAATGTGATCGCCCGTAAAGAGCGCTTCTTCAGCATCGAGAGCAATACACAAATGATTTGAAGTATGACCAGGAGTGTGCAGCCCCGTTAATGACCAATTACCCACCGTGAGAAACTTCTCGCCGTCTTTCACCGCCACATCGGGAACAAATGCGGTGTCGACATGTTCGCGTACATCTGTTTCTGCACCCGATGCATCGACAACATCTTTTTCATCTTCATCGTCTTCATCATCAGCAGCCACTTCATAATGAGGGTGTGGGCCAAATGCGTAAGTTGGTGCACCGTAAGTTTCTTTCATCCACTGTGCAAGAGGCGAATGATCGCCGTGACAATGTGTGGCCACAATGCCCACCACACGTTCACCGCGCAGTGCATTTTCTAGTGCAGTTCGATGAGACTCAAGAATGGGGCCCGGGTCAATGACTACAACATCACCTTGACCAACGATGTAAGTGCCCGTACCGCGATAAGTGAATTTTGATGGGTTATTTGCAATCACCCGCCGAATGAGTGGCGATACTTGCTCACTAGACCCGTACTCAACATTTTCTAGAGCAGGCACAAAGGGTATGGGCATTGCTAACTGCGATTCTTCTTCGCGCGCCCCGTACGTGCTTTCACTGGTACAACGTAAGTAAGTGGGCTTTCAATGACTGCGTGGCGTGTTCCCCATTCGCTAGCAATTGCCTGAATCATCGCAGCCCCCGGCAACGCAAGTACAGCACCCACTGGCCCCAGCACTGCCGCGCCAGCAATTGCAGAACCAAATGCAAGTGCTGGATGTAGTTCCATGGTGCGAGCAGTAATACGTGGTGAGAAGAGATAGTTCTCTACTTGCTGATAAACCAAGATGAATCCAACAACGAACAATGCTGAAGCTGGATGATTCACAAAACTCAGTACCACAGGGAGCACACCTGCAACATACGTTCCTACTACTGGAAGGAACTGTGACACCACGCCCACCCACAAAGCCATTGCAATAGGTGCTGGCGTACCTATTGCTTGGAATGCAATCCAGTGGAAAAAGCTCGAGAGCAATGCAAGCAATGCCCGCGAATACAAGTAACCGCCAGTTTTATTGACGGCAATTTCCCAACCCGCAAGCACCCGGCGTTGCCGATCGGGCGCTAGTCGCGAACACAAAGCGCGACGCAACTTCGGACCATCAGCAACGATGTAATAGGTAAAGAGCAAAACAGAAAATACTTGCAAGAGAGCACCAAGTGCTTGTACCGACAGGGTAATTACTTTGTCTTGCTGTGAATCAATAAATTTCTGTACTGGCCCATTGGGGTCTGAAATTTTGTCGTTTACTTCCTGCGGATCAATTTTTGCGTTGAACGTGTCGTTGATAAAAGACACCGACTCATTCACGTATTTTTCACTGTTCTGCAAAAGGTCGGCCATCTGACTAGCAACAAGCGTTCCAAACAGTGCAAGAAATGCCGAGCTCAGCACCACAACACTGAGCACGATGCCAATGGTGGCTCGACCGCGTTTCCATCCGCGTACTTCTAATTTGTTCACGCCCGGTTCAATGGCAAACGCCAAGAAAAGAGAGATGAGCAACAAGATAAAGAGGTTTGTGAGTCGGTTAATGGAATGGCGTGTTGCCACCATCACGAGGAACCCCACCCAGAAAATGGCGGCAGCTCGAATCAGCCACCGCGTAGAACCCATGCGATTTTTTTCGGACTGCGGTATGTTTTCTTCACCTGGAGACGACATAAGTGAAGCGTACGCTGTCAAGATAAGCCCATGGCATCCATTGAGCTCACCGAATGCATTGAATCGGTACGCCAACTCATTGCGAACAATATTCGCGAGCGCGTAGTGGGCCCAGATAGCGCCACCAAGGCTCAAGACCTCATGTCCGCCCCCGGCCCGCGCTGGTTCACCCCCGATCGCCCCATCTATCGCGTTCATGGCGATGCCTCAATGTTCATTGGTGGCTTGCGGGCAGTGCTCTTTCAGTCGCTGCACCCCCTTGCAATGGCAGGGGTGGCTATTCATTCCGATTACAAAGCCGACCCGTGGGGCCGCCTGCAGCGCACCGCCGACTTTTTAGCTGCCACCAGTTTTGGAACAGCTGAAGTAGCCCAAGCCGCCGTCAATCGGGTGCTTGCCGTCCACGAACGTGTCACTGGAGTGGCCTCCGACGGCCGGGCATATTCCGCAAATGACCCACACCTTTTGCTATGGGTCCATGTTGCCGAAGTCGACAGTTTTCTCTCCGCCTACCAGCGCTACGGGGTAACCACTCTCGACCAAAAAGATCGTGATGGATACGTGGCCGACATGTCGGTCATTGCCAGCGCACTTGGCGTACCCAACCCGCCAACAACTGAAGCCGAACTACGTAAACAACTTGCCGAGTTTCGCAGTGAATTGAAATCAACAAAAGAGGCTCGCGACGCAGCGCGGTACCTCATTATTCAACCACCCCTCGAGTTTCCCGCTCGCGCTG
>Ga0315906_10009975_pt1 | contig 11216 bp, 9 predicted proteins | sample LakEriMetagenome_4_FD_203526 | JGI IMG/M metagenome (GOLD analysis project Ga0315906, IMG submission 203526) | Freshwater fungal communities from buoy surface, Lake Erie, Ohio, United States - Buoy 2 MA122 | ecosystem: Environmental > Aquatic > Freshwater > Lake > Lake biofilm | place: USA: Lake... | reverse complement strand
GCCCCCCGCCACGATCTTCACGCCATGGAAGGCCAGCTGCACGCCGTAGCGATCGCGGAACGCCTCGACGCCATCCTCGGGCGCCGCGACGATGACCACCGCCACGTCGTCGCGCTTGGCGAACGCCTCGACGCTGCGAAGGAGCACCGGCCGGCCACCAAGGTCCTGGCCAAGCTTGTCGCCAAGCCCGAACCGAACGCTCTTGCCCGCTGCGGGCAGGATCACCGCGACCTTCATGGCTGCACTGCTCCCTTCGTGCCGCGGTCCATCGACTGCAGGCTCTGCACGATCGCGGCCTCGTGCAGGCGCATGCTCGCGCGGTCGAGCGCATCCTTCGCCGCGTGGAAGGCATCGGCATCCACCTGGCCCGGCGAGCGTTCGGCGAGCGCGATGAAGCCCTTGAGCCTCGTCAGATGGCCTTCGAGTTCCTCGAGGTAGGCCGCGTCAAGCAGCGCACCCGCGCGCGCGCGGGCATCCTCGATCCACGTGATGTCGAGGCGGGCATTCACCACCAGATCGATCACGCGGTGGGCGTGCATGTCTTCGCGGGCGTGGGCCAGCGAGTCGGCCTCCATGCGATCGACCTCGTCGGCGGTCAGGCCGTATGCAGGCACCACCTGCACCTGCGCACGACGGCCGCTGCGTCGCTCCACCGCGTGCACCGCGAGCACGCCGTTCGCATCGACCATGAAGTCGACCTGCACCTGCGGGATCCCTGCCGGCATGGGCGGCAGACCGCGCAGCTCGAACGTGGCCAGGCTGCGGCAATCCTGCACGAGTTCGCGCTCGCCCTGCACCACATGCACCTTGACCGCGGTCTGGCCGTCGACGCCGGTCGAGAACATCTCGGTCGCCCGCGCAGGCATGGCGCTGTTGCGCACGATCATCTTCGCCACTGCACCGCCGGCCGTCTCGATGCCCAGCGACAAGGGCACGACGTCCATGAGCAGCAAATCGGTGCGCCCTCCGGCGAGCACTTGTGCCTGCAGTGCCGCACCCAGCGCCACCACCACGTCCGGATCGAGCGCGGTGTACGGCTCGACCCCGAAGATGCGGCCTGCGAGCGCACGCACTGCCGGCACGCGGGTGCTTCCGCCGACGAGCACCACACGATCGATCGCGGGCGAGCCCGCATCGGCGAGTGCGCGCCGACAGCACGCTGCCATGCGCTCCATGAGCGGCTCGGCGAGCGACTCGAGCAACGCACGATCGATCACGAGCTCCCACGCACCGTGCGGGTGCTCGATGCGCTCGCTCGCGCGCTCAGCGGTCGAGAGCGCACACTTGGCACGCTCGGCCGCGGCGCGAAGCAGTTCCAGGCCATGGGGCGTCGCCGGCCCGCCAAGCCACGCTTCGTAGCGCGGAAGGGCCTCGTTCACGATGGCCGCATCGAGATCGTCACCACCGAGCGCGGTGTCACCTGCCGTCGCGAGGACCTGCAGGAACTCGCCATCCAACCCAGTGCCTTCACCCGGGATCACCGAGAGGATGCTCAGGTCGAAGGTCCCGCCGCCGAGGTCAAAGACCGCCACGGTTTCCGCCGCGCGATGGCCACGACCGATGCCGTAGGCGAGCGCGGCTGCGGTCGGTTCGTTCACGATGCGAACGGCCTCGAGCCCAGCGAGTCGCGCCGCATCACGCGTGGCCTGGCGCTGACCATCATCGAAGTAAGCCGGCACGGTGATCACCGCGCGCCGCACCGCCACACCGAGCGCGGCCGAAGCCACCTGGGCGAGTTCGCGCAGGACGTGCGCCGAAAGTTCCTGCGGCAAGAGCGTCCGATCAGCAAGGCCGACCGCCGCGAGCCCACGCGGCCCATCGACCACGTTCAGGCCGTGCGGCGCACCTGCATCGCGAACCTCGGCCGCGGAGCGACCGATGAGCCGCTTCACGCTCGCTGCCGTGGTGTGCGGGTGCTGGGCGCGCTCGGCCCTCGCCCGCTCGCCAACCACCACCCCCGACGCATCGACCCGGATCACGCTGGGCACCAACCCCCGACCCGGCCCAAGCACGCGCGGACCACGCGCGTCGGCGATCGCGACGAGCGAATTCGTGGTGCCCAGATCAATGCCGACGATCGGATCCGTCATGGAGGGATGAGTCTAGGGCCGACGCCCAACGACGCGGGCGGCATGCGCGACTCCCCCACGATCGCCCCCGCGATCGCAGCCGCGTTGGCACCGCGCTCGCGCCGCGCCAACCGCGCTAGCCAGCGGCTGCAACGGTTCGCTCACGCAGGCGGCGCAAGCCGCGGACCCGCAGGTTGGTGACCTCGTGCTCGGGGGCCCCCAGGGCGCACGCGGCCTCGCGGTAGGTCATGCCCTGGCAGATCAGCATGCGGAAGATCTCGATTTCTCGGGGATCCACCGCGCCCAGCGCCTGGGCCAGCGACTCGCGCTGCACCTGCGGGTGCGCCATGCACGCGTGCATGGCCTCGATCGTGTCGTTGAGGGACCAGTCTGCCGCAGCATGCGCCTCGAGCCGGATCAGGCGACGCTGCTCGACCCGGATGCGCCGCCGCACCGCGCGGTTGGCGGCCCGCCAGAGGTAGCGATCGGTGAGCTGCTCGGGATCGCCGAAGCCGATGCGGGCGAGCTTCAGGAAGAGGTCCTGCACCGCATCCTCGACCACGGCATGGGGATACAGCCTTGAGAGGCTGCTGACGAGACGGTCGCGGTGATGCTCATACGCCCCGGCCACCGCGTGCCACCGAATGGACTGCTCCATGGGCACGCTCCTTGATCTGCAACACCCGTTGCATGGCCACCCTAGCCCGGCGAGGGGGGTCGCCAAGAAAACCGCAAGAAGTTCGTTCAGGATGCGTCAGCGGAACCGAGCACGATCTGCACCGAAATCCCGGCGGGAACCCTTGACACTCCCGGGCAACCGCTCAGTCGCGCGTCTGGTCAAACCGCTGACCTGCCTTGGGCAACTCATCAAGCGTGCCCTCGAGCCGTCGAGCCGCGATCGCCATCAGCGTCATGCGCAGCTTGGCAATCGCCGCGTCATCGGCTTGCACACGCACGCGCTGCTCATCGGGCCTTCCCGTCACGATCACGACGTACGCGCGATCCTCGGTCACGCTCTCCATCTTCGCAGCGAGCGCAGGCCAATCGATCGCGGCAAGTTCCGACGACACCCGAGCGCAGTCCTCCGGCGAAAGCGTCATGCCCCACGTCGTGCGTCGATCGAATGCATCGATGCCGCCGCCCCATCCAAAGTCTCCGCGATCGAGCCGCACGTACTCGAAGCGCGCCTTGGGCGGATCGGCCCACCAGACGTCGACGGCGGCCTCGCAGCCGGGCACGCCACGCGGCGCCTGCACGCCCGGCGCCGCAGCGCACGACGCCAGCGCCAGGGCCAGCGATGCCATCACGGCCGGTGAACGAAGCACGGCCAGCACGCGCACGCATGGAGTCGATCCACACGCGCGTACTTCGGGACGCGCTCCACTCATGGCGTGGTGAGCGCAGCGTTCCCGCGCATCGTGGCGTAGGGATCGGCGCCGAAGTCGTAGCGCATCGGCAGGTCGCGATCGGCCGGAAGGTCATCCATCCAGCAGGCCGACGCAAGCGTGCGCACCAGCGAGGCCACTTCGTTGGGCTGCTGTCGCGCTGCGGCATCGAGCCGGGTGACCGACCACGTGCCACGCTGGTCGTGCGTCATCCAGACGATGATCGTCACGTCACCCGGGGTCGGGCGAACGGACGTGATCCACGGCATGTCGCTGCCGGGCGCGCCCGGCGGGAACGGCGGTTGCGCGTCCATCACGGCTTCGAAGCGATCCCAGATCGGCTTGAGCTGCGTTGGCGTGAGCACGCGCACGCGCGGCGGGCGGTCTCGAATCGTCAGCCCGCCACCGGCCTGGCCATGCAGCGCACCATCCGGGAAGAGCGTGTAGCGGGCCGGCTGGAACTGCGCGCGATCATCGCCCTTCAAGCCCTCGTCGACGAGCACGGTGATGTCGATCGTGGGCTCGGACTGGTCCTTGACCTGGTCGCTCGATGCGCACGCCGCAAGCAAGGTCGACAGAAGCAGCACGGCCGATCGACGGAGGACGAGCATGCGCGGGAAGGTAGCACGGCGCTCGCACCCCCGCCGCCATCCGACCCTTGCGCTACCTTGCGACCCATGCGCACGAGCGTCCGCTGGCTCAACGATTACCTCGACCGACCGGTGACTCCTGACGAGGCCGCCGACGCGTTCACCCGGGTCGGTTTCCCCGTCGAGCACCGTGAATCGACCGATGACGGCGACGTGGTGCTCGAGGTCGAGCTCACGAGCAACCGTGGCGATTGCCTGAGCCACCTCAACCTGGCGCGCGAGCTCGCCGCCATGACCGGCCGCTCGGTCAAGGAGCCCACGTTCGCGCGCATCCCCGATGGCACGGGTCCGGTGCCGATCACGAACCACGACCACGAGGCATGCCCGCTCTACACCGCGCGCGTGATCCGCGGCGTGAGCGTGCGGCCGAGCCCCGAGTGGATGCAGCAGCGCCTGCGCGCGATCGGCCAGATTCCCCGCAACATCCTCGTCGATGCCACCAACTACGTGCTCTTCGAGTACGGGCAGCCCACGCACGTCTTCGACCTGTCGCGGCTGGCTGGCCCCGCGATCCATGTTCGCCCAGCCAAGGACGGCGAATCGCTCCTGCCCATCGGCGAAGGCGCCAAGCCGCTCGCGCTGCGAGCGGGCGATCTGGTCATCGCCGATGCCGCCGTGCCCGCCGCGATCGCCGGCGTCAAGGGTGGCGCGCCGAGCGCGGTGAGCGAGCGCACGACGGACGTCCTGATCGAAGCCGCGACCTTCGCGCAGAAGTCCGTTCGCTCCTCAAGCCGCGGGCTCAAGGTCGCCAGCGACAGCTCGTACCGCTTCGAGCGCGGTGTGGCACCGGCCGATGTCGATGCCGCCGCCGATCGACTCGTCGCGCTGATCCTTGAGCATGCTGGCGGCCGACTCGACGGCGGTCGCGTGGCCGCTGGTCCGTCGCTCCCCGCGCCGCGCTCCGTGCAGGTGCGCGTCGAACGAGCGCAACGCGTCCTGGGCTACCCGCTCCCGGCCGACGAGATGCTCGCCACGCTGCGCACGCTGGGCTTCGCGCCATCGCTCGCCGGCGGCACGATCACCTGCACGGTCCCGCCCCGGCGTCTGGACATCGAGCGCGAGATCGACCTGATCGAGGAACTCGCACGCCTGCACGGCATGGACCGCGTGCCGATGCTCGACACGATCCAGGTGCGCGTCGCCGCGCCGCAGCCGCACGTCGAAGGCATGCGCGAAGCCCGCCGCACGCTCGTGGGGCTGGGCTTCGTCGAAACGGTTACGCACACGCTCGTTTCGGAGCGCGCCGCCCAGCCCTTCACGCATGCTGGCACCACGCCGCTGCGCGTGAGCGATGAGCGCGCTGGCGACCCCATCCTGCGGCCCTCGCTGCTGTCGAGCCTGATGGCCACGGCGCGCCTCAACGCCGATCGCGGCACGCCGTCGATCCGGCTCATGGAAGCCGCCAACGTCTTTGACCTGCAGGGCGCTGAACTGCGCGAGCGATCGTCGCTGGGGCTCTTGATCACCGACACGCCCGATGCCGATGCTGCCATGCGCACCATGCGAGGCTGCGTCGAGCGGCTGCTGCGCGCGGTTCTTGGGACCCATGCTTCCATCGACATCGTGCCGATCACGAGTGCCGCCGGCCTCTCGCCCGCTGCGCTCGTGCGTGCACGCGGCCATGACGTGGGCACGATCGGCCTGCTCTCGACCGATGCGCTCAAGGCCTTCGGGCTCGATGGTCCCATCGCCGGCGCAGAGCTTTTCATCAAGCCGCTCCTCACCCAATGGCCGCCCGACACCACCGTGCGCGCGCTGCCGAGCTTCCCCTCGATCGATCGCGACGTCAGCGCGATCGTCACCGATGGCGTGGCGTGGGCCTCGATCGAGGCGCTCGTGCGCGATCTTGCGCTCGAACACTTCGAATCGCTCGCCTTCGTGGGCACCTACCGCGGCAAGCAGGTCGGCGAGGGACGCAAGAGCGTGACCATGCGGCTCACCTTCCGCAGCGCAGCTGGCACGCTCCGCCGCGAAGACGCCGACCCGCAAGTCGCGCGCGTGATCGGCGCGCTGCAGAGCGGTGTCGGCGCCGAGGTGCGATCGTGACGACCGCGCGCGCACCGCTGGCCTCGCTCACGCTCGGCGGCTATTTGCACGACCTCGCTGCCAAGCAGCCGGTACCGGGCGGCGGCGCCGCGTCCGCCGTGGCGCTCGCCCACGGTGCCGCGCTCGGCTCCATGGTGCTGCACTACACGCTCGGCAAGTCGAAGTTCGCCCAGTGGGAGCACGACAACACCGCAATGCTCGTGCATCTTGACCGCGCACGCGTCGAAGCGCTGTCGCTCGCCGACCTCGATGCAGCGGCCTACGCCGAGCTCAACGCGCTCTGGTCACTCACGCCCGCGGAGCGGCTGGTCGACTCGCGCTGGGTGCCAGCGGTCGAGGCCGCCACCAGCGCGCCCGCAGCCATCGGCGATCTTGCGCTCGCCGTGCTGGCCATGCTCGATCGCATGCCGGGCCGGACCAGCGCGATCATCCGCAGCGACCTGGCCATCGCGGCTGAGTTCGCCGCCCTCGCCGTCCATGGCGCGATCTGGAACGTGCGCGCAAACCTTCCGCTGCACGCGCCCGAAGCCCAGTCGACTTGGTCCGCCTGGTGCGAGCGCGCCGCGACCAACGCCTCGTCCATGCGCGACCGCATCGCCGCGGCATGCCGGTCATGATCCCGCTGGTCCCGCTCGCTGCGGTCGCCGCCGGAGCCATCACGACCACCTACACCGTGGCGATCGCGCGCGAAGCCAAGCGGCCGCGTCGCGCGACCTACGCGTGGGCGCTGGCGCACCACAGCGCAGCGAGCCCCGCCGAAGTCCCGGGCGTGCGCACCTGGCACGAAGGCAGCACCGTGCTGCACACGGGGGGTGATGCCCCCACCGCGCGTCACACCCCGGCCGCACACCCCACCCCACCCTCGGCGCGCTCGATCGTGCTGCCGTGGTGGTTCGTCGAGGGTCAAGGGTCCGGCACCATGCTCGTCATCCACGGCTGGGGGCGATCGCGCTGGGATTCCCTGCGTCGGCTGCCGTGGCTGCTCGTGCACGCGGCGTCGATCGTGCTGCCTGACCTTCGCGGGCACGGCGAGGCGCCGGGCACCACCAGCATTGGCCACAGCGATCATCTCGATCTGGATCAGGTGATCCAGCGTGCCGACAGCGACCCCGCATCACACGCCACGACGGGCGGCCTCACGATCGTCGGTCACTCGATGGGCGCGATGGTGGCGACCAGGCTCGCTGCGCTCCTGGCAGCGCGCGGCACGCCCGCGCGGCGGCTGGTGCTCATGGCTCCATACGACTCGTTGATCGTGCCGATGGCCAATCGGCTGCGCGTGCGCGGTCTGCCGGCTGGCCCGTTTGCCGCCTCCGCCGCGTGGTGGCTGGCTCGCGGCGAGGAACCCCTTCATCGCACGCTGGCTCGCGTGCAGTGCCCGGTCCTGGCGTTGGGGGGCGGGCTTGATGCCGTCACCACGCCCGACGATGTCCGCCGCGCGGCGGCGCCGCACGAAACGCTCATCGAGCCGGGCATCGACCATGCCAACGTCGGTGTCGAGGGCACGGCATCGCGCGAGGCCCTGCACGCCTTCCTCTTGCGGACCTGATCGGTCACGCCAGTCGGGGGCACGACCACGCGGCGCAACGCCGCGCGACGATCGGCATCAGGGCATCAGCAGGCGGGCACGGAACGAGAAGCCCTTGTCGGCCGGCGTGATCCACCACACCGATGGCCCGAGGTACTTCTTCATCAGCTCGGCATCGAACTTGCCCATCATCTCCTGCACGTTCTTCATGGCTTCATCGGTGACGATGTCATCGATCGGGTTGCCCGCATCGTCGACGAAGCCGTCCATGCCGTCCTGCATGGCACCGAGCCGCTCGAAGGCTGACTTCTGCGCTTCGAGCTGCGCGGCCGTGTCCGTGAACCCCCACGCCGACACGCCACCCTTGGCGACCACGCCCGCACAGCGCTTGTAGATCGGCAGTTCCGCGATGCCCTTGGTGTCCTTGTCGCTGGCTGCGCGCAGCGCCTGCTCCACGCCCGACGACTCGCCCATCAGCATCTGGCCGGAACCGAGCCCGACGGCGAACGGCACGAGGTCGCCGCTGAAGATCGTGGCGCCCTGGAAGTCACGCGGCATCAGGCCGACCGACGGCGCGAACATCTGCAGCATCGGCATGCCAGCCTTTTCGTCGCTGCACGCGATCGCCGTGACGCCGCCCATGCCGGTCTCGGCGTTCGCATCGGCCCACTGCACGCCGTGGATGCTCGGACCCATCACGGCGAGCGCCTTGGTCATGATCGGCTCGTACGCGGTCAAGGTTGGCGCGAGCTGCTCGGCCTGCATCTCGGGCAGGCTGGCGACCGCGGCCTCGACCGTCTTCCACAGGTCGGCAAAGCCAACGTTCGCGCAGGAGTACGACACGCAATCGTTGCCCAGGAGCTTCGGCGGCGCGCCGATCGGCTGGCCCTTGGCCAGGAGCGACACCAGGCCATCCTTCTTGCCTGGGATGAACGCGGCGCCCGACATCTCGACGATGCCGTCCTTCGGCTGCAGGTCGAAGCCCAGCGACCACGTGCGGATGTCGCCGAAGAGCGACGAGATCGCCGGCTGCACCATGGCCATCGGGCCCATCATCATCGGCCCGAGCATGTCCTGCAGAGGCCCGGTGAGCAGCGTGACGCTCAGGTCGTTCGAGCCCAGCAGCGCGGCGTTGCCGCGCCAGTCATCGCTCGAGCCGAGGGTCTTGCCCTTGCCCTTGCCCTGCGTGCCGAGCAGCGCTTCCTCAAGGCTGGCCATGCTGCTCGCGAGCAGCATGTGCTCGCCATCGCGCATGAAGTACATGGTGTCGGGGCCCGAACCGAAGGCGCCCATGTCCATGCCCATGCCGTCGAACTCGTCGTCGGCGCCGACGTCGTCGGCCTCGTCCTTGCCCATCGGGATGACCCAGACTTCCTTCCCGTCGAGTTCGGCCTTCTCGATCTTGACGTCGGCTTCCTTGGCGCCCTTCTCGAACGAGGCCATCAGCATTCGCGCGCCGCTGTCGGCGCGATCGTCGAAGTCGGCGACCACGATGAACGCCATGGTCATGGCGTCGAGTTCCTCGTCGCGCTCACCGAAGACCGCCACGCCCATGCGGCCGGGCAGCACCAGATCCTTGCGTTCGATGCCGAGCCCCTTCGCCGCCTCGTCGAGCGCCTTCTCGAGTTCCTTCGAGTCGTCGCCGATCAGGTCCTTGAGCTTGGGGTCGTCATAGAGCTTGCCGAGCTGGCCGGCGCGGATCGCCTGCCACGATGCGTGCAGGTCCTTCGCGCTCACGGCGAGGAAGGTGCCCTGCGGGGCGATCGCCTCGATGGGCGGCAGGTCGGCGGCGGCGGCGATGGAGGCGGTCAGGATGAAGGTCGAGAGCATGATGGTCTCCGGGTGCAGGTCGTTGCGGGTGGATCGTTGGTGCGTGGGTCGTTCAGGTTCGGTTCGCTCGAAGCGCGCGGTTCATCGCGAATCGGTGCGGTCGTCCAGCTGCGGCGGCGGCGTGAACGAGGTGCGCGCTGGCGGCTGGTGGTAGTTGTGCCCCGAGTTGGGGTTGTTCTTGTCGTAGCCGAAGGCTTCGCGGTTGCGGATGAAGTCCTTGACGTAGCGGGCGGGAATCGCGAAGCCCAGCGCCTCGCCGCCGCGGATCCCCATGTTGGTGATACCGATGACCTCGCCCTTGGTGTTGAAGAGCGGACCGCCTGAGTTGCCCGGGTTGATCGGCGTGTCGGTCTGGATGTAGGTCAGGCCGTCGAAGTTGCGCTGCGTGGTGCTGATCACGCCCTGCGTGAGCGTGCGCTCCAGCCCCAGCGGATTGCCGATCGCGAAGACCGGCTGGCCAATGTCGAACTTCTCCTTATCGACGATCGCGGCGAAGTCGAAGTCCTTGCCGTCGGGATGCTTGATCCTGACGAGCGCAAGGTCGACATGGTTGTTGACCGCGACCAGCTCCACGTCCTCGATCTCGGTGCGCTTGAGCGTGCCGTCGGCCTGCGGGAACCACACCGTCACGCGCAGGTTCGTCTCGCCCTGCACCACGTGCGCGTTGGTCACGGCGTAGCCGCTCTTGTCGATGATCACGCCGCTGCCCAGTCCGCCCGGCGTGCTCACCTTGATGACGGCGGGCCCGATGCGCTTGGCGTGCTCCTTGGGCGAGAGCGTGGGCGGGTTGCTCGCATGCGAGTAGAGCTCGTCCTGCACGGTCTGCATGTCGGCGGCGGCCTCGGCCTGCTTCACCTCGGCCACGTCTTCCATGTCGAACACCAGGACGTCGGGGCCGACGTCGAGCCAGACCTTGCGGTCGTTGCGCTTGATGATGGTGCCCTCAATCCGGCTGCCGCTCTTCATGACGAGCGTGTCGGCGGGCGCAAGGACGCTGGCGGCAAGGACGACGGCGAGCAACGCGTGCATCCCCGAAGGCTACCATGGCCCCGCCGCTCTTTTGGCGGTTTGAACACCATGACCACCCTGCCTCTCGTTGCCCTCCTCCTCTCGCTCCCGCAGCAGGACCTGAGCCAGCACTTCGGCTTCGATCCGCTCGAAGTCGTGAAGGTCGGGCCCAACGCCGGCCCGGTGCTCGCGGTCGACGTGAACGGTGACGGGCTCGGCGACCTGGTCGTCGCGAACAACCACGACAGCCGCATCGAGGTGCACCTGCAGAAGAAGGGCGCGACCCCTGCGGATGCGATCGCCCCCACGCGCGTGAACGAGATCCCCGAGCACTGGCGCTTCCGCCGGATCGAAGTCCCGGCGGGCGAGGCGATCGGCGGCCTGCTCACCCACGATGCCAACGGCGATGGCCGGCTCGACCTGATCGCGGTGGGCACGCCCAATCGCGTGGTCTTCTACCTGCAGCAGCCCGATGGCACGTTCAAGGCGGACCGCAAGCACACCGTCAAGAACCTGGCCGTCGGCAAGGATGCGATCGCGATCGCCGACGTCATGGGTGATGCTGCGCCCGAACTGCTCGTCATCGCCGGGCAGAACATCAGCGTCTACCCGATGAAGGGCACCGAGCTCGGCGCGCCGGTCGATCTCATGCCGGGCGCTGGCGGGATTGCGGGCGTCATGGCAGGCGACCTCGATGCAA